>Ga0070740_10005528_pt1 | contig 11663 bp, 2 predicted proteins | sample Coa_R2_FD_67286 | JGI IMG/M metagenome (GOLD analysis project Ga0070740, IMG submission 67286) | Surface soil microbial communities from Centralia Pennsylvania, which are recovering from an underground coalmine fire - Coalmine... | ecosystem: Environmental > Terrestrial > Soil > Unclassified ...
CAGCAGGCTGGGGAACAGGGCCAGGAAGAAGAACGGCGCCGCGAAGCAGACCGAGAAGGCCAGCGCCCCCAGCAGCAGCGTGCCGAGCAGGCCGCCCAGCAGGCCGAAGTCGCCCGCCTTCAGCATGGCGATCACGTCGCCGAACGACGGCACCAGGGCCGCGAAGCCGCCCAGGAACGGGGCCACGCACGAGAAGCTGATGATGGCGAACGTCAGCGCCATGAACACCGTGCCGGCCAGGCCGCCGCGGCCCTGCTGCGACGAGGTGTAGTTCGCCAGCCCGGTCGGCAGGGTGATCTCGTACATGCCGAACAGGCTCAGGGCAAAGACGACGAACAGCGCCGCCAGGATCAGGTTCGTCAGCCAGAACTGCGTCGCCGCCTGGAAGAAGCCGAGCAGCAGCATGGCCCCGACGGTCAGCACGACCACGATGGTGCCGCTGTAGACCAGGGCCAGGGTCAGCGCCGAGTGGTGCGCGGGCGGGCCGGCGGGGCCGGGGGCGGGCCGGCGCTCCGACTGCTTGATGAAAAAGCTCACCGTGATGGGGATCATCGGGAACACGCAGGGCGTGAACAGCGACACGATCCCCATGATGGCGCCGGTGAGGAGGAAGCTGAGCAGGTCGATGTTGTTGCGGGCGCGTTCCGCCCTGGCGACGGCGCCGCCCTGCCCGCCGGCCGGCGGCGCCACCTCCTGGACCGGCGGCGGGCCTTCGCCCAGGCGCTTCTTCAGCGCGTCGCTGAGCGCCACCGGCTCGCCCTTGACATTGACCGTCGCCGTCAGCTCCGGATAGTAGCCCGGCCCGATGCAGCCCTTGTCGTCGCAGACTTGCAGCTTGATGTTGATCCCGAGCGTGTGCGGCCCCGGCGCGGCGTCCGGCAGCACCAGCACGTCCTGCGACCACGTCACCTTGCCGACGTGCTCCAGGATGACGCCGACCCCTTCTTCCTTCTTGAACTCGCCCGGGCTTTCGGTGACGGGCCACAGCGGCTTCAGGCCGGGGCCGGGCTGGTAGCTGATCTCCGTCAGCTGCTCCTGCCCCTTGGTGCGCTTCGTGATCGGGTAGGTGTGGTAGCCGGGCTTCAGCGTGCCGGTGAGCGTCAGCTTGACCACCTCGCCGGGCCGGGCCTCGGTGGGCTTCACCTCCGCCTTGATGTCGATCAGCTTCGCCAGCTTGTCCGTGTAGACATCCCTCTTCGCCGTCCCGCCGGGCGTCGCTTTACCGGGCGTCACCTCCAGGACGGCGGCGGTGTCCACCGATATCGCTGGCAGGCAGTTCTGCTCATTGCACGCCTGGATTTTCACGCTGACCGGGATGGCCCTGTCGCCCGGCCTGGCGTCCGCCTTCACCGTGGCGGATCGCTCGAAGACCACCTTCCCCTGGAGGATGCGGACGCGGTAGCGGTTGAACGGGTCGGTTTCGTCGGCCAGCTTGACGGCGGCGTTGCCCGACTCCCTCACCGTGCCCGTGAAGGCCACGTCGCCGGCGGCCGGGAAGGTGAATTGCGTGACGCTTTTCTCGGCGTCCTTCTCTGGCTGCTGCGCCGGGTAGACGTGCCAGCCGGGGGCCACGTCCAGGGTCAGCCGCCAGGTGACCGTCTGGCCGGGCTGGGCCGACGGCGGGTCGAAAGCGGCGTCGATCTTCGGGACGGCCTTCGCCAGCGCGGTTGGCACAGCCACCGGGCCGGCGGCGGCCGATGCCCACGACAACCCCAGCAAGGACAGCAGAACCAGGGCGGATCGCCGGATCGCCAGCATCATGATTCCTTCACCCTCGGCAGGACGCGCCCCGCGCGGTGCGGTCTCGCCCGTCCTCCCATCGTCAACGCCGGGCGGCGGCGCCAGCACGGGAAGCCCCCGCCGGCGCCGCGGCCCGGATTTCGCCTCGGGCCTTACGGGGCGGGCGGCTTAGGCGCCTCCACCCCTTGCAGTTTCAGCGTCGTCACCGCCTTCGTCTTCAGGTCGATCACCCGGACGCGGTGGGCGTTGGTGTCGGCGACGTAAAGCTTGCCGTTGGCGCAGCTGATGCCGGCCGGCTCGCTCAGCGGCGGCCCGGCCAGCCAGCCGTCGCCCTCGCCGCCCACCAGCGTCGTGCAGGTGCGCTGCTTCGGGTCGATCACCTTCACCTTGCTATTGTAGGTGTCGGCCACGTACAGCTTGCCGTCGCAGTAAACCACGCCGAGGGCGTGCTGCAAGCGGACCCGGTCGCCGACCCCGTCCCGGTCGCCGAACTGGAACAGGTCCACGCCCTCCACGCCGACCACGGTCTTCACGTCGCCCTCGCCGTTCATCGGCACCGCCCGCACGGCGCTGGCCTCGCTGTCGGCGACGTACAGCGTCTTGCCGTCGCTGGCCAGGCCGCTCGGCTGGGCGAACGATGAGCGCAGCAGTTCGTCGTCGATGATGTGCTCGCGGCCGTTGCCCGCGTAGGGGGCCAGCTCTTCCTTTGCGAGGTCGAGCGTCCAGATCTGGTGGTGGCCGGCCAGGGCGATGAACAGCGTCTTGCCGTGCAGCCACAGGTCCCACGGGCTGTTCAGGCCGGTCTTCAACGCCGGCCCGCCGCGGCGGCGGCTCTGGCCCTGTTCGCCCGTGCCGGCGATGGTTTTCACCGTCTCCTTCTTCAAATCGAGGGCGCGGATCAGGTGGTTCTTGCGGTCGGCGACGTAGAGCGTGTCGCCGTCCAGGGCCATGCCCTGCGGGTCGTTGAATTGCGCCCTGGCGAAAGGCCCGTCCGCCTTGCCCGGCTCGCCGGTGCCGATCACGGCGACCTTCTTGCCGTCCAGCGTCGTAATGACGATGCGGTGGTGCGTGCTGTCCGCAATGAACAGGCGGTCACTCTTCGCGTCGGCCAGCACCTTGCCGGGGAAGAACAGCGGGCTTTGGCCGTTCTCCTGGAAGCGGGCCAGCTGGAACTTGAGCGGCTTCTCATTGAGCGTCTTTTTCTTCCTGTGGATCTCGATGAGCCTGGCGATGACCCGGTCGAAGACCTCGTACAGCCCCTCGCCCGACTCGGCGCCGATGACGTTGCCCTCGGGGTCGATCAGCACCAGGGTCGGCCAGGAGTGGATGCCGTAGCGCCGCCAGATCTTCATGTCGGCGTCGTTGACGACGGGGTGGCTGACCTCGTAGCGGAGGATCGCCTTGCGGATGCTCTCGGTGGTTTTTTCGTTCTCGAACTTGGGCGAGTGAACGCCGACGACGACCAGCTCGTTGGCGTACTTCTTTTCGAGCCGGGCCAGGTCGGGCAGGGTGTGGATGCAGTTGATGCAGCAGAGGGTCCAGAAGTCGAGGACGACGACCTTGCCCTTGAGGTCCTTGATGCGGAGGGGGCCGGCGGTGTTCAGCCAGGCGACGCCGCCGTCCAGTTCCGGGGCGGGCGGGAAGCGGTCCGAATCCTCCTGTTTGGGCTGGGGCTTCGGCTCCGGCTGGGGCGGCTCGGCGGAGGCCAGGAGCCGGGCGGGCCAAAGCCCCGCGGCGGCGCCGTAGCCGACCACGGCGGCCAGGGCGGCGACGCCCAGCACGGCGAGCCAGAAGCAGGTCCAGGTGAACAGGGCCGGGCGGGGCCGGCTCACGGGGGCCTCGGACATCAGCAATCTCCTTCCGCGCCAGAAGGGCATTCGGGCGTGCGGCACGGGCCGCGGGAGTATTGTAAGCCGGCGTGCGGCGGGGGGTACAGCCCTTTCGCCGGCCCCTCCCTTAGACGCCCGGGCAGCGCCTGCGATTCACCGGGGCCGGCCCGGCGCTTGACCGCGCCTGAAGTCGGCCCTACCGTAATGAGGCCAAAGTTCCTCCCGCCGTACCCCCCACGAGGCCCGCACCCATGGGCTCCGCTGACCAATCGACGCCGACCCCGCCGGTGAACGTCCAGGCCGAACCGCCGCCGCCCCCGGCCGAGGCCGCGACGATCTCCCTGCCGCCCCCCTCGGCGGCGAAAAGTCCCGGCGCACAAGGATCGCCCGACCTGGCCCGCATCCTCGACGGGGCGCTGGCCGCCCTGGTGCTGGCGCTGGCCGCGTTCGTGGCCTCGTTCGCCGCGCGCAACAGCGACCTGTGGATGCACCTGGCCTCCGGCCGGCTCCTCGCTCAGGGGCGGTACGCCTTCGGCGCCGATCCTTTCTCCTATACGACGCAGGGCGTCTACTGGGCCAACCACGCCTGGCTGTACGACCTGGGCCTCTACGGCCTGTACTCCCTCGCCGGCGGCACGGCCCTGGTCATCGCCAAGGCGGTGGCGGTCGTGGCCCTGGCGGCGCTGATGCTGACCGTCCGGCGGCCGGGCCAGGGCCTGCTCTTCCCGGCGGTCGGCACCGCGCTGGCCCTGCTGGCCCTCCACCCCCGGTTGCTCCTCCAGCCGACCGTCCTCTCCTTCCTGTTCCTGGGCGGGACGCTGTGGCTGTTGCAGCGGCCGCGGGCGGAGGAGGGCGGCCGGGCCGGCTTCCTCGGCTCGCCGCGGCGGCTGTGGCTGCTGGTGCCGCTGTTCGCGCTGTGGGTCAACGTGGACGTCTGGTTCCTGCTCGGGCCGCTGGCGGTCGCGTTGTGGCTCGTCGGCACGCTCCTGCAGCAGAAGGTTGGCCCCCCTCCGGTCGCGGCCGACGCCCCCGCCCCCGGCGAGGTGAAGACCCTGGCCCTGGCCCTGGCCGCCGGGCTGGCGGCGTGCCTGCTCAACCCGCACCACTACCACGCCTTCACGCTGCCCGAGCAACTCCCCTTCCTGTCGCCCGCCGCCCTCCGCACCGACCCCCTGCTCCGCTACATGTTCGTGTCGCCCTTGCAGGGGGGCTACTACCAGTACGGCCTCGCGTACAGCACGGCCGGGGTGGCCTACTTCGCGCTGGCCGTGCTGGGGCTGGGGTCGTTCGCCCTGAACTGGTCCCGCTGGCACTGGGGCCGGGCGCTGGTCTGGCTGGCCCTGCTCGGCCTGAGCGCCTACCACGCGCGGGCCATCCCGTTCTTCGCCGTGGCGGCCGGGCCGGTCGCCGCCCTCAACTTCCAGGACTGCCTGGCCCGCAGGTTCGCCGAGGCCCCGAAGCTGCGCGCCTGCTGGCCGTTGCCGCAGGCGGCCGCCTGCGTGGCGGGGGTGGTGTTGCTGGCGCTGGCCTGGCCCGGCTGGCTCTTCGGGCAGCCCCACGACCACCACCGCGTCGCCTGGCGCCTGGAGCCGGACGCCTCCCTGGAGAAGGCGGCCAGGCTCATGGCCGAGGCGCCGGACGGGGGCCGGTGGCTGAACCTCCAGCCGGACCTGGCCAACTACATGGCCTGGCACTGCCCCGGCCAGAAGAGCTTCTTCGACTACCGCCTGCAGCTCTTCCTGGCCAACGGCGCAGCGGACGACTGGGTCGAGGTCCGCCGCAAGATGGGCGCGGAGCGGGAGACGCGGGCCGACCAGGACGACTGGCAGGGCGTCCTGCGCCGCCGGGAGACCAACCGGGTCGTTACGGCGGGCGAGTTGCCGCGCCTGGAGCGGCTGCTGGGCGACCCCGCCGGCCAGTGGGTGCTGCTGCGCCCGGCGGGGCGGGCCGCCCTCCTGGGGTGGGTCGATCCGCGGGCGCCGGGCCGGGCGTTCGAGAGCGAGCGCTTCGACCCGGACCGGGCGGCCTTCGGGCCGAAGGGGGAGGCGGCGCCGGCGTCAGGCCCGGAGAGCATCCCGGAGCCGCCGACGGGGTGGGACGTTTACCTGCAAGCGCCCGCCCCGAGGCCGGCCGCGGCGGACGAGGCCAACCTGCACCTGCTCTACTTCCAGGCGCGGGGGCCGGCCCACTTTCAGTCGGCGGTGGCCGCGTGGAGCACCGGGGCGCTGATCGGCGAGGCGGCGCCGGCGGGCGGCCCGACGGCGCTGGGCCTGCGGCTGGCCCTCGGCGTCAACCCGGTGAACCCTCCCGGCGGGCTGCTGGGCCGGGCCTACGTTGCCAACCTGGGGGCCTCCCTGGACGGGGGGCCGGCGGCGTCGCTGCTGCTGGCGCTCCGCGAGGGCCGCCGGGCCGTCGCCGCCAACCCCGCCTCGGCCGACGCCTGGCTGGGGCTGGGGCTGACCTACACCATGTTGCCGTCCCAGACGCGCGAGGGCCGCTGGGCCGCGGGCATCCCCCTGCTGAACCAGCTCCGCCAGGCGCAGCGGGCCGCCGCCCTGCACACCGCCGTCCGGCTGCAACCGGATAACGCCCGCGCCCAGGCCGCCCTGGCCCGGATGTACGCCGAGCTGCGCTTCGACGACCTGGCCCTGAAGCACTTCACCGAGGCGGCCCGGCTGGAGCGGGAGCAGGGCCGGCCGGCCGGCGAGTCGCCGGAACATTACGAGGAGCGCCTCGAACAGCTGCGCAAGGTCCAGGAGAAGTTGCAGGCCGACCTGCGCAAGGCCCAGGACGAGTTCGCCCTGGCCCGCGAGGGCAAGCGGAAGGTCCTGGACAAGGCGCTGCTGGCCCTGGACAAGGGGCTCCAGGGCCAGGCGCTGGAGCTGCTCGCGCAGTCGGACGAGGTGCGCTCCGACCCGGCGGTGATCCACCTGACGCTGGACCTGCTGGCGAAGACCGGGCGCCTCAACGACCTGCTCGGCGGGGTGGCCAACCTGAAGGGCGACGGCCCGCCGCTGCTGATCGGCCCCGGCGGGATGGTCGTCCCCAAGTTCTCCCGGGAGGCGCAATCCCTGCCCCTGGGGGGCGCCCTCGAGGTGCCGAGCTACGAGTGGTTCCGGCTGCTCGCGGCGGCGGCGGCGGGGAACTACCGCGACGCCGACGCGGTCCTCGAGCGCACGCTGGGGCACCAGGACGGCAGGGCCAGGGAGGAACTGGCGGGGCTTGTGCTGAGGACCCTGGGGCACTCCTCCTTCTTCGCCCTGAGCTGGGCGGGCGGCCCCCAGCCGGAGCCTCTGGCGAGCTATCTGTTGCAGGCGTTCCTCCGCGCCAGCACCGCCCAGGCTTTGCGGTCCTTCCCGACGGGCGCCGACCGCCGGGCGGACCTCCAGACCATTCGGGGCCTGCTCGCCCTGGAAATGGGGGACAACGCGCGGGCCGCGAGGCTGTTCCGCAACGCCTTGCAGCTGACCGCCGGGCCGGGCGGCGACCCGCACGGACGCAGGTTCGCCGGCCGCCCCCTGGCCGTCCGTTACCTCGACGCCCTGGAGCGGGCCGGCTGGTAGGTGAGGGCTGGGCTTCCGGGGCATCGGAAGGGCGGCCCCTGCCGGGGCCGGCATGCGCACGGCGGACCGAGGCGGACATCGCGGGGAAGGTGCGGCAGCGGCTGTTCCGCCTTCACTCGTTTTTCCAGTTTTTTTCTTGACTTCGCTTTCTTCCCCCTTAATATCGGGGGTGTTGATAACGGCCTCTTCTCTGTTCCGGCCCCGCTGTTCGGCCTTCGGGAAGTTCAGCGGGGTTTTTTTGCGCTGCTTGTCCCCCCAGGGGCGAGCGGACAGGACGTATCGGAGCCTGAAGCGCCAGCGAAGCGGGCTTCCTTGGCGCGGGGAGGGCATGCGGGGCAGGGCGGGGGTGAGTTAGATAGGAAAAATGAGCGGGCAGGTAGGGCATGCCGGGGGTGAGCCGGCATGCCCTATCTGCCACGCGAACCAATCACGCGGAGCGCGATCACTCCTCCCGCGGCCGGATGGCGATGCTCAGCGGCTCGACCCAGTGCTTGTGGTCGGCGTTGTAGTACAGGTACGCCCGGCTGGCGGGGCCGCGGTACTCGCCCGGCACCCGGCAGACCAGTTCCACCGGCACTTCCACCTTCTGCCCGGGCGCCATGCCGCGCCAGTACAGGATCAGCTCGCGGTTTCGCAGCTCGAAGTAACTGATCAGGCCCGGTTTCTTGCCATCGTCACGCGGCTCGGCGTGCCGCTTCAGCTGCTTCATGTCCTCCGGCACCGACAGGCCCGCCGGCAGGCCGACAATCGCCACCACCATGCTGCGCTCGGCCTTGCTGGGGTTTTCCACCGTGACGTGGAGCGTCACCGACTGGCCTTCCTTCGCCGCCGGCTTCTCCAGCCGCGTCGCCAGCCGCACCGGGCAGTCGTCGGCCGACACCGGCTTCAGCGTCCGGTACGACCAGGCCAGCGTGCAGGGGAAGGCGTTCTTGCCCGTGATCTCCACGCGGACCCGGTTCTTGCCGGCTTGCAGGTGCTTCTCGGCGTCGGGCAGCTTCAGCTCCAGGGCGTCCTTGGCCCCGGCGGCGAAGTCCAGTTTCGTCACCAGCCGGTCGCCGACGTACAGCTTCAGCGTACCGGCCTCGGGCGTCTTCTTGTTCGCCTTCGTGTAGGCGATCAGCGCCTTGAGGGCCAGGATGGTCGATTGCGTCGAGCCGAAGCCGCCGTAGCCGCCGCGCTGCCGGCCGATCCACCTGACCGCCTTCTGCACGGCGGGGTTGAACTCGGCCGGGTTGTTCGCCTTCAGCCAGGCCATCACCGCCAGGGCCGTCGTCTCGATCTGCAGGTCGCGGCCGCCGGAGCCGGTGATGCTCGTCTTCTCGGCGTCGAGGTGGCCGTCGTCCTTCTGGGCGGCGGCGACCTTCTTCAGGAGCGGCACGGCGTCGGCGGCCCGGCCGCGGTTGATGAGGCTGTTGGCCACCAGGGCGAGGAAGTACGGGTCCTTCGACGCCTTCGCCTGCCCGAACAGGGCGTTCAGCTCGGGGGCCACGTCGTCGTCCTTGCCGCTCTCGGTGACGGCCCAGACGATGTAGGCGTTGGTGATGTGCTCCGGCGCCCGGCCGAAGGTGTCGAGGGCGCGGGCGTTCCGCTTGAAGCCGCCCTTGCCGTCGCGCTGGCTCATCAGCCAGTCGCGGGTGCGCTTCAGCAGCGCGGGGTCCACGTCCTGCACCCGGCTCAGGTCGCGGAACTGCAGCAGGCCGTACGCGGTCAGCGCCTCGTGGCCCTGGTCGCGCGAGCCGAACCACTCGAAGCCGTGCCGGCCGCTCTGGGCGCTCCAGGGGCACTCGAACGAGGTCAGCTTCTGGTAGCCGCGGGCCAGCAGGTCGCGGGCGCGCTTCTCCACCTCGGGCCGGGCCTGGTCGCTCTCTTTCAGGTAATCGAGGATCAGCAGGTTGGGGTAGTTGCTGGTGGAGGTCTGCTCGAAGCAGCCGTTCGGCTCGCGGAGCATCGCCTCCAGCCCCTTCTGCAAATCGGCCAGCGTGGACGGGTAAACCGTCGCCTGGCACTGGAGCGTCCCCTTGACCCACGATTCGGGCAGGACCACGTCGTAAGAGGCGGAGCCTTCCAGCAAATCGCTGCGGGAGCCGGCCACCGGGAAGCCGTCCGGCACCACGGCGAACTTGCGCCGGATGATGTCAGCCGCGAACGGCTCGCTCCGGCCCTCGAACGTCAGGGCCGCCTGGCCCTCGACGACGTTCGGCTGGAAGCGGTAGACCCGGCGGGTGCGCCGGTCGCCCTCGACGGTCAGCCGCTCCTCGGCCTGGCCGCGGAGCAGCGTCAACCCCTTGAGCGCATCGGCCGGGACGCGGAGGGTGACGGCCCGCTTCTCCAGCGTGTTGTTGGCCACGCTCAGCGGCACGTCGATCTTGTCGGTGGCGGTCACCTCGAACGGCACCTTCGGCTCGATGGTCAGCGGCAACCGGGCGTCGAAGGTGGCGACGGCGGCGCCGAGCCGGCCGTCGAGCGTGTGGCCCATAACGGCGACCTGGTAGGTGGTCACGGAGTCGGACAGGTCGAAGGCGACCTCGGCCTTGCCGTCGGCAGTGACGAGGGCCGGCTGCCAGAAGACGGTCTCGGTGAAGTCGTGGCGCAGGTCGGCGCCGCCGCCCTTCGGGTGGGCATGGGCGTACTCGCGGACGACGAAGGGCGGCGGCGGGACGTTGGCGTTGAGGCCGCGGCGGCCGCCCCCAGGCAGGCCCGCCTGGGGAACCCGGTCCTGGGCCAGTTGGCGCAGCCCCAGCTGTTCCTCCAGCCGCCGGCCGTCCCCTCCGGCCGGCATCGCGCCCGCGCCGCGCCTGAAGTAGAAGTCCCGGGCCTCCTGCCCTGCCCCAAAGTTAGCCTTGCCGTCCGCCAGGCGGAGGGCATGCCCCTCCGCGAACTGTTTCCTCCGCAGCTCATCGCCCTTCGCGCCCCCCCTGGCCTTGTCCAGGTCCATCCTCGCCGGGGCGCGCGGGGGGACCGGGGCAGGAATCGCCCCTTTGCCGGGGATGGCCGCCCCGGCGAAGTCGCCGGGCTTGCCCGCGTCCCTGGCCTCCGCGGCCTTCTTCGCCTCCCGGTCGTCCTTGGCGTCGGCCGGGGGCGCCTCCGGCATCGCCTCGGGCGCCGCCATCAGGTTGTCGCGTTCGGCCTTCCAGTGTTCCGCGACCTCGGCCGCATCCCTGGCCGGGGCCGCCCTTCGTTCTGCCTCCATCTTCGACATGGCGACGGTGCTTTGGCGGCCGCCCCACTCCACCCGCACGCCGACGCCGACCGCCAGCAGCAGCGCGCAGGCCGCCCAGGCGACGTGCCACGCCGCCGAGCGGCGGACCAGCGCCACCGCCAGCGCCGCCAGCACGAACAGCCCCAGCGCCAGGCCCAGCACCGGCATCGCCGCCGACCGCGCCTGGCGGAGGAACCTGTCGTAGCGGTCCAGCCGGGCCAGCGCCGCAAGGTAGGCGGCGTCGTGGCGGGACTCTTCCACCTGCTGGTCCGCGGCCGCGGTTTCCTGCTTCGCCCGGAGGAAGCGCCGGTCGAACTCGTCCAGCACCCGCTCCTTCTCGCGCTCCTCGAAGTCCACCGGCCGCGGCGACTGGCCGGTCATCACCAGCAGGCGCTCGGCCTCGTCCTTGTGCCGGTCGCGGAACTTGTTGGGGTCCTGCTCGGCGAACCGCCGCCAGCCCTGCGTGCCCAGCAGCAGGTCCAGCGCCGCCGCCGCCTTCGGATGGTTGCCCACCAGGAAGTCGGCATGCTCCAGGTCGTCCGGCTTGCGCACCTCGGTCGTCAGGTAGAAGTGCGTCGGCATCGAGCGGGCCGTCTTCTCGTCGGCCAGCGCCACCACGCTCTTATCGACCACCGCGACCCACAGCACGGCCCCGGCGGGATGCTCCTGCTCGGTCCGCGCGGAGAGGGAAAGCTTGGCCCGGTCGCCGGGGACGTACACCTTCTTGTCGGGCCGGACGTTGAGCAGCAGCTGCTCGGCCGGCTGGCGGTAGACGAGGCGCTCGGCCACCGGGACGAGGCGGCGGCTAGCGCCGGCGGCGGCCCGGTCCTCGAAGACGGTCACGCGGTAGACGCCGCCGACGCCCTTTGCCGGCCACAGGGCGATCTCGGCGGACTCGCCCTTCTTGACCTCGGCCGGCTTGTGGTCGAGCAGCCGGCCGCGGCAATAAGCGCCGACGAACAGCTTGCGGTCGGCCTTGCCGCTGCGGACCACCACGCGGATCGGGTCCCGGTTGCCGACCAGCCCCTCGCGGACGCTCAGCACCACGCCGTCGTCCTTCACGTCGGGCAACAGGTGCTTGCTTTCGATGCCGGCCGGCTGGTCGATCTTCAATTCGTACTTGCGGCCGGCCTGCGGGGTGAAGGTGAAGGCGCCCAGGCCCTGGTTGGCGCCCGGCTGGTCGGCGTCAGTGAGCGTGGCGACCTCCGGGACGACGACCTTGCCGGCGTCATCGACGAGGCGGCCCTTCAGGTCGGCCGGCTTGCCGGTCCGGGTGCTGGCCCGGAAGTAGACCCGGTTGGCCACGCCGGCCACCAGGTCGCCGCCCTCGGG
>Ga0070740_10005529_pt1 | contig 11655 bp, 13 predicted proteins | sample Coa_R2_FD_67286 | JGI IMG/M metagenome (GOLD analysis project Ga0070740, IMG submission 67286) | Surface soil microbial communities from Centralia Pennsylvania, which are recovering from an underground coalmine fire - Coalmine... | ecosystem: Environmental > Terrestrial > Soil > Unclassified ...
TAATCTTGCAATCCGTATTTTAACAAAACTAATTTAGTTATAGCTTCCGCTAACAGATCTTTCCAAGTATTAAAATCATAATGCCGCCATTTAAAATTTTTCATCATTTCATATGCTTCTTTACTGCATTGATTATCTATAAGAAATTTCACTTTTGCAAGATCTATGGGATACAATTTTGTAGGAATTGTTTTAACCAATTTTACATCTGTACGGAAAAGATTGTCTATTATCAATTTATTGTTAGCTAAAACCGCATTTTTAAAATTTTGTTCCATTCGTTTTTATTGAATTTTTAATTTAATGATTTTTCGTTTTTTAAGTGTTTAGGAAACTTATTCAATATTAAATTTATTTAATTCTTCATCTGAATATTCTATGAAAGAATGATCTTCTCCGATCCAACCGACAAACTGTTCTAAAGGAGCTCCAATTTTACGCATTGCAAATATGTAACAGAGACATGGTGGTAATATTCCTAAATCAAATTTAATATGGGTTTTAAAATCAGGAATAGATTTTACTAAACCTTTTCCTTCCTTTACGTATATTACTACTTTATAATCATAAAATCTACTATCTCCTGGATTTCTAGAGTTAGAGATATTAAGATAATTATTATTACCGAATTTAGTTAACCAACATTTTATTTCTTGATTGTTTAAATTTTGTTTTCTACGTTCTGGAAAGGTTAGCAATCTGCTTAATCTACCGTTGGAACTAATCACTCTACATTGAAATTTTTCGAAAGGTATAATATAGTTCGTTTTTATATCTCTTTCAGAATAATTGCTGCTATATTTATTTATCTGTGCCGTGATAATAACTTTCCTTATCCATTCTCTAGAGATTTTTAAGTCTTGAATTTCTGAATCGGATAACACTATAATGTTTTCGATATTTAACGCTTGTGTTTTAGATATATATTCTGGAGATATTATAATAATATAAGATTTCGATCCATCGGAATCCCAAACTATTTTAGTTCCATCATAAATAGCTTTTATACCTCCATCTAATTCTTCTAATCTTAATCTTAATTCTCCTAATTCTAAAAAATCTTTTACAGAATTTAATCCAACTTTCTTGTAATAAGATATCTTTTTAACTATACTGGAATTTGCTAAGGCTCTCTTTAACAATTTTGTCAATAGCAATCCTATAAGACCTACGGTTACAGAAGCGATAATAATTGATTTCTTACTTTTCCTTGTTTTCATCTTTTATTTAATTTCGCAAATCTTATAATAAATCTTGACAAAATTAAATACAATAAAAATTTCGAAAAATAAAAAGAAACGAAAAATGCGAAGCGAAAAGAATAACGTATTTCTTTGCCATGGGTTTATTCCTGAAGGGAGCGATAAGCCAGAATCATTAGTGTGTGAAGTAATTGATAGACATGAAGTAGAAACTAGGCATAGATCTAAACATCATAACAGATCACGCAGTCGTTCTCCACAGAAGTGTCATAATAAAATAGGAAGACAAATATTTTCTGCATGTATTAATCAAGGGCAAGTTACATCGGATGTGGTCCAAAATCTCGTAAACCAGGCTAATACTTTCATATCTCAATCTGGAACTAATTTTGCTAATTCCCTTTGCACTCAACAACAATGTGAATGCCAGTCCCAAGAGAAAAGATGTGAACTTTTCAATTGGAGTTTTGCAGTCAATAAAAAAGGAATAGAATGCGATCCTACATGTCCTAGTAAACAAAGATATGTTGTAGAAGCTATTGTCGTGTCGCAATGTAGATGTGCTAAGCGTGAATGTGGACTTAACGAATTCGAACATCCTATTATTCTCGAATCAACACAATGTGTTCCTAGTCAAAACGTTCAAGGTGATAATTCACAATTTGAATCAACATGCAATCAATCGGTCCAATCTCTTCTGAATACTGCTCAACAACTTGCTGAGACATTTTGTAATAAATCACTTTGCGGTCAAACAGGAAATGGAAGCGCATGTAGATTTAACAAACTTCACCATTCTGAGGTCGAGTGTAAGAAAGTAAAGATGCCTAACGGTCAAACATGCTGTAAATGTCGTATTGAAATTTATAGTGTAGAATGCAGTTGTCAATAATCAAAATTAAATAAATTTTGTAATAAAAATTACAAAATGGAAAAATTAAGAGAAAAAGCTAGAGAAGTAGTAGATGTGATAGCTATGGAAGAATTACGAAAAGGTGGAAACATTGCTGATGTTTTTTCTCAGTTGGATAGTTTGGTCTATTACGCCAATAATTTGGATCTACCTAGAGATTTAATTTCTGAAGAAGGACTTCTTTTATTAGACGAATTGGAAACAAAATCTTCACTTGTACCATGTATAGGAACAATTGTAGAAAATCCTCAATTAAATATGAGTCCTGTACAAAATTTACCAAATGTTTCTACATCAGGAAGTATAGAAATTCCACTATACTCTTCGGGAGCTTGGAATTCTTCGGAATCGAATGATAAAAGATCGCGGTCTCAAGAATTATCACGATCGCAAATCACAAATCAGTCTAGATCGTATCCTCCGACTTATAACGAAATAATGCAAGAGTATGGTCCAGATACCTTCAATTTATAATTTTCGTCAAAAAATTTATGAAACAAAATTCATAAATAAAAGTCTAAAATTAAAAATGCAACAAACCTTTTGTTCGAGAACAGGAGAAACTTCTTGTAAATGCTTGAAGCCTAAGCAACCTGTCAATGCTTTACAAGTTGATTTAAAATGCGCTATGAGAAAGCTTTGGTCAGATCATGCAGTTTTTGATGCTCGCGTTGGTCAAGCCATTGTCGATAATGCTCCTGATCTTCCTGCCCTTTTGAGCAGGCTTAAACAAAATCAAATAGATATTGGAAATCAATTCAAACAACTTAAAGGAGCTCAAATCGGAACATTAATTACTCAAGCTCTTCTCAATCATATTCAAACTGTCGGAGACTTTATTAAAGCAAAAGTAGAAGGAAATCCTGATTTATTGCAATTTCAAGAAAAGATGTATGATGCTGGTGATGAACTAGGACTAGCTCTTTCATCGATTAATCCTCAAAAGCTTGAGGTTCAACCATTGACGAGGTTGATTTTTGATCATATTCAACATATTGTTGCTATGGGAGATGAAAGATTGTCAGGAAATTACGAAAATGAGTTGAGAATCTACGACTCTTACTACAATGAGCTCATGGAACTTTCCGATTTGTTGGTTAATGCACTTTAATTAGAAGAGAATTTTTGCAATATTATATTGCAAAATATCTAACAATTTTTTATTTATTTAGGGATTGGACATAAAATTCATGTGCTTCTTCCATACTGTTACACGGTATTAAAACTCCATTAATTAAGGCGTAGATTTTACCATTTTCATCTTGGATTATGGTTAGCGTGTTCGCGGTGGATTTGTTATCCTGCAAATAAATAATTTCGGCCTCTTCAAATGTTGGAATTAAATCTTGTCGGATTTCTGGAGGTTGAATCATTTTCTTTTCGTCTTCTCCAGGAAAAATAGAGAGAAAATAAGTAAGATTTATTCTAGGGCCTTTCCTTCGAGGTTCAGAAAGAATTCTATGTTTATAATCATCGTTAACTTTAGGAGAAAATAAAACGACATCTCCAGAATTCATTGTTATAGAAATTATTCCTGTATTTCTTTTTACGTTAGCTTTAACTGAATTTGGAACGAAATCAAATGTTCTCGTTTCTCCAAAACTTAAACCAAAAACCCACTTTTCATATTGATCTCTGTGTGCAGGTAAAGTAGCTTCTCCGTCAGGATAATAATTAGCGAACGCTCCATCTACTTGCACCCTAACGCCTAAAATCTTATGGCAAAATAACTCTACCCATTTACAGTAAATTCCTGAAGTTCTGGAAACTTTATCTGATTCGTGACAAACGCTTCTAGAAAGATCTGCACCAAATCTAGATTTCCATTTTTGCCATGGATGTTCTTGGAATAATTTCTGAAAATTTTCTTTATGTTTAGGAATAACATTTTGCAAATGACAAGCTTCTATTAGAACTTGAGGTGTAGGTACAATTTCTTTTCTAATATCCTCTATAGCCGAAGTTAGAAGCGGTGGAAGATATGATTGATTTTGATTGCGTATTAAATTATAAGCATCCTCTACTTTAGTCTCCAATGATTGATTTAAATCGTTATTTAAAATCAATCCTAAAAATTGTTCTTTTTGTTCCGGCATTATCGTATTAGCAAAATGCCTATACGTAATTGAAACTCTAATATAAGTTTCCGGTTTCTTCACTGTGATTGTTAAATCTCCATTCGCATCAGGATAAGAAATTGTAGCTCTTCTGGGAATTTCATGTTTCCAAAGTAAAGCAACATCACTAGACATAATATAGAGCGACCTTCTCGGAATACATGCTTCGTATCTATTATTTTCATTTGCTATTTCTGTCCAAACCATATTAATATCTCCAACAACCGAAAGACCAAAAACCATAGGAGTTTCTTTATCACGATGCGCTCCTATAGTAGTGTGACGAAAATATAGATTGGCCAGACATTGAGCAATATGCACACCCGGAAATTGACTCTCGATTTTATTTGCGAATTTTCTTAATATTCCCCAGTCTTTCGCCACCTTTTCTACACTATTAGAATAACCTCTTATTTCATATCTATAACCGAAATGCTGTGTAGGCCTATTTTTAGACAAATGTTCTGACCATTGTCCTTTAGATAAAAAATCCACAATCTCTTGTTCTTCCTGTTCTGTTATATAATTTGGAATCAAAAATAATCCGATTGGAGCTCCTTTAGGTCGGAACTGTTGGATGTCCCCAGCATCTAAGTATAAATGATTCGTACTTTGTTGCATGTTCAGAAGATTAAAGCTTTTTCTTGTTAAAAATGAAAACATTTATTTTCATTTTTTTATTTAAAATAACCTCATTAAAATGGAAACAACTACGAAGACTCAAGAAGAATCTAGCGAAGATTCCAGAAAAGGATATTTGCTTAAACTTAAAGAATATTGTGACAAGATTCCAAATGAATTGTATAACATAAGACAAGATTCCAAATCGGAAAGGCAAAACAAAGCTTCAATTAGGATAGAAATTGATAACAGACTCTGTTTCGTTCTCGGAAAATGCTATGTACATAATACTAAAGATTCCTTCAAAATTAAAACATACGCTGAGGATGGGCAAACATTTGCAGAAACTAAATGTTACTTAATTGTAAACGACATTTGCGAACTTGTAGAAACTCATATGGATATATACAGTTCTAAGACTATTTCTATCAAATTGATTAAAGGAGATATCGTTATTAGAAGTTACTCGCTGAATGATGTTAATTATCCAAGTAAAATACGTAAGGTCTTATCATATTTCTCTAAGCTTCTTTAGATTCTTTCGAATCTATTTCTGTTTTATAAAAATAGGCGGCGACGACAAAAACAAAAGCTATCCAACACCACCAGGAACCAAATTCTTTTTTCGATGACATAGATCTTGCTATTGCTAATAATATGGCTCCTAAAATTACCAAACTTAAACCTTTCTTAAAGGGTTTAATAAATAATAAAGGTAAAAATAAGCCTATAAGATATATAAGTCCACCATATTTATCATTTGACATGAAATTTTTAATCTTGTTATTACGAGTCCAGATAAGATGACAATTAGATCCTGGCTTTGTTTTAAACGAACCTTTACTTGCATTTATCAAAGCGATCAAAAACATTAAACTGAACAAACCTATGCAACCTAAAAGTATTGTTTCCTTTAAAATTTTAGGTTGTTCTTCTTTAACAACATTTCTATAAGCCATATAGGAATTTATTAAGGGTTGACTCCATAATGTTATTAAAATCAGTCTTGTTACCAATTGGTTCATGTTTTTCTTTCTCTTTTCTATGGATAACCATGCAAAAAATTCTAATAGTTGTATAATGACAACGGCTACGCTAAATATTGCTAAATGGCGATCAGCTCCTAAATTTCTATTATATAAAATAATAACTATGACTATAACAACTATAAAAGTTACGATTGAGATTTCTTTATTCCAACACATTATTCTAAAAATTTCGGATTAGATTTAGAGTTTGGCTTCTTTCTTAAATCTGAAAGAAGCCGAGTAAAATAGATTTTAATTTTTTATAATTCTCAAAATAAAAAGATCGTAAAAATTGTCGAAAATTCGCTTCAAATTTCGCAAATAAGTTTCAAATACTGTAAATAGGTTTCAAATTTTATATGGAACAATCGGAGGCTACTCGATTGGGAAACAATTTTTGTAACATGACTCGTATAGATTCTAGTTCTGAACATGATATGTCGACCAGCGACGATGTGCTTGAAGAAACGGAACATGATAAAGTTTGGAACTCAGAAATAGGAAATAAACGGAGAGTAATATCTCAGGGGGATTTAAAGTATGATTTAAACGATAATGTTCTAATCGTTTTACCATTTTACTGGAAACACGACAAAGTTTCAAAAATGAGAACGGTTACAGGAACCATTGTAAACATAAATAGCGTAGTTTTACCTTACAATCAGAAGGAAGTACCTAAGGAGACGAAATTAGTCGAGGATAAGAAAACAATATATTCGACAAAGACTTGGGCGAAATCTTTAATCGCAGACTGGAGAGATAATCCTGATAATTCATGTCAGACTATGATCACTTCTTATATAATTAAACTTGATAGAGCCTATCACGTCACTGAGAGCGAAATAAAACAGATTTACATCATTTCTAGAAAGAAAGGATGTTTGCCTTTCAATTATAATCTTTATTTTTCAAAGTCTGAAGACACTAACTATTATGATATTATACAAGTAGATTATAGATATGTTATGGGAAAGACCCATCTTTGTTATAAATTATTAGCAGATATGCTAAGAGTCGATGTTGTTGAAATAACAGCAGATCGTGTAGAAGATTATTTGACGAAGTTCAAATTAAATAGCGGAATTTTTATTAGATATATAGATTCCGACGAAAACAGAAGGAAAAGCGGTATAGTACATTTTGTAGTATTGGATCATGTCTGTATTGGAATTCTTGATGTTAAATTTGTCATTAAATGTACTTCAGAACCTGTTAAAATATTAGCTATTTCCAAAATTTTTCCATTTGATGTAAGATTGGCTTACAAAACGTCATCTTATCATTGCTTTCATCCTTTAGAACATTATAATTTTGAAATTTTGGAAGAGAAGAACATAGATTTGTTCGAAGGAACGGAAGATGATTGTGCTAAAGAGGTTTTAAGGGAAATCTTCTCTAAGTTGAAAGTCTATATAGTTAAAAAATCGTTGTGTCAGCCTTATGATATCGATTCTTGTATATTCGAAGATAGGGAAGGCGACATTCAAATCATTCCAATAAATGAACTCAATTCTGAATTTATTGACAACAAAAAGTTAAATAAATTAGGACTGAATAAATATAGACGTACGAATTACGATTCGCAAGATACAATTAAACACGGATATAAATATACAGGTATATCTCTTGCATCATACGTTAAGGGATTGGCGTATCCAGAAAACGAGTCTCCTACTCAACATAATAATTATATTTTTTTCCATTCCAAAGATTATTATGAATTAACATTAGATCCAAATTCTAAAGAATTTTTTAACTTCGTTTGCCTAGGTAACACTCAAAAGGAATTTAAAGATCCCAACCCCAAAGATGTTATCCTCGCTGAACCTTTTGTTTGCGATAGAGGACCTTATTCTGGAAAAATCAATCTAAAATGGTTTTATCCAGATAACGAATTTCGATTGTTACATCTGTATATTACAACTAATGGAATGCACCCACATTTTAATAACAAAGTTCAAATTCTCAAAAAGACAGAAGCTGAGTTAAATCCTTCAATAAAATATGCGAGGTCTTTCTTTCTTAAAACACCAATGTATTTGGCTATCTTCGATTTATATAGTTATGGGCTTTCAAGAAATAATCCAACGCTAAATTCTGAATTTAGCCAAGCATTCATTAAGAAATTCTTATGGTGGGATAAATTCATTCAGCAACAATAAGAATGTAATTAAAATTATTTCATATCATTTCAGATATGAAATTTTTCTGACATTAGATCAGGCACATACTGGACATATATTATTTTGTAGATTTCCATAAGTACGTCTATACTGAATAAAGAAAAATACGGCTAGAATAGCCAAAATAACAGTAAGAATAATGAAAATAATAAGTATCGCTACAAATGTACTTCTTCTAACAGTTTTAATTTCTCCGGGTCTTGCAGACATTTTTATTCTATTTTTATCTTTTTGTTTCCATGGAAAAAATCATGTAGAAAAAATTGAGATTGAAAAAATCAAAGAAAAATAAAAAATACGATATGGGAAAAATAAGTCAAACTTTTACCTTGACAGTTATTATTATTTTAGTTATCGTTCTAATCTATATAATTGCTGATTACTTAAGAGAAAAGAGAAGAAGACGTGGGGAAAGGCTTTCTAATAGAGAAGAAAAATATTGTAACGAGAAGAAAAGAGTAGAAGCAACAAATGATTTAATTCCCAATATCAAACCCCATTTTAAAGTAGCAACTGATAAATATAACAGGATGATTACTCATTTAAGTAAACCTATTGGTTATACTCCAGATCAAATAAGAAAAGCTTACGGATTAGATAAAATATCTGAAAAAGGAAAAGGGCAAACAATAGCTATCATAGATGCTTATAGTAATCCAAACGCTATCGAAGATTTTAAAACATTCGACTCGACTTTCAATCTTGGAAATCCTGGAGTTTTGACGGTTTATAGTTTAGGAAAACAGCCCAGTGAAAGTTGGGGTTTAGAAGCTAACCTAGATATCCAATGGGCTCACGCTATAGCCCCGGAAGCTAGTATAATACTAATTCAAGCAGTTTCCGAATCTTTGGGAGATCTTTCTGATGCTATAACTTATGCATTAATGAAAGGAGCGACTATAATTTCTATGAGCTGGGGATCTACAGAATTTTCGCAACAAAACTTCTACGAGAAAAATTTCTCTCATGCTATATTTGTTGCTTCTTCTGGAGATGAAGGAGGTATAGTAAATTGGCCTTCTAGTTCTCTTAACGTAATTTCTGTAGGAGGAACGTCTTTGAATTTAGATTCCAATGGAAACTATGGTTCAGAAATTGGATGGAGTGGTAGTGGAGGAGGAAGTAGTGTAATAAATAAAATACCGCAATGGCAAGCTTCATACGGCCTCAAAGGAATGCGTCAAACGCCAGATATTAGCTGTGTTGCCGATCCAACAACTGGAGTTGCCGTTTATGACTCTTATGGATATCAAGGTCAACTAGGTTGGTTCAGAATAGGAGGAACAAGTTTAAGTTCTCCAATAGTTGCCGGAATCTTTGCTATAGCCAATGAATCTAGAGTTAATATAGGAAAAACAATTCTTTCTAATGTGGATTTGCAAAATTACATTTACAACACATTAGCGAATACTCAAAATTATAGTTCATCTTTTAACGACGTAACTAAAGGAAAAGCTGGTAATAATTCAGCTCAAGTAGGATACGATAACGTAACAGGTTTGGGATCTTTTCTTAACATTTCTGAAACTTCTGGATTCATTTCTAACTTAGTAAATCTCATTCCTTAAATTTTCTAATTCGACAAATTATTTAATAAAATTTATTAAATAATTAAAATGGCACAAAAATTCGATCAAATAGAAATACAAGAAGATTTGAATCAATTAATCATTAAAGAACGTAATAAAGAACTTAAACAAATTGAACAAGATACTTCAGATCTGGCAGAAAGTATGCAAATATTAAGAAATGAACTAAATAAACAAGGAGATAAGATAGATTTAATTTCTGCTAATACTGAAAGTAGTTCAGATGCGAGTGAAAAGGGAACTAAAGATCTTCAAAAAGCTGAGAATCATGCTAACAATTCTAGAATTTGGAAAGCGATTTTAATATCGGGAAGTGTTTTAGGAATCGCAGGAGCTACAGCTATCACTCTATTAAAACGGAGATAAATTTTTAATAATATCATAAACTTCTCTCTGAAATAATAATCTTTCTTCACTATTTCCATTAAGCGCATCTATTTGTATCTTTCTTAATTCGTCAAAAGTATTGCTGTCTATTCTTGATTTATTTTTCCACAAAGCGTTTTGGGCTTCATTAAACGAATTTAAAATATTCTCTTCCGGAGAAGGAATAACTTCACCACTTCTTATAGTATTGTGTAATTCTTTATCATAAGGATCGTCAAGATCTTGATATCCTCTGCGCTTATGATCCTCAACGCAGCGCATTATCATTAGCGCAGTGATAATAGCACCACTTACTATAAATAAAATACTTGAAACTAAAACGCTAATATATTGCTGTTCTATTTCTAATAGTATATCGTTAGTCGATGCGTAACATGCAACAGAAGAATCAATAGGATAATTATTTTTATAATATTCGTCGGTTATTGTCTTATTATGATTATCGAAAACTTCAAAATTCTTGGTTATGTTTTTATATTGTAAAGTTATAAATACAGAGTATACAATATCAGTACTCTGTATATTCTTTGCAACAACATTGCATATTTGTACTTTATAATCTTTAGAATAAGAGAGGTCTCTTATAGATCCTGCAATCAGAACTAAAGAAGCTATAAACCATAACAAGCCGCCTAAAATTAAAAATAGGTAGAACAGTTTTTTGTTCATCTCCTTCAAATAAGTTTTATTTGAAGTTTTATTTTCTTAATTACATCTTTTAATAAAACTTATTTAGGTTTTTAATAACAACATTTATTTTCTTTAGTTTCCGGAATTTTTAATTCAATGCTTTGGTAAGGCACGGATTCTGGTTTCTCGTTATGCTCTAATATCGCATTTAAGAGCATAATAATTACTTCATTTACAGCTATATTATTCTTCGCACTGGCCGCTATTCCTCCTATAAATCCTAATTTTATCGCAAAATCATTAATATAATCATGAGTTTTCATCTCTCCATCTTCCAAAGAAACTTCGAAAAGATCGGATTTATTTCCTACAAGAATTATAGGAGGATGCGATTCCTCGCCATTATTTCCTATACACCTTTCATTTAAAAGATCCCTCCAATCTAAAATTTTACGTTTAGTTTTTTCATCAGATATGTCATAAATGCAAATAGCACCCATAGCTCCTCTAAAATATCCTTGTATCTGAGTATTTAATCTTTCTTGTCCTATTAAATCCCAAAATTGTAGATGTAGTTGTTTTCCTTTCCAATTTAATTGTTTTTGAGAAAAATCTACGCCTATAGTAGCTTTATAATTATCAGTAAAGCATCCCTTGACGTATCTTCTGATGAAGGATGTTTTACCCACACCTGATTCTCCAACAACTAATATTTTTATAGACAGTATTTCATCATCATCATTCATATTTTAACATAAAATTTATTTGTTTATATTAATTTTTCGAAGAGAACGGACTATTCAATCTCGACACCGTGGTTTCTTCACTGTCCGACCCCAATTTATCAGTTCTCGGACTGGATGTTCTGCTATTATTTCCACTTTTAACTTTGATAGGATGAGGACTTGTTATATGCGGAGTTCTTGGAGTACAGCCATATTTGACTGGAAATTGTTTTTGTAATATTTCTAAATATTCTAATAAT
>Ga0070740_10005531_pt1 | contig 11648 bp, 10 predicted proteins | sample Coa_R2_FD_67286 | JGI IMG/M metagenome (GOLD analysis project Ga0070740, IMG submission 67286) | Surface soil microbial communities from Centralia Pennsylvania, which are recovering from an underground coalmine fire - Coalmine... | ecosystem: Environmental > Terrestrial > Soil > Unclassified ...
GGATTCTTCTTCGAGAGTTTCAACCGCCGGCAGTTTGAGCAGGCGACCGGGCGGAGCGGCGATTTCGTGCAGGACAACCAGTCGCATTCCGCCAGGGGCGTGCTACGTGGGCTGCACTACCAGCTCGTCAAGCCGCAGGGAAAGCTCGTGCGTGCATTGTCCGGAGAGATTTTCGACGTGGCGGTCGACCTGCGCCGACGCTCTCCCACTTTCGGTCGGTGGACGGGAGTCGTGCTTTCGGCCGAGAACCGCAGGCAAATGTGGATACCCGAAGGCTTCGCGCACGGTTTTCTGGTGTTGAGCGAATGGGCGGACGTGTTCTACAAGGTCACCGACGACTATGCACCGCAGCACGAGCGCACGGTGATTTGGAACGATCCGACGCTTGCCATCGCTTGGCCGATCAAGGATCAGCCGATACTCTCCGACAAGGATAGGCAGGGCATGCCACTTGCCGCGGCGGAGGTGTTCGCTTGAAACGCGCGGTCGACTGACCCTCCCATGCGGCTCGTCATCATCGGCGCAGATGGACAGGTTGGCTGGGAGCTGCGGAAGCGCCTCGCCACGCTCGGCGAGGTGGTGGCGCTAAACCGCGCGCAGTGCGATCTCACGCGCCCGGCCGAGGCAGCGCGTATCGTGACTGAAACCAAACCCGGAGTGATCGTCAATGCCGCCGCGTACACGGCGGTTGACGCGGCCGAGCGTGAGGAGGCGCTTGCAACGCTGGTCAACGCGACGGCCGTGGGTGAACTCGCTGCGGCCGCATGTCGACTCGGCGCGCTCTTCATTCACTATTCGACCGATTACGTCTTCGACGGAACCAAGCTCCAGCCCTACACGGAAGACGACCGTCCGAACCCCCTCAACGCCTATGGCCGCAGCAAACTCGCGGGCGAACGCGCGGTCGAGCAAAATGGCGGTGACTATCTCGTCCTGCGCACGAGCTGGGTTTATGCCGCACGCGGCCAAAACTTCCTCAACACGGTCCTCCGCCTTGCGCGCGAGGGTGCATCCTTGCGGGTCGTCGACGACCAGATCGGCGCGCCCACCTGGGCCCGCCAGCTTGCCGACGCGACCGCCGTGATTGCGCGGCGGGCCATCGAAGAGCGCGGGCACGGCCGCTTTACACCCGGCATATTTCACCTGACGGCCTGTGGCGCGACGAGCTGGTTCCACTTCGCCTCCGCGATTGTGACGGAGGCGATGCGGGCCGGCGTGATCGTGCGGCCACCCGCGATTCGCCCGATCGCCAGCGCGGACTACCCTGCGATCGCCGCGCGGCCGAAGAACAGCCGGCTAGCTTCGGACCGCGCGCGGCAGCGGTTCGGCGTAACGATCGGCGATTGGCGACCGGCATTGGTGGCCTGCCTGGGAGAAGCGATCGGATCGCCGCCCGCCAGGCAATGAGCGAGGCGCAAGTTTAGCCAATCGGCACGTGCAGCGCCGTGTGTGCGTGCGTGGCGGAAAAATGGGTTCCATCTCGGGTCTCAGCCGCCATCCGTGTCGGAATCGACAACGTCCCGATCCCGATATGATACAATGAACCTGAACCGTTTAGGTCAGACGCGTGTCGCTGGCGGTCCCGACAGGAGTCGAACCTGTGACCTTCGGTTTAGGAAACCGCTGCTCTATCCGGCTGAGCTACGGGACCGATGCTGAAACGCACGCGCTTGTTGACCAGCTTATTATAGCACGTGGGGACGGAATCAACCGTCCGTTCGCGTCAAATCCTGATGTCGCGTTGCCGGCAAAAGCGAGCGAAGAAACACGCCGCGAAGCGCGGAACGCGGGGCGACATTGCGTCGCGCGCCGAATGGCGTTGGTCAGGCCGACCTGCGCTCCGGCGAAGGAGACACGGCCTTCGGAGATGACCATGCATCACGAAAGTGACGGGCAAGCAGGCCGATGCGATCCAAACGGCGCGCGCTTTGGCTCCCGTGACGCGTGCAATGGCGCTTGCATATACTGGACGGCGAGGATCCTTGTCCTTGCCGCCTGCCTGGCGACGCATGCAATAGCTGCCGACGCCCAGCACAAGTGCAAGCCTACCGTTATCGACACTACGCGGGTTCACGCGGTACGCGACGGCCGTACCCTCATGCTCGATGACGGCCGCGAACTGCGCCTTGCCGCGATCGAAGTCGCGCCCGCAAGCCGTGCGGTTCTCGCGGAACTGGTGCGAAACCGCACGCTGAAGCTCGCACCACTCGGCGCCGGGCGAGACCGCTACGGACGAATCGTCGCTTTTGCCTATGCCGGCGACGATCCGGAGACACTGCAGTATCGGCTCATTGCCGATGGTGCCGCGCGGGTCGCCGCGCATGTTGGCGATCCCGTCTGTGCGGCGTTCCTCCTTGCAGCCGAAGCGCGGGCACGCAGCCAGCGCCTCGGGATCTGGTCAGACCCAGGTTTCGCACCGCTTGCGGCGGACGACCTGCCGCGCCTGCAGGCGCTCGCGGGCCGCTTCGTTCTGGTCGAGGGCAAGATCTTGTCGGTGCACCCGAGCGGATCCACTATATATTTGAATTTCGGGGATCGATGGACGCGCGATTTCTCCGTGTTGATTCCCCGGCGCGGGGAGCGCAATTTCATGGCTGCCGGTCTCGCGCCTGCCACATTCAAGGACCGGCGGGTGCGGGTCCGCGGCTGGCTCGATCTGAGGGGCGGCCCGCTGATCGAGGTGGACAGTCCTGAACAGATCGAACTGATCGATTAGCACGATGGGCGCAAAGGTCACGTCATCATCCACTTGGCGGACAGGCACGCTGCTCGTCGCGCTCGCCTTGGCGCTTGCCGCCTGCGCCGCGATCCCGGATACGCAGCATGCCAGCCTGCCGATGCCGCAGCCGAACCAGGCCGAGCTGGCTTCGCCGGTCGAGCGTGAGCACCAGCGCATCCTCGCCGCCTATGGCGGGGCCTATGTGAACGAGCGCCTGCAGCAAATGCTCGAGTCCACTGTGGCGCGGCTGGTCGCAGCGTCCGAGCGCCCAGGGTTCAAATACAGGGTGACGATTCTTAATTCACCGGCCATCAACGCGTTTGCGCTGCCGGACGGGCGTCTCTATGTCACCCGTGGCCTGATCGCGCTTGCCAACGACAAGTCCGAGCTCGCCTCTGTCCTGGCGCATGAGATGGGCCACGTGATTGCACGCCATGCGGAGATCCGCGAGGAGCAGGCGCGCGAGGCGGCGATCGCCAGCCGTACCATCGCCGATGTGGTAAAGGATCCGCAGATGACTGCGCTCGCGCTCGCGAAGTCGAAGCTGACGCTCGCCACATTTTCTCGCGCCCAGGAATTCGAAGCCGATGGCATCGGCGTCGGCATCATCGCGCGAGCCGGATTCGATCCTTACGGAGCAGCGCGCATGCTCACGGATCTGCAGCGCAATGCCGAGTTGCAATCGTCCGGGTCAGGCAGCGACGTGCGCACCGTCGACTTCCTTTCCACACATCCCGCAACCCCGGAGCGCGTGAAGAATGCACTCGCCAATGCCCGCCAGTTCGCCGCGCCCGGAAATGGCGAGCGCGACCGTGCCGAATATCTTGCCGATCTGGAGGGCCTGGTTTACGGCGAGGATCCGAGCGAAGGCTTCGTGCGCGGCCGCCGCTTTGTGCATGGCAAGCTCGGTTTCTCCTTCATGGCGCCGCCAGGCTTCACGCTCGACAACACCACACAGGCCGTGCTCGGTCTCAAGGACGGCGGGCGCGAGGCTCTGCGCCTGGACTCGGTGAGCGTCCCGGCGGAACAACCCCTCACCGACTACCTCATGTCAGGCTGGATGGAGCATGTTGACCCTGCTAGCGTGCATGCATTGACGATCAACGGCTTCCCGGCCGCAACCGCTACCGCCGTCGGCAAGGACTGGTCGTTCCGTCTTTATGTGGTGCGGTTCGGAAGTGATGTGTACCGCTTCATCTTCGCGGCCAAAGCCATGACGCCGCAAGTCGACCGCTCCTTCCGCGAGTCGGTCGAGAGCTTCCGCCGCATGAGCTTGAAGGAAGCAGCGCAGGTACGCCCGCCGCACATCAAGATCGTCACCGTCGGCTCCGACGACACCGTACAGTCACTCGCACATCGGATGGCGGTAGGCGATCACAAACTCGAAAGATTCCTAACGCTCAACGGCCTCGACGCGCATGATCAGCTGAAGCCCGGCACGCAGGTCAAGCTGGTGGTCGAATAGACCCACGACTGCGCCAACATACACACGTGGACGTCATGGCGCGTTATTGTCAGCCTTCGCCCGCCTCGTAATTGATAGTGAACTCGCGCGGCACCTCGGGCCCCCAAAGATAGAATGAATCTTCGGGTTTGTGATCGCCTGCAGCCCATTGCTCGTTCTTCGGAATATAGTCGATATCGCACGAATATTCCGAGAAACTACCCCACGGATCGCGGACATAGTGGAAATAGTTCGAGCCGAGCACATGACGACCGAGGCCCCAGCCCTTGGTCCAGCCCTTGTCGGCCATACGCATGGCGCCAAGCCCGATGTCGTTGACGGAGGCGACGTCCCACGAGCAGTGGTGAAATCCCGGCGCGCTCGACTTGACGAGCGCAAGCAGGTGATGGTCGCTGCCATGGATGCCGTGCAGGAAGGCGACGATGTCCGATGCCTTGTCCGACAGACGCAGGCCCAGATTGCGCTGGTAGAAATCGATCGAGGCGGCAACGTCGCGGGTGAAAAGCAACACGTGCGAAAGCCGCCTCGGCCGCACCGGCGGCGCCTTCTCCCGCGTGGTGGCACCCGCCTTTCCCGGCCCGACACTGATCCACTCGCTGTCCGATTTGCGGTCAGGAGATACCTTCGGTCCGACCTTGACTTCGATGAGCACGCCCTCGTGGTTACGGAACCAGAATCCATTGCTCTCGAAGCCCGGCGGCGGATCAATAAGCTTGATGCCATTGCCCTCGATACGCGCCTTCAGCCGGGCAATGTCCTCGGCGAAACAACCGAACGACAGGTGATGCAAGGCCTTGCGGCTCGCGCCCTCGACGATCAGACCCCAGCGGTGATCATGGCCGAAGGTCTTGAGCTCTAGCGTATTGCCGTTGGCGCGCACATCGAGCCCGAAATTTCCGTAAAAATCCTGGGCCACCGAGGCATCCGGCACCGCGAGCACGAACCGGTCGAGCGAGTGGACACCGAGCGCGTCGCGTTCGGTCGTCGGGGCGACATAGCCACGAATGGCGGTCATTGTTTGCGTCCTGCGTTAGCACCAATACGTGGCGACTATCTAATCCGGCGCAGACCCCAGGGGCAAGGCTGATTTGCGTGTCCGGAGGAATCCTCAAAGCGTCTCGGCGAAGGCGACCATCCGCTTGCGTTGGTCGGGATCCGGGAGCGGCCCGTGCATGGCGCCCAGATTGTCGATCATATGAGATGCGTTGGCGGTGCCAGGAATGACGGCGGTCACGCGCGGATCGCTCAGGAGATATTTGAGAAAGAATTGAGCCCAGCTTGATGCGAAGTTGCGTGCCCATCCGGGAATTTCCTTGCCGCGCACCGCACGGAACAAACGTGCGCGACCGAACGGCAAGGCTGTCAACACGCCTGCCTTTACCTCCGCGGCGAGCGGCAGAATCCTCCGTTCGGCCAAACGGTTGTCGAGCGAATAGTCGATCTGCACGAAATCAGGCTTTTCGCGCTTGAGCACGGCCTCGACCGCCAGATAATCGCTGTGGAAGGTCGAGGTAATACCGATATAACGGCATAACCCCTGCGCCTTCCACTCTCTGAAACGGGCAAGCGATTGGTGCGGGTCGGCGACGTTGTGTAGCTGCATGAGATCGACCTTCTCGGTCTTGAGCCGCGCAAGAGAACGCTTGAATTCCGCAAGGTCGGGAGCCTCGGACTTCGTCGCAATGAAGACCTTGTCGCGCAAACCTTCGGAAGCGATCACGTCTCCCAAGACAACTTCGGCGTCGCCGTAGGTTGACGCGGTGTCAATCAGCCGCCCGCCATTTCCCACAAGTGCATGCAGGACGGACGCCGCCTTCTGCCTGGTCGCCACGTCGGCGGAATTGAATACTCCGGCCGTGCCCAGACCGACGGCCGGGAGGATCTCGCCACTCGAGGGGATTGCGCGGGCGATGGAGTCGCGGCTCTCTGCGAACACCGGCCCCGCGGCCACAACCGAGCCTGCCAACATCGCGAAGGTCCGTCGCGTCATGTAGATAGTCATGTCACGTCCTCATTCATTGCGGTCGTCGCGAGCTTTGCCGCGCGCCGTTCCTGCGCCCGCCCAAGGCCAAGCGAAAGCGCAACCCACCCGAGGACAACCGGCAGGGACGCAAGTGCAATTGCGCCGAGTTTCCATCCCAATGCCTGCAGGCTGTCGAACACCCAGCCATATAGGGCGTCCGAACCGCGATAGATGACGACGTCAATCAGATTCTTCGCCTTGTACTTTTCCTCGCGCATCATCACCGTGAAGAAAACCTGCCGCGCCGGATTGGCGATAGCAAAATTCATCCAGCGCTGTGCAACCTGGACGACCAGAACCGTTGCGAGCGTCGGGAACAGGAACAATGTCGCGAATCCTACAAGATATACTGCCGGAAGCGCACCCGCTGCGGCGCCCGAGCCCAGTCGCTTAAGCAGGCGGCCCGTGGCGAAAACCTGCGTGAGCAGCGTAAGCAGGTTGACCGCCAGATCGACGCCGGCAAACAGACGGGTCTGGGTTGCGGCGCCATGTACGGTCGCCGCCACGATGTGGGCCTGCTCGAAATAGAGGGTGGTCGCGCCAAAGGACAGCAGGCTGACCCAAAGGCCGACGCCGGCAAGATAGGGAGAGCGGACAAGTTCCGGGACGGCGGCGAACGCGCTGCCGCCGATGCGCTCCTGTGTGCGCGCCGTGACCGGCTGTGCGGTTGCGACCCGTTCGAGGCGGTGCACGCAGAAGACAGCCAATTCAAGAAGAATTGCCGCGGGAATCAGCAAATTTGTCGGTCCCAGGGGTCCTGACAGCCCAATCGTAAGCAGTGGACCCAGCAACGCACCCGCGGTCCCGCCGGCACCGATAAAACCGAACAACCGCTTGCCCTGTTCGGCATCGAAAAGATCCGCCATGAACGACCAGAACACGGCGACCGCAAACAGGTTGAACACGCTTACCCAGACGAAGAAGATCCGCGCAACGGTCGCCAACTCGACGCCGAGAACGAGCAGCAGCCAGAACAGCCCGAGATTGCCGACAAAGAAATGATAGACAATGGGGATGAACCGCGAGCGCGGCAATCTAGCCACCAAGGCTCCGTAGAGCGGTTGGGCAATCAGCAGAGCGACAAACGTCGCGGTGAAAAGCCAGGGAAGGTTCCTCACCCCACCGGCGATCCCCATTTGATCGCGCAGCGGCCGCAGCAAGTAGTATCCGGCAAGCAGGGTGAAAAAATAGGCGAACGACCATAGGGCCGCCGTGCGTTCCCGCGGCGTTGCCGGTGCGGCCCCCGCCACCCAGCGCTGCAGCGCGCTCATTGCGCCAAGTTCAGCTTCTGCCTGAGCTCATCGGCGCTCACCGGCTGGCCATAGCCCGGATTGCCACGCTGAAAACGCCGCGCGTCCACAAGCTTACCCACGACGACCGGATCGAATCCTGCATCGCGCACGAGCATCGCGGCGACCTGTACCGCTTCCGGGTCATCGCCGGCGATGGGGATTGCGAGCCGCGGCGGGGGCCGATTCGCCTCGCGCGCAAAGATCGCGTACGACATCGTATTGAATGCGCGTACCAGGCGTGTGCCGGCCAGATATTTCTGCGATGTGACGCCGATTCCGTTTTGTTCGACTTCGTCGGCAATGGCGCCGTCGCGCGCGGCAACCGCGTTGCAGGCGTCAAGCACGATCTTGTTCTTGAGCGCGGCTGCGTAGTCCCTTCCGATCTGCGGCAGGGCCCCGTAGGGAACGGCGACGAAAATGACGTCTCCGAATTGGATCGCTTGGTCGACCGTGCCGACCTGCGCGAGCGGCCCGAGCCCAGCGGCGAGATCTTTCAATGCCTCGGGATGGCGCGAGGAGAACAGTACGGGATGTCCGGCCTTCACCCACAAGCCGCCGATGGTGCCGCCGATTTTTCCTGAACCGATGACGCCGATACGCAATGTGTTCCTTGTCTGCGCGAACAGGGATGACGACCGCGTTGCGACGGCAAGGACACCCATGCCGAAACCACCGAGCATCGTCCGGCGGTTGCAATCGAAGGACAGGCGATATGACATCGCGGATCCGCTTCCGTTGTTAACCCGTCTGCGAAGCTTAGCGTGATCGTTGAATCTGAATAGGCTTGGAAGGATCACGCTTGCGTGAGGGCTTGCATCCTAGGAACGTGCGATCGCCATATCTCCAAATCATTGATTGATGGTTCTTGACGGCGTGGCGAGCCGCTCCTGCTTTCGAAAAGAGGAATGATTCGAAGGCGGAGACTGAAATTTCCCTTTCTGGCAAAAGGCATGCGTGGCTTTCTGCACGTCCCGAACGACTGCGCATCGAGATCGCGTGGTGGCGCGACGCGCGCGGCGGAGATCGCGTTCGCTTATTCTGTGTCTTTATTCGGCGTCAAGGGAACCGGTGTGGCGGCTTGCCGGATTAGCAGCAAGAGTTTTCGACGACCGGTTGCCGAGTTACGCAGAGATTGAGCGAGCACCGGCCAAGATCGAAAGGTCCCGGACTGTTCCCTGCCGCGATGCCGGTGCTCGCGGGTCCCGGCATAAAAGAGAAGTTAACGAGCCGTGGTGTCGTGAGGGCGAGCGCAGATCGTTGTGCGAAGATTCCCTTCAACGCACGTCCGCCTGGCTTCCCTATCCGGGAATTTCGGTCCCGCACCCCGACGGCGGGATCGCTCGACATCGCGCGGCGGGGATCGCGGACCCCGTGCGGCTAACTTTCAGATCACCATCAGGTCGCGTGCGACGATGATCTTCCCTTTGAACGTTTTGGCGGCCGCGGCGCGCCAGGTTTCGTCCGTCAGGCTATCGATCGCCGGCGTCAGGTGAGAAAGCACAAGGGTTTTGACCCCCGCCTCCCGCGCAATGCGGCCGACCTCCTCGACGGGCGTGTGGTCGGCCTTCATGTGCGCCATGAACGGCTCGAATTGCACCGGACGCCCCCGGGCGATCTGGTCGCGTATATATTTCTCCACGGCTGGCACAAACATCGCCTCATGCACCAACACGTCGGCGCCCTCAGCCATCTTCGCGATGGCTTCAACCGGCGCTGTGTCACCGGAAAATGCGATCGAACGATCCTTGAAGTCAAAGCGATAGCCGAGCGCAGGCTTCACTGGCGGATGCTCGACGACGATGGCCGAAACCTTGACATTGTCGTCCTGCATAACTGGGCCTGCCTCGGTTACCTCCCGCACCTCGACTGACTTGAGCGGTTTCATCTTGAGATCTTCGGCCCAGAAATCGATCGTCCGTCCGTACGCGCGCAGCAAATCCTCAGTCATCTGCCTGAGCGGCGGCGGGCCATAGGCATGCACATTAAGCGGCATGCCCTGTATCCATCCGATGACGAGCAGCGGTCCATACTCGACATTATGGTCGGCATGGTGATGCGTGATGAATATCGCTTTGAGCGCATGGAACGAAATGCCCGTTCGAGCGAACTGATCGGTCACTCCGAGGCCGCAATCAAGCACGTAGGCAGCGCCATTGCTCAACATCACGTGGGCCGTCATTTCCCGCGTGCGTCCCGGCACCGGACCCGCCGCTGTGCCGAGCATGACCAGTTTGGTCCCCTTGGCGTCCCTCAGCGCGGCCTGGGCCTGCTGTGCCGCAGCGACAAGGGGCAACGGCTCCGCTATGGCCGATCGGACGGCACTTGCCGCGGGCAGCGCCGTCAACCCGGCGAGCAGGGTGCGGCGCGAAAGCATACGGGCGCGTGCGTCATCTCCCATGGCGTCCTCTCCTCACCGACAGGCCATCGTATCAGTAAGCCCGATCTTAAGGCGACAAAACACGAGGGTGACGACGCCAGCCGCCGGTTCGTGGTGGAGACACCGGCAGGAGTTGAAGCGCATAGGCAAAATGCGGAAAGCCCGACACATCTCGCGGGATTTCCGCATTCTCGGCACTTGACCGAATTCGCTGGGCGGCGCGGTTGGAGCGGGTTCCGCTCCGATTAACTCGCCACAGTGCTTGGGAAAAGTGCCACAGGGGCGACGAAGCAATCCAGAAGCGAGTCCATTCAATTCTGGGTGGCTTCGTCGCGCCCGCAATGATGAGTCAATGTGACCGAAATCTGCCCAATCGCATGATGCGTTTAGGCTGAACGACCCTGCCCACCGACATTTTGCCGGCGCACGATCTCCTCCGGAATTCCCTTCGCATATGCGGGGATCACGCGCTACGCCGCTTCCTCCTCGACCGTTTCCTCGATCGACGGCTCCTCGGCGGGCTTGACCCCTCGGCGTGGACCTTTCGCGAGTGCGGCTTCGATTTCCTTCACCGCTTCGGTCTCGGTGATCTTCTGCACCGCGGAAATTTCCCGCGACAAACGGTCGAGCGCAGCTTCATAAAGCTGCCGTTCCGAATAGGACTGCTCCGGCTGCGTCTCCGAGCGGTAAAGGTCGCGCACCACCTCCGCAATCGCGACGATGTCGCCCGAATTGATCTTGGCCTCGTATTCCTGAGCCCGGCGCGACCACATGGTGCGCTTGATTCGAGCGCGGCCCTTGAGCGTCTCGAGCGCCTTCTTCACGAGCGGTGGCTCCGCGAGCTTGCGCATGCCGACGGAGGCGATCTTGGAGGTCGGCACGCGCAGCGTCATCTTGTCCTTGACGAAATTGATGACGAAAAGCTCGAGCTTGGCGCCGGCAACCTCCTGCTCTTCAATTGAGACAATTTGTCCCACGCCATGCGCAGGATATACGACGAACTCGTTGGTCTTGAAGCCTTGTCGTTGGGTAGTCTTCTTGTTGCTGGACATTCCGGGCATGACTCCTTCCCCGGCACCGCCTTTGCGGTTGCCGGTCGGCTTGGCTGCGGGAGACCCGCCGCGGACGGTGCCGCGGGGGGCCTGCGAGGTCCGCCGCGACGCGGCGGGTTTCTTGGCCCCCCGGCTCATGACGCCGGCGGAACCCTTTCTTGGTTTATGACGCGCTTTTCCTGCCACTGCTGCTGCGTGTGGGTTTTCACGCCCTCTTCGCTAAAGCCTTGGGACGTCCTGCCGTGGAAAAATAATGCTCCCGGAAAGGGGAGCGCTTTCGTAGCGGCGGTCGGTCATCTTCATTTTTTCTATATATAGCACATTTTCGACCAGAATCAAAGCGTTATGGCGACGCAAAACCGCCATTTACCCGCCGAAGGTCGGACAAATGAAACACCCGGTTAACGGAACTTGGGGATGAACCCTGCAAACCCCTCGGCTCGCCCGCAGGCGAAGAAGGTTTCAGTCCCCCTCCCCAGGTTCCGGCGAAAAGAATTTTCTGTATTTGTCCGGTACCCCGTCCCAGTCTTTGGCGTCGGGCGGGGGCTCCTTCTTGACCGTAATATTCGGCCAGATCTTTGCATACTCTGCGTTGAGTTCCAGCCACTTCTCAAGGCCAGGTTCCGTATCCGGCTTGATCGCCTCGGCCGGGCATTCGGGCTCGCAGACGCCGCAATCAATGCACTCGTCAGGGTGGATGACGAGCATGTTCTCGCCCTC
>Ga0070740_10005533_pt1 | contig 11644 bp, 9 predicted proteins | sample Coa_R2_FD_67286 | JGI IMG/M metagenome (GOLD analysis project Ga0070740, IMG submission 67286) | Surface soil microbial communities from Centralia Pennsylvania, which are recovering from an underground coalmine fire - Coalmine... | ecosystem: Environmental > Terrestrial > Soil > Unclassified ...
GCTGCTCGACGGGCGGCCGTACTGGATCGTCGGCGTGATGCCGCCGGGGTTCGCCTTCCCGCACGGCGCCGAGTGCCTGGAGACGCGGGGCAAGACCACCGATCTCTGGGTGGCGTGGCAGATGACGCCCGAGCAGAGAGTCTCGCGCAATGACCAGGAGGGCAACGCCATCGGACGGCTGCGGCCGGGCGCGACGCTGCAGCAGGCTCAGGCGGAGATGTCGGCCATTACGTCGCGATTCGATTCGCCGTACCAGCACCATCTTAAGGCGGAAGCAGTCGTGCGGCCTTTCGAACAAGCTATCGTGGGCGGGTCGCGCCGCCTGCTGCTGATCTTCCTGGCGGCGGTGCTGCTGGTTCTGCTGATCGCGTGCTCGAACGTGGCCGGCCTGGCGCTGGCGCGGGCCAGCTCACGAATGCAGGAAATGAGCGTACGGGCGGCGCTCGGCGCTTCCCGGCTGCGGCTGGTCCGGCAATTGCTGGCGGAATCGCTATCCATCGCATTGGCCGGCGGCGCGCTGGGCCTGGCCGCGGCAATCGCCATCGTGCGGCTGCTTGTGGCGGTCCATCCGGCGAATCTTCCGAGGGTCGAGGAGACGTCGGTCGACGCGCGGGTGCTGGCCTTTACGGTGCTCGTATCGCTGGCGACGGCGGTGCTTTCGGGATTGCTTCCCGCGTGGTCCGCCTCGCGCTCGAATCTGCATGAGGCGATGAAGCGCTCGGGCGCCCGCGGGGTCAAGGGCGGGAGCCGGCTGCATCGCGCGCTCATCGTGGCAGAGATGGCGCTGACCATCGTGCTGCTGGCGGGTTCGGGCCTGCTGATCCGCAGCTTTTTGAAACTGCGCGCCGTGGATAAGGGATTTTCGCCGCAATCCACGGTCAGCATCGGCGTCGAACTTTACGGCCGCTATGACGGGCCACAGAGGCAGAACGCGTTCTTCCAGTCGCTATTGGAGCGGACGCGGGCCATCCCGGGCGTCGAGGAGGCGGCGGCGATCGACCATGTCCCGCTCGGCGGGGGCCAATCGATCAGCATCATCGAAGTGGAAGGATATGCGTTCGATGAAAAGACGTCGTTCGAAACCCGCTCGGTGACGCCCCGCTACTTCGCCGCGATGGGCATTCCGCTGCTCGAAGGCAGAGAGTTCGACGACAGCGACGCAGCGGGACGGACGCCCGCCATCATCGTGAGCCGCAGCTTTGCGCGGCGGTACTTTCCGGGCCGCCCGGCGCTGGGCCATTATGTGCACTACAACGGGAGGCGGACAATCGTGGGCGTTGTGGCCGATGTGCGGCAGTACGAACTGGACGCCGCGCCGCCGATGCAGATTTACCTGCCGCTCTGGCAGACCGGCAGCCGCGCGGCATCGCTGGTGGTGCGAAGCGCGCTTCCGGCGGAGCGGATCGCCGCGGCGGTCCGCAGCCTGGTGCGAAACCTGGACCCCGGCCTCGCGGTGGCGGAGATGCAAACCATGGACGATCGGGTCTCGGAAGCCGGTGCGGAGCGGCGGTTCCAAACGATCGTGCTGACGGCGTTCGGCGCCATCGCGCTGTTTCTTTCGTTGGTAGGGCTATACGCGCTGATGGCGTGGTCGGTGGCGCAGCGGACCGCGGAAATCGGCATCCGCATGGCCTTGGGCGCGCAGCGGAGCGCGGTGATGGGCCTTGTTCTGCGGCAGGGCGCGGCGTTGTGGCTCGGCGGAATGTCGCTGGGCCTTGCCTGCGCCTGGGGCGCCACGCGGTGGATGCGAAGCCTGCTGTTCGAGGTGCAGGCCACGGATACGCCGACCTTCCTCGCGGTGGCCGTGCTGTTCTGCCTGGTAGCCGCGGGCGCCTGCTATTTCCCTGCGCGGCGCGCGACCTTCGTGGACCCGGCGATCTCGTTACGCTGCGAGTGATGCGGCGGCTGCGCCCGGCATGGCATCCTGGAAGTTCGCCATGCAAAAACGCATCTCGCCTGCGCGCGCCGTTTCGGGCGCGATCACATTGCCGGGGGATAAATCCATCTCCCATCGCTACGCTATGATTTCCGCCATCGCGGAAGGGACCAGCCGGATACGCAACTATTCGACCGGGGCGGACTGTCATTCGACGCTGGGGTGTGTGCGCGCGCTCGGAATCGACATCGAAGAAAACGGGACGGAGGTCACGGTGCACGGGCGCGGGCTCGAAGGGCTGCGCGAGCCGGCGAAGGATCTGGACGCGGGAAATTCGGGTTCGACCATCCGGATGCTTTCCGGGATCCTGGCGGCGCAACCGTTCCCCTCGCGCATTTTCGGCGATGAATCGCTCTCGCGGCGGCCGATGCAGCGGATTATGAAGCCGCTCGCGCAAATGGGGGCGCGGATCGAGGCGCGCGAGGGAAAATTTCCACCGCTTGCCATCGAAGGCGCGCGGCTGCGGCCGATCGATTACGCGACGCCGGTCCCGAGCGCGCAGGTGAAGACTTGCGTGCTGTTCGCCGGGCTGCACGCGGAGGGGCAGACTTCCGTGACCGAGCCGGTGCGGTCTCGCGACCATACGGAAATCGCGCTGCGCGAATTCGGCGCGGACGTCTCGGTGGACGGGCTGCGGATTGCGGTCAAGGGCCGGCCGAAGCTGAGCGGGCGCGAGCTGACCGTGCCTTCGGATCTTTCCTCGGCGGCATTCTTCCTGGCGGCGGCGCTGCTCGTGCCCGGCTCGGAGCTGGCGATCCGTGGCGTGGGGCTCAACCCGACGCGATCGGCGCTGCTCGATTTTCTGATGGGGATGGGGGCGCGCATCCGGATCCCGCAGCTCGAAAGCATCAACGGAGAGCTGATCGGCGAGATCGAAGTGCGGCATTCGGAGCTGCGCGGCGGCACGATCGAAGGCGGGCTCACGGCGGCCCTGATCGACGAGATTCCCGTGCTCGCGGTGCTGGGGGCGGCGACGGAGGAAGGGCTGACGGTGCGGGACGCCGGCGAGCTGCGGATCAAGGAGACGGACCGGATCAAGACCGTGGTGGAGAACCTGCGGCGCATGGGCCTCGCGGCCGAGGAGGCGGCGGACGGGCTGTTCGTTCCCGGCCGGCAGCGGTTCCGCGCGGCGCGGGTCGATTCCTACGGCGATCACCGGATTGCGATGGCGTTCGCAGTGGCGGCGCTGGCCGCGGACGGCGAATGCGCGATCGATGGGGCCGAAGCGGCTTCCGTCTCCTTCCCGGAGTTCTGGGATACCCTGAGCGCGTGCGCGCGCTGAGCCCGCCTTACTGGCAGCGCAGCGCGTCGGACGGCGCGATTCGCGCGGCGCGGCGCGCAGGGATATAGCTGGCGAGCAGCGCGACGAACGCCAGAATCGCGGCCACGATGGCGAAGCTCACGGGATCGGTGGATTTCACGCCGAACAGGAGGCTCGCGAGCAGGCGCATCAGGGCGTAGGCCAGCGCGAGCCCGATCGCCAGGCCCACCGCGGTCAGCCGCGCGCCCTGCCACAGCACCAGCTTCAGCACGTCCGCGGCGGCGGCGCCCAAGGCCATGCGGATTCCGAGCTCCTGGGTGCGGCGCTCGACCGAATACGCCATCAGGCCGTAAATGCCGATCGCGGCCAGCAGCAGCGCGATGGCGCCGAACACGGTGAGCAGCACCATATTGAAGTTCTGCCGGGAGACGCCTTCCGCGATCACCTGCTCCATAGTGCGCACATGGCCGACGGAAACGCGGCTATCCACGGCGCGCATTTCGCGCTCGATGGCGTTCCGCAGGCCGGCCGGGTCGGCAGCGGTGCGTACCGCCCACGTGAGCGGCAGCACGGAGTTCGCCAGTTGCGTGAGGCCTTCGGTGATCTGGCTCTGCGGGACGTACATCACAGCGCTCTGATTGTCCGAAAGCCCGGTTTCGCGCACATTCCCGACGATCCCGACGATCTCCCGCGGCGGTTCTTCGAACTGCGGGCCGAGGCCCTTGCCGATCGTGATCACCTGGCCGATGGGATCCTGCTTCGGCCAGTACTGCTTCGCCATCGCTTCGTTGATGATCACCACGCGCGCGGAATTGCCCGTGTCGCTTTCGGTGAAGACGCGGCCGCGCAGCAGCGGGATGTGGAAGGCGCGGAAATAGTGAGGCGAGATGAAGCGCCACTGCTCATCGCCGTTGTACGGGCTGCCCTTGGGATCGGGGCGGCCGGCGATCGAGAAGGGGATATCGATCTCGTTGGTGGTCGGCAGGGCGACGGTAACTGCGGCCGCTTCCACGCCCGGCAGCGCCTCGATGCGCTGCGCGGTGCGCGTGATGAAGCCTTCGACCGCCGCGGTGGTCTTGTAAGCCGAGCCGACGGAGGTTTCGAGCGTGAGCACATTGTGCGCGTCGATCCCGGAGTTCACGGTGCGCAGGCCGATGAAGGTGCGAATCATGAGCGATGCGCCGACCAGCAGCACCAGTGCCAGCGCCACCTCCGAAACCACGAGGAGGGAGCGCGCGCGGTTGTGGGCGCGGCTGGTGCCCGAGCGGCCGCCTTCCTTGAGGGTGGAAGCCAGGTCGGGATTCGACGTATGAAGCGCGGGCAGCAGCCCGAAGAGTACGGCGGTGAGGATCGCGAGGCCGAAGGTGAAGGCCGCGACTTGCCAATCGAGCGCCGGAATGGGCGCGGTCAGCCGTTCGGGATCGTTGATGCGCGGGATGTTGCCCGGCGCGAAGAGCAGCAGGATGCGCACGCCCCACGATCCCAGCACGAAGCCGAGTGCGCCGCCCGTGAGGGCCAGCAGCAGACTTTCGGTAAGGAGTTGGCAGACTACGCGCGCCCGGCTGGCGCCGATGGCGGCGCGCACGGCCAACTCCCTCTGGCGAGCGGCGGCGCGCGCGAGCAACAAGTTGGCCACGTTGGCGCACGCAATCAACAGGACGAACGCGACGGCGCCAAGCAGGATGAAGAGCGGCGTGCGAACATTGCCCACAATGGCATCGCGCAGCGGCTCCGCGCCGGCGCTCTCGTTCTTGTCCATCCACATCGGATACAGCGCGCGATAGCGTTCGGCCGCGGCGCGAAGCTCGGCATTGGCGCGTTCTACGGTGACGCCCGGTTTGAGGCGTCCGGCCACACGCAAGTAGTGCGCCTGATTGTCGCTGGCGGGATCGGCATGGAAGGGAGTGAAGATGTCGGCGGGCGGGTCGGAGCGGAAACCGCGCGCGAGGATGCCGATGATGGTCGTGGGCTTGCCATCGATGGGCAGCGAGCGCCCCAGGATTCCGGGATCGCCGCCGAGCCGCGACTGCCAGACTTCATACGTGACCACCGCCACGTTCGGACCGTTCGGGAGATCCTCCTGCGGCGTGAACGTGCGGCCCAGCGCGGGCTCGACGCCGAAAACGCGGAAAAAGCCTTCCGAGACTGCCATGGCCTTGGCGGGCGCGGCGCGCTCATCGCCGCCGATCTTGGCCGCGACCGCGCTCGGCAAGTACAGAGTCATCGCCTCGAACGCCTGGGTCTGACGCCACATCATGAACTTGGGGACGGAGCAGGAGAAGCCGTAATTGGTCTTGCCGTTATTGTGATAGGTCCGCCCGATGGCGAGGATACGATCCGGCTGCGGATACGGCAGCGGCTGGAGCAGCACATTGTTGACGACCGTAAAAATCGCGGTATTCGCGCCGATGCCGAGGGCCAGGGCGGCCACGGCGATGGCGGTGAACCCCGGATTGCTGCGGAGCACGCGGGCGGCATAACGGAGATCGGCGGCCAGAGTTGCCATGCAGTGGGTTACGACGGCACGGGAAGAAAAGTTGCAAAATTTCCTTACGCCGTCCCGTTCCTCGCCGCCGGCTCGGCTGGCTGAACGGCCCGGAGAATGCGGTCCAGGCCCGCCTCCTGCACCGGGCGGGGCAGCACGTACCGGCGGTCGCTTTCGAAATCGGCGGCGAGCTCGGCGTCGAAGCGGTCGGAAATAAGGACAAACGCGGCGCCGCGCGGCTCGATGCGCTCGGAAAGCTCGACCCAATTGAGGCCCGGCGCATGCGCCGAGCAGAACACCAGGTCGAAGCGAAGCCGGTGCGCCAGTTCGAGACCCTTATCGGCGTTGTCCACGGGCACCACGCGCGCGCCCCGGGCCGAAAGCAGCGCGATGAGGTGGCGCTGCGCGGCCTCTTCCGGCTCGATCACCAGCACGGTCATGTTCACCGGAGCGGCCGGCGCGTGGGCGGGGGCCGCGGCCGCCGGCAGCGAGGCGACGCGCTCCTTAACGGCGACCGGCAGCTCGACCTCGAAGCGCGGGTCGGCGTTGTTCTTCTCGATCATCCGCACCTCGCCGCCATGGCCGGCGATCACGCTCCGGGTGACCCCCAGGATGGCGGCCGTCTCCTGCGGCCGGTGCGCAGAAGGCGGCGCAGTGAAGGTGATTTCGACCAACAGCCGTTTCCCGAGCACGCTGGTCCGGATGGTGATGATTTTCTGCGGCGCATCGTTCAGCGATTGCTCGGCATGCACCAGTAGAGTGAGGAACACCTGCTCCAATTGGCCGCGGGAGCCGAGCACGTACAGCCCTTCACGCGCCGTGAGGTCCCGCACGCGGATACCGGAAGCTTTCCAATCGCTCTCGCGGAACTCGATCAGGCTGCGCAGGAGGGCGCCGACCGCGACGGGCTTGGCTTCCGTCTGCTCGGTGGCCGCAAAGGATACCAGACGGCCGACGATCTCGGCGGCCTTGCGCGACTCGGCGGCGATGGCGGCCAGATCGCTTGCCGCGGCAGAGGGCATGGCATGCGCCAGGGCGCGGCTGGCGAGATCCGCGATGGACGCTAGCGGATCACGCAGCTCGTTCACCACACCGGAAATGAACCGGCCCACCGCGGCCAGCTTTTCGGTGCGGAAGAGGCGCTCCTGCACCGCGCGCTGCTCGATCAGCCGCACGGCCACGGCCGCCTGGTTGGCGAGATGCTGCGCCAGCTCCTGCTCGTCCGCGCCGAACGGGCGCACGCGATCCTGCCGGCTGACGGCCAGCACCCCCACCGCCTCGCCCTGCGCGAGCATCGGCACGAACAGCAGCGACCGCGCCGGCGGGCCGGAGCCGTCACCGTCCATCTGGAACGGGCTGCTGCCGGCGTCCGGGACGGTCAGCGCGCTGCGCAACTGGAAACAGGCCACGGCGCTCGAAGGCTGTTCGCCGGCCGCCAGCGTGAGCTTCAGCGAAACCGGCGCCCGGCCCTCGGACGCCACGGAATCCAGCGTATTGGAGCCGGCGTTGTGGAGGAAAAGCTGCACACGGCTGGCTCTCAGCACCTCCGGCAAGGTTTCTTCCAGGCGCTTGAGAATGCTCTCGGCGGAAGACGAACCGAGAATCTGTTCGCCGAGCTGATAGGTCCGGCGAAGGCGCTCGCGCAATTGCCGCAGGCGGTGCTCGCGGCTCCATAACAGCGCGCCGATCAGCACGACCAAGGCGACCGAGACGCCCAGCGCCGCTTCCGTAGCCATACTGAGGGAACCGGAGGGCACGGCTGCGGCAGCCAGAAACATCAGTCCGCCGGGATTTGCCGTACCAGCCATTCGCGCAGTTGCCCGCTTAGGAAATTATCCACATTGATACTAGTACCGGGCAAGTCACCGAAGGTTGTACGGATGCCGACGACCTTCATACCGGCTGCCAGCGCCGCCTGGACTCCGGTCGGGGAATCCTCGAAGACGATGCAATTGGCCGGCGCGGCGCCCAGCCGTTCGGCCACCAGCAGAAAGACCTCGGGATCCGGCTTGGGACGGCGCACCTGGTGGCCATCGACCACGGTCCGGAAGAAGGGCCGCAGACCGGAGCGTTCCAGGACGAATTCTACGTTGGCCGGCTCGGCGTTGCTGCCTACCCCCATCGGGCGGGCGCGATGCTCTTCGAGGAAGGCGCGCACGCCGGGAACCAGCATCTGCTCGATGCCGGCGCCCGCCAGCTCGCGGTACAGCGCTTCCTTCGCGGCGCCGCGCGCGGCCACTTCGGCGTCATCCAGGTCCGGCCCGAAGTAATCCCGCACGATGTCGGAATTATGTTTGCCGTACATCCGCTGGTGCATGGCCTCGGTGGTTTCGAGACCGTAGCGGCGGTTGAACAGCTCCCAGGCGCGGCGGTGTGTGGGGTTGGAATCGACGATCACGCCATCCATGTCGAAGATCAGCGCCAGAGGCGGCGCGGAAGGGCCGAGGGTCACGCGTTCTCCAGGTTTTCCTGCATCCAGGCGAGATAGGGGGCGGCGCCGTCCTCGATCGGCAGGGCGATGATTTCGGGAACGTCGTAAGAATGCGCCTGCTCGATGGCCGCGCGCAGCTCGGCGAACCGGCCACGCGAGGACTTGATCACCAGCAGCGCCTCCTGCCCGGACTCGACCTTTCCCTGCCATCGGTAGAAGCTGCGCACACCAGCGACCACGTTGACGCAGGCCGCGAGGCGCCTCTCGATGAGCAGGCCAGCCAGAGTCGCGGCCTCTGCCTCGGAGGCACAAGTACTGAGGATCACAAGCTTATCGGTCATGACAAAAATTCGCGAAACAGAATGCGTCGAGGATGTTACTATTATCTTCCAGGCCAAACTGCGATGAAAGCGCCCCTGTCCCGCTTTGCCTATGGTATTGCGCTCGTGATCGTTGCCGCTTACGCCTTATTCACCCTCGAAGGTCCCCACGGGTTCCGCGCGCTCCAGGAGAAGCGCGCGCAGATACGCGTAATGGAAAAGCGCAATGCCGGGCTGGCGCAGGAAATCGAACGTAAGCGCGAGCACATCCGCCGCCTGGAGGAAAACCCCGCCGAGCAGGAACTCGAAATCCGCGAACGCCTGAAGCTGGCGCGTCCCAACGAGAAAATTTACATCATCGGCGAGCCGGCGAAGAAATAATGGTCAAGCGGATTGCGGTGACCATTATCGGAGCCGGAATCGGCTCGCTGCTGGGACTGCTGGCCGATGCGATGGGCGCGGGGAACAAGGCGTTGATCGTGGGGGCGATCGTGGGCGCGATCGTTCCGCTGGTGTTGGCGGGAAAACCTGGGAAATAGGGATTGGGGATTGGGGGCCGAAGCGGCGCGGTTCCGGGGAACCGCACGGTGCGCCCCGTGCGTCCCACTATCGTGAAGCAACTCGCGTTGGCGTTCGTGTGCCTGGCGGCCGCCGGCATGGCGCAGGCGCCGGTGGTCGGTGACATCAATTTCTATGGATTGCGCATCCTCACGCCGCAGCGCATCCTGCAATCGATTCGGCTGAAGACCGGCGACCCGCTACCGCCCTCGAAGGGCGATCTCGAAGACCGGCTGGCGGAGATCCCGGGGGTGGTGCTGGCCCGCGTCGAGGCGATCTGCTGCGAGGGGCGGGAGGCCGTCCTGTTCCTCGGGATCGAGGAGAAGGGCGCCCCGCATCCGACCTTTCGCGCCGGCCCGACGGGCGCGGTGAATCTGCCGGAGGACGTCATGGAGCTTTACGGCCGGTATCTGGCCGCCGTGCAGCGGGCCGCGGCGCGCGGGACCGATGCCGAAGACCTCACCGCCGGGCACGCGATCATGGCGGACCCGGACGCCCGCGCCCTCGAGGACCGCTTCGGCGAATACGCCACCACGCATCTGGACATGCTCCGCGATGCCCTGCGCAACGATCCCGATCCGGAGCAGCGCGCCGCGGCCGCCGCCATGATCGGCTACGCGCCGAATAAAGCGGACATTATCGAAGATTTGCAACTCGCTATCCAGGACCCCGACGAAACCGTGCGCGCCAACGGCCTGCACGCGCTGCACGCGGTCGCGGTGCTGGCCTCCAGCCGGCCGGCTCTGGGCCTGCGCATTCCGGCGACATGGGCGGTCGAACTGCTGCACTCAGTCGTGCTGACCGACCGCACGGGCGCGGTGCAGTTGCTGCTTTCGCTCACCGACCACGGCGCTGCCCCGGTCCTCGGCCAGATCCGCGAGCGCGCGCTCGACGCGGTGCTCGAGATGGCCCGCTGGAAAACGCCGCGCTACGCGCTGCCGCCGTTCCTGTTAGCGGGCCGCCTGGCGGGGATGAAGGACCAGGAGGTCGAGCAGGCATGGCAGAAGGGCGATCGCGAAGCCGTGCTGCGCAAGGCGGCAGGCCAGACGGCGCCGCGGAAAAGACTACAATAGCAATGGATTCGCGCATGGCCCTTTCGAGACGCCAAATCCTCGCCGGCGCCGCCGCGGCATGGCAGGCGCGGGCCGCGCAAGATCGCCAGGCCGCCGGGCCCAAAGCGCGCACCACGCCCTCCATCTGCCTCTATTCGCAGGTCCTGATCCAGATCGGCTATGACGAGCTCGGCCCGGTGCTGCGCAGCCTGGGCGTGGATGGCTGCGACCTCGCGGTAATGCCGGGCAGCCACATCCGCCGCGAGCATTTCGACCTGGACGTGGAACGCGCCATCGAGGCCCTCACGGGCGCCGGCGTGGATGTGCCCGTCCTCACGACCGGCTACACCTCGCTCGCCGACGACACGATCCGCACCATGGCGGGCTTCGCCAGCCAGATGGGCGTTCCGCTGTTCCGCGCCGGCCACTGGAAATACACCGGCGGCGAAATCGAAACCCGCCTGGCCGAGGTGCAGCGCGACCTCGCCGGGCTCGCCGCGCTGGCGCGCGCGGCCAATATGACGGTGCTGATCCAGAACGTGGCGGGCCAGTTCGGCGGCGCGATCTGGGACGCGCAGATGCTGATCCGCGGCATGGACCCGCGCACCGTCGGCTACGATTTCGACGCCGGCTATGCGGTCGAGCAGGGCGGGCCGGGCTGGGAGACCGCGTTCCGGCTGGCGCTGCCGCGCATCCGCATGGTGACGGCGCGCGATTTCTACTGGACGAAGGAGGGCGGCGCCTGGAAACGCGCGGCCTGCCCGCTCGGCGAGGGCATGGTGGACTGGCCGAAGCTGTTCGCGGGCCTGGCGCGGGCGCGGTTTACCGGCCCGGTGTCCGTCGCGGTCGACTATCCAACCTCGGACCAGCCGGCGGCCATCAAGCGCGATGTGGCGTTCCTTCGCAAGCAGGTGGAGGCGGCTTATGCTTAATCGCCGCGCGTGTGTCTGCGGCGGCGGTCTCGCGCTGCTGCTCATCGGCGCCGTGTATGCGCAGCGCCCCTTCCGCGTTTACCGCAGCATGGAGGGATACGACAATATCCCGCTGCCGCCGGATTATCTGGAGCCGGCCGAATGGGTGCAGGCGCGGCTGATGTATCCGCAGCATCCCAATGCCCGCTTCAGCCGCTGGAGCCGCTGGGGCGGCCTGCCGGACTGGCGCGAGGGCGGCACGAGCTGGACGCAGGACTATCCGCGCGCCGACCGCCACTTCGCCGCTGCGCTCCGCCGCCTCACGCGCATCTCCGCGCGCTCCTCCGAGCAGCCCGTGAATCCCGACGATGCCGACGACTTCTTCAATTGGCCCTGGCTGGTTGCCGGCGAGATGGGCGACTGGAAGCTGACCGATCCGCAGGTGAAAATCCTGCGCGAATTTCTACTGCGCGGCGGCTTCATCTACATGGACGATTTCTGGAACGATGACGAATGGGAACGCTTCGACGAGACGATGCACAAGGTTTTCCCCGACCGGCCCATCGTCGAGATCGAAAACGCCGACCCCGTCTTCCACGCCGTCTACGATCTCGACGACCGTTACCAGATCCTGGGCCAGTGGGCGCTCTCGCGCCGCGGCCCGATGTCGCGCCGCGCCGAGGGCACCGT
>Ga0070740_10005535_pt1 | contig 11637 bp, 11 predicted proteins | sample Coa_R2_FD_67286 | JGI IMG/M metagenome (GOLD analysis project Ga0070740, IMG submission 67286) | Surface soil microbial communities from Centralia Pennsylvania, which are recovering from an underground coalmine fire - Coalmine... | ecosystem: Environmental > Terrestrial > Soil > Unclassified ...
GGGCAGCCAGTTCCTTGAGTCTCATTCCAGCACCAGGATGTTATCAGTGCAGAATATTGAAACCGGCATGAACAGGAAATCCCACCCCGTCACTCCACCACGTTCAGTGACCTGAGCGCCGCTATCGCGCTTTCGGGCGTGATCTCGACCAGGCAATTGTAATGACCGAAGCGGCAGGTACGCTGCAGGCACGGGCTGCATTCCAGATGCCGCCAAAGGACGCGCGTTTTGGGGCCCATCGGCCCGGTCCGCTGCGGATTGGTGGAACCGAAGATCCCCACCGTCGGCCTGCCCAGCGCCGCCGCCACATGCATCGCCCCGGAATCGTTGCCGACAAAACCGTCCGCTATCGACAGGAGCGCAACCAGCTCTCCCACTCCCGTTTCTCCCGCGGCAACCATCGCCCCATGATGCGAGGCGTCGGCAACTTCACGGCATCGCTCCAGCTCGCTCGGCGCGCCCACGAGCACGCACTCGATGCCATGAGACTCGGCAAGCTCGTCGATCAGGCGGGCGAAGTTGATGGCGGGCCATTCCTTTGCCGGACCGTAAGCCGCCGTCGGAGCGATCGCGATCGTTCGCGAACCCGCGCTCCTGCGATGCCGGGCGAGCCACGCGCGCATGGCCTCGACCTTCGCGGCATCGGGCCGAAGCTCGAAATCCTGCGCGTTCCCCGATGCGCCGGCGGTGTTGCGCACCATCGCAAGCCAGTAGTGCACCTGATGACCCGTCATCGTATGAGGAGGTGGAACCGTCCTGTGCGTGAGCATCGCGCTCCGGCCATCGCCGACGTAGCCGGCCCGTCGCGGCACGCCCGCCAGCGTCATCCACAATGCCGACTCGAAGCTTCGAGGAAACAAGATGGCAAGGTCGAAGCGGCGCATGCGGACTTCCTTGACGATCGACCATCGATCCGCCATCCCGCGCCATCCCTTCCCCACCGAGTAGGGGATGATCTCGTCGATCCAATCCATCCCGTCGAAAAACCCCGCCAGCTCAGTGCGCACGACGATCGCCAGCGCGGCGTTGGGGAACGATCGACGAATAGCCCGGAGCGCCGGCAGGCTCATCACGAGATCACCAAGCCAGTTGACTTCCTTGACGACGATTCGCCGGGGAGCGGGATCGAGATGCGCGTACATCCAATAAAACGCCGGCCGGCGGCCGGCACGATCTTGCGAATAATAGCATCGTGCGGGGCGCGATTCCGCCCGTACGCCTTACCGGCACCGCAGGCGCGGACGGATGGCGCCGCGCGTGCGATGGATCCACGCGCGACCGTTTGGGGCCGCGTTCAGTCCTTCAGGGCCGCTATTACCTGGTCGATGATCGCATCAGCCTTCGCGCGCATCTCGTCGTCCGTCGCATCCTGGATCGGATGAGGCACGAAGATGCGGCGGACTTCCGGAAGACCCAAAGCGGCAGCCTGCTTCTCGGCCGCGTCCACGAACACGTCCGACGCGATCATCACCGAGGGCTTGCGATTGATTTCAAACCATACCGAGTCGTGCACACTGCACGTTGTGCACGACCCTCAATCGGCAAGCGCTTCGATTACGAAGTCGCTCTCCTCCGCGATTTTTCTGCGCAGCTCTTCGGGCGCCGGCTTGGTGAACGTGGGCTTGCGATAACGGCGGATCTCGATACCCGGGACGCGCTCGGCAAGCCGCTCCGCCAGCCGATTCATGAGCACATCGCCGCGCGGCTTGGCGATATCGAGCAGGGCGACCCGGCCGGCAATCCGTCCGGCTCGCGCGGCAAGCGTGCGCCGTATCGGCACACGTTCATCGGTGGGATCAACGATCACCTGTTTCATGGCGTCTCCTCGATTCGGCGGCTGACGCTGGACGAACCCATCGGACCCGAAACCCATCCGGCGAAAATCGCCGAGAACTTGCCGCCCTCGCCGCCCGCAACGATGATATTGATATTCTCCGCCGAACGAAACTTCGGAATCCTTTGTTCGAGCTGCTCCGGCGTCGGCTCCTTGATGCCGAAAGCTTTAAGCGGTATCCCTTCCCCGCACTCCTCATCAGGCAAAAGCTCGCGCAGCGGCCGCGCCGTGACCTCCTGGATTCGGTCGCGCACCTGCGCCTTGCTCCATTCGTCGCGAGCGATGGTGTCGGCGTGCTCGGGAGAAATGACCAGCAAAACCTCGCCCGCCAGATGCTGCTTAGGATGCCAGCATGCCTCGAGGCCCAGCCCCAGCGATGCGACCAGGGCTCGCGCGGTGCGCGAGGTCTGATCTGCAATCTGGCGCGACCCGGCTTCAAGTCCGAAAACCGTGACCACGCTCTCCTCTTTCCTGAAGCCGCGCTCGACATGAAGGGGCTCCCACGGGCTTCGCTCTTCCCATTCGGCGAAGCAGGTCGTGAACTTGCCGATCGCCCCGAGCGCGGATCGCTCGATATCGCCGGGACGCGAGCCGCCCACATTGCGCAGCACGAGCTTCACCGCGCGTCCAATAGTGGCATTAGGCCGGCTCCCGTATCCGAGGGCCATGATTCCCATGTTCATGCCGAGGCGATGACGGATCGGGCCGTTGACGACGATCACCGGCGTCGCGCCCCACGTCGTCGCCATCACACCGTGAATGTTGAACGCGTCCGTGCAGACCGCTTCGAGAGCGGCGATCACCACCGGCAGGTACTCGGGCCTGCATCCCGCCATCACCGCATTGACCGCCACCTTCTCGATCGTGAGGGGAGCCAGGTTCGGCGGAACCGTAGCAATAACTTCGCGGGGGTCGCGCCGCGTCCCGGTAAGCATCCACGCGACGCGCTCGGGCGTCGGCGGAACCACGGGGAGGCCGTCGGTCAGGCCGCGCTCGAACATGAATTCGAAAACGTCTTCGCCTTCACCGAGTTCGATGCGCCGCGCCTGCATCCGCTCTCCGCGCGCCTGCGCTTCGAGCCGCTCCGCGATTCCCGGTTCGACCGCCTTCGATCCGCATCCGGCGCGCCACTGGGGAAGCGAAGCCCAATCGATCGATGGCGCGGTCGCGCCGGTCATCTCGGCCATATGCTCGCAAAGCGACTTCCAATCCTCCCGCACGAAGCCCGAGAACCGGCGCAGCTCGCCGCCTCGCCCGTCGGCAAGAATCACGGTTGGGACCGAGTCGAAACCGTATGCAAATGACACCGCAAGCGCGGAGTCATCAAGCATCGGACAAGTCATCGAATGCCGCGCAACCAGCGTGCGATTGCCTTCGGCCTCCTGTCCGATGACCAGAACGTCGAGATGCTTTCCGAATGCGACGTGAAATGCCTCGAGCAGCGGCATCGCGATCCCGCACGTGGGGCAATCCTCCTTGACGAAACACAACAGGGCGGCGCGGCCGGTGGGAAACGAATGACGCCCGCCCGCGGTGTCGTTCAGGGTGAACGAAGGAAGGGTCGTCGTTTGTGCAGGTTCAGCCATTGTCGTTCCGTCACCGGATGTTGCGCGTTATTGCGGAGCACCCTGCGCGGGCGCCGGCTCGGCGCGCACGACGAAACGATGCTCCTTTGCGATATAGAATTCCACCGTCGCGGTCACGAGGCTTTGGCCGTCGATTCCTCCGGCAACCAGAACGTTCCCGTCCGGAAGCAGCGTCGCCGAATTCTGCAGCCGCGCCACATGCATCGGCGGGAGCTGGGTGAAACTTCTCGCCGCCGGCAGAAACAATTCCGCGTCCTTCATTCCAACCACGACCGGCCCCTGAAGCAGCCATCCTCCCACCACGAGAACGTTGCCGTCCTTGAGCTTGACGGCCTGGGCGAGATAGTGAGGCTCGCGCATCGCTCCGACCGCCGCGAAGCTCGAGCTTTCAGGATCGTAAACCTCGGCCGAGGCGATCGGCTGGAACGAAGCGAGGTTTAGGGTTCCCTGATGAAAGGCGGTTAGAACCTTGCCGCTCTTGCCGCCGACGATCAATGCGCGGCCGTCGTCCAGCAGTACCGCCGCCGCGCCGACCCGATCGCTCTTCATCCGTGAACGGACCGGATTGAACTGGTTGAAGGTCGGGTCGTAGATTTCCGCGTTCTGATAGACGATATATCCGCCTGGCATGTCGGCGCGGCCCCCGCCGGCAATCAGAACCGTGCCGTTGCGGAGCAGAACCGCAACATGCGCGACGCGCGGCACCGTCATGTGCCCGATGAAGGTCCATTTACCCGTCGCGGGGTCGTAGATCTCCGCGGAATTGAGCGTGTGGGTTCCGTTGTCGCTGCCGCCCGCGACCAGGACGCGCCCGTCGCGCAGCAGGGTCGCGGTGTGGCCTTCGCGCGGCGTGCGCATCGAACCCGTGGCCGTGAACGTTCCCGCGACGGGATCGTATATCTCCGCGCTCGAAAGCTGGCTTCGAAAGCCGATGTTCTGGACGCCGCCGGCAAACAGCACGCGGCCGTCATTAAGCAGCGTCGCGGTCGCGCCCTCGCGCGCCACCGTCATCGACCCCGTGGGCGCGAAAGCGCGGTTGTTGGGGTCGTAGATCTCGGCGCTGGAAGTTACGCCGCCGACGTTGGCGTTGATCGTGCCTCCGGCAATCAGGATCCTGCCATCCGTAAGCGCGACCGCCATCTGGTCGGCGCGCGGGGTGCTCATCGTCAGTTCCTCAACGCGCCGGCCCTGACGGTTGGTGATGTAAACGGGCTGCTCCGCGATCTCCCCGCCGGCGCATCCGGCCAAGAGCACGACGGCAACCAATGCCGACATCCGGCGAAGTTTCATCCTTGTTAGCTCCATCCCCGCCTTAGCAACAACGACGTCGAGCGAATCATATGCCGCCCAAGTCCCGGGTTGAAAGCGGCGATTGCTACCCGGCGATTCGGGCCTGCCCCTCCGCCACGATGACGCATCGCCCGCCGATCCGGATTGATGCCGCCCTCTCCTCGCTGTCATCGACTTCGACCATGATCTCGCTGCGTCTTCCCATCTCCACTCCCTGGACCGCCGTGAAGCGGGTTCGGCGGCCGCGTCCGAGGAAGCCCTGCGCGAGGAGATAGGCGCCGAGCGGCCCCGCCGCCCCTCCCGTCGCGGGGTCCTCCGCAATTCCGTCCGTGTGCGGCGCGAACATCCTGACTCTCACGGCGGCTCGCGACGACCATCCGCAAACGAACATGTAGATCGGCAGGGCCGATTCAGGACCATCGAACAGACCTCGCAACGCGGCTTCGCTCGATACGCATCGCGCAAGCGCGTGCGCGGACGCGATTGGAACGAACAGGAAAGGCATTCCCGTGGATACCGCCTGAACCGGTAGATCGGACCGGATGTCGCGCGGTTCGATTCCCAGCGCCGTCGCAATCCGCTTCCTGTCGGTCCTCTTCTCGCCGAAGATCGCCTCCTGATGCGTCATCCAGACGAACTGCGGCCTCCGCGGCCGCCCCTCGATCGTAACTGATATTTCGCCGACTCCCAGTTCCAGGGTCGCGTCGCCCGGCGCAAGCTCGCCGCGCGCCGCGAGCACCCAGGTGGTTCCTATGGTCGGGTGACCCGCCATCGGGATTTCCCTGCGCGGCGTGAAAATTCTCACCCGGACCGAATCGGCACGGCTTGGGGGCGGAATCACGAAGGTCGATTCGCTGAAGTTCATCTCCCGCGCAAGCGATTGCATCTGCGAAGCCTTGAGTCTGCCCGCCTTGTGAAACACGGCGAGCTGATTTCCGCCGAACGCAACCGGCGTGAAAACGTCAACGAGGGTGAAGCCGATCGAAATAGCCATCGCACAAGGCTAACCGAACCTCCTCGCCCTCGCATCTTCGCTCCGCCCCTCGCGGGCCTTCATTCGCCCCAGGGATTGATCGATCATGAGGCTCCGCTCGATGAATTCCCGCGAAGGGGACCGTGCAATGGCTTCGGAGCTTCGCCAATCGCCTGCCGAGATAACCGTCCCGACGCGCGAAGGCTACGACCGATGGTCCGCCATCTACGATTCGGACGGAAACCCGCTGATCGCGCTCGAAGCGCCGGTGTTTGCGCGGATGCTCGGCGAGGTGCGCGGACTTGCCGTCGCCGACATCGGCGCCGGCACCGGACGCCATTCCCTGTATCTGGTGGATCGAGGAGCGCGGGTGGTCGCGGTCGATCTTTCGCTCGGGATGCTTTCCAGGGCGCGCGCGAAGCCCGGTTCCCGCGATGTGGAATTCGTATGCGCCGATTGCGCGGCCGGCCTTCCCCTCGCCCAAGGCTCCTTCGATCGCGTGGTCTCATGCCTTGTCGCCGAGCACATGCCGTCGCTCGAGAGTTATTTCGGCGAGATGCGCCGAATATGCCGGAGCGGTGGATTCATCGTCGTCACCAACGTGCATCCCGCCATGCATCTCAAGGGTGTGCGCGCCCGGTTCAACGACCCGGCATCGGGCATGAAGATCTATCCGCGCGGCCATGAGCACGCGATCTCGCAATTCGTGATGGCCGCGCGGCGTACGGGTCTCGTTTTTGAAGAGATGGTTGAAGTCTCAATGAACGAGGAGACCGCGGCCGTCACCCCGCGCGCGCGCCCTTACATAGGATGGCCGATGCTGCTCGCGATGAAGCTTTCGTCCGCCTGAGGGAAGGACACTCCGCGCTCAACCGGCGTCCCGAGCACCGAGGCGGTCCAGGGCCGAGCGCGCGGCTCGGGCGAGCGAACCGTCGGACGTCTGAAGCTGGGCGCGCCTGAGGGCCGCAATCGACTGCTCCGCCCTTGCCTTCATGCCGCCGAGCGCAATCGCGGCCGCGCGGCGAACTCCGGCTTCCCGATCGCATTCGAGCCGCTCGAGGACGAGCGAGGATGCCGTCTCGCTGGCGGGAAACGATGCGGAAAGCAGGGCAAGGGCGGCCAGCCGCTCATGCGAATCAGGCGCCCTGAGCGACGCCGATGCAATCCCGAGCACATCATCGCCGTCCGCCGCGAGATCGCGCAGACAATACAGGGCGGTTCTTCGCGCGACCGCGCTCGGGCCTCCCGCAAGGGCGATAAGGCGCTCGATGATGACCGAGCGATGAAACCGGCCGAGACGCGCAAGCAGCTCCGCCGCCGCCCATCGCACGTCTCCGTCTCCGTCCGCCATCGCCTCGCAGAGCACCGACACGGCGTCGGTTCCCAAACCTTCCTGCCCGACCGTTGCAAGCGCGTACGCCGCGCCGAAACGAATCCTGAAATTCGGATCCGCGAGCTTCTTTCGGATTGCCGAGAGAGTGGCGCGGTCGCGTCGCGCAATCTCGGCGAGCGTATCGGCCGCGCGGCGCCGCACCGTCTTGCTGCCCGCCGCAAGGCAGCCCGCAACCGCTTCCATCGCGTCGGCATCGAGCGCCGATGGGCTCACGGAAAGGGCGGCCAGCGCGGCTATGCGGGCATCGTCGGGGCCCGATAACAGGGCGCGAATGATCGCTTCGCGATCCTTGTCCGGAATCATTGCGCGTTCACTATCATCATCGCGAGGTTCGAAAGATCTCCCGCCCCGAGAATGAAATTGCGGCCGTCTCCAAAAACTCGATTGACCGCATTCGAGACCGGGGGCAGATCGTGCCGCTGTCCCTCCAGAGCGGTTTCAAACTCCGCAATCCCATCGGAGTTTGCCAGAAAGTCGCCGCTCAGCATCACCCATTCTATCCGGTTGCCATCCGACACGCCGAGTCTGACCTCGATTTGCCCGAGTTGTCCCGCCATCCGCCCAATACGGTTGTAGCGCCCCGCCTCAGCCGATCGCCGAAGCCAATGGATCGCGCGCAGCTCGCTTGCGCATCGAGCCGCGTGTCCGAGTTCATCGCGGGAGAGTTCCCGCTCCCTGACTCCTCCCGCCATCGCCGCGTAGCCGTCGACTATCACGCGCGCGATCTCGTCGAAGGAAATCTCGCGTCCAAGCTCTTTCACCAGGGTCGTGCAGGTGCCGGAGTCGTGAACCACCGAGGGCACAGCGCCCGACGGGTCGAGCAGATCGAGCTCCCCGGCCAGCTCTTGCATCCCGCGGTTTACCGCGAGGGATGCCTCGAAGAGCAGCGCTCCTGACGCATCGCGCTCGAACGCGCACATCGCGATCTCGCGGCGGTTGACTGTGATCGCATCGCGACCCGGATAGAAGCAATCGACCCCAAGCGAGCGCATCGCGGCGAGCAGACCGCGAGCGTAACGGTTCATCACCTGGTCGGGCTTGAGGCCGGAATCCGTGGGGGCAAGAAGCACGCCCGTCCTCGGCAGGATCATCGCGATCCCAATCCATCCCTCGCCCCCGCCGACCGCGCGGCCGCCGCTGAGGCGCCGGATGGCGCCGACGCCCTCGCGCTCGGACTCGCCGCTATATAGATGATAGCGGCCGAGCGATACGAGCCTCCCGGGACAATCGTAAACCGCGAGGAAAGGTCCGCTGAGCCCCGCTCCCGCCGCCTCGAGCATATGAAGCTCCAGGCCGATCAGGTCCCACGGCGAAACCGAGCGCAGGACGGCGGCTTCAAGAATCGGCACGGATCGATGGTAGGCAGGTACGATCGGCCGCGGCAAGCGCGGGCGCCGGCCGCCACGGCGCCTAACGCTCTTCGCCGAACAGGAAGATGGAAAGCGCGATCATCGAGAACATGAAGTTCGGAAGCCATGCCGCCACCCATGCCGGAAGCAGGTCCGACCTGCCGAATGACGACGTGATTCCGAATGCGAGCCAGTAACCGAAGCCAATCACGATCGCGAGCCCGAAGCTGCGGCCCAGGCTCAGGTTGCGCGGCAGCGGATCGAGACTGAGCGCTATCCCCAAAGCCACCATGATCAGGCACGACACCGGCATCGCATACTTCAAATCCCGATCGACAACGTAACCGCCCGGGTCGAGCCCCTTGCGCTTGAGGCTGTCGATATAGTCGTCCAGTTCCCAAAGGCTGAACTCCTCGGGATCGAGCCTGAGCAGCGAAAAGTCCGCGGGCTTGAGTCCCAATTTGAGCCGATCGGCCGCCGTGGTGGTGACGTTGCCGTTCGGCTCCAGCGAGAAATCCTTGATGCCCTGCGGGACCCACTGTCTGCCGTCCCAGGTCGCATGCTCCGCGTAAACGATGTCGCGGACTGCATAGTCGCCGCCCATGTGATAGACAGTAACGCCCTGAAGCTCGCGTTTCTTCTGGTCGTACGCGTCGGCGGAGGCGAAACCGTTGCGCAGCCGTATCCAGATGCGCTTGTCGGCGAAGACGCTCTGAAGCTGCCGCTTCTTGAGCTCCACGTGATAGAGATATTTCGCCTGACGGGTCGCCTGCGGGACGATCGTTTCGCTGAGAGCGAAATGAAACACGCTGATCCCGAGCGCCACCACCATTACCGGCACCGCCATCTCAAGCCGGCTTATTCCCAACTGCTGACAGGCCAGGACTTCGCCCGAGCGGTTGAGAATCGCAAACCCGAGCAGCACGCCCGCAAGACAGGCCACCGGCAGTACCTGCGAGACGATCAGCGGGATCTTGAGCGTGAAGTACTCAAGGCCGATGAGCCCCAGCCCGCCGTACTTGAGCAGGTCGTTGAAGCGGTCGAACATGTCGCCGAGCAGATACGCCGCGCTGAAAGCCGCCGTGCAGACCATGAACGGCCCGAAGAACTGTCCGGCCAAAAACCGGTCCATCACCGGCGAAAGCCGCGGGCGCAGCCTCATGCCGCCTTCCTGCTCCTTTCGAAACGCTCGACCAGATCCCACACGATGTCGCCCGGGCCCCGTCCCTGGTTGCCCTTGTCCTGCGCCGCCCGCACGAACAGCCATACGGCTAGCGCTATAAAGACGATGTCCGGGATGCTCATGGCGATGAAGGCATCGAGGCGCCCCCGCTCCGCCAGGGTCCTGCCCACCCTCATCAGCGCGTAATAAAGAAAGAAGAGGCTAACCGCCACGCCGAAACGTTCGGAGTGGCCCCCGCGCGCCGGTTTGAGCCCCAGCGATATCCCCAGCACAGCGAACAACAGCGTGGCGAAAGGAACCGTGTACTTCGACGCCAGCTCCGTCTCCGCTTCATAGTCGGGCCTGCCCTTCGCCCGTGCATCCGCGATCGCCGCCTTGAGATCGCGATAGCGAAGCTCCTCGGGACTGCGATCCGCCGCGGCGGGATTGTTCTTCGCCGGGATCGTAAGGTCGTAGATGCGGAAGCTGGTGACGTGGCTCTGGTCCGATTCCGCATCCGCGCCGAAGATCGACCCGTCGAACAGCCGCAGCGTCGTCCCGCCCCCTTTCTCGTCAGGAAGCACGATCCCGTTCTTGCCGATGATCGTCTGATGGTTATGGGAGTCGGAGATCAGCACGCCATGCAGGGTCCCATCCTCGTCCGAGATCCGATCGACGTAAACCATGACTCCCGGCAGGTCGTCGTTGAAGACCTTTTCGCGAAGGCCCGCCGCGGCCCTCGTTCGGGTCAGGTAATACAGCCGATCCTCGAGGCGCTGATTGGCCCACGGCCGCACCTGGAAGGCGAACCAGCTCGAAATCGCATACACCACGCCGGCAAACGCGATCACCGGCACCGCGATGCGGTACAGGCTTACGCCGCACGCGCGCGCCGCCGTCATCTCCTGATCCCCCGACATCCTGCCGAACCCGAGCAGCACCCCCAGCAGCACGGCCATCCCCAGCGTCAATTCCAGGAACGCGGGCAGGATATAGGCGATCAGGCTCAGCACCTCGCCCAGCGTCACACCGTGATTCACCACCATCTCGGTGAGCTTGAGCAGGCGGCCGGTGACCAGCGCAAAGGTGAGCAATCCGACACCCATCAGGAAGGGCGCGGTCACCTCCCATGCGACGTAGCGGTCGAGAATCGTGATCTTGGGAAGCGGAAACCTCAATTGGCGTCTTTACCGGCGCAAGTGGATCGTCCCGATTCTAAACCACGCCCGCCGCTTCTAAAACCCCGAAGCGGCAATGGACGAGAACTGCGCCGTCGGTTTCGGAGATTTCCCGCGCCGCCCACTCTAGGGCACCACAACCGAACCTCCGCTGATACTCACGATCTCGCCGGTGATATAGGACGACATGTCGCTGGCGAGAAACAACGCCAGGTTGGCGACCTCGCGCGGTTCTCCCAGCCGGCCCATCGGATTGCGCTTCCTGGCCGCCTCGAACATCTGCTTGGGATAGATCCGCTCGAGAAACGGATTGTAGATGACCGTGGGCGCGATCGCGTTGACCCTTATTCCCTTGCCCGCAAGCTCGGCCGAGGCCGCCCGCGTAAGACCCATCACGCCCGCCTTGGCCGCCGAGTAGGCCGCCTCGCCGCCCGCCGATGCGATCCATCCGGCCGCCGATGCCATGTTGACGATCGCGCCCTTGCCCTGGCGAATCATGTGCGGCAGCACCGCGCGCATCGCCCAGAACGTGCCGCGCAGGCACACGTTCATCACGAGGTCCCAGGTCTCGTCCTTCAATTCCCAGATTGGTTCGAGCTTGTTGATTCCGGCGTTGTTGAAGAGGATGTCCACGCGGCCGAACTTGTCCACCGTCTTCGCCACGGCATCCTCGACCTGCGACCTGTTGGTCACGTCAACCGCGATGCCGAGCACCTCGCGATTGAACTGTTTGCTCAACTGCGCGGCGACCTCGGGAGTGCGGCGCGGATGGGCGTCAGTGATCACGACGTTGGCGCCTTCCTCCAGGAAGCGCGCCGCGACGGCATGACCGATGCCGGCGCCCGCCCCCGCGGTAATCAGCGCAACTCTGT
>Ga0070740_10005536_pt1 | contig 11635 bp, 9 predicted proteins | sample Coa_R2_FD_67286 | JGI IMG/M metagenome (GOLD analysis project Ga0070740, IMG submission 67286) | Surface soil microbial communities from Centralia Pennsylvania, which are recovering from an underground coalmine fire - Coalmine... | ecosystem: Environmental > Terrestrial > Soil > Unclassified ...
GTCGATCACTTCCGCGTCCTCGCCAGCGGATGGGAGACGACGGTGTTCGAGTTCGCAGCGGGCGCCGCCGGGCGCCTCGAATTGCCGCCCCGGCGTCCCCTGGTGCTGCGGTTTTACCATGGACCCGACGCAGCGCCCAAGGGCCGCCGCGAGCACCGCGTGCTGCAACTGCTGCACGCAACTGGATTCCCCGTTCCGATCCCCTACCTGTTCGAATCTGATCCGGGCCTGCTGGGCGCGCCATTTCTGATCATGCAACGCCTGGAAGGCGGCCCGCTGCTGCGGCTGGGCAGCTTTCCCAACGCGCTCAAGACCTTCACCCTGGCCTTTATTCCGTTCGTCAGGCTGCACACCCGGCTGCATCAGCTCAATCCCGCCGCCGCTGGCATCGCCGGCCTGGCGCCCGCCTTCAGCCCCAACGGCGACGGCGCCGCAAGCCCGCTGCTGGAGCGCATGCTGGCGGCGATCGCATCGCGCGTGGAGCGCGGGCCGCTGCCGTGGCTGGCGCCCGCGCTGCAGTGGGCGCGCACCGAGTCGGTCAAATTCTGCGGCGGCGCGCCGTCGGTGTTGCACATGGACTACCATCCGCTCAACGTGCTGGTCGCAGGGGCGCGCATCAGCGGCATCATCGACTGGGTCAGCGCCGAGAGCGGCGACCGCCATCTGGACGCCGCGACCACCTCGGCGATCCTGTCTTGTCACGCGATGGAGAATCCGCCGTGGCTGCGCGACAACCTGGCGGGCAACTCGCTGCGCCGGCTGTACAACGGGCTTTACGTGGCGCTGTATCACGCGCTGATGCCGCTTGAGTTTGCGCGCCTGCGCTACTACCAGGGGTTAGCATCGATCTACCGGCTGTCGACGCTGGGGATGATGCGCAGCCGCGGCGCGGAATCGGTCGGCTACCGCGCCGAAGCGGTAAACGAAGTCACAGCTCCGGTGCTGCAATTGCTGGCCCGCTACGCCGCGCGCAAATGCGGGGTGCCAATCGTGCCGCCCCGTGCGTAAACTCGCGGCGCCTACCACAATCAGGCCGCGATCAACTGCCGCAACACGTAGGGCAGGATACCGCCGTGCTTGATGTACTCCACTTCCTCGGGAGTATCGACGCGCGCGATTACCTCGAACTGGCGCGTCGTGCCGCCTTCCTGGGCGCGCACCGTGAGTGTTTGCCCGGGCCTGAGTCCCGCGGCGATGCCGCCGATGGAGTAGGTTTCGCGTCCGCTCAGGCCCAGCGTCTCGCGGGTTTCGCCGGGCTTGAATTGCAGCGCCAGCACACCCATCCCGATCAGATTGCTGCGATGGATGCGTTCGAAGCTCTCCGCGATGACCGCGCGCACGCCCAGCAACTGGGTACCTTTGGCGGCCCAGTCGCGCGAGGAGCCCGAACCGTACTCCTTGCCGGCGATTACGATCAGCGGCGCGCCCTCGGCGCGATACTGCTCCGAGGCCTCGAAGATGGTGGTCTGTGCGCCGTCGGGGAGATGAATCGTGTAGCCGCCCTCCACACCCGGCACCAGCAGGTTGCGCAGCCGGATGTTGGCGAAGGTGCCGCGCACCATCACTTCGTGGTTGCCGCGCCGGGCGCCGAATGAGTTGAAGTCCTTGGGCTGCACGCCGTTGGCGATAAGATACCGCCCCGCCGGGCCGTCGGCGGGAATCGAGCCGGCCGGCGAGATGTGGTCGGTCGTCACGCTGTGGCCCAGCATCGCCAGCACCCGCGCGTTGACGATGTCGGTCAGCGGCGCGGGCGTCACGCCGACGCCGTCAAAGAACGGCGGCGCCTTGACGTAGGTCGAATCGCCCTGCCATCGGAACAGCTCGCCCGTGGGAATCTGCAATCCGCGCCATCGCTCGTCGCCGTCGAACACGCGTGCATATTCGGCGCGGAACATCGCCGCGTCGATCGATTCGGCCATCGCCTTGCGCACCTCCTCCGCACTCGGCCAGATATCCGCAAGGTACACCGGCTTGCCGTCGCTGCCGGTGCCGATCGGCGCCTGCGCCAGGTTGATGTCGATGGTGCCGGCCAGCGCGTAGGCCACCACCAGCGGCGGCGAGGCCAGGTAATTAAACCGCACCACCGGATTGATGCGCCCTTCGAAGTTGCGATTGCCGCTGAGCACCGCCGTCGCGACCAGGTTATTTTGCTTGACCGCCGCCGCCAGCGCCTCCGCCACCGGTCCGCTGTTGCCGATACAAGTCGTGCATCCGTAACCGACCAGATGGAATCCGAGCTGCTCCAAATACGGCGTCAGGCCGGCGCGATTGAGATACTGCGTGACGACCTTGGAGCCCGGCGCCAGGCTGGTCTTGACCCACGGCTTGCTGCGCAATCCGCGCTCGACCGCCTTTTTGGCGAGAATTCCTGCTCCAAGCATCACGGAGGGATTCGAGGTGTTGGTGCAGCTTGTGATGGCCGCAATCAGCACCGAGCCGTGGCCGATCTCGACCCTGCCCGATTCGGTCTGCACCGTCGCGGTGTGCACCAGATGGCCCAACTCGGACTCCGGAATCTCGCTGGCGGCGCCGTTGTCGGGATTGCCGCCTTCAGCCGCCCATCGTCCGGTGAGGTTCGGATCGACGCCCTTGATATGTTCGGTGATTTCCTTGACCAGTTGCTCGCGGTAGTCGCGCTGCGCCGCGCCCAGCGCCACCCGATCCTGCGGCCGGCGCGGCCCCGCCAGGCTGGGCTCGACCTTGGCGAGGTCCAGCTCCAGGCTGTCGCTGAATGTCGGCTCGGTTGAGTTCGGGCTGTGGAACAGCCCCTGCTCCTTGCAATAGGCCTCGACCAGCTTTATCTGATGATCGCTGCGGCCGGTCAGCCGCAGGTATTCCAGCGTCTGCGCATCGACCGGGAAAAAGCCGATCGTCGCGCCGTACTCAGGCGACATGTTGCCCAGCGTGGCGCGGTCGGCGATGGTCAACGTGGCCAGCCCCGGTCCGTAGTATTCCACGAACTTGCCCACCACGCCTCTGGCGCGCAGCATCTGCGTGACGGTCAGCACCAGGTCGGTGGCGGTCGCGCCCGGCGCCAGCTCGCCGTAGAGCCGCACGCCGACCACTTCGGGAATCAGCATCGGCACCGACCGCCCAAGCATCGCCGCCTCCGCCTCGATTCCGCCCACACCCCATCCGACCACCCCCAGCCCGTTGATCATCGTGGTGTGCGAATCGGTGCCCAGCACCGTGTCGGGATATGCCTCGCCCGCCGCCGACGCGAACACCACCGGCGCCAGGTACTCCAGGTTGACCTGATGCACGATCCCGGTATCGGGCGGCACCACGTGAAAGTTGTTGAACGCCTGCTGACCCCAGCGCAGGAACTGGTAGCGCTCCTGGTTGCGCTCGAACTCCAGCTCGGCGTTCTTCGCGAATGCTGCCGTGCTGCCGAACGCGTCGACCTGCACCGAATGGTCGATGACCAAATCGGCGGGCTGCAGCGGATTGACCTTGGCCGGATTGCCACCCAGCCGCTTGACCGCGTCGCGCATCACGGCCAAATCGGCCACCACCGGCACACCGGTAAAATCCTGCAGCAGGACGCGGGCGGGCATGAAGGAGAACTCGCGCTCGGGCGGCTTGGGGCTCCATCGCGCGACGGTTTCGATCTGGTCGGCCCCAACTACCATCCCGTCTTCGCGCCGCAGTACGTTCTCCACCATCACCTTGATCGAGTACGGCATGCGGGAGAGGTTGAACCCGCGCCGCTCGAGCGCCGCAAGCCTGTAGATTTGGTAGCTTTTTCCCTCGACCGTGAGCGTGCTGCGCGCACCGAAACTGTCCTTGGCCATTTTCCCTGCTCTCATTCCCGGGGTTGTCAACTCCGCGCGCCGGGCGCGGAATGGAGGTCTGTCAGCGTCAGAATAGCGCGGATCGGAACGCCAAAAAAACCGCTGACGTGCGCCGGCACCTAATCAACGCCGCAGCGCGCCGAGGCCCTGGACGCGGCCGCCCAGCGCGTTTCGCACCTGCTCGAGTGCGGCAGGCGCGTCGGCTACTTCAACCACCAGATAATCGTACTGCCATCCGGTGAGTTCGATCACCAACACGTTGTCGCGCCTCCCCCGCACGTCCCAAAACGACCAGCCCGAACCATTCCAGTAACTACCCGCCTTGATCACCCATGGAATACAGGTACCGGGCATTCGAACCCAATAGCCATGGGGCAATTCGCCACCGACGCGGACCCGCCGCACGCATCGCAGCGGAACGTCGAGCCGGCGCTTAACGCACCACAACTTGCTCCAACCCAAGACCTCGACCGCAAGTTTGTCGCCCGCGACCGAGATCTTGACCATGTGGCTTTTGGCACCAGGATCGGCGCCAACGACCGGTGTGCGCCTGGCCTCAGGCGCGTGCTTGCCCGGCCGGGAACGCAGAACCGCGCCGGCGCCGGCGGGCCGGAAGATGCAACGCGTTGAGCACACGGAACAGCACGTTGCGCATCGACTCCATCGTCCACAGTAGTGCCAGTCCCGACGAGATCCCAACCCCAATCAGGATCTGTCGGAACATGTCGCTCCGCGTCAATTGTTCGACTTCAACTGCAGTGGCAACGTTAGTGTCTGTGATTTCCGCCATCGTAGACGAGCTTAGATATCCACCACCGCTCATTCAAGGTCTTCCACCCGTGTGAGGTCATGCATCAAACCGCATCGCGGGCACCATTTCCCGCGGTCTGTCAAATCACTCTGTGTCGTGGTTCAACCGGCCCTTTAGACGTAGAAAAAGCGAAAGTGCTTGGATTGCCGCAATATTTGTTTTCTTCGAGCTTAGACGCCCTTGACAGCGGGTGGGGAGAAGTGGGATAAGGTGGTGCAGCGAGGTACGATGCGGTGTTCAGCGGTCGCTTCGACCATGCGATCGACAGCAAGGGACGGGTGAGTATCCCGGTTCGCTTCCGCGAAGTACTGCAAAAGGCCGAGTTCGACCGCCTCTTCATCACCAACTTCATGCTGGACAACGAGCCTTGCCTGGAGCTGTATCCGCCCGATGAATGGTGGCGCCTGGTGGCGAAAATCAGGCAGCGGCCGAGTTTCGATCGCAACATGCAGCTTTTCCAGACCTTTTATTTGGGGGGCGCGCACGAAGTCGAAGTCGATCGTCAGGGGCGGATTCTGATTCCGCCCAAGCTGCGTCAGTTCGCGCATTTGGATAAGGATGTGACTTTCTCGGCGATGCCCGATCATTTCCAGCTCTGGGACAAGGCCACGCTGGAACGAGTACTGGGCGACGCGATGAAGAATTTTTCCGATCCCAACTTCCTCAACAGTCTGGGATTGTAGGACACGATGCACGAGGCTGCGTATAGCGACAAGCCCGGCACCGGCACCGTTCACGAACCTGTGATGGGTGCCGAAGTGGTGGCAATGCTTTGCGAGCGGCGTCCGCTGCGTATCGTCGACGCGACGCTGGGCACGGGCGGGCATGCCGCGATGCTGCTGGAGGCGGCGCCAGCGGGAGCGTGCCTGCTGGGGCTGGATCGCGACGCACAGGCGCTGGCATTGGCGGCGATGCGGCTTGAGCGCTTCGGCAGCCGGGTCATCGTGCGGCACGCCAATTTCTCCGCGCTCGCCCAGATGGTTGGCGAAGCCGGCTTCAGCGGTGTCGATGCGATCCTGGCCGATCTCGGCATGAGCAGTTTTGCGCTGGACGATCCGACCCGCGGCTTCAGCTTCATGCGCGAGGGTCCGCTGGACATGCGCATGGACAACACGGCGCGGCTGCGCGCCTACGACCTGGTCAACGAAGAACCCGAGGCGGAACTGGCGCGCATCATCTATGAATACGGCGAAGAGCGCGGCTCGCGGCGGATCGCACGGGCGATGGTCGAGGCGCGCCGGCGCCATCCGATTGAGACCACCGGCGAGTTGCGCGCCTTAATTGAGCGCGCGATCGGCTCTCGCCGCGTCGGCGGAGTGCATCCCGCCACCCGCACCTTCCAGGCGCTGCGCATCGCGGTCAACGACGAGCTCGGCAGTTTGCGCGCGCTGCTGGAAGAAGGGCCGCGATGTTTGGCGCCGGGCGGCCGGATGGCGGTGATCGCGTACCATTCGCTGGAAGACCGGATGGTCAAGACGCGCATGCGCGAGTTGGCCCATCAGGGCGACTTCAGCCTGCTGACGCGCAAGGCGATGCGTCCGGGGCCGGAGGAGATTGCACGCAACCCACGAGCACGGAGCGCGCGGCTTAGATGCCTGCAGCGAAATCCATAAAGCGCAAGGTCAAGCCCGCCCACGCCCCCCATCGCCTGTTGCAGGCACTGTTGGGTGTGGCGCTGGTGGCGGCGGTGTTTGCGACCTTGATGGTGCGGCTGGCGGTGATGCGCGAAGGCTATCGCCTGTCGGCGCTGCGCGCACAGATCGACGAACTTAAAGAGAGCAACCGCACCCTCAAGCTGAAGGTGGCGGAGCTGGCCTCGCACAGCCGGCTGCGAGCGCTGGCGGCCAAATACAGGATGACCCCGCCGGCACGAGGGCAGGTGGTGGTGGTGCCGTGAACGTCGTGGCGGAAAAGCGCCGTTTACGGGTTGGGGTATTGACCCTCGTGCTGGCGGGCCTGTTCGGACTGATCGTCATCCGGCTCGCCGTGCTGCTGGCCCTGGACGGCTCGCGTCTGAGTTCGCTGGCGCGCGGCGAGCACAGCGAGCAGGTAACGCTGACCGCGCCGCGCGGACCGATTGTCGATCGCCACGGTGCGGCGCTGGCGCTCTCTGCCCAGGCGTTTTCCGTCTATGCGCGGCCGGCGCGGCTGCTGCGCTCCTCCAGCGCCGCCGAGCGCGCACGTCTGGCGCAGGTGTTGGCGCTTGATCCCAAGGAATTGACGGCGCGGCTTGGCCGGCCGTCGCATTTTGTTTGGCTCGCCCGGCGGATTCCCCGCACCCAGGCCGATCAGGTCGAGGCGCTGGGTCTGGAGGGAGTCGGCGTGCTGAGCGAGTACAAACGGTATTACCCGGAGAGCAACCTGGCCGCGGCGGTGGTTGGGATGGCAGGTGCGGACGACCAGGGGCTCTCCGGGTTGGAGTTGCAATACGACCGGCTGATGCGCGGGGGCCCGGTAGAGTTGCGCGAGGATCGCGACGCGCTGGGACACGCGATCCTCGACAGTCCCCTGGCGCTGCGCGACGCCGCGCCCGGTGCGCGCCTGGAGTTGACGCTTGACGCGCAAATCCAGGCGCGGGCGGAGACCGAACTGGCTGCCGAAGTCAAGCAGTCGGGCGCCCGGCGCGGAATCGCGGTCGTGCTCGACCCGTTCACCGGCGAAGTGATGGCGATGGCGTCGGTGGAGGGCAGCGGGGCAGGCGACCGCCTGCATAATCCGGCAGTGCAGGACGTCTTCGAGCCCGGTTCCACCATCAAAGGCATCCTGGCCGCGATCGCGCTGGAGGACCGCGTGGTCGGGGCGCATCAGAAGGTTTACTGCGAGAACGGCGAATGGACGGTAGGCGGCAAGCCGATTCACGACCACGGACGCCATCAATGGCTTGACTTGCAGGAAATCGTCGAGGTCTCTTCCAACATCGGCGCGGCCAAGGTTGCGCTGGAGCTGGGTGCTGCGCGCTACTACCGCGGCCTGCGCGCCTTTGGTTTCGGCAGTCCCACGGGAATCGACCTGCCGGGCGAGGCGAGCGGAATCGTGCGTCCGGCCCGGACCTGGCAGCAGATTGACCTGGCCAATCACGGCTTCGGGCAGGGCATTGCGGTTACCGCCATCCAACTGGCCTCGGCTTACGCGGCGATCGCCAACGGCGGCGTGTGGATGCGTCCGTTCGTGGTCAAAGCCGCCTACGGTGCCGACGGCAGTCCGATCTTCATCCATACCCCGCAAGCGCTGGGCCGCGTGATCTCACCGACCGTGGCGCACAGCGCCAACGTAATCCTGCGCAGCGTGGTCAACGGCGATGACGGCACCGGGCGGCGCGCTGCGATCGACGATTTCGTGGTGGCGGGCAAGACCGGCACCGCGCAGATGATCAACGCCGCCACCGGCGCCTACTATCAGAACCGGCTGGTGGCGTCCTTCGTCGGCTTCGTGCCGGCGGACAATCCGCGCCTGGTCGTGCTGGTGGTGCTCGAAGACGTTGGCCACGGCCACATGGGCGGTCTGATCGCGGCGCCCGTGTTCAGCGAAATCGCGGCCGGAGCACTGACCCGCCTCAACGTGACGTCGCGGCGCGCCGATTTCGACTCGGCCAGCCTGCTGCCCCTGTCATCGCCCGCTTCCGACAATTGGAGCGCAGAGGACAATCCCGTTGCGCCGCAGCCCGATCGCGTTCGCGATGTGCGTTCGGTACCCGATTTTCGCGGTCTGTCGCTGCGTGGGGCGCTGCGGATGGCGGCCGGACGCGAGTTGAATATCCAGGTCGAAGGCAGCGGCTATGTAATCGCGCAGCGCCCGGCCGCGGGTCAGCCGCTGGACGGCACCCCGATTCGATTGACGCTGGGTGAAAACGAACAGATGGCCGACGCGCCGCCAGCAGTCCGGCGCGTCCGCTGCGGACGGCGAGGGGGTGCATGAAGTTGGATGCGCTCATCGCCGGTGCCGATTGCCAGGTGAGTGGAAGTGCGGATGTGGAAGTGACCGGCATCTGTTACGATTCGCGCCGCGCCGCGCCGGGCAATGTGTTCTTCGCGCTGGCGCGCGATGCGCAGCAAAATCAGCACAATATCGATGAAGCCTTGCGCCGCGGGGCGCGTGCAGTGGTGGTGCGGCAGTGGAGCGGCGCATCGCGTCCCGCGGCAACCCTGCTCCAGTGCGAGCAGCCGCGCCGGCTGATGGCGCTGATGGCGGGCCGGTTCTTCGACTGGCCCAGCCGGCGTTTGGAGCTGATCGGCGTCACCGGCACCAGCGGCAAGACCACCTCGACCTACCTGCTGGCTTCGATTTTCCAGGCCGCCGGCGAGATTCCCGGCGTAATCGGCACGCTCGGCATCAGGATTGGCGAGCGCCATATTCCCACCGAGTTGACCACGCCTGAATCGGTGGACTTCGAGTCGGCGCTGGCGCAGATGGTCCGCGCCGGGGTGCGCCGCGTGGCGGCCGAAATCTCCTCGATTGGACTCAGCGAGGGACGCGCCGACGAGTTGGATTTCCGCGCCTGCCTGTTTACCAACCTGGGCCGCGATCATCTCGATTATCACCACTCGGTGGAGGACTACTTCGCCGCCAAGCTGCGGTTGTTCACCGATTTGCTGGCCGCAAGCCGCAAGGCCGACCCGGTGGCGGTGGCGATGGCCGACGATCCGTTTGGCAAGCGCGTCCTGCAAGCCGTCGCCGGCCGCAGGATCAGCTTCGGAATCAAGCCCGAAGCGGACGTCTATCCGCTCGGTTACGAACTTGGCCTGCAGGGCATCCGCGCCACGGTCCAGGCCGCGGGCCGGATAATTGAACTGCAGTCTGCACTGCTCGGCGAGTTCAACCTGCTCAACATCCTGGGAGCAGTGGCAGTGTCGGTGGCCCTGGGCATCGATGAGGGTGCCGTGGTTGAGGGTGTGCGGCGATGCCCAGGGGCCCCCGGCAGGCTACAAGTGGTGGCGCGGCCGCGCGGCGCGCTGGTGATGGTGGATTACGCCCACAAACCCGACGCGCTGGCGGCGGTGCTCCAGACGCTGCGCAGGCTTAACCCCAAACGCCTGATCTGCGTCTTCGGCTGCGGCGGCGACCGCGACCGCGGTAAGCGCCCCATCATGGGCGACATCGCGGCGCGGCTCGCCGACCTGCCGGTTCTGACTTCCGACAATCCGCGCACCGAAGACCCGCTGCGCATTATCGCCGACGTCGAAGCCGGGCTGCTGGGCGCGGGGCTCAAGCGCGGCCACGGCTACCTGGTTGAACCCGATCGGCGCGCCGCGATCGGCCTGGCGCTGTCGATGGCGCAGGCGGGCGACATGATCGTAATCGCGGGCAAGGGCCACGAGGATTATCAGATCATCGGCAGGCAGAAGTTTCATTTCGACGATCGCGAGGTGGTGCGCGATTTTCTGCGTGAACAACAGGAGGATGCTGGAGCCTGATCCGGAGGGAAGGCGGAGATGGGCGGTTGAGGTCGGGTAGCGGAGCCATTGCGTAGGGCGGCGTTGTCGGGGAAGCCTTCGGCCGGCGGATGTCGTGGGCGGTGTGCGGATAAGGGAGGTGGATGCGGCCGGATGGCGGTGGAGGCGGTCGGAGGCTTGCCTGACAATGCCGTGAAACTCGGGACGTGGTCGGATAGCATGCGGTGGAGTAAGTTAGGTGGACGGATCAGAATTCATGCTTTACCTGTTGTTGTTTACTCTCCACGGCCACTACCCCGGGCTCAATGTCCTCCGCTATGTCACTTTCCGCTCCGTTCTGGCCGGACTTGGCGCGCTGGCCTTCTCGCTGACCACCGGACCGGTCCTGATCGAACGCTTTCGCCAGGCCCATATCGGCCAGACCATTCGCGATGAGGTGCCCGCCGCCCATCAAAAGAAGGCCGGCACGCCTACCATGGGCGGCGTGTTGATCCTCGCCGCCACCGCTATTACCACCTTGCTGCTCGCCGACCTGCGCGACCCTTACGTGTGGGTCGCGGTGCTGGTGACGCTGGCTTTTGGTGCGATCGGCCTGGCCGACGACATGCTCAAGCTGCGCCGCGGGCGGGGCAAGGGACTGACCGGCCCGCAGAAGCTGATCTGGCAGTTCGCCTGCGCGATCACCGCGGGCGCAGTGCTCTTTTTGGGCCTCCACTTCAGCACCAACCTGACCATCCCCTTTTTGAAAAACATCAACCCCAACCTGGGGCCCTGGGTGTACATCGCGTTTGCCGCCGTGGTGATCGTCGGTGCGGCCAACGCCGTCAACCTGACCGACGGCCTTGACGGACTCGCGATCGGCCCCGTGATGACAGTCGCATTTTGCTACTGGGTGTTTGCCTATGCGGCAGGCAACGTCAAGTTCGCCTCCTACCTGGCGATTCCCCACGTGCCCGGCGTCAGCGAGATTGCGATCTTCTGCGGCGCCCTGATTGCTGCCTCGCTGGGTTTTCTGTGGTACAACGCCTACCCCGCCTCGATGATGATGGGCGATGTCGGCGCGCTGGGCCTGGGCGCGGCACTGGGCACGGTGGCGATTCTGTGCAAGCAGGAGCTGGCGTTGATCATGGCCGGCGGCGTGTTCGTGATCGAGGCCGCCTCGGTCATCATCCAGCGCTACTACTACAAGGCCACGCACAAGCGGGTTTTTCGCATGGCGCCGTTGCATCACCATTTCGAGCTCAAGGGATGGCCCGAAACGGTGGTCGTCACGCGGTTTTGGATCGTTTCCATCGTGTGCGCGCTGGTCGCGCTGAGCACACTGAAACTGAGGTAGGACAAGAAGGCGGGACCTGATGCCGTCCGCGGCGCGCCCAAATCCAATCATCCTCAACCCGCCGCGGCGGGCGGGCGTCGAGCTGCGCCAATGGGTGGGGCGCGTGGACCCGCGCGCGGCCCTGCGCGCCGACCCCTGGCTGGTGGGATGCGTGGGCGCGCTTGTCGTGTTGGGCCTGATGATGGTACTCAACACCACTTATTTCCTGGGCCTGAACAAGACCGGCAATCCGTTTTACTTCTTCGAGCGCCAGCTCTTTAACCTGGCCGTGGCAGTGACGGTGATGTTCGCAGCGGCGCAATTG
>Ga0070740_10005537_pt1 | contig 11633 bp, 10 predicted proteins | sample Coa_R2_FD_67286 | JGI IMG/M metagenome (GOLD analysis project Ga0070740, IMG submission 67286) | Surface soil microbial communities from Centralia Pennsylvania, which are recovering from an underground coalmine fire - Coalmine... | ecosystem: Environmental > Terrestrial > Soil > Unclassified ...
GCATCAGTCGCAGACCAGCGCCGACACGCTGACCGGCTCGGGCCTGTGCGGATCGAACGCGCCCGGCGACGGTCAGCAGGGGCGATGCGGCTACGGACCGCGCCTGCCGTTCATGGTGATATCGCCATGGGCGAAACGGAACTTTGTGGATCACACGCTCACCGACCAAAGCTCGATTATCCGGTTCATCGAGGACAACTTCGGCCTGGGCCGCATCGGCGGAGGTTCCGCTGACGCCTACGCCGGATCGGTTCTCAACATGTTCGATTTCGATCGCAAGCATCACACGCCGGCCCGCCGGCTGCTGCTCGATCCGAGCACGGGCGAGCCGCTTTAAGGCAACAACGCAGCGCGGTTGCGGCCGCGCCGACCGATGCGGCGGGCGCCGGCCTGCGGGCTGCGCGCCCGCCCGCTTTTGCACCGCGCGCGCGCCCCTAGCGGCGCGGCGCTTCGGCCAGCAGGCCCTTGCCGGGGATGTGATTGACTTCGAGCCGGGTGCCGTCGGGATCCTCGAACAGTACCGAGTAATAGCCGGCCGCCCACCGGCCCTCCTCGGGCGGGTGGACGATCTTCGCGCCGACTTCGAGCAGAAACCGGTAAACCGCGTCGACGTCGCCGCGCGTGCGCGCGCGCAGGCAGAGATGATGCAGTCCCGGACGGCCCTGCGCGAAACGCTCGCCCCGATAGCGCTCATCGGCCTTGTGAATGCCGATGCCGGTGCGGCCGCCGATGCAGTAGAACTGCGCGTCGGTCTTGCGCACGACGAAAGTGAGGCCGAGCATGGGCAGCAGCTTCTCGTAGAACGGCAGGCAGGCTTCGTAATCGCCCACCGTCAGCATCACGTGCGCCACACCGTTGATTTCCATCGCGCGCCCTCTCGCGGAATTTCTGCCGCCGGCGGCGCTCGCCGGTTGAAAATCGATTCTTTCTTGCCGCCACTCAATCTATGCTATAGAAGATGCGCCTGAGCAAAGGCTCGCGGCGCGGCGGCTTCAAACCGCCGGTGCGCGGTCGCTATAATCACAAGGCGCCCGCCGCTGACAGGAGAGGATAACGGAACATGCCCTGGACCATAACCCGACTGTGCATCGATTGCGTTGACACCGGATGCGTCAGCGTGTGCCCGGTTGATTGCATCTACGAATATGTAGGCGAGGACAAACAGCGCTTTCCCAACATGCTGTATATCCAGCCCGACGAATGTATCGACTGCGGCGCATGCGAACCGGAATGCCCATGGCAGGCGATTTTCGAGGAGCCCGCGGTTCCCGAGATCTTCAAGGACGATATTGCCCTCAATCACGCCACGCTCGAGTTGGCCGACCAGTTCAAGGTCAAAACCTTCACCCAGAAAGAGCATCCCACATCCGACCAGGTCGCCGAGAACAAGCGCAAGTGGGGCCTCGATCCCAACGCCTGACCGCGCTCCGCCTTCGATTCCGCTGTAAAAGTTCTTAACTGACCGATTCCCTCCCCGGGTTCGGGGGGGGAATCGGATTAAAGCTGCCCGCGGCTAGTGTTGCCGCTGCTGCTGCGGGGAACCTCCAACGCCGCGCGCCTGACCGCCGCCGTGCGGAGGTTCGGCAGCGCGCGCCGGCGCGGCGTGCCGCGCCGGCATCGGATTGCCGTGGAACTGGGGCTGAGGCGGCGGCGCCGGATGCATCGCGGGCGGATGCGGATTAGGATGCGCCAGCGCCTGGAGCTGCTGTGCGTGGCGCGTCTCGACCGCCTGCTCGCGCGCCGCCTGCGTGCGCTCGAGCGCCTGCTGCTGCAGCATCTGTTGGTGCAGCGCCGCCTGTTCCTGGCGCATCTGCTGCTGCGCGAGCGCCTGCGTCTGCTGTTCATGCTGACGCTGCAGCGCGGCGACCGCCTGCTGATGCTGGCGCGCGGCGCCCTGCGGTCCGGCCAGGCTCGCTTGGCCGGTCTGCATTTGCGCAGGCGCGCCGTGAGGCGCCGGCCGCGGCGGTTGCTGCGGCGGCATCCGTTGCATGCGCGGCGGCGGCTGCGCCTGCGGCGGCGGTTGCGCCGGGCCGCGTTCGAGCGCCGTCATGCGTTCGGTATGCTGCTGCTCGAGCGTCTGCATCTGGTGCTGGTTCTTGCGCCCGATCGTCTGCATCTGCTCGGTATGCACCGCACCGACCCGCTGCATCTGCGCGCCGTGTTGCACTTCGATCGCGCGCTGCTGTTCGAAGTGCTGGCGCTCGATCGACTGCTCCAGCTCCGGGCGCCAGTTCGGATGAGTCGCGACGGCGACCTGCGGTTGCCTGGCCGCCCACCAGTTCAGATCGCGCCAGGTGTGCCCGCTGTCATAATCGCCCTGCCATTGCGGATGATGCTGCGCCATCCAGGCCGGATTGTTCTGATGCCACCACGTGTCGGGATGCCACACATGATGGGAGTCGAAATCGCCCCACCAGTCGGAATGATACTGCGCCGCGTACTGGGGCTGATGCACCCACCACCAGTCCGCCGGGTACCATCGATTCTGATAGTAGTCGCCCCACCACTCGGGATGGTTCTCCTGGACCCAGACGGGCTCATTCTCCCACCACCACGAGGCCGGGTACCATTGGCCTTCGTACTCGTCGCCCCACCAGTCCGGATGATGCTGCACAAACCAGTCGCGCCGATGGTGCCACCACCAGACCGCCGGGTACCAGACGCCGTTGTCGACATAACCCCACCATTCAGGATGGTTCGCACGGGTCCATGCGGGTTGGAACTGCCACCACCACGACGCCGGGTACCAGACGCCCTGATAAAAATCGCCCCACCATTCGGGATGGTGAAGCTGGGTCCATGCGGGCTGGTTCTCCCACCACCAGGCGGCGGGACGCCAGATGCCGTCGGCGTCAAAGTCGCCCCACCATTCGGGATGGTTTTCGCGCACCCAGGCGGGCTGGTTCTGCCACCACCAATCCGCGGGATGCCAGATGTGGGACGAATCGTAATCGCCCCATGAAGGTGCGGGCGGTAAGGGCGATGGCCATGGCGCGTACTGGGCAAGCGCCGGGGATGCCGTCGCGAGAGAAAGAACCGCAGCCGCCAGCAGGCTCCTGAACCCGCGCATCTTTGCCGCTCCTCCGCTCAGCCCGACACTGGCGCTTGAGCCTATAGATACTACGCCGGTAGGTTGTATCGGTTTCTTTCCGGCGATTGCGGCTAATAAGCGCTAAAACATGCGTTTTTGGCCGTGCTTGAAGCCACCCTGCTGCCCGACCGGAGGCTCGCGCTCGCCCTCACGTTCGCGCTGCCGGCCGCCGCCACCGCCACCCCCGCCGCCACGCGGTCGCCCGCGTCCTCCGCCACCCTCGCGCCGCTCACCGACCGGGATTATCTCGACCGCCCGCAGAAAGCCGTCGCCGGTTGAGCGGGTCGTGATCAGCGGATCGTCCTTGAGCGCCAGATGGACGATTCGCCGGTCGCGCGGCGGCATCGGATCCAGTGTCACCGAGGCGTGCTCGCGCTTGGTCTGCTCAGCCATCGACAGAGCCATCCGATGCAGTTGACGGCGGCGGCGCTCGCGGTAGGCTTCGGTGTCCAGCGTTATCGGCACGCCGTCCTTGATGCGCCGGGCGAGAATGCGATTGACCAGATACTCGAGCGCATCGAGGGTCTGGCCGTGACGGCCGATCAGCAGACCCGAGCCGTCGCCCTTGATCGCGAGTTCGATGCCCTCGGAATCCTCCTCGGTGACGGTGATCTCGCTTTTCTCGGACATCAGGTCGAGAATCTGCGAGAGCACTTCGGTTGCCTCGCGCGCCTGGTCGTCGAGAGAGGCGGCCCTGCGGCCGGAATCGTCTTCCTCCTCGCCGGCGCCTTCATGGCGCGACGCAGCTTCCGTGGGATGCTCGGGCCGCTCGCCCGGATCGCGCGGCGATTGCGACGGCCGTCGGCGCGGCGCCTGATCACGTCCGTGTTCGCGCTCGCCCGCGCGAGACTGCGCGGACGGCTGCGCGTCGGCTGTAGTTTCGGACGGTTGCGCCGACGGGTTGCGCGCGGCGCGGGCCTCCACGGCGGCCGGTGTCGGGGTCGGTCGCGGCGGTGCTGAACGCGCCGGTCGCGGCTGCGGCGGTGGTGCCGGCGGCGGCGACATCACACCGCTGCTCGCGCCCTCCGGGGCGCGACGCTCGACGCGCACGCGCGCCTGGCGCGCGCCCAAACCCAACACGCCCGAGCGCGGCGTGCTCAGCACCTGGATTACGACGTCGTCCTCGGAGGCGCCGAGCTTATCGAGCGCCTGCTTGATCGCTTCGTCAACGCTGGTAGCGGTGACCTCGACGGCTTGGTTGGATTCGCTCATGCTGCGGCAACTGGTGTGTACTGTTTGAATTCCCGATTAAGGAAAAACTGCTGAATTATACCCAGTAGATTGGAGGCAAAGTAATACAGCGATAGCCCGGCCGGCAGGGCTATGAACAGCACAGTGAAGAAGATCGGCATCCACATCATCATTTTCTGCTGATTGGGGTCGCCCGCCTTGGGCATCATCCACTGCTGCAAAAACGTGCTCACCCCCATCAAGAGGACCAGGATCGGGAGCCCGTGGCAGTCGATTCCCGGCACCTTGGGCATCCACGCGATCGACAGGCAGTCGGGAGCCGAAAGATCGCTGATCCAGCCTATAAACGGCGCATGGCGAAGCTCAATCGAATTCAGCAGCGCCTCGTAAAGGCCATAAAGTATCGGGAACTGAATAGCCGTCGGCAGGCATCCGCCCAGCGGATTGACGTGATTGCGCTTATACAGGTCCATCATTTCGCGGTTGAGCGCCGTCGAATCGTCCTTGAATTTCGCCCGGATCTTCTCGACCTGCGGCGCAAGCCGCTGCATGCGCAGGGCGGAACGCTGAGCCTTGATCGACGCCGGCAGCGTCGCCAGCCGCACCGCCAGCGTCAGCAGAATAATGTCCCATCCGTAGTTGGGCGCGACCGTGTGCAGCATCCTGAGCGCGCGCACGAAGATGACCGCGAGCACGCCGAACCATCCGAAGTTGATCGCCTTGCTCAACCTGGGACTCACCGCCTCGAGCAGATTGAGCTGTTTGGGCCCCATGTAAACCGAGGTCGAGACGTGGAGGGCGCCCGCAAACAGCATCTCCGCCCGCGCCTCGCCGCCGGCGTAGTCCATCCGCAGCTCGCCCTTGCTCGGCGCTTTCGGGATGAAAGCCGACAGGAAGTAGCGGTCGCCGATGCCGGCAAAGGCGATCTCGCCCGCCATCGGCGCGACACCCTTCTCGAGCTGCTTCTGGTATTCGTTGACGTCCTTGCCGCCGACGTCCGCCTGCAATGCCGGATAATCGCGATAGCCCTGCTCGGGCGCGCGCTCGGCCAGCGGCTGGCTCATCGTGAACCCGAGCGCCTTGACCTCGGACGTCGCGCCGCTAACCTCACCGTTCATCTCGTACAAGTAGGTGCCGTCGCGGAAGGTGAAGCGCTTGACCAGCTTGAGACCTTCTTTGGTCTCGCCAGTGAAAGTAATCGTCGTGTCGCCACCCGGCGCGGCCATTACCTGCGCCGGCGCGTCAGTCGTATAATCCACGCCCTGGTCCGAGTAGAGCGTGTCGCCACGCTCGACGATCAGGCCCATCGGTAAGCGCTCGCCCTGCACGACGATGTCATAGAGCGGGCTGTCCTTGCGCACCGTCTCGCGGTAATTCTTCAGGCGAAAGCTCAGCAGGCGCGCGCCCTTGGCGGTGAACGTGGCCTGATAGAGGTCGGTCGCCACCTCGATCGTCCGCGGCGGTCCCGCGCTGACCGCAAGCGGCGTGAGCGACTGCAGCCCGGCGATGCCGATCGCGGGCGGCGGAGCCGATGCGATCGACTCGGGCGAGGCCGAGGGCTGCGCTGCCCGGCCCGCGACGGCGGTTGCGCCCGCCTCCGGAGACGGCGCAGCGCCGCTCGGCTGCGCGGTCTTCGTCAGCATCCCGGGCTTGGGCGGACGAATCCAGCGCACGATGTCGGTGTAGAAGATCGCCGCGAGGATGAGCACGACGAAGATGATAATCTGGCGAGCGTTGTCCAAATCGTTCCCTCAGAATTGTTTCAGGTCGCGCATCTCGCGCGCGGGCACCGGGTCGTAACCCCATCCGCCGCGCGGGCGACAGCGCATCAGTCGGCGCATGGTCAGGTAAAGGCCCCGGCCCGGGCCGTGCTCGGCCAACGCCTGACGAGCGTACTCGGAGCAACTCGGCTCGAAGCGGCAGGCGGGTCCTGCCAGTGCCAGCAGGAACGGGGAGAGCAGCGCCCGATAGATCGCGATCGCCCGCAGCATCGCGGACAACGCCGCGGCGCGAATCCGTTCGTATGCGCGATGAGGCTGGTCAGTCACGGGGATGATCCCGCGCGGCAGCCCTGGCGCAGCCTCTGCCGGAGACCGCTAAGACCCGTGGCGAGCTCGCGCTCGAGCATCGCCCAATCCAGGTCGCCCGCGCCGCTGCGCGCGATCACCACCAGCGCGGCCCCGGCGGGCAGCATCGCGCGCAATTTCAACCGGTAGCACTCGCGCACGCGGCGCTTGAGACGGTTGCGTACGACGGCGTTGCCGATACGGCGCGAGACCGTGATCCCGAGCCGCGAACGCTGGTCACCGCCGCGGTCGAGCCCGTAGTAGAACACGAAATGCCCGCTCTGATAGCGAGCGCCAGCGCGCTGCAGCCTGAGGAATTCCCTCGAATTGCGCAGGCGATCCGCTTTGCCTAACCGGGCGGAAGGAGAAGTCACGACGGCGCGCCGCCGCGTTCTAGCCGGGTTGTTTGGCAGGGATGGTGATCGTCAGACGGCGGCGTCCCTTGGCGCGGCGGCGCTTGAGGATGTTTCGTCCGCCAGGGGTCGCCATGCGTGCCATGAAACCGTGCGTCCGAAGACGACGGCGATTATGCGGTTGATATGTCCTTTTCATCGCTTGCGGCTCACAACGGCCTGAGGTCGGCTCTTTTGGAGCCGGTCATATCGCGCCGGTCCTGTTTTTCGGGTCCTGTTGCCGATCGTGTAAGGTCGAGGTGCCAATCTCGCCCTGAACCTAGACATGCAACCATACGGACGCCGCGCGGGCAAGCAGGTTGTGCTATCAAGAAGGCACCAGGCTCAGCGCCCGGACCGAAGTGGCTCTATCCGAGCCGTCGCCCGATGAATTTGGAGCTCCATCTGACGGATGCGAGTGTGAACCGGACGTAATGTACGCCCAGGATACAATCGTCGCTCCGGCTACTCCGCCCGGCAAGGGCGCCGTTGCGATCGTGCGACTGTCGGGCGCCGACGCCACGCGCATTGCCGCCGCATTGTGGCATCCCGTCGGCGCCACCGCTCCGCGCCCACGCCGTCTGACCCTGGGCGAGCTGCGCGACCCTTCCACCGGCGCGACCATCGACCGTGCGATGTGCGTCACGATGCTCGCGCCGGCGAGCCTCACGGGCGAGGACGTCGTCGAATTTCATTGTCATGGCGGGCCTTATATCGTTCGGCGAGTAGTCGGGATAGCGGTCGCGCAGGGGGCGCGGATGGCTCAGCCGGGTGAGTTCAGCCGTCGCGCATTTCTGAACGGCCGGATGGATCTGACAGAGGCCGAGGCGGTTGCGGATCTGATCGAAGCGCGTAGCGAAAGCGCATTAAAGCTTTCAATAGCGCAACTAAACGGTGCATTAGCGCAACGCGCCGAAAGCCTGCGCCAGGCCGTGATCTCGATCCGGGCGCATCTCGAGGCCGAGATCGACTTCGCCGACGAAGATTTAAATCTTCCCGGACGCGATCAATTAGTCAATAAAATCACGTACTTGCGGGACGACATAGCAGTCCTCAAGGACACTTTCAGCCGCGGGCGCCTGATGCGCGAGGGCGCGCGCGCGGCGATTATCGGCAAACCGAACGCGGGCAAATCGAGCGTGCTTAATCTGCTGCTGGGCAGCGAGCGTGCAATCGTCACAGCGATTCCCGGGACCACGCGCGACGTCATCGAGGAGTCGGTCACCCTCGGTCCGTGGCCGCTCGTTCTTCAGGATACGGCCGGCGTGCGCGAAACCGCGGACGAGATCGAGCGCATCGGCATCGGCCGCACGCTCGGCAGCATCGATCGCGCGGATTTGCTCATCGCGGTCTTCGATTCGGCGCGGCCGCTTGACGACGACGACACGCGCGTGCTGGAGGCGTGCGCCGGACGCGCGGGCGTCGCGCTGCTCAACAAGCGCGACCTGCGCCCGCCGCGCGTATCGCCGGCCGATCTGCTCGGGCGCGGCCTGACGATGCCGGTGCTGCGATGCTCGGCGATCGCTCCCGACGACGCCGGCGCGATCCGCGACGAGCTCGAGCGCGCGGTCGAGACGCTCGCTCATGAGGGGGCGGGCGATGGCGCGGCGATCTCGCGCGAACGCCATCGTCAGGCGCTCTCGTTGGCTCTGGAAGCCCTCGAGAGAAGTCGGGCCGGCGCGCTTGGAGGAATGCCGCCGGAGATCGTCGCGGTCGATATAGCGGCCGCTGCCGAGGCGCTCGGCGCGATCACTGGAGAAGTCCGCACCGAGGACGTGTTGGACGCCGTCTTCCGCGAGTTCTGCATCGGCAAGTAACCGCGCCACGCGCCAGCCGCGAATCGCTGGGCGGCCCGCCGCGCCGTCGCGCGCTTGGCCCGGCGCGCCGCACGCGCCATAATCGCGCTTCTATGGCATTCGGCGTAATCGTGGTCGGTGCCGGCCATGCCGGTATCGAGGCTGCGCTCGCATCGGCGCGCATGGGCGTGTCGACCCTGATGCTGACGCTCAACCTCGACCATATCGGCCAGATGTCGTGCAATCCGGCAATCGGCGGCATCGGCAAGGGCCACCTGGTGCGCGAGATCGACGCGCTGGGCGGCGAGATGGCGCTGGCGATCGACGAGACCGGAATCCAGTTCCGCTTCCTCAATACGCGCAAAGGTCCGGCCGTACGGGCGCGCCGCGCGCAGGCCGACAAGGCAGCCTATCGCGCGCGCATGAAGCGGGTGCTCGAGATCACGCCCAATCTGACCATCCGCCAGGCGAGCGTCGAGCGGCTGCTGGTCGAGGACGGGCGCGTGCGCGGCGTCGAGTCGCAAATCGGTGAGACCTTCGAGGCCGAGTGTGTGATCCTGACCACCGGCACCTTTCTCAAGGGCCTCGTCCACGTCGGGCTGAAGAATTATCCGGCTGGTCGGGCGGGCGATTTTGCGGCGATGGGACTGAGCGAGCACCTGGCGCAGCTCGGCTTTCGCATCGGACGGCTCAAGACCGGGACCTGCCCCCGTCTCGACAGCCGCACTATCGATTACGCCGAGCTCGAGGTGCAGCCGGGCGACGATCCGCCGCCGCCCTTTTCGTTTCGCACCGCGAGTATCGAGCGCAAGCAGCTCGACTGTCATCTGACCTACACCAACGCGCTCACGCACGAGATAATTCGTGGCGGGATCGATCGCTCACCGATGTATTCGGGTGCGATCCAGAGCCGCGGGCCGCGCTACTGCCCTTCGGTCGAGGACAAGGTGATGCGCTTTCGCGACAAGGAGCGCCATCAGATTTTCCTCGAGCCCGAGGGCCGCGACACGATGGAGGTCTATCCCAACGGCCTCTCGACCAGCCTTCCGCTCGACGTGCAGCTCGCGATGGTGCGATCCATCAAGGGGCTGGAGCGCGCCGAGATCATGCGCCCGGGCTATGCGATCGAGTACGATTTTTCCGATCCAATGCAGCTCCATCTGTCTCTCGAGACGCGGCTCGTCGAGGGGCTTTTCTTCGCCGGGCAGATAAACGGCACCACGGGCTATGAGGAGGCGGGCGCGCAGGGCCTGATGGCCGGAATCAATGCCGCGCTCAAGGTCCGCGGCGAACCTGCGATCATCCTGCGCCGCGACGAAGCCTACATCGGCGTGATGATCGACGACCTGGTGACGCGAGGAATCGGCGGCGAGCCGTACCGGATGTTCACCTCGCGCGCCGAGTATCGTCTGCTGTTGCGCGAAGATAACGCCGACCGGCGTCTGTCACCGATTGGGGAGCGCCTGGGCCTGCTCGATGCGGCTGGTGGCGAGCGCCTGCGCTCGAAGGATGCGCGCGTGAAGGGCGAGATTGCTCGGCTCTCGCAGGCGCTCGTTGCGTCCAGCGATGCGAACAACGCGATGCTCGCTGAACTGGGCTCGGCGCCGATCGGGCAGCCGGTGCGCGCCTTCGAGCTGCTCAAGCGGCCCGAAGTCTCGTACGCCGCGGTGCTGGCGATGGCGAATCTGCCGGAAAGTTTGAACCTCGACGAAGCGGCGGAACTCGAGATTGACGTCAAATACGAGGGCTATGTCCGCCGCCAGGCCGAGATGGTCGCCCGGTTCAAGCGCCTGGAAGACGAGGTAATCCCGGATTGGATGGATTATTCCGCTGTAAGCGGGCTTTCGACCGAGGTGCGCGAGCGGCTGCTGCGTGTGCGGCCGCGATCGCTCGGCCAGGCGGCGCGGATGCCGGGGATCACGCCTGCGGCGGTATCGCTTATCGCGGTGCATCTGAAGAGCCGACGCGACCGCGGTTCCGTTGCGCGGAGCAAGTCGTAGTCGCGAACGTTCCCTGCGTTTCACGTGAAACATGCGGCCGGGAACAATAACCGATGAGGTCGAAACGCAACCGGCCCGATCGCGGCCAGCCTCCGCGAAGCCCATCCCGTGCGCCAACACGCGTCTCACGAGTACCAGACGTTTCACGTGAAACGGTTCCCGGCGCAATCGCGCGCGAAACGCGCGAGATTGTCGCGCGATGGCTCAGCGGCGGCGCATTCTCTCTGCGCGCCGAATTCCCGGGGCGGATTGAAGCGATGGCGGCGACGCTCGCGCTCTGGGGACAGGCCACCAACCTCACCGCCGACCCGACCAACTCTGCTGAATTGGCTTTCCATGTAATCGACAGCCTGGCACCGATCCTCCTCGTGCCCGGCGCAATTCGCTCGGAACTCGAAGGCGCGCTGGCTTCCGGTAAAAGCGCGCTCGATCTCGGCTCGGGCGCCGGCTTTCCCGGCCTCGTTCTCGCGGCCGCATTCGAAGCGCGCTTCACGCTTGTGGAAGCGCGCCGCAAACGCGCGAGCTACCTCAGGATTGCCGCAAGCGAGATGGGCCTCGGCAACGTCACGATCGAGCAGCGCAGGTTGACCAGCGCCAGCGTCGCAACCGGCTTTGACCTGGTAACCGCGCGGGCGTTCGGCGCCGGTGACGACGTGGATGCGATCGCGGCCGCTGCGCTCAGGCCAGGCGGGTTGATGCTGCTGTATGCCAGCGAAGGCCAGGAGCGCGAGCAACGGCGCGACGTGCATCGCGCGCACGAAGTCATCATTGAAGGCCCGATCACATGGAAGTACCGGCTGCCCCATGGCGATCGGATTGTCGAGCGCGCCGCAATACTCGGGCGCAAGGGCCGTCGCGATTTCCGGAACTCGCGATGAAGGGGTTGTGTACAAGTTCGCCGGTTCGCTTTTGCATTGCGATCGCCGCAGTGTAATTATCGTTACCGCTACGCATCACTGCGTCATTGGGTTGCTTCGGAGGGGTTGGGTCGGCTGTGGGGCGAATCCTGGCGATCGCCAATCAGAAGGGTGGCGTCGGCAAAACGACGACTGCGGTGAATCTCGCGGTCGGCCTTTCCCAACTTGGCCAGCGCGTCC
>Ga0070740_10005540_pt1 | contig 11629 bp, 9 predicted proteins | sample Coa_R2_FD_67286 | JGI IMG/M metagenome (GOLD analysis project Ga0070740, IMG submission 67286) | Surface soil microbial communities from Centralia Pennsylvania, which are recovering from an underground coalmine fire - Coalmine... | ecosystem: Environmental > Terrestrial > Soil > Unclassified ...
GGGCGGGACGACCCTGCCTGGCGGCGGCCTGCGGGCCGACGCCGCCGGCATCCCTGCCGGCAAGGATGCCGGCGGTCCCAGGAACGGTGCCCCGCGGTCCTCGTGAATAATGCAGGATAGAGCGCCGCCAGGTCGCGCCAGCTCAGCCGGAGGCTCAGGAACACCTCCGCGTCGCTCAGCGTCAGCAGCCAGCGCGGCTCCGGCCTCCACTGGCAGCGGCGGATCGTCGGCTCCATCAGGCGCCACCCGTGCCAGCGCGTCGGCGCGCAACTCCTCCAGCGCGCGGTAGCGCTCCGTCTCCAGCGACGCCGGGCCGTCCGGGCAGCAGCTCGGACGGCGGCACGCCCATGGCGCGCACACGTCTCACGGCCGAGGAGAGAAAGGCGCTGGCTCCCTATACCGCCGCCGTGCCGCTCTATGCCGCCGCCCTCGCCGGGTTCAGCAACGATCCGGCGGGGCAACTGCGGGACCGATTACCCTTCCTTCGCCTCAGAGAATGGTTGCTGGCGCATCCGGAGGCGCTGTGGGGCTGAAGTAGGCGCGGGAATGTTCACTCAGGAACCTGGGAGGGCCAGGATACGCGCTTGCCGGCCACCGCTTGCCGGCTGAGCACGCACTCCCAGGCGCAGCCTTCCAGGCTAGCAGACCCGTCTGGAGCAGCGCTATGGGCTGCCGAGGATCGCCGCGGTGAGCGGCGCGAGCCGCACCTGGACCTCCTCGCCGCGCGCATATATCGTCGGGCTGGAGCCGGTGGAGAGCAGGCAGGCCGGCGACGACGGCATTTGTGCCGCCGGCAGAGTCGCCTTTTGCTCGGAGGCGCTCAGGTTGAAGAGGCTAACAAGGCCGTCGACCCGCGGGTCCTGCTCGCAGCGCAGGTAGGCGTAAAGGCCGGCCCTGCCGTCGCGAAGGACGGTGGTACGCGTACCCCGGCGCAGCGCCCGACGGCCGGTGCGCAGGCGGATCAGGCGTCGATAGAAAGCCAGCAGGTCGTGGTCCCAGGCCTGCTCTTGCCAGGGCATGTCCCGCCGCGCCTCGGCGTCGCCGCCGCGGGCAATATCCAGGCGCTGCGTCAGGCCGATCTCCGTGCCGTAGTAGATGGCCGGCGCGGCATCAAGCGTGAACTGGCAGAGCGCGGCCATCTTCAGCCGGCGGGCATCGTTGCCGGCCAGGAAAAGGAAGCGCGTCATGTCGTGGTTGTCCAGGAAGCTCACCCGGCCGGGCGCCTCGGCCATGAAGCTCTCGTGGGCGCCAAGGAAATCGTCGAGGGCCGCCAGGTCCCAGTCGCCGGTGACAAAGGCCAGGTAAAAGGCCCGGGCCAGCATGAAGTCCAGGATGCCATCGAGGCGGCCACGGTAGCGACGCAGGCAATCCGGCGTGTCGGTGACTTCGCCGACCAGGAATGCGTCCGGGCGCAGGTCGCGCACGGCGGTGCGCAACGCCACCCAGAAGTCCATGCTCGGGCCGATGGCATGGTCGAGCCGGAAGCCGTCGACGCCAAACTCGCGCAACCAGTGGACCGCGCTGCCGATGATGTGCGCGCGTGCACCCGGGTCATCGGTATTGAAGGACGGCAGGGATGGCACCGCACCCAGGAAGCTGCGATAGGTGTCCGGCCAGTGCGAGAAACTAAACCAGGAGCGCGTCGCCGCGTTGGGGTCGCGCCGCGCCTCCAGAAAGGCGGAATGATGCCAGGAGCAATGGCTGGGCACCATATCCAGCAGCAGGCGCATGCCCCGCGCGTGCGCCTGATCGACCAGACGGTGCAGGTCCTGTTCCGTGCCCAGCGTCGGGTCGACGGCGTACAGATCGGTCGTGTCGTAGCGGTGGTAGGTCTCGGATGCGCACAGCGGCGAGAGCCACAGGCAGGTGACGCCCAGCTCTTCGAGATAGGGTAGGGCCTTGCGCACACCCTCCAGCGTCCCGCCGTGGCGTCCGCGCGGGTCGTCGTCGTGATGAAAGACGCCATCCTCGGTACCGGGGTGAAAACGGTCCAGGAAGATGTGATAGATCACCCCATCGCGGATCCAATCCGGTACGGCCGGCGCGTCGGGCTCAACGGAATAGGCAAAGGTCGTGATCCCGGCGGTCGACGGGTACTTGAACCAGAAGCCCTGCCCGTCGTTGGCCCAGATCTCAGGCTCCTCGGCCCCGGCCGGCGGCGTCTTGCTCCAGCCGCCGACGCGGTAGCGCACCACGGTCCCGGCGGGTTGCGGAGGCAGGACGGCCTGCCAGCGCGTCACGTAGCCTGCGCGGGCCTCCCAGTCGACGGCCGCTATCTCCATCGGCACGCGGTGGCTGCCGGCACTCGGTTGGCCGCGATCGGTCGTGTAGAAGACCGCGGCGTGTCGCAGGGCGACGCCGCTGCCGCTGGCCGCCAGCACCGTCACCGTCTGACCGGGGCGTGGAGCGGCAGGCAGCAGCGTATTGTCGTGGCGAAACTGGTGGAATTGGGCGGCCTGCCTGTCGTCGACCGTGGACAGCGGCAGGCTACCCGGCGGCGCGACGAAATGCGCCGCGGTATCGCCGGACGGTGAATCGGGCATCGCGCGCGGTATCCCCGCGGCATCGGCGGACACGGCTGGCTCCTTGACTATGCCTCGTCACATGATCTATCTCGCCACAACGCGTCGCACCTCGTGGCAATGACGGCCACGCGCGGCGGGAATCAACCGGGATCGCCGTCTTGCTCCGTGGCGGCCACCGCGGCCTGCAACAGCTCGACCACCCGTTCAAGGGCATCGGCCGTGGTATGCATGCCGGTTGTATCGAGCGGTGCCAGGGCCTGCGTCAATGCGTCGCTGCGAGCGGCGCTGGCACGCTCCAGAGCATCCCAGCCGGCCGGCGTGAGATTGACCTCCACGCGTCGCTTATCCTGCTCGTCGCGCCTGCGCGTGGCCAGCCCGTCTTTGGTCAGACGATCCAGCAGCACGCTGACGTTGGCCTTGTCGCACAAGCGGCGGGCGGCCAGGTCGCCGAGGCTCTGCGACGGTTCTTCGGCGATGGCGGCCAGGGTGTAGTATTGCGACGTGCTCAGAGCGGGCGTCAGGCCCGCCTGGGTGCGGCGATAGAGGGCGTCCAGCAACAGGAAGGCCTGCCGGATAGATCGATCAACCCGCAACACCGCCTCGGGGTCCCTGTTCTCCGCGGCCGGCACGGGCGTGCTTTCTACGTGCAGCATCGATAGCCTCGCCATATGATTTGTTGAAACGTCAACAAATGTAGCAGCATCGGGTGGACTTGTCAACATCGCCCGATCCCTCGTAACCAGCTATGATGCTAACAGCGTCGCACGCAGGCGTGGCGGCCCCATACCCGTGTCCGGCGCCTGCTTGAGTCGCAAGGGAGGAGAGGCCCCTCATGTCACGAGCCGGCGGCATCCTGCTGCACCCCACGTCCCTGCCCGGCCGTTTCGGCATCGGCGACATCGGCCCAGCCGCACACAGCTTTGTCGATTTCCTGGCAGAGTCCGGCCAGGTCTACTGGCAGGTACTGCCCCTCGGCCCGACCGGCTACGGTGACTCACCGTATCAGTCGTTCTCGGCTTTCGGCGGCAATCCCCTGCTGATCAGCCCGCAGGCGCTGGTGGCCGCCGGGCTGTTGCCGGCCGCGGAGCTAGACGCGGTGCCGGCGTTTGCCGCGGATCGGGTCGAGTACGGACGGGTCATAGAGCACAAGCGAGGCCTGCTCGAACGTTCCTTTGCGCTGTTCGGAGCTCGCGCGGCGCCGTCGCTACGCGGCGCCCTGGACGCTTTTGCCGAGGAGAACAAGGAGTGGCTGGACGACTTTGCCCTGTTCATGGCCCTGAAGGATGCGCACGGCGGCGCGCCCTGGCCGACGTGGCCGCGCGAGCTGGCCAGACGCGATCCACGGGCCATGGCTACCTGGCGCACCAAGCACGATACGGCGGTCCGGCTGCACACCTTCGCCCAGTTTCTCTTCTTCCGGCAGTGGGCCGCCCTGAAGGAGTATGCCGCCCGTCGCGGTATCCGCATCATCGGCGACGCGCCGATCTTCGTGGCGCACGACAGCGCCGACTGCTGGTCCCATCCGGAGTTCTTTCACCTGGCTCCGGACGGCAGCCCGACCTTGGTGGCCGGGGTCCCGCCCGACTACTTCAGCGAGACGGGACAGCTCTGGGGCAACCCGCTCTATCGCTGGGATGTGCTGGCCCGCACCGGATATACCTGGTGGAAGCAACGGTTGCGCATGGCCCTGCGGCTGGTCGACCTGCTGCGACTGGACCATTTTCGGGGCTTCGCCGCCTACTGGGCCATCCCGGGCGACGCCCCGACGGCCGAGACCGGCGAATGGTTGCCGGGGCCGGGCGCTGCGCTCTTCGACGCCCTGCGGTCCGATCTCGGCGCGCTGCCCATCATCGCCGAGGACCTGGGCGTGATCACGCCGGACGTCGACGCATTGCGCGAGCGCTACGGCCTGCCCGGCATGCGCGTGCTGCAGTTCGCCTTCGGCGGAGATGCGCGCAGCCGCGATCTGCCGCACAACTACGAGCGCGCCTGCGTGGTCTACACCGGCACCCACGACAACGACACGACGGCCGGATGGCTTGCGACTGCTCCTCTGAAAGAACGCACGCATGCCCTGACCTACCTGGCGTCGAGCGGTCGCGACCCGGTGTGGGATCTGATTCGCCTGGCCTACGCTTCCGTGGCCGACACGGCTATCGTGCCGCTGCAGGACCTGCTCGGCCTGGGCAGCGCCGCCCGTATGAACCGCCCCGGGCGCGCCGACGGCAACTGGACCTGGCGATTCCGGGAGGAGGTGTTGACCGACGATCTGCGCGAACGCCTGCGTGCCCTGGCGGAGCTATACGGACGCGCCGACACGGTAGTCGAGGAGGCTGAGTCCACGGAGGTGGGCATCGGCGGGCCGGCCGGCACACCTAGCGGTTCGCAGAATGCTTGACGCCTCAACGATCCCGCGCTACACTCAATCTCAATTGAGGCATGAGCCTCGATTCTGGTACCCCTCTCGAGAAGGACAATGGAGCCCGGTGGACAGATCGTCGTGCTATGTGGCCGTGCAGATCATGGCCTGCGATGGGCGCCTACAAAGAGGAGGTGAGACGAAACTCCTGCCGAGATGATACAAGGATGTCCCCGACTTTGCGCAGCGCTTCTATCGTCTGAGCAAGTCACGTTGATGTGATGCGCTATTCATCAAGGAGGTTCGACGTGCTACGTCTCGCGAAACGCATCGCGCCGGTGGCGGCGATCGTCGCCATGCTGGCGGCCACGGTGACACCCGGCTTGGCCGCGCGCCCGCACTTCGGCAACAGATTTAGCCTACTGATCTACACCCATATGCAGGACACCGAGGGGCCGATCATCCAGAAGCTGGCCACGGCCTGGGCCTCCACACACGGCGGCAGCGCCAAGGTGGTGGTCGACAAAGGAAGCTTCCAGGACTGGGCGACGCTCTCCAAGGCGGGCCGCGGCCCCGATATCATGTTCGGCAATCCCGACGACAACACCGGCACCTTTATCCTTGGCGGCACCGTCGCGCCGGTTCCCGGCGGCGTCTTCGATCCCTCGCAGTACGTCTCGGCCGCCGGACCCGCCGTCAGCCAGGGCGGCAAGGTCTGGGCGCTGCCGGTGATGCTGGACACCTACGCGCTGGCCTACAATAAGAAGCTTGTGCCCACCCCGCCCAAGACGTTCAACGATCTGATCAAGATCGCGCAAAAGTTCCCGAACGTCAAGGGCAAGACCTACGGCTTCATGTACGACGTGGCCAACTTCTACTTCTCCTACGCCTTCTTCCGCGGCTTCGGCTCCTATCTCTTCAAACAGAACGGCGCCAGCGTGGACACCAGCGACATCGGCCTGGGCAATGCGGGCGGCGTGAAGGCGCTGACCTTCTTCCGGGATCTTGTCCGCACGTACAAGCTGTTCCCACCCGACGTCAACTACACCACGGCGCAGAGCCTCTTCCAGAAGGGCCAGTTGGCCATGTTCATCGACGGGAACTGGGACGTGGGCGCCAATCGCAAGGCCCTGGGCAAGAACTTCGCCGTCGCGCCCCTGCCCACGCTGCCGGGCGGCGGCAGCCCGCATCAGTTCTCCACGGTCCAGGTTGCCTTCGTCAACTCGACCTCCAATAACAAGGACGTCAGCTTCCAGTTGATCAAGGACATCATCCCGCAATTCCAGCTCCTCGATCTGCAGACGGCGGGCCGCATCCCCGTAGTCAAGTCGGCGCTGGATTCCCCGACGCTGACGAAGGACCCCGTCCTCTCGGGCTATGCCAAGGCCGCCCTGGCGGCCGAGCCGCTGCCGAACGTCCCCGAGATGAACGCGGTCTGGACGCCCGGCGGCAACGCGATCAGTCTGGTCATCAACGGCAAGTCGCAGCCGGCCGATGCCGCGGCGAATCTGGTGAAGGGGATCAAGCAGGGCATCGCCCAGCTTACCCATTAGCCTGCTCTATTCCCCTGCCGGGGTACGGCGTGACACCGCTACCTCGGCAGGGCGGCAGGTCGCTTAAGCGTATTGCGGTTGGCTCGTCGAAGAAGGGAGCGAACACCCATGGCCTCACAGGTGGTGACCCGGGCCATCCCCCGCGCCGTGCACAAGCGTTTCTCGAATCGTACGGCCTACCTGTTCCTGTCGCCGGCGCTGATTACGATCGCGCTCCTCACCGTCTTTCCGCTGATCTACACGGTCATCATTTCCTTTACCAACTACAATCTCTATCATTCCTCGGCCGATCGCCCCTGGTCGTTTGTCGGGTTCACCAATTTCATCGATTTGCTCAGCCCCGATGGCATCTTCGTCTCGCTCTTCTTCTCCGTTTTTGCCTGGACGCTCATCTTTGCGCTGCTCACCACGGTCCTGAACTATCTCACCGGCCTGATTCTGGCTATTGTGCTGAATAATCCGCGCATCCGCGAGCGCGCCATCTATCGCACGCTGTTGATCGTGCCGTATGCGCTGCCCAACTCGATCACCGTGCTCGTCTGGCAGGGATTGCTCAACAAATCGTTTGGCGCGATCGACACGCTGCTCACCACGATCGGCCTTCCGGCCGTGGATTGGTTGAACGACACCACGGGCACCCAGGCGGCGCTGCTAATGGTCAACCTGTGGCTCAGCTTCCCGTTCCAGATGATCATCTGTCTCGGCGGTCTGCAGGCCATCCCCAGGGATGTCTACGAAGCTGCCTCCGTCGACGGGGCCACCGCCTGGCAGCGCCTGCGTATCATCACCATGCCGATCCTCTTTCGCATCACCCTTCCGGCGGCCATTCTGGCCTTCACCTTCCAGTTGACCAACTTCGGCATCGTCTACCTGCTCAACAAGGGTAATCCGCCGCGCGCTGACACGCCGTTTGCCGGCACCACGGACACGCTGATCACCTTCATCTACAAGCTCACGCTTAATTTCTATCGCTGGGACAAAGCCGCCGCGCTCGCCATCATCGTGTTTGCCATCACCGTGGCGCTTAGCCTGATCGGATTCCGCGTCACCGGAGCGTTGAAGGAGATTGAAGCATGAGCTCGACCGCCCGAAGTGCCGTCAAGGCTATCCCCATCGCCCAAGCCGCTCGCACGCCGCGGCGGCGCCGATTCGAGCTCCTTCTCACGCGCCTGGGGCTGATCGTGCTGTGCATCGTAGTGTTGCTACCAGCCTACTGGGTGCTGGTGGCCTCGTTCCAGGTCGGCAGTTCGGCCTTCTCCTCTGGCCTGTGGCCAACGTCCTTCACGTGGGACAACTATTCCAGCATCTTCGACCAGGGCTTCTGGACGTGGATTCGCAACAGCTTCGTCATCTGCACCGTGACGGGCGTCGTCCAACTCATAGTCAACACGCTCGGCGCGTTCGCCTTCAGCCGCTTGCGCTTCCGCGGGCGGCGCTTCGGGCTGGTGGCCCTACTGCTGCTTCAGATGTTCCCGCAGATGCTGGGCCTGTCGGCCATCTTCATCCTGCTGGTGTACCTCAACCTGCTCGACACCTACCAGGGGATCATCCTGATCTATATCGGCGGTAGCGCCTTCAACATCTGGCTGCTCAAGAACTACATGGATACGGTGCCCAAGGAGATGGACGAGTCGGCCTACGTCGATGGCGCCAACGCCTGGCAGATCTTCTGGCTGCTGGTGCTGCCCCTGCTGCGGCCCATGCTGGTGACGGTGTTCATCTACGGCTTCACCGGCACCTATAACGACTTCATCTTTTCGAGCATCATCCTGCAAAGCAGGGACCATTATACGGTCTCGGTCGGCCTCTTCCACTTGATCGACGGTAACTACGCCACGAACTGGGCGGTCTTCGCCGCGGGTGCTGTGCTGAGCTCTATCCCCATCCTGGTGGTCTATCTGAGCCTGCAAAAGCAGTTGGTGGCCGGTCTGGCCTCCGGTGCCGTCAAGGGATAACGAGGAAACCCGTCTGTGACGGCTGCACGCCAAACGCTGAAGCGCGGCATTGCATGCAGGCTGCTCACAATGGCCTGTGCCGCGCTGGCCCTGGCCTTGCCGCTCGCCGGCCAGGGCGCAGCGACGGCGGCACTTCCGCAGGCGTCGTGCCATGACCCCGCGCCGGGCGCCATTCAGGCGGCGAACGTGTTCCACGACGGCGGCCCGCTGTTCTTGCAGCCGACTGAACCGGGACCCGATGCGCCGGTGACCCTGACGCTGCGTACGGCGGCGTGCGATGCACGCTCTGTGCTACTGGTCTATCGCCCGACCTTCGACGCCCCACGGCGATCCGTGCCGATGCGGCAGGCCGGCCACGACGCCACGGGCCGCTACGATCTGTGGCGCGTGACGCTTCGTACCGGCGCCGCCGGCAGCACGCTGACCTATCGTTTCGAGCTCCACGATGGCCGGACGGTAGAGTGGTTCGGCGCCAACGGCATCTCCTATGCCCCTCTTGGCGGTGGCCACTTCACCATCGCGCCAGGCTTCCACACTCCGGCCTGGGCGCAGGGCACCGTCTTCTATCAGATCTTCCCCGACCGTTTCAAGAACGGCAACCCGGCTAACGACGTCAAAACCGGTGAGTACAACTATCAGGGCAACCCGGTGCTGGCGCAGCCCTGGACGGTGCTGCCGGAGAACCCGGGGCTGGGGCGCGACTTCTTCGGCGGCGACCTCGCGGGCATCATGCAGGAGCTGACCCCCTATCTCAAGCGTATGCTCGGTGTGGGCGCCCTTTATCTCAATCCGATCTTCCAATCACTCAGCAATCACAAGTACGACACACAGGACTACTACCGCGTCGATCCGCACTTCGGCAGCAACGCCGACCTGGCCGCGCTGGTGCGGCAGGCCCACGCCACCACCGCGTATCCGGGCGACTATCGCATGAGCGTCATCCTGGACGGCGTCTTCAACCACACCGGCGACAGCATCCGTTGGTTCAACAAAGAGGGGCTCTATCCGCCTCAGGGCGCTTACAATACCAGGAAGAGCCCCTGGTACTCGTTCTATACCTTCTACCATTGGCCCAACCAGTACGACGACTTTGAGGGCTGTTGCCCGACCCTGCCGCGCCTCAACTATGCCACGCCGGCCGTGCGTGATACGATCTATCGCGCACGCAACTCCGTCATGCAGACGTACCTGCGCCCTCCCTACGCCATCGATGGCTGGCGTCTCGACGATGCCAACGAACTGGGTAGCCAGGGCCTTGCCGGCGACAACGCCGAGATCTGGCGCGAGGTGCGCCGCGCGGTCAAGCCGGTCGCGCCGAACAGCCTGCTGATCGGCGAGGTGTGGGCCACCTCACAGCCCTGGCTCGATGGGACGCAGTGGGACGGCGCCACGAACTACTACGGCTTTACCTTTCCGGTCTCCTCCTGGGTCACGGGGCGGGACGCCAAGGGCCAGCCTGCTACGCTGCCCGCCTCTGCCCTCGATGCCAGTCTGGCCACCAGCGCCAACGCGTTGCCGCGCCCGGCCCAATTGGTGATGCTGAACGCGCTCTCCACCCATGACATATCGCGCTTTCTCTACCGCGCGGGTGGCAACGTGGGCCGTCTCAACGTGGCGCAGATCCTACAGATGACCTACGTCGGCGCCCCCTGCATCTACTACGGCGACGAGATCGGCATGACCGGCGCCACCGACCCCGATGACCGGCGGCCCTTCGATTGGCGCACGGCGCACTGGAACCAGACTGTACTGGCCATGACCAGGCGGCTGGTCGCCCTGCGGCGTGCCATGCCGGTCCTGCGCACGGGCTCATTTGCCGGCTTGCTCACCGACGACGAGCATAACGGCTACGCCTTCGGCCGCTGGCAGAGCGGACAGCGGGCAGTGGTCGTGCTCAATGACGACGGCAAAGCGCATACGTACCGCATCGACGTCGCGCCCGTGGAGGCGCTGCCCGGACGCACCTGGTCGGACGCACTGCGCGGTGGGTCGATCGCGACCGATGCCTCCGACACGGTGACGGTCAGACTACCGCCGTACTCGGGAACCGTGCTGGTGCAGCCGTCCCGGTAAGCGCACCACCACCGTTGCACGCTCCTACCGACCACGGTTGCAGGCCTGGACATCACATGCCGCGAAAGCGGCAGACCTGGTCGGACCGGTATCATGAGAGAAGATGCCGCCGTGCTCGCGCCGATACGGCCGGGCACTCTATGGAGGAGCAATGAGCGATGGTCACCTACCGCACACCCCCGGTCGACTATTCCACCTTCCCCGAGAGCGACGGTGAGCCGATGGCGGAGACCTTCGCCAACGCCGTCCAGATGATCGATCTCCAGGCTGCCCTGCGCACCCTCTTCGCCCAGCAGGGGCGTCCGCGCGTCGCCGTGGGCGGCAACCAGCTCATGTACTACAACCCCAACGATGGGCACGACCACGTCTCGCCGGACGTCTACGTCATCTTCGACCGCCAGCCGCCCCCGCCGCCGAGCTGGAAGACCTGGGTCGAGGGCAAGTTCCCCGAGATTGTCTTCGAGATCAGCTCCGCCAGCACGCAGGAGATCGACGTTGGGAGCGGGCCCAAGGGCAAGGTACGACTGTACGGGGAGTTGGGCGTCCAGGAATACTACATCTTCGACCCGCAAGAAGAGGTCCAGCCGCCGTTCCAGGCCTATATGCGCCGCGGTGCGCGACTGGAGCGCGTGGAACTCAACGCGCTGGGCGGGATCTGGAGCCCGCTGCTGGGGACCGAACTGCGACCGCAGTGGATGGAGGAGAGCGCGGAGCGGCCGGCAGGATTTTGGCTGCGCGTGATGGACCCCGAGACGAGACGGCCGGTGCGGGTGCCGGAGGAAGTGTACCGGGACCTGCGGATCGAAGAGCAGGCGCGGCAGGAGGCGGAGCAACGGGCCGCCCAGGCCGAACTACGAGCCCAGGCGGAAGCGCAAGCTCGTCTGGAGGCCGAGCGGCAAGCCCAGGCGGAAGCGCAAGCTCGTCTGGAGGCCGAGCGGCAAGCCCAGGCCGAAACTGAAGCGCGGCTGGAGGCCGAGCAGCGGGCCCAGGCGGAAGCGCAAGCTCGCGTGGAAGCCGAGCAGCGCGCCGCTCAGGCCGAGGCGCGGTTGCAGGCGCTGCTGGCCGAGCTGGCACGAAAGACCGACGCGTCGGACTCCGTGTGAATGCCGAGTAGATTGGCGGGCGCTCACGGACGATCCCCCAGCCCTGGCCGGAAGTCAAAAA
>Ga0070740_10005546_pt1 | contig 11619 bp, 9 predicted proteins | sample Coa_R2_FD_67286 | JGI IMG/M metagenome (GOLD analysis project Ga0070740, IMG submission 67286) | Surface soil microbial communities from Centralia Pennsylvania, which are recovering from an underground coalmine fire - Coalmine... | ecosystem: Environmental > Terrestrial > Soil > Unclassified ...
TGTATCCCGCATGCTGTTGATGCCTGAGCCGCCGTCGATGGACAGGGGCGAGATCACCGACAAGGGCTCGATCAACCAGCGCGCCGTCCTTGCGAACCGGGGAGGGTTTGTGGACGAACTGTACTCGCCAATGCCAACCGCGCGCGTGATCGTCATCGAGGAATAATCCGTGCCGAAGCAACAGGGCCTCGTCGCCGAATTTTCCGACGCCGTTCTCGTCGATGGTGTCAGGACGCCCTTTGTTGACTATAACGGGGCGCTTGCATCGGTTTCCCCCATCGATCTCGGCATCAAGGTTGCGCGCGAAATTTTCAAGAAAACACGTCTTTCGCCTGAAGACGTCGGCACGATCATCGTCGGCTCGATGGCACAGGCAAGTTTCGACGCCTATATGCTGCCGCGGCATGTCGGGCTCTATTCGGGCGTGCCACGGGAAACGCCGGCCCATCTCGTGCAGCGCGTGTGCGGCACCGGCATCGAAGTGCTGGCGCAGGCGGCGGATGCGGTCTCGCTCGGGCGCGTCGAACTCGCACTTTGCGTGGGTACCGAGTCGATGAGCCGCAATCCGATCGCCGCTTTTACCCATCGCGGCGGTTTTCGCCTCGGTCAGGTGGAGTTCAAGGATTTTCTCTGGGAAGCATTGCGCGATACCGGATGCGACTTGACGATGGGCGAGACCGCGGAAAATCTCGCGCGCCAGTATCAGATTACGCGCGCCGAAGCGGATGCGTACGCATCGCGCTCGTTCGAGCGCGCGCTGAAGGCGCAGCAGACGGGCTTTCTTGAAGGCGAGATCGCTCCGGTCGTAAGCGAATGTTTTGCCGCGGACTGCCTCAAACCGCGGGGAATCGCGGTGACGCATGAAATCAGGGCAGACACCCACGTCCGGCCTTCGCCGGTCGAACGGCTTGCCAAGATCAGGCCGGCCTTCGGCGGCGTGCAGACCGGAGGCAACTCTTCCGGCATCGTCGACGGCGCGGCGGCCGCTCTGGTAGCCAGCACGGATTATGCCCGCAGACTCGGCAAGTCGCCGCTCGCGCGCATCGTTTGCGCTGCAGCGGTCGGTTGCCCGCCGGAGATCATGGGCATTGGGCCCGTGCCGGCCGTCAGGGCGGTACTCGACCGTGCCGGTCTTGCCCTGTCCGACGTCGACTGCTTCGAAATCAACGAGGCCTTCGCCGCTCAGGTCATGGCCTGCGCGCGGGAGCTGGATCTCGATGAGGATAAACTGAATGTCAACGGCGGCGCCATCGCCATCGGTCATCCGCTCGGCGCCACGGGAGTTCGCCTGGCACTCACTCTCGCCCGCGAACTCAAGCGTTCGGGATCGCGCTACGGAATCGCGTCAGCCTGCATCGGCGGCGGCCAGGGGATCGCCATGTTGCTGGAGAATGCGCACACCGGGAGGATGAGCTGATGGAAATCAAAGGGCAGCCTGCCATTGTCACCGGCGGCGCGTCCGGGCTCGGCGCGGCCTGCGCCCGTACGCTGGCGGCTTCCGGCGCCAAGGTCGCCGTGTTGGACACGAATGAGAAGGCCGCAGCCGACCTCGCTTCCGAGCTGAAGGGAATTGCGGTGCCTTGTGATGTGGCTGATGACAAAAGCGCTCAGACCGCGATCGAAAGAGCTGCGGCGGCGCATGGGCCCGCGCGCATTCTCGTCAACTGCGCCGGCATCGGTCCTGCCAAACGCATCGTCGGCCGCGACGGACCGATGCCGCTTGCCGACTATGAGCGCGTGATCCGAGTCAACCTGATCGGCACTTTCAACATGCTGCGTCTTGCCGCGGCGGCCATGCAGGGGCTCTCTCCGCTTGCCGACGGAGAGCGCGGCGTCATTGTCAATACCGCTTCTGTCGCCGCATTCGAAGGGCAAATCGGTCAAGCCGCCTATTCCTCTTCGAAAGGGGGAGTGGTCGCGCTGACCATGCCTGCGGCTCGCGAGTTTGCGCAATTCGGCATCCGGGTCGTCGCGATCGCGCCGGGCATATTCGGTACTCCCATGCTGAAGGCGTTGCCACAGGAGGCGCAGGAGTCGCTCGCCGCGTCGGTGCCTTTTCCTAGGAGGCTCGGCGAACCGCGCGAATTTGCGGCACTGGTCATGCATTGTATACATAACACCTACCTCAACGGCGAGGTCATCCGCCTTGACGGTGCGCTGCGGATGGCACCGCGGTAACTTCGCCCGCATTTGGAATGCGGCCGAGCGCGAGCCTGGCCTGCGAGCGACAGCCGCGCTCGATGCAACCACCCAGCGAGAGAAAGCTTCCTGACGTGACGACATATTCCAACAGACGCACGGTGCGCATCGAATGGGGGGACTGCGACCCGGCTGGAATCATCTTTTATCCGCGCTATTTCCAAATCTTTGATGCGTCGACGGCGGCGTTGTTTGAACGCGCGCTCGGTATGACCAAATTCGACCAGCTCAAGCATTTTAATTTCGCCGGCTATCCGCTCGTGCGTACCCGCGCCAAATTCATCAGACCTACACGCTTCGGCGACGACGTTATAGTGGAAAGCACGATCACCTTTGGCCGATCGAGCTTCAACGTCGAGCACAGGCTCTCGCGGAATGGGGAGTTGTGCTCCGAATGCTCCGAAACGCGCGTATGGGTGATTCGCGATCCCCTGACGGGCGATATCAAATCTCACCCCGTGCCGGAGGAGGTGCTGTCGAAGTTCGTGCGGAAAGCCAGCGCATGATCGCTGGAGGAAGGGCTTGCGTTCGCAACCACGTCATGCCCGACGGAGGCGGAAAACCGCAAAAGCAGGCGGCTTGCGCTGAGCGGATCGTGTTTTATGGCGAACGGATTTTGCAGATATCGGCGCATGATCACGGAGAGCGGGACCCGTTTCCCGGAAAGGATCATGCGCCAGCGGGATGTTGGGCGACCACGGCAGTTCAAGCTCAACGCCTCGCGAATTAGCCGGCGCCGGATTGTTTCGCTGCGCTCGCTTTTGCGGATCAATGTCACCGAACTCCCTTCGAGGGTCGGCGACTCCCTGACAAGGGTGGTGCCTCGCGCCCCATGGTCCGGTGAAACGCTGCTATTCGATCTCGGCCGCGATTTTCTGCAATAGTCGTACGAAACGCGGCCGGTTCCGACGACCGACAATGCGATCAAGCTTGCGTTCGTGCAGACGCGCGCAGCGCGTCATCTCGGCGAGCGTGTTCTGCCCGGCGGGCGTGAGGCTGAGCCGGTAGGTGCGGCGGTCGTGGTCGACGCGCCGCCGTTCGACCAGCCCTCGCCGCACGAGATCTTCGACCACGGGTGTCAAACTTGACTTGTCGCGGCCATTGGCGAGCGACAACTCGGTCTGGCTGATTCCCGGATTAAGCCCAATCAGCGTCAGCGTCGCAAAGCGTCCCGGGCTTTCGCCGATTTTGTACGAACGACGCGAAAATGCGGCAAAGGTCGCTTCCTGCGCCATCCGCAGGTTGAAGCCGATCCAATGCGCCAGCGGGCCGAATTTTATTGATCTCACAATGGGTTCGTTACCCGTGCCGCGCCGCGCGGAGCGCTCCCGCTTGCCGCCAGCCACTTTGCCTCCTCCCCTGCCGATGCGTTCGCGCCGCAATATTCCACCGTCAGAGATTTTAGTTTGGCATCAAACCAACTTTGCCGTACCAACTTTACAATGGCCTCGATATCCGGCTCAATTGTCTAGCAGGCCGTGCGTCGCAGGTCGATGCATCGCCTAAAGGGAGGATGTTCATGCACCATCGCTTTGCCCGCCTCGTCCTCGCAGCCGCCGTCATGACCTTGACCGGCGCGATGGATCGCGTTCAGGCGCAGGAAAAAACCTTCAATCTGCGAATATCTCACTGGGTGCCGCCTTCGCATCCCCTGCAGAAAGCGCTCGAGGAATGGGGTGCTTCGGTCGAGAAGGCATCCGGCGATACCATCCACTACAAGGTTTACCCATCGCAACAACTCGGCAAGGCCTTCGACCATTACGACATGGCGCGCGACGGCATTGCCGATCTCACTTATGTCAATCCCGGCTATCAGCCCGGCCGCTTCCCCATCATCGCCGCCGGCGAACTGCCGTTCCTGGTGGCCAACGCCAAAGGGGGTTCACAGGCGCTCGACGCGTGGTATCGCAAATACGCCGCCAAGGAGATGAGCGACGTCAAGTTCTGCCTTGCCTTCGTGCATGACCCCGGTACTTTCCATTCTCGCAGTCAGAAGATCGTCGTGCCTGCCGATGTCAAGGGCCTGAAGATACGCCCGGCGCACGCGACCATGGCGACCTGGGTCACCCAGCTCGGCGGCAACAACGTCAATGCTTCGGCGCCGGAGGTGCGCGATATCCTCGAGCGCGGCGTGGCCGATGCCGTAACCTTCCCGTGGGGCTCGGTGCCGCTGTTCGGCATCGACAAGGTCACCAAGTACCACATGAATGCCCCGCTCTACGTCACCACCTTCGCACTGGTGTTCAACAAGGCGCGCTATGAGGAGATGTCGCCGCGGCAGAAGAAGGTGATCGACGACCACTGCACCAACGAGTGGGCGCTCAAGGTCGCCGGCCCATGGGCCGACTTCGAGCACAGCGGCATCGCCAAAATCAAGGCGGAGGCCGGGCACGAGGTCTACGACCTGACGCCAGCGCAGCTGACCGAGTGGAAGAAATCGGCGGAGCCGTTGGTGAATAGCTGGGCCAACAATGTGAGGAAGACGGGCGTGGACGCCGAAGCGGCGATGCGGGAGCTGCGGGCCTCGCTGAGCAAGTTCGGCGCGCTCGCTGAATAGCATCGAACGGGTCGGCAGCTCGACGGCGGAAGACGAATCCGCCGTCCATCGCCATTACAGACGGCGGAGCGGACATGAAGCGCGTTTACATGGACCGTTTCATCGACACGATCGAGTGGATCGCCGCTGGCTTCGTGGGCATCGTCGCGGTCGACATATTCCTGACCGTGGTGCTGCGCAATCTGTTCAATTATTCGATTCCCGACGCCTTCGACTTCGGGCGCCTGCTGCTCGGCATCCTCATCTTCTGGGGTATCGCGGCGACCTCCTACCGCGGCACCCATATCACCGTGGATCTGGTATGGGCGAACGTGACGCCCCGTTATCAGCGCTACATCGACGTGTTTGCGACGCTTGTGCTGCTGTTCGTGGTGATGGTGCAGACCTATACCTTGTTCGACAAGGTGCGCGGCACCTTTTACGACCACGTGCTCACGTTCGACCTGCGGCTGCCGGTCTGGCCGTTTTTCGCGGTGGCCTGGGCGGGCGATGTGTCGGCGGTGCTGCTCATCGCGGTGCGCACCTACCGGCTGATCTTCCACCCGGAAGCGATGACCGAGCCCAAGGTCAAGGCGGTCGAGTGAGGCGATGAGTACCGACGCGGTTGCCATTCTCGGTTTCGTCTCGCTGTTCGCGTTGATGCTGCTGCGCGTGCCGGTCGGTATGGCGATGGGCCTGGTCGGCGTCAGCGGCTTTGCCTATGTGGTCGGCGGAACGCCGGCGCTCAAATTGGTCGGTCAGACCTCGATGCGAACGGTGACCGACTACACCTTCGGCGTGATCCCGATGTTCCTCTTGATGGGAACATTCGTCTCGAATTCCGGCATGAGCCGCGACCTGTTCAAGGCGGCGAACGGATTCGTCGGACACCTCCGCGGCGGGCTCGGATTCGCCACGGTAGCCGCCTGCGGTGGCTTCGCCGCCATCTGCGGCTCCTCGGTCGCAACCGCGGCGACTTTTTCCGCGGTCGCCTATCCGGAAATGCGCCGTTTCGGATATCCGCAGAGCTTTGCCGCCGGCGTGATCGCCGCCGGCGGCACGCTCGGCGCCATGCTGCCGCCGTCGACGGTGCTGGCGGTCTACGGCATCATCACCGAGCAGGACATCGGAAAGCTTTTCATCGCCGGCATCCTTCCCGGCATCCTGGCGATGAGCATGTACGTGACCACGATCTTCCTAATCGGCCGCGTGCGGCCGAAGTTCCTGCCATCGGGCCCGCGCCTTCTCTGGCGCGAGCGCCTCGCCGGGCTGCGGGACATCTGGGCGCCGATCCTGCTGTTCGTATTCGTCATCGGCGGGCTCTACGGCCTGCCCTTTCTGCCGCGCTTCACCCCGACGGAGGCGGGCGGCGTCGGCGCCACGGGCGCGTTTCTCATCGGGCTTTTCACCGGCCGCCTGAACAAGGATAAGATTCTCGCCTCGCTGCTGCAGGCCACGCGTACCACGGCCGCCGTCTTCACGGTGCTGATTGGCGCCTTGATCTTCGGCTATTTCCTGACCATCACGCAGACCCCGCAGAAGGTGACCGCCTTCCTGACGAGCCTCGGCTTGGGCGCCTACGGTGTGCTGGCGCTCATCATGCTGATGTATCTCGTGCTCGGCTGCCTGATGGATGCCATGGCGATGATCATCTTGACCGTGCCGATCATCTTCCCTGTCATCACCCACCTGGGCTTCAACCCGATCTGGTTCGGCGTCATCATCGTCATGACGGTCGAACTGGGCCTCATCCATCCACCGGTGGGCATGAACGTCTTCGTGATCAAGAGCGTCGTGAAGGACGTGAGTTTCTCGACCATTTTCAAGGGCGTGGTGCCGTTCATCCTGACCGATCTCGTCCGGCTGGTCATTCTCATCGCCTTCCCCGTGATCGCCCTTTGGCTGCCCTCGCAAATGTAGGCGAAAGGGACTATAATAGTTTGGTTCCAAACTATCGGTCCTGTTTATGGAACGGTCGTTCAAAAAGGAAGTGCAAGCGCTGCGACTTGGGAATGGTGAGACCTTCCGCGGCGAGGGTATCCTTGCCGTCACCAAAGCATTGCTTCAGTCCGGTGTTTCATACGTCGGCGGCTATCAAGGCGCCCCGGTATCGCACCTGCTCGATGTTCTTGTTGATGCCGAGGACATCCTGCGCGAGCTCGGCGTGCATCTCGAGACCTGTGCGAACGAAGCCTCGGCTGCGGCCATGCTCGGCGCGTCGATCAACTACCCCTTGCGCGGCGCGGTGACCTGGAAGTCGATCGTCGGCACGAACGTCGCCGCGGATGCTCTTTCCAATCTTGCGTCACCTGGCGTCGTCGGTGGCGCCATGATCATCCTCGGAGAGGACTATGGCGAAGGCGCCAGCGTCATTCAGGAGCGCTCTTATGCCTATGCCCTCAAATCGACGATCTGGCTGCTCGATCCTCGCCCGGACTTGCCTTCGATCGTGCGGACCGTCGAGAAAGGCTTTGAGCTGTCGGAGGCGAGCCACGCGCCGGTGATGCTGGAATTGCGCATTCGCGCCTGTCACGTCACCGGCGAATTTCCGGCCAAGGACAATCGCAGGGCGCAATATTCGGGTGTCAGCCGCATACCCGGTCCGGTGCGTTTCGACTATGGTCGGCTCGCGCATCCGCCGGTCACATTCCTGCAGGAGAGGATGAAGGTGGAGGAGCGTCTGCCTGCCGCGTGCGCCTTCATTCGCGATCAACGCCTCAACGAGGTGATCGAAGGTGATGTGCGGGAAATCGGCATCATCGTAATGGGCGGGCTCACCAACGGCGTGCTGCGCGCCCTCGAGCGCCTTGGACTTGCCGATATCTTCGGCGTGTCGCGCATTCCGATCCTCGTACTCAACGTCGTCTATCCTTTGGTGCCGGACGAGATCCGTGCCTTCTGCACAGGCAAGCGCGCGGTGCTGGTCGTCGAGGAGGGCTATCCCGACTACATCGAGCAGGCCGTCAATGTCGAATTGCGCCGCGCCGGTCTGTCGACCAGGGTTTACGGCAAAGGTCTGCTGCCCAAGGCCGGCGAATATACCTCCGAAGTGTTATTGCAAGGGCTCGCCGCCTACCTGCAGGCAACGCGTCCGGCCGGGGCCGACGCTGACGCCATTGCCGCGAAAGCACGCGCCGTGACCGCCCATAAATCCGGCGCTGCCGCCACGCTCGGCGTGTTGCCGCCGCGGCCCCCGACGTTCTGCACGGGTTGCCCGGAGCGACCGGTTTTTTCCGCGCTGAAGCTGATGCAACGCGAGGTGGGTCCTACCCACATCAGTGCGGACATCGGCTGTCATTCGTTTGCGACCTTTGCCCCGTTCTCGATGGGTCATTCCATCCTTGGCTACGGGATGTCGCTCGCCAGCGCCGCGGCCGTGGGCCCCAACATGGACAGGCGTCCGATCGCCGTGATGGGGGACGGCGGGTTCTGGCACAACGGGCTGATCACGGGCGTCGCGTCGAGCCTGTTCAACAAGGGCGACGGGGTGCTTGTCATCATGCAGAACGGCTACGCTTCGGCGACCGGTCAGCAATACATCCCGTCGAGTGCGGCGGGAGGCGACAGCCGCGCGCCTGGCATGAGCATCGAACAGACTCTGCGCGCGATGGGGGTGAAATGGCTGCGTGTCGTGCGCAGCTACAGCGTCGCCAAAATGGCAGCGACGCTGAAGGCGGCGATGAGAACGGCCGAACGCGGCCTGAAAGTGATTATCGCCGATGGCGAATGCCAATTGGCGCGCCAACGGCGTGTGCGCGCGGAAGAACTCGAAAAGCTGAAGCGCGGCGAGCGTGTCAAGCGCGTGCGCTACGGGATCGACGACGACATCTGCACGGGCGACCATTCCTGCATCCGTCTGTCAGGCTGTCCGTCGTTGACCGTGAAGCCGTCGCCTGACCCGTTGCGCACCGACCCCGTGGCGACGGTGATCGATACATGCGTCGGCTGCGGACTTTGCGGCGAAGTGGCGCATGCGGCGGTCCTGTGCCCATCGTTCTATCGCGCCGAAGTGCTGCGCAATCCGCGTTGGTGGGATCGTGCCATCTTCCGCCTGCGGCAACGACTGATCGGCTGGCTCGGCGGATACAACGTCAGCGAGGCGGCATGAATGAATAATCCGCGCCCTATCACCATGCTGATTGCGGCGCTCGGAGGCGAGGGCGGCGGCGTCCTCACCGAATGGATCGTGGCCGCAGCGGCCGAGATGGGTTTTCCGGTCCAATCCACCTCGATCCCGGGTGTCGCCCAGCGCACCGGTGCCACCACCTACTACATTGAAATCTTTCCTGAGAAGGCGACGGCGCTTGGTGACAAGCGTCCGGTTCTTGCGCTCGCACCCGGTATCGGTGACGTCGACATCGTGGTGGCGAGCGAACTGCTGGAGGCCGGTCGCGTCATAACCGGTGGATTCGTGACCCCCGATCGCACCTTGGTGATCGCCTCGACCAGTCGTTTCTACACCATGGACGAGAAGATCGCCATGGGTGACGGTCGCGTCGACCAGGAAAAGCTCCTTGAGGCCGTCAAGCGGAACGCGAAGGAAGCGTTTTTCGTCGACATGGACAGGCTCGCACGGCAGTCCCGCTCCATGCCGAGCGCCGTCATGCTGGGTTTGATTGCGGGCTGTGGTCGATTGCCGATCGTCGCCGAACGATTCGAGGCCGCGATCCGGGCCGACGGCAAGGTGCCGGAAGCGAACCTACGCGGCTTCCATGCCGGACTCGAGGCCGCGCAGGCGAGGCACGGATGGACCGGCGGATCGACACCCAAGAAGCTCGCACCGAAGACGTCGGCTCTTGTCGAGCACGAGGTCACGTATACGCTGCCATTGATCGCGCAGGCGGTTGCGATCGAAGGCGTACGCAGGTTGATCGCTTATCAGGGCGTGCGGTACGCGCAGCTCTATCTCAGCCGCCTGCGTGCCGTTAACGATGTGGACCAGACCGTCGGCGGTCAGGGGAAATTGGTGCGCGACGTTGCACGCCACCTTGCCGTTCGCATGTCCTTCGAAGACATCGTACGCGTCGCCGAAGCCAAAATATCTCCTGAGCGCCTTCGACGTATTGCGCAGGACGAGCTGCACGCGAAGGATGAACCGTTTTCCGTGCATGATTTTCTGAAGCCCGGGATCGAGGAGATGACTCAACTGTTGCCGCCGATCATCGCGCGGCCGATCCTGCGGCTTGCGGAGCGGTGGAAATGGTTCGGGCGCATTCATTTTGGAATGCGGATCAATGTGACGTCAGTCAGCGGCTATCTCCGCTTTCTCCTGCTCGCCAAGCTTAAATGGCTGCGACCGTACGGCATTCGCTATCGGCAGGAACAGGAACAGATCGAAAGCTGGCTCGATCTTGTCAAGAAGGCGGCGCTTGTCTCGACCGATTTCGCCCATGAGGTCGTGGAATGCGCGCGCCTCGTCAAGGGATATGGCGACACGCATGCACGCGGGCTTGCCAACTATCGGATGATAGAAGCCCGCGTCATCCGCCCGGCCCTCGCCGGTGGCTGGCCGCCAACACATGCCGCCGACGCCGTTGCCAGTGCGCGCACCGCGGCGCTCAAGGATCCCGAAGGCGAAAGTCTCGCCAAGTGTCTGGCCGAGATCGACGCGCGCGTCCTCCTTCCGGCGGCCGCGGAATAGCGCGTCGCAATCCTCATGGAGGGGCGCGAAGACAGGATTCTGGAATTGGTGGCGCCAATTTCGGATCGATCGGAACCTGCTCCGGCGCGGGCGGCGATCCGTGCATGCCTGTCTTGCTCGCGCGGTCGAGAAAAGCTGATATGTTGACCCTGGCGGGTTTGGTCCCTCACGCGTGAGCGACCGGACCGTGAACGGCGGAAGGGGTCCGCAAGACGCGGGCTGCACGGGTGGAGCCCATGGCGGTGACTCCGGGCGGGCGGGAACGGCTGCCGATTGCCGCGGAAGCGTTTCTGCGGGCGCTCGCCGAGCATGGCGTCGATTATTTCTTCTGCAATCCGGGCACCGATTTTCCGCCGGTCGTCGAAGCCTTCAGTCGCGCGAAAAAGACCAATGCCAAGGTACCCAGGCCCATTCTGGTGCCGCACGAAAATCTTGCGGTCGGGATGGCACACGGCGCCTATCTCATGACCGGGCACGCTCAGGCCGTCATGGTTCATGTCAATGTCGGCACGGGCAACACGCTCAACAATCTGACCAACCTTTCGCGAGACCGCGCGCCCCTTATCCTCGCGGCGGGGCGGACGCCGATCACAGAAAAAGGAAATTTCGGCTCGCGCACGCGGCCGATCCATTGGGCACAGGAAATGTTCGATCAGGCCGGCATGGTGCGCGAGATGGTGAAATGGGATTATGAGTTGCGCCAGCCGACCCAGGTGGGCGACATGGTCGCCCGCGCGATCGAGGTTGCCATGGCCCATCCGCGCGGACCCGTCTATCTCATTCTGCCGCGCGAGCCTCTGGCGGCAACCCTGACCGAGCCGATCGGTCCCTTCAAGCCGCGTCCGCAGGCGGCACGTGTCCGTCCTGATCCGAAAACGATCGCCACGCTTGCCGACTGGATTGCCACGGCGGAGCGTCCCTTGATCATCACCGCCGCGCTGCCAGCGGAGGCCGTATCGGTATTGGGACATTTCGCCGAGCGTTGCGCCATTCCGGTCGTCGCGCACAATCCACGTACGGTGTGCCTGCCTTCGAGCCATTCCATGCATTTCGGCTTCGAACCCGGTGCTCTTCTTGCTGAGTGCGATCTGGTCATCGTGTTAGAATCGGATGTGCCATGGATTCCCCATTTGCAACAGCCGCCGGCGGGCACGCGGGTTGCTCATATCGGCGAGGATCCGTTTTTCGTGCGCTATCCGATGCGTTCATTTCCGAGCGACCTCGTCATCCAATGCGGCGCGAC
>Ga0070740_10005547_pt1 | contig 11619 bp, 8 predicted proteins | sample Coa_R2_FD_67286 | JGI IMG/M metagenome (GOLD analysis project Ga0070740, IMG submission 67286) | Surface soil microbial communities from Centralia Pennsylvania, which are recovering from an underground coalmine fire - Coalmine... | ecosystem: Environmental > Terrestrial > Soil > Unclassified ...
GCGCTCGAACAAATCCCGGCGCTCAAACAGACCCTCTCCGCCGCCGGGCCGCGCCGCAGCCCGACTTTGCTCCAGGAAGACACTGACCACGCGGCGCTGCACGGGCCGGACTTGATTGCCGAACTGAATGCCCAAATGGCCGAATTTCCCGCCCTGGTTGAATTGCTTTCCCGCGCCATCGTGGACGACCCGCCCCCGGCCCTCAAGGAAGGAGGTCTGATCCGCGACGGCTTTGATTCCGCGCTGGATGAATTGCGCGAGGCGGCGCGCCGCGGCAAGGATTGGATCGCCCGGCTGCAGGCCGAGGAAATCCGGAAAACCGGCATCGCTTCCCTCAAAGTCCGGTTCAACTCCGTCTTTGGTTACTACATCGAAGTCACCAAAGCGAATCTCGACAAGGTGCCGCCGCATTACCTGCGCAAGCAAACCATCGCCGGTGGCGAACGGTTCATCACGCCGGAGTTGAAGGAAATGGAGGGAAAAATTCTGGGTGCCGAAGAACGGGCCGTGAAACGGGAATACGAATTATTCCAGCAGGTGCGCGAAAAGGTGCTGGAACAGATCCCGGCCATTCAGCAAACAGCCGCCGCGCTGGCGCAACTGGACGTGCTGGCGGCGTTTGCCGAAACGGCGCGGGGGCACAACTATTGCCGGCCGACGGTGGCCGACGAGGGCCTCATTCAAATTCGCGACGGCCGCCATCCGGTCTTGGAACAAAATCTGTTGGACGAGCGGTTCGTGCCCAACGACACGGCGCTGGCTTCCGGCAGCGGCAGCCGCCGGGTGGCCGGCCCGGATGCCCCGGATGGCGCTCCGCAAATCGCCCTCATCACCGGCCCGAACATGGCCGGCAAATCCACTTACATCCGCCAGGTGGCGCTCCTGGTTTTGCTTGCGCACACCGGCAGTTTCGTTCCGGCGAGCCAGGCGCGGATTGACCTGGTGGACCGCATCTTTACGCGCATTGGCGCCAGCGATGATCTGGCCCGCGGTCAAAGCACGTTCATGGTGGAAATGACCGAGACGGCGAACATCCTGAACAACGCCACGCCGCGCAGCCTGGTGATTCTGGACGAAATCGGGCGCGGCACCAGCACCTTCGACGGCCTCTCGCTGGCCTGGAGCATTGTTGAGCATTTGCACAATCAGATCGGCGCCAAAACATTGTTTGCCACGCATTATCATGAATTGACGGAGCTGGCCGCCCGGCTGCCGCGGCTGAAAAATTTCAACGTCGCCGTCCGCGAATGGCGCGACCAGGTGGTGTTTCTCCATAAAATCGTCGAAGGCGGCACCGACAAAAGTTACGGACTGCACGTCGCCCGCCTGGCCGGCATCCCCAAACCGGTGCTGGAGCGCGCCAAGGAAATTCTCTCCAACCTCGAAGCCTCCGAACTGACGCCGGAGGGTACCGTGCGCTTCCCGCGCCGCCCGCGCGACCGCGACGCCTTGAAAAACCTCGCCCCACCGCCGCAATTGGATTTGTTTGGCGGGTGACCCGCCTTGACGTTTGAACGTTCGGGGTTATGTTCGACTCTAAAGGAGCAAAGGAGCGTTATGAAAAGAAAATCATTCCTTCTCTGGGCTGCGGCTGGCGTTTTCTGGGCGGCGACCCTGTTGCCAGCGGGGGCCGACCAACCGGCCGCTGCGGTGAAAACGGAGCGGATCTACACGGGCACGGTGGTTTCCGTCAATGCCAACGAGCGCACTCTCAAGGTCAAAGGCTTCCTGTTCAGCCGACGCTTCAACGTGGGCGTCAATTGCCCGGTGACGTTGCTGGACCAGCCCGATGCCACCCTGGCCGATGTGCGTCCCGGACAGAAAGTTCGGATTGCCTATCAGGACGCACACGGCGTGTTGATTGCCGATCGCGTGCAGCAGGAGCCGATGCGGGTCACCGGCACGGTAAAGGCCATTGAACCGGCGGCACACAAGCTGACGCTTTATTCCGGCGGGCAGAACAAGACATTTCAACTGCCGGAGGATTGCCCGGTGACGTTGCGGGGCGGCAAGACCGGCACGCTCGCCGACCTGCAAACGGGCGACTACGTGACGGTGACTTACGAAACGCCGCAGGGTCAACCGACCGCCCGGCGCATCGCCCAAACCAGCCAGCAGTTCACCGGCGAACTGGTGGCCGCGGATCTGAACACGCGCACCGTCAAAGCCAAAGCTCTGTTCGACACGAAAACGTTTCACCTCGGCGACCCGTGCGCCATCGTGGTCAACGGCCAGCCCAACGGCCGGATGACCGACCTCAAACTCGGCGAACGATTCACCATCAACTACGACGAAGTTAACGGCGTGAACATCGCCAACCGCATCGCTCCAGCCGCCCCGTCACCGGAAGCCGCCGCCACGGCGGTTCGTTGACTGCGGCGCCGGCGGTTTGAAGTTTGCCGGCGGGGTGCGTTCGGAGGACGCGCCCCTTTTCTTTTTCCAAATTCCGCCCGCTGGGCTAAATTCGCGCCATGCACGATGGCATTGCCGGCCCCTGGCAAAAATACGAAATCGCCGGGCGCATCCAAATTGTCCCCGGCAACGGCGGGCTGCCGAAAGTCCGGGTGGCCACGCCGTTCAGCACGGCGGAAATCTATCTGCACGGCGCGCACGTAACGCAATTCCAAAAAACCGGCGAGCCGCCGCTGCTGTTTCTGAGCCGCCGAAGCCGGTTTCAGAGCGGCGAACCGATTCGCGGCGGCGTGCCGATCTGTTTCCCGTGGTTCGGCAGCCGGGACGGCGAGCCGTCTCACGGCTTTGCGCGACTGACCTCATGGCGATTGGTTGACACCGCCGCCGACGAACAGTCGGCCACGATCAAACTGGCCCTGCCGCCCGTCCCCAGCCGGGAAACCTGGAACGGTTTGCGAACCGAATTTGTTGTGACCGTGGCGGACACGCTGACAATGGAACTGATCACGACCAACGAAGCGCGCGGCGAAACAGTCCCATTGGAGAATTGCCTGCACACGTATTTTCAGGTGGGGGACATCGCCGCCGTTTCCATCGCCGGCCTGGAAGACCGGCCGTTTGATGATTTTGCCGCCGGGGCCAATGGCGCGCGCCGGCCGGCGGAAAATTCCCTTCTGAAAATCCGCCGGGAAACCAACCGCGTTTATGGCGACGCGCCGCAAACGGTGGAAATCCGCGATGAAAAATTCCGGCGGACGATCCGGGTGGAAAAGTCCGGCTCCCGCTCCACCGTGGTGTGGAATCCGTGGACGACGCAGAAGCTGCCGGACGATTTTGATCCGGCGGAACACGCGCGCATGGTCTGTGTGGAATCGGGCAACGTGAAACAGAACACGATTTCGCTGGCGCCGGGCCGGACGACGGCGTTGAAAGTCGTCTTGAGCAGCCGGTCGGGATAACGCCATGATTGCCGTCCTGGAACAGCATCCCCCCGGAGCGGACCTCGTTTCCCGCGTGGAGGAATTTTTTTCGCCAACGGGCATCCTCTCGCGCGCGAAAAACTTCGAATATCGTCCCCAACAGCAGCAAATGGCCGTGGCCGTGGCGCGCGCCCTGCAAAATGGCGAACACCTCGCCGTGGAGGCCGGCACCGGCGTGGGCAAGTCGCTGGCCTATCTGGTGCCGGCGATTTTCTTCGCCGTGGCCGAGGGGAAAAAGGCCGTGGTTTCCACTCACACCATCAATTTGCAGGAACAGCTCGTCGAAAAGGATTTGCCGATGCTGGCGCGGGTGCTGGGCGCGCTGAACCCGCCGGTGAAATTTCAATACGCCATGCTCAAAGGCCGGGCGAATTACCTGTGCACCCGCCGCCTGCACAAGGCCCTCCAGCAGCGCGACAGCCTCTTCACCTCCTCCGAAGCCCAGGAATTGCAGCGCATTTACGAATGGTCGCAAAAAACGACCGACGGCAGCCTGTCGGACTTCGACGTGGAACCGGATCCGAAGGTCTGGGCGCAGGTCTGCTCCGAGCGCGGTTTATGCTCGCCGAAGGTCTGCGGTTACCCCTCCGATTTTGCCAAAGACCACGGCGTTTGTTTTTTCCAGCGCGTGCGCAACAAAATTCTTTCGTCGGACGTTCTGGTCTTGAATCACACCCTCTTTTTCACGTTGCTGGGCAGCCAGGAGGAGGAACAGGGTGGCGGCATCCTGTTCAAAAACGATTTTGTCATTTTCGACGAGGCGCACACGCTGGAAAAGGTCGCCTCGCAGCACATCGGCGCAAGCGTTTCGAGCGGACAGGTGCGTTACGCCCTGCAGCGCCTCTGGAATCCGCGCACGGAAAAAGGGCTGCTGGCCACGCTGCGTCAAGGCCCGGCGGTGAAACTCGTTGCCGAAATTCTCGAGGAAGCCGAACGGTTCTTTGAGAACGTCGAAGCCGCCTGCGAGGCCCTTCAAAAATCCGCCGGTTCCCGGCGCGGAGGCGCCCCTGAAAATTCCGAACGCCGCCGCGCCTGGACGGAGCTGCGCATCCGCCGGCCCGAACTGGTGAAAGACCATCTGACCCTGCCCATTCAACGCCTGCGCGAAACCGTCAGTGAACTCATCAAAACCAGCGAGGACCAGGACCTGGGCCAGGAATTGATCGAGTGCAACCGCCGCCTGGCGGAATTGCGCGATGCCGTGAAATTGTTTCTGGAACAGGGCGCGCCCGATCACGTCTATTGGGTCGAACGCAGCGGCAAGGCGCATGCGACGCTTTCGCTCAACGCCGCGCCGGTGGAGGTGGCGGATTTTCTGCGGCGCCGGCTTTTCGAAAGCGACACCAGCGTGATCCTGACCAGCGCCACGCTGGGGATTTCCGGTGCGCTGCCGGCCGCCTCGCGCGAGCACTCCCCCGGCGGTTCAACGGCAGGCGACCCGTTGAAAACCGAAAAATCTCTGGCCTACTTTGTCCGGCGCGTCGGGGCCGAATCGGCCGCCAAACTGCAGGTCGGCACGCCCTTCGATTACCCCCGGCAGATGAAACTGTTTCTCGTCAAGAAAATGCCCGACCCGCGCGAACCCGGCTACCGCGAGGCATTGATCCATTGGATCGAACATTTTGTGACCCTGACGCACGGCAAGGCATTCGTGCTCTTCACCAACGCCCGGCTCATGCGGGAAATCGGCGAAGCCATGCAGCCGTTTTTCGACCGGCTCGGCGTGGCCTGTCTGGTGCAGGGCACCGGCACGCCGCGCTCGACTCTGTTGGAAAAGTTCAAGGACGATGTGGATTCGGTGCTCTTCGGCACAGACAGTTTCTGGCAGGGAGTGGATGTGCCCGGCGAGGCGCTCTCCAACGTCATCCTCACCCGGCTTCCGTTTGCGGTGCCGGATCATCCCCTGGTGGAGGCGCGCATCGAGGCTATCGAAGCGCGCGGCGGCAATTCGTTCACTGAATTTTCCCTGCCCGAGGCAATTTTGAAATTCCGCCAGGGCGTCGGCCGCCTGATCCGTACCAAAACCGACACCGGCATCGTGGTGGTTCTGGACAACCGGATTTTGACCAAGCAATACGGCCAGGCGTTTCTGGACGCGCTGCCGCAATGTCCGGTGGAAATTGTGTGACGACGGGGGCGCGTTCGGCCATGGCCCGGTGGCCCGGCGCGACCGATCGTGCCATACTGGGAAAATGACAAGCACCGAAAAATTACTGGCCGAACTGATCGCCCTGCCGAGCGTCAACCCGGCTTTTCTGCCGCCCGGCCATCCGTGGGCCGGCGAAAAAAAAGTGGCCGAATTTCTGGCGGCGACCGCGGCGCGGGCGGGATTGGAAGTGGAATTTCAGGAGGTGCTTCCGGAGCGCCCCAATCTGATCATCCGCCTGACGCCGCCGGGCAAGATTCGACGGACTCTCCTGCTGGCGCCGCATCTGGACACCGTCGGCGGGACCGACTCACAATTCGTTCCGCGTCGCAAAAACGGTCGGCTCCACGGCCGCGGCGCCTGCGACACCAAAGGTTCCGTGGCGGCGATGGGGTCGGCGTTGGCGGAACTGGCGAAGACCAAGGCACGCCCCGCCGGAACGGAAATTGTTTTTGCGGGATTGGTGGATGAAGAATACGCGCAAGCCGGTTCGCAAGCGCTGGCTGCAGGTCCGTTCCGGGCGGATTTGGCCGTGGTTGGCGAACCGACCCAACTCCGCGTGGTGACGGCGCACAAGGGCAGTCTGTGGCTGGAACTGGAAACACGCGGCCGCGCGGCACATGGCGCCACGCCGCAACTCGGCCACAACGCCATTCACACCATGGCGCGCATCGTGGATTGGTTGGAAACGGATTACGCCGCCCGGTTGAAGCGGCGAAAACACCCCTTGCTCGGTCATGCCACGGTCAACGTGGGGCTGATTTCCGGCGGTGCGCAGCCGAACATCGTGCCCGACCGGTGCGCCATCACGGTGGATCGCCGGACGCTGCCGGGCGAAACGCCCGCCGCCGTCAAACGCGAAATCCGCCGTTTGCTCCGCGCGCGGAATCTGCCGGCCCGCCTGACCGAAAAAAAATCGGCGCCGGTCCGACCGTTGGAAACGGATTTCCGCCGGCCGCTGATCCGGCAATTCATGCACTGCGTCGGCCAGCGGCGGCCGGCGGGTGTGCCGTTTTTTTGTGATGCCTCGGTGCTGGCGGCCGGCGGCATTCCCAGCGTGGTCTTTGGCCCGGGCAGCGCCGCCCAGGCGCACACCGCGGAGGAATGGATTGCGCTTTCCGAATTGGAACGGGGGAAAAATTTGCTGCTGAAATTCCTCCGCTCCTTGCCGTGAGACGTTGAACGGCGGCCGGACCCATCACGGCCGCTCAACGGTCAAAGAGCGTTTTAGCGGCGCCAGCGTTCCAGCCACCCGGCCACCGTTCGGCGGACCGGTCATTAGCGCATTGAAAAGGCCATCCTGCTGCGGCACTCTTTGGGCGCCCATGCCGGAATCCGTGGAAACGGTGCCAACGATTGATTCCCGGCCGCACGCGGCGTTTTTCCGCCAGAGCGGCTGGCTGATGACGGCTACGATCATTCAGGGAGTTCTGTCATTTGGACCGCATCTGTTGTCCAAAAAAATTTCGCCGGACCAATACAGCATCTTTGTGACCATGCTGATGCTGACCGCGCTCATACCGACGATGCCGTTGCAAATGGTCTTTGCACAGCAAACGGCCGAGGCGCTGGCAACGAACCGGCGGGGGGCTTTGGCCTTGTTGATTCGCCAGGGCTGGGGACTCACGTTTCTGGCGTGGGCGGTTGTGGTTTTGGGATTTGTTGTGTTTCAACACCGCGTCCTGGCCGGCTGGGGATTGGCCAGTTCCACGACGTTGTGGGTGACGTTACTGGCGCTGTTGATGAACCTGTGGATGCCGCTGTTTTCCGGTGTGTTGCAGGGGCGGCAGGATTTTTTCTGGCTGGGGTGGGCGTCCATTGTGGGTGGTGTGGGGCGGGTGGCGGTGGCGGTGGGAATGGTGCTGGCGTTTCATGCGGGCGCCACGGGCATGATGTTCGGTGCGGCGGCGGGCTTGGGGGCGTGGGCGGGGATGGCCATGTGGCGCTCGCGAGATTTGTGGCTGGCGGCGGGAGAATCGTTCGACGGCCGCGCCGTGTTTCGGCAGGCGGCGCCGTTGATGCTGGGCTTCGGTGCCTGCCAGTTTTTGTTCACCACGGACACGATGTATGTCAAGGCGTTTTTTCCGGGAGACGCCGTGGCGGCCTATGGTGTGGCCGGGACGCTGTCGCGCGCGTTGCTCTGGCTGGTGTTGCCGCTGGCGACAGTGATGTTTCCAAAGATTGTGCATGCCCACGCGCGCTTGGAAAAAACCAACCTGCTCGGTCTGGTGCTGCTCGGCACGGGGATTCTGGCGGTGTGCGGCGCGGCGGGTTTGTGTCTCACAGGGCCGCTGGTGGTGAAGTGGTTTTTCAAGGCCCAGTATGCGGCCGAAACCATGAAGCTGCTGCCGTGGTATCTGGGCGCCATGATTCCGCTGGCGCTGGCCAATGTGCTGGTGAACGATTTGATGGCCCGCGGAAAATTCAAAGTAGTCCCGCCCCTGGTGTTACTGGCCGGAGCCTACGGTTTGACCATGCCGGTGATGTTGCGCCACTTCCCCGGTCACCTGGAAGTGGCGTTGCAAACTCTGGGCGCCTTCAATCTGCTGTTGCTGGGCGTGGGCGTGTGGTTTTCTTTTGCCCGATCCAGGGCTGGAGGCGGTGGAAGCGGGCTTCAAGATCCGGAACGGGGGCCGGGCAACGGTTGCGGCGCGCGCAGTTTCCGGTAAATCCAACCTTCCAAGGGACGCAACGGGCGCAGCCAACGGTAAAACGGCGAGTAAATCAGCCGCAACCGCACCACGGAGAGAAACATCGTCAGCGAGGAACGGAACAGCGAGGCAGTGACCTTGGAGCCGGCCACGTCCGTCCATTCAATGGGCACTTCGAGAATTTTGAATCCGGCGCGTTTGACCGATACCAGCAGGTTCACGTCAAAGGCCAGATCGGCGATGCGCAGCGTGGGATGGATTTTTTCGACGACCGGGCGCTTGAGCAATTTGCACGGGCATTGCGTGTCGCGAATCCGCATCAGGAACAGCGCCTCCACGATGAGATGAAAGGCGCGGCTGAAAAATTTGCGCACGGTGGTTTGTTCCTGATGCAAAATCGAGCCGCGCAGCCAGCGCGACCCGACCACGCAGTCCGCCTCGTCCACCCGCCGGGTCAAGGCCCACAACGAGCGCGGAGGCGTCGCGCCGTCGGCGTCCACGTAGCCGATGAGTTCGGCCTGCGAGGCCAGTTTGAATCCCTCGATGAGCGCGCCACCCTTGCCGATGGGTTGCTTGAATTCCAGCGCGCGAATCGCCGGAAATTCGGCGGCGACGCGTTGCACGACGTCCAGCGTGTTGTCGGTGCAGCCGTTGAGCACCACCACAATCTGAAACGGGCCGGAATAATGCTGCTGGAAAAATCGGGCGTAATCGCGCAGCACCGGTTCGATGCGGCGCTCCTCGTTGTAGGCCGGGATCAGGATGAGCAGGCGCGGATCGGGCACGGCGCCCAATTTCCCGTCTCGGCGGGCCGGTTTCAAGTTTTCAGTTGCCATCGGCGCCGTCGCCTTTTTGAATTCGTCCATGGATTCCCGCGAAGCGTTCATTGCCTTGAACCTCATTGACGGCGTCGGCCCGGTGCGCGCCCGCTTGCTGCTGGAGCATTTTGGGGAAGCGCCGAAAATCCTGGCCGCCTCCCGATCCCAATTACTGCGCGTCCCTAACATTGGCGAGGAACTCGCCGAGGCGATTGTGAATTGGGAACAGACGGTGGATCTGGCCGGCGAGATGAAGCGCATCGCCGCGTTCGGCTGCCGGGTGCTGATGGCTTCGGATGAAAATTTTCCGCCTTTGCTGCGCCAGATTTACGATCCGCCCCTGGTGCTTTACGTCAAGGGCGAATGGACGGCGAAGGATCAAAACGCCGTGGCCCTGGTCGGTTCGCGGCGCACCACGCCCTACGGCCTGGAAACGGCGCGCAAGCTGGCCTATCAACTGGCCTACGTGGGCGTAACGGTGGTCAGCGGCGGCGCTCGCGGCATTGACAGCGCAGCGCATCAGGGCGCGCTGGCGGCCCAGGGCCGCACCGTTTGCGTGCTGGGCACGGGGATCAATCTGGTTTTTCCGCCGGAGAATCGGGATTTGTTCGAGCGCATCGCGGCTCACGGCGCGCTCGTCACCCAGTTTCCCTTCAACCGCCACGGCGACCGTCAGACCTTCGCCATCCGCAACCGCATCATCGCCGGTCTGACGCTGGGCACGGTGGTGGTGGAGGCCGGTTTGCACAGCGGGGCGCTCATCACAGCCAGCCTGGCTACCGAATACGGCCGGCAGGTGTTTGCCGTGCCCGGACGGATTGATTCGCCGCAGAGCAAAGGCTGCCACGATCTGATCAAAAAAGGCGCCAAACTGTGCGAAGGCGCGGAGGATGTTTTGAGCGAGTTCGAATATTTGTTCCCGGCCAGCAACCGGCCGCCCTCGCCGGCGGAAACCGGCGTGCTGCCGGCGATTGAACTGTCGGCCAACGAACAAAAGGTGTTCGACGCCCTGGACCGCGAAGAGCGAAGTGTGGACGAGGTGATTCGCCGCAGCGGGCTGCCCGCCTCGGCGGTGAGCGTGGCGCTGTTAAGCCTGGAGATGAAACACCTCGTGACACAATTGCCCGGCAAATTGTACGTGAAAAACGCCTGACGCCGAAACCGCTTGCGCCCTTTCCGGCAATAAACTAGAACTCGGCCAGCGCGGGAGCGATTTATGACCCACTATTTCATCATCGGCGGCGACGGCAAGGAGTACGGTCCCATCACGGCGGCGGAGCTGCGCCAGTGGTTCGAGGAAGGCCGCCTCAACGCGCAAACCCGGACGCGCACGGAAACGGACACCGCCTGGCGCCCGCTGGCGGAATTTCCCGAATTTGCCGATCTGTTGACCGCCCCGCCGTCTGCCGGCGCCCCGCCGCCCGCGAGTGCCGACGAAGTGACTTCCGGCGATTATGAACTGGACATCGGCAACTGCGTGAATCGCGGCTGGAACTTGTTCAAGGAAAATTTGGGGACGTTGTGGGGCGGTTTTTTGCTCGCCATGTTGGTCGTCGGCGCGCTGGCCGGGCTGAACGGCGCGGTGGCGGCGCAAATCCCCAAACCGCTGTTCAACGCGCCGGCCTTTCGGATCAGTTACGATATCGGCGTTCAGGCGGTGATGGCCCTGGTCAACGGGCCGTTGTTTGGCGGCGTTTTTTATTTGTTCATCCGGCGAATCCGCGGGTATCCGGCGGCCGCGGGAGATGTTTTCACCGGATTTCAAACGGCCTTCAAAGACCTTTTTCTGGGCAGCTTCGTCGTGTCGTTTTTAATTGGTCTGTGTATGCTTCCCTTCAAAATTCTTTATTTGGAAACAGTGCAACCCGTGCTGGAACATGTCCAACGCGGATCGTCGTCCGAGATGCATCAACTCCTGCCGGCGTTGCTCGGCGTGTTGCCGGTGCTGGGTTTCTGTCTGATCCCGACGATTTACCTGACGGTGAACTGGCAATTCACCCTGCCGTTGATTGTGGATAAACGCTTGGATTTCTGGAGCGCCATGAAGACCAGTTGGAAACAAGTCCACCGTCACTGGTGGCTGGTCTTCGGGTTGGTCGTGGTCATCGGCCTCATCAACGTGGCGGGCTTCCTGGCCTGTTGTGTTGGCGAACTGTTCACCGCGCCGCTGACCATCGCCGCCACCATGTATGCGTATGAAACCCTCTTCGGCAGATCGCAAACCGCTTAATCGCGCCCGGGCGCGCAACGCCACGCTGTTGAATCTGCTGGCGGCGCCCGGCTTGGGCTCATTGCTGGCCCGCCGCTGGCTGGCGGGCGCCGCGCAATTGTTGCTGACGTTGGTCGGGTTCGTGATCTTCATGGTCTGGTTCGTCAGGGAAATGATCCAGTATTACGGCTTGATCAACGGCAACGAACCGCTGCGGCCGATCGGCTGGATCGGCGCGACGGGCGCGGCGCTGGTCGTGCTGGCCTGGCTGTGGTCAGCGGCCACCAGTTTGAGCTTGTTGCGCGAGGCCTCCCGTTCCAGCCTGGCCTCGCTCGAAAGCATGGCGGCGCCGGCAAAAAAATTTGACGAGGCCCAAATCCTCGCCGCCCTCGCCACGGTTCCA
>Ga0070740_10005554_pt1 | contig 11615 bp, 10 predicted proteins | sample Coa_R2_FD_67286 | JGI IMG/M metagenome (GOLD analysis project Ga0070740, IMG submission 67286) | Surface soil microbial communities from Centralia Pennsylvania, which are recovering from an underground coalmine fire - Coalmine... | ecosystem: Environmental > Terrestrial > Soil > Unclassified ...
TGATTTTTAATCAAAAGTATCTCGCCTTTTTTATTACGAATAATCGTTCCGGTAATAACTTCAATCCCTTTGGGAAATTTTTGATTCATAAAACAAATATCCTAATTCATACCCCCTAATTCATGAATCCTTTTCATCAGATACTCCCGTTTATTTTTGCTCAGATCTTCATCGACTTCTTCAAATAATTTCTGTAAAATCTCCCCCACTTTGCGGCCTGGTTTAATCTGCAATTCCCGCATCACATCATTGCCGTCAACCGCTAAATCATTAATGGAAAACGGTGCCGGAGCGAGTTGCTCTTCTATCCGTTCTTTAAACTGTTTGAGTCTCCAGCTTTCTGCAGTTTTGGTACCAGAACCCAGTCGATCACCAATTCGCAGATCAATCATATCTTTTACGTTATCAACCCCAATTCGCCTGATAAACCGCCGCACTGCGGCATCGGTAATATGCTCATCAACAGTGAACATGTGCCAACGGATCAATTTGGTAATCTTCTCCCGTTCTTTTTTGGAAAAATGTAGTCTATTGGCGATTTCATACGCCATCTGAGCGCCGGCAATTTCGTGATTATAAAAAATCACCAGCCCATGTTCATCTGCTGAAGCTACTCGCGGTTTGGCAATGTCATGAATCAATGTTGCAAACCGGACAATTGGATCTTTTGAGGGACAGAATTTCAGCGATAAAACATTGTGCGTGAATACATCTTCTGTATGATGTCTGCCGGGACGGACTTGTGAGACACCAATGCCTTCCAGAAGTTCCGGCAAAATATACGCTAATAAGCCGGTATTTTTCAAAAGCATAATACCTTCATACGGAAAATCGCTGGCAAGAATTTTGAGGAGTTCGTCTCTAATTCGTTCCTTGGAAATTTCTGCAAGTAGCGCTGCATCCTGGGTAATTGCCTGCAATGTTTTTTCTTCAATACTACATCCCAATTGCGCTGCAAAACGAATTGCCCGCATCAGCCGCAAGGCATCTTCCTTGAACCGCACATTCGGATCACCAACCGCCCGAATCAATCGCTTTTGCAAATCTTCCCGTCCATTAAATAGATCAATCAGGTATCCGTCATCCTGATCCGACGGTTGGCGGAGAAGGATCTCATCGGGGGGATTCTTCGGCAAAGCCTCAGAATGACGAATGGATAGAGCCATTGCATTAATGGTAAAATCCCGACGGGATAAATCTTCTTCAATCGTCTTGCCCCATTCGACTTTTTCCGGATGCCGCCGGTCAGCATATCCTTGTTCAGTACGAAAAGTAGTAATCTCGATAACACCAGGATGTTCTTCTTCAATCAAATGTTTAATCGCAATCCCGACAGTACCGAACTTATTATCATAAAATGCATTCGGCAAAAGTTGCAGCATCTGCTCCGGCGTAGCATCAGTAGTAAAATCCCAATCCTTCACTTCCCTTCCTGCGAGTAAATCCCTCACACTGCCGCCAACCAAATAAATCTCAAATCCCGCTTCAGAAAATTTTTTTGCGAGAGCAAAAACGAACAATGGAATTTTGTCAGACATACTGATATAGTATAACAGATTCAACTTTATACTAAAAAGAAAATCCAGTTCTATTGATTCCTGGACAGGTAAGGACGACGTCCAGATGCAGCCTTCAGGCCTTACCAGAAACTTTTTAAAAGCCATTAACAATGTGTTTCTGGTAAGCGCTAGAGCGCGCATCCAGAATCCTTGGCAAGGGTAAAGAATCTAGAAGCATTCCTGTAGTAATTTATGAAAAATGATAAAGGATATGTGTATATAATGGCAAATACCAGACCAACACTTTATACAGGATCCACAAATAACTTACTAAGAAGGGTTTATGAACATAAAAATCATCTTATAAAAGGATTCACAGCTAAATATAATTTACACAATTTAGTTTATTATGAAATTTTGGAGAATGTTGACCAAGCATTAATAAGAGAAAAACAGATTAAAGATCTTAATAGAAAAGATAAACTTGCAATGATAAAGAGATTTAATCCACAAATGAGAGATCTTTACGATGATATAATCAAAGGTGATTATGTTTCCCCTAAGCTAGATAATTCTGGACGTGCTCCTTCTGGTCGCTTACCAGAAACAAATATAAGTTTCTGGGGAGGAGCTAGAGCGACGACTCCAGAATCAACTGATGGCTATACTGGTATGGATGATTCTGGACAAGCCAGAAACAGTATTAATTTTGAGAGAAACTCTATGAAAAAATGGGAAATTGTAAATAAAGAAAAAATTGAAAACAGCGGCTTTAAACCGGAAAAGCTTATTAATCTGCTTCTTGAAAATCGCGGTATTAAAACGAAAAAAGACAGAGCATCTTTTCTCCATCCGAGACTTGAGGAGGTAACGATTGAAAACGTAGGGATAGATACAAGGCAGCTGAAAAAGGCGCTCAAACGCATCAAAAACGCGCTCGATAATAAGGAACAGATCGTGATTTACGGCGATTATGATGTAGACGGCATCACCGGTACGGCTATTCTCTGGGAGACATTGTATGCTCTAAAGGCAAATGTTGTTCCCTACATTCCGAATAGGATTGAGGAGGGATATGGACTATCCAAAGCAGGCATTGCAAATTTTCAATCACAAATTTCAAATGTTACGGTAATCATTACTGTGGATAATGGTATTGTCGCAAATGATGCGGTTGACTTTGCCAATGAGCAAGGCATTGACGTTATCATCACAGACCATCATACGCGTGGAGAAAAATCTCCTGAGGCTCATGCAATTGTGCATACGACCAGTCTTTGCGGCGCTGGCGTAGCGTATCTGTTATCACGAGAAATAAAGAATATGTTTCTGGGGAGCGAGGAAAACGAGCGACTCCGGAATCAAATCGATTCATTTGCTCACAGTTCACTGTCCTCAGTTCACAAGAATAACACTACGGTGAACCGTGAACCGACAACTGAGAACAGTATTGATTCCTGGACAAATGCCAGGACGATGTCTGGACAAGCCCGAAACATACATAATGACTCTCATCTCGAGCTGGCAGCGCTGGGCACTGTTGCTGATCTCGTCCCGCTTACCGGCGCCAATCGCGCTATTGTCAAATTCGGGCTGGAAAAACTTTCGCAAACCCAACGCCCCGGTTTACAGGAACTATTCCATCTTGCCGGAATATATGTTTCCGGGGATCCGTCAGCTGGCGGAACTGATTCCGGACGCACTCCTACGTCGCTTGCCAGAAACACTCTTGGTGTGTATGAGGTCGGACATATTATCGCTCCCCGGCTTAATGCTGCCGGACGGCTTGAAAGCGCTATGGACAGTCTGCGGCTCATATGTACTACCAGCCGCAAACGGGCACAAGAATTGGCAAGTAAGTTGGAATTGATTAATCGAGAACGACAAGCACTCATGAGAGAAGCGACAAGCCATGCAATTGATGGAATTAAGAAGCAGGAATCAAGAATCAAGAATGTACTTTTTGTAGGGCACCAGACCTATAAGGAAGGCGTCATTGGTCTGGTTGCGGGCAAACTGGTTGAAGAATTTTATCGCCCATCAATTGTTCTTTCAATTGGAGAAGTGCATAGTAAAGGCTCTGCGCGGTCCATCAGCGGATTTAATATTATTGAATTTCTGCGCAGCCATCAGGAACATTTTGTTGGTCTCGGCGGTCACCCTATGGCAGCGGGATTTACCATCGAAACTGCCAAAATGGCAACACTACAAAAACTTCTTGAAGAAGCAGCAGAGAAGATGCTGGAAGAAAACGTTTTGCAACGAACGCTCCGGATTGATTGTGAGTTGCCATTGTCGTTAGTTACTCAAAATCTGTATGAAACACTCCAGCAACTCTCCCCTTTTGGCATAGGAAATCCCGAACCAGTCTTCGTCAGCCGCAACGTCACTATCAAAGACCTGAAAATCCTCGGCCGCGACGGCAAACATTTGAAATTAGTAGTAATGTCACATGTTTCTGGCAAGCGACCAGAAGGAGCGCGTCCAGAATCAACTGATGATTCTGGACAAGCCAGAAACATATATACTATCGATGCTATCGCTTTCAATATGGCAGACAAAGCGACCACTCTTCACATCGGCGATACAATCGATATTGCCTATACAATTGATGAGAACCGCTGGAATGGCACTGTGAAGCTACAATTGAAAGTGAAGGACATAAATACAATCCCTTAGGAAGAAGCATCTTCTTCCTTGGTCTGCGTATGTTGGATTCAACTACTTCTCCGCGGGAGGTGGCCTTGGTTTTTTTCCAGTGTCCTCACAAGTTGCCATGTCCTACCAGGAGTAGCTTGAGTACGATACTTCTTTTTAGGGAGAATTTGTACTGGTTCATTTCCTCCTTGATTATCAGGTTGTTGAACTTGTTCTTCTTGAGATCCTTCCCCATTATCCTGAGTTAGACGTACTTGTAGCTTTCTAACTTGAGTATTTATCCTCTGTAGCCTGTCAAAACCTGCTTTCATGCTCTCGAAGTCTATCATAATTTTTCACCTCCTTTTCACCAAAAAAAATCTCCTGCTTCCAGGAGATTGAATGGTGCAAATGCTATGCGCGTTCCATCAATCCCCCGGCCGTCCATAGACGGGAAGGAGATTAATAATAAAAGTGGAACGCCACATCTTTTGCATACTGCAAAAAGTATACCCTATCTCTTCCATCTTGTCAAGAAAGAGAAAGTAGAGTATGATAGCAATTTAGAATTCAGATTACGTATCCATGTTTCTGGCGAGTGCTGAAGCACGAGTCCAGAATCAACGATCCTGGACAGTACCAGGACTTCGGATTCTGGATGCGGCCTTCAGGCCTTACCAGAAACATCACTTACGTTAGATGTAAATTTCGTATTATATTGATATGCGACAAACCCGTATTCTCGCCAAAGAGACACCAAATAAAATTGGTGAGGCAGTCCTCGTCCAGGGATTTGTCCAGGCCCGCCGGGATCATGGGAAACTCATTTTTATTGATCTTCGCGACCGCTCCGGCCTTTTGCAAATTGTGTTTAATCCGCAAGTTTCCAAAGAGACACATGCTACAGCCTCCGAACTACGCCCGGAAGACGTGGTAGCAATTCAGGGAAAGGTAAATAAACGCCCTGAACGGCTGGTGAATCCCAAAATCGTCAGCGGCACAGTTGAACTGGAAGCAACGGATATTGAGGTGTTAAATAAAGCAGAGACACTTCCCTTTGACATGGGTGGAGAAAGACTCAATCTGGAATTGCCGACACTGCTTGATTACCGCTCCCTCACCCTGAAACACGAACGCATCCGCAAGATCTTTTACGTACAAGCCGCACTTGCAGATGCTTTCCGTGAAGCTGCAAAACAGCTGGATTGTACAGAAATCTTTGTCCCAACGATTGCTGCCGGCGCTACTGAAGGAGGAGCAGACGTGTTTACAGTGAACTATTATGAGCATCGGGCTTACATGACGCAAAGCCCCCAGTTGTATAAACAAATCATGGTAAGTGTGCTTGAGCGGGTTTTTACTATTGCCAAAGCGTATCGCGCCGAACCCTCTGTTACCACACGACACTTGTCTGAGATTACTATGATGGATATTGAGATGGCGTTTATCAATGACTTCTCAGAGCTTTTGGACGCCATTGAATTTGTCGGGACATATATGATCAAAACTGTCTCGGAAAAATATGCAGCAATCCTTGAAGAATTCGGGGTTGGGAAACCATTAATTCCCCACAAAATTCCCCGTTTGAAAATGCGGGAAGCGCAAAAAATTATCAAAGAGCGAACCGGACGCGATCAATCGAAAGAATTGGATCTTAATCCTGAGGACGAAAAAGAAATCTGTCTCTGGGCTAAAGAAACACATAATTCGGACTTCGTTACGATCACTCACTACCCGACGAAAAAACGCGCTTTTTACACCTATCCTGATCCGCAAGATCCGGAATATAGTTACTCCTATGATCTTCTCTTCAAAGGCTCAGAGATCCTCAGCGGCAGCCAGCGTATTCATAACTATGGACACTTACTTGCGGCAATGAAAGCAAAAGACATTGATCCAAATAATTTTGGTATGTATCTCATGGCGTTCAAATACGGCATGCCGCCGGAAGGAGGCTTCTCTTTTGGGCTGGAAAGACTTACAATGAAAGTACTGGAATTACATAACATCCGGGAAGCATCCCTCTTCCCGCGGGATATGGAGCGCGTCGATGAAAGATTCTCTATTATTTCGGAAAAAGATAAAACCAAAAAAGTTCATCAAAAGTAAGCCGAAACCAAAGGTGGAAGCTCCGAAAAAACCACGGATAACGCTGAAGGGGAAAATACAAAATTTCAAACTCAGAATTAAGAAGCAGGAATCAGGAAGCAAGGGAAAAAAACTAATAAGAAAGAGACCCTTACTTCTTACTTCTTGCGTCTTGCTTCTTAGGAGGAAATTCCAATCTTCACCAAAACCCAGATCCACTGCTGGAATCTTTTCCCTGCTGAAACGATTTGAATTCGATTTGCAACTACTCTTGATCCCTTCAATTTTGCTCATCATTCTAGCAATACTGCTGCATATCAATAAAAATCTCGCTGCAAAAATCAATGCAAATAATTTGTCTTCCTATCCACAAACTGCGGCGCTTGCTCCCTATCCACTGGTTACTACTGACCAGGTACCAGATCTATCTGCAAAAGCAGCGATTGTTCTGGATGTTGCCTCGCAAGTACCAGTGTTTACCAAAAATCCTGATCTACGATTCTCTACTGCATCAACGACGAAAATTATGACTTCACTTGTCGCACTGGATTATTATAAACCTGATGCTATCCTTACTATTAAATCCTCTGGTGTGCAAGGAACAATTCTGGGCGCTGTCCCGGGACAACAATTTACTTTCTTAAATCTATTGTATGCAATGCTGCTTCCTTCTAATAATGATGCTGCAGTTGCAATTTCGGATAATTATCCCGGTGGCCAGTCTGCCTTTGTCGCAGCTATGAACACGAAAGCCCAAACATTACATTTAACTAATACCCACTTCTCTGATCCTGATGGCCTTGATGATGATGGTGATTACACAACAGTAGTTGATATGAGCCGTCTGGCATCTGCTGCTATAACCAATCAACTTTTTACGCAAGTTACCTCAACGAAAGAAAAATTTATTACTGACCGCAGCGGTTTGCATACGTATAAACTGGATAACTCAAATGAACTTCTTGGTATTGATGGTGTAACAGGGATGAAAACCGGTACTACAGAAGGCGCCGGCGAAGTACTTGTCACCTCAGCGATTGAAAATAAACATAAGTATATTATCGTCGTTATGGATAGCCAGGATAGGTTTGGAGATACGGAAAAACTGATTGATTTTGTCAAAAATAATGTGCACTATATTGAACCCAACCTCACCCCAAACCACTAACAAAATTCCACAAAAATAAATTCAAGATCAATAAATCGGAGGAGTTCTTTTAAAAAATATGTTTCTGGCTTGTCCAGAATCACAGTAATACGCATTGTTCATTTGTATCTGCTCATAATGAAACAATCGAGCACTGCAACACGTATATCGAGCCGCGCTGATTCTGGATGCGGCCTTTTGGCCTTACCAGAACCATTACTTTCCTTAGATGAGATCTTCACATCAATTCTGAACTCTCAATGCTACATTTATTTCACCCATTGATTCTCTACCGCTGATACATATGCCATGAAATTATCATTGCCTTCGAACACAATCACCGGCATCAGATATGCCTGTTGCGTTTGCCCAAGATAATAAGCCAGATAAATATTATTGATCAAAATATTACTGCTTGAACCATTGTACGAAGCAATATATGCTTTACCTGCTTTTAGTTCATCAAATGCCTCCTGCGGTGTCTTGATGCCATAAGTCGCATCTGTATTTGACGTCGTATCGATTTCCTGGTGGACAAAATCTGCCTGCACGACTTGTGCTGCTGACGGGCCGGAAGCAATCCAGAAACTCATCGTAGAATACGGCGGATTGGGATACACAATTGGCAGCTGCATTTTCGTTGTCTGCATGACGTGATTGTCACCCTGCACACCAGTATTCAACTCATAACTAATATCTTTCTGATAAAAATCCACGCGAATTACCTGTGCCTTGGAAAGACTGGTCGCCGGTATCAGGGTATTATTTTGGATAGAGAAAAGTTGCGGGTATGTCGTATAACGGACGGTTTGATTCGGATTTTGTGTCTTCGTCAAATCAATATCATCGGGAAAAAGAGCAAGCGTATTTAAATATGATTGTGCTGTTTGAATCGCATTATCCTGATCTGATAAATTCTGCGCTTCAAGAACTGTCAGTGAAGGCAAATAATTAGAAAGCAAATTGAAATCAAACGTTACCGTATTCATCCGCATTTTAAAAGTGATGGCTGTCTGGGGGTCTTGCATATCCCATTCGTACCAGGAATTACCCAAAGGGATTTCCGCAACCGTATTACCATCAGGAGTCGTAAAACCAAGTGCTGCCATTTTTGACCGCGCATTGTTAAGATTTAAGAGATTTGGTTGCGGCCTTTTAACCGGATAGATATTGAGCCGGTCGGGAAACTGCGGTAAGGTACCGCTTAATGTGTTGAGTGTATAGCTGAATTGCTGTTGCGTGGCATTTTTTGGAAATTGCAGGGCCGGGAGTACGCCATAGGCGTAATTCGGGGGCGCGATTTTTGGCGGATAAAGAATATTTTTTACTAAGATACCTATACGAATAATGATAAAGAGGGTGATTGTCCCGCCCAAACCGATTGCCATACCTAGCCCGACTTTTTTGATCATCTCAACTGTTTCATGAAGACTCATATATTGAGTATAAGAGAAAAATTGAGTACAATGCAAGGAGTTATGGTTCGAACCCGTATCGCTCCCAGTCCAACAGGTTATCCGCATATTGGTACGCTTTATCAGGCTTTGTTTAATTATGCCTTTGCTCACCGCTTTGACGGAAAATTTCTTGTCCGGATTGAGGATACTGACAGAACCAGATTTGTCGAAGGCGCGGAAGAGGTCATTTTCCAGATGCTTGACTGGGCAGGACTGCCCGAAGATGAAAGTCCGAGAAAAGAAGGGCAGTTTGGACCTTATAGGCAATCAGAACGTTTGGAAATCTATCATACCTATATCCAGAAATTGCTGGATCAGGACAAAGCGTATTACGATTACTATCCCAAATCTGCAGCAGGAATAAAAAAAAATTACCAGAATAAACAGGACACTCCTTCTCCTTTTAAGGGAGGAGGCCGGGATGAGGGTAAAAATAAAGAAGGTCGAATAAGTCAATCAGGACTGCAATCTCCCCCGCCTCCAAAAACAATTCAGGAAATGATTCAAAGTGGTGATTGGATTATTCGCATGCGCGTACCGAAAGACAAACCAGTAACCTTTGTTGACGAAATCCGCGGGGAAATTACTTTTGAAGCAAATCAAATTACTGATCAGGTTATCTTAAAGTCTGACGGCTTCCCTACGTATCACTTAGCAGTTGTTGTTGATGATCACCTCATGGGTATCACTCATGTCGTGCGTGCTGAGGAATGGATCAGCTCAACGCCAAAACATGTTCTACTGTATCACTACTTCGGATGGGAATTACCAAAATTTTATCACACCCCTGATCTTCGCAATCCTGATAAATCTAAACTTTCCAAACGCCATGGACATACTGATATGCGATGGTATCGGAATGAAGGATACCTTCCGCAGGCATTACTAAATTTTTTAGCCCTTCAAGGCTGGACGCATCCGCAGGAAAAAGAAATTTTTTCCCTTAATGAATTTATTGCTGTATTTGATTTGAAAGATATTCGAGCAGTCGGACCGATCTTTGATCTTACCAAACTCACCTGGATGAATCAGCAATATATCCAAAATCTTCCTGATGCAAAACTCAAACAAGAGATTATTGCTTTTTTCCCGGCAGCCAAAGAGTTATCAGAAGAGCTCCTCAATCAACTCATGCCGCTGGTCAAAACTAGAATGCAAACGCTAAAAGATTTTGAGAAACTTACCAAAGTCTTTTTCGCACACTTCACTGCGCAACTTTCGGAAAAAGAACAAACGATTGCTTCTGATCTGAAAAAATCACTGGAAACCATTGTCAATTGGCAGGAGCAGAATATATTTGCGGCAATGAAAGACATACTCACCCGCTATCATGAACATATGCCCATCTTGTATCACATACTTACCGGAGAAAATCGCGGCTTGCCATTGCCAAAAGTCATTGAACTTTTGGGAAAAGAAAAAACGATGGAGCTGCTGGATGGGCCTTCCGGACTTACCGGAAACGAAAGCTTATGAGGAAGTAATCATTTTCTATGAAAACCTCTCTTGCGCATTTCATCTCAACTGTTTTTAACCCCTTATTTCTCCTGCTTTTTATGCCATTAGTACTTGTGTACTATAGTACTGGTGATGTCCTCAGCGCCATGCATTGGACAGCCTACTCGGCGTTTTTTCTGCTGCTTATCGTAGCAGTTGTCGTCTACGGTGTACAAAAAGGGACATTTAGCGATCTTGATGTCTCAAAACGTGAACAACGCCCCCTCTTATTTCTCCTGACCATCATTATCGCCATGCTCTATCTTGCCGGCTTGTTTGTCTTCCAGGCCCCGCTGGTATTATTTCTTACCATCTTCGCGCTCATGGTTGGAACATTTCTTGCCAGTATTATGAATGTATATCTGAAAGCAAGTCTTCATGTAGCGGTTATTACCGGATTGACCATTACACTCACAGTGTTGTATAAACACTGGTACACACTGCTTCTTTTGCTTATTCCGCTCGTCGCCTGGTCGCGGATCACCATCAAACGTCATACATTCATAGAAACAATTGCTGGCGCAGTACTGGGAAGTTTGCTATCATTAGGAATGTACGCGGTGATAAAGTTTTTCTTTAACAGCTAAATCATATCGCCTAGAAAAGCGAGGCATAAAAATTTTTCCATACACATTTTCACATGATTAACATCAAAAAACTTATCAAATCATTCCATTACGCCTTTCAAGGTATCGCCTACGCCCTCAACAATGACCAAAATTTGCGCATCCATTTTATAGTTGCCTGTCTGGTAATCATCGTCAGTATCCTACTTGATGTCAATCCATTCGAAATGGGTATCCTTGGCGTCATGATCCTCCTGGTCATTGCAGCAGAAATGATTAATACAGCAATTGAAAAAATGGTTGATCTCATCACAAAAGAACATCGTATGGAAGCAAAAATTGCAAAAGATGTTTCTTCCGGCATGGTACTTTTGATTGCCACAGGCTCAGTCATTATTGGTGTTCTGATTTTTGCTCCTCATATCCTCCGGCTTTTCCGAATCGCCCGCTAGAACGCACTGCACAACTTTCTTTCTTATCCTCCCAACACTCAAGGCAATACATGCAAGATGCTGCACCCTGATAGATTTTTAAAAGATGCTCCCGTCTGCTTGACAAACCCCCTCCTAACCGGCTAGCATAAACTCTATGGAGCATCATGAATTTAAATTCACCCACAAGTCAGGACTCCTCACCCACCGGGTATTTTATCTTATTCTTCTTCTTTTGATTATCCCTATTTCACTCTTGTTGACGTTTGAAATGGGAAGGCTGCAGGCAAATT
>Ga0070740_10005555_pt1 | contig 11614 bp, 7 predicted proteins | sample Coa_R2_FD_67286 | JGI IMG/M metagenome (GOLD analysis project Ga0070740, IMG submission 67286) | Surface soil microbial communities from Centralia Pennsylvania, which are recovering from an underground coalmine fire - Coalmine... | ecosystem: Environmental > Terrestrial > Soil > Unclassified ...
CCGTTGCAAATTCACTTCAGGACGAAAGCCGCGCAGGGGTCGTTGCCGGAACTGGTAAAGGGCACGAAGGGCGGATTGAGCGCCTGCACGAAGGCGGCTCCAGGGACGGCACCGGCGGGCTTGGTGAAAGTAAAGCGCGTGGAGTTGATCAGCGTCAGCGCAATCTTCGCTTTGCCGCCCGCGCCCAGTCCGCCCAGATTTACGACTTTGCCCGACTGCGCGTTGAACAGGTTGATCACGGTCAGTGCCGAGAAGCCGGCGCCGTCAACCGTAAACGTACTGCCGCTTTGGGTCACGCCGTCGACCATAATCTGCGCGCCGATTGGCACCGACACCGCGTCGCTCTTGGTCGTGTAGCTGTGGCCGGTCCCGGCGTTGCTGACCACGATCGAGCCGGGGCCGGTTGGTGCGCCGGGCGGCAGCGTGAACAGGATGGAACTGGCGCCCAGGTTGAGGTCGCCTGGATTGAGGAAATCGGTGAGCTTGCCGTCGGCCGTGAAGACGTCCACCGCGACGCCGTTTTTGGTGTCGAAGCCGCCACCGTTGATCGTCACGACACTGCCCTGCATCAAAGTGGTCTCGACGTTGGCGGTGGCGAAGCTCGGATCGAGACTTGTCGCCGCCAGAGCCTGGCCGTTGACGCCGGCGATGGAGGGCAGGCCGGCTGCTGCTGAACCCTGCAGCAGGGCATAGGCGAGGTTGGAAGTGGTGTATCCCTGGTCGGTGTTGATCACCTGTAACGAGACGAAACCCTGTCCTTGGGGGGTGGTGGGCGGAACCGGCACTACCAGTTGGGTGGCGGTGCCAGCGGTAGTGGGCTTGAGTGGTCCTGCATTGGTCGCGCCGGCGGCGGTGCCAACGAAGAAATTAACCACCGAACCTTGAGTGAAGTTGCTCCCCTTGATGACGAAGCTGTCACCGACCGGCACCGGATTGCTCACGCTGGTGATCACGGGATGGCCGGGCAGCGGCGTCGGGGTCGGCACCAGCACCGTCGGCAGCGGTGTACTGTTTGCGCATTTGCCAGGGGTCGGGAGCGGGGTTGGGGTCGGAGTTTTGGCTGGCGTGAAAGTCGGAATTACCGTCGGCGGCCCTGTTACCGAGAATTGCGCAGTGGCGGTGGCGGCCAGCAGCGTCGAATTGCCCGCAAATTTCGCCGTCTGCGCGGTGACTTCAGGGGTCGCCGGTGTCAGCTTGCATGACGCGATGCCCTTGGCGTCAGTGGTCCCGACGCATGAATTGCCTTGCAACGAAAGCTGCACGCTGACGCCCGATACCGGCACCGCCGGGCTGACGGAAATGTCGCTCAGCGCCGCCGTCAACGTCACCGCCTTACCGGCCATCGCGCCGGCCGGACTGAGGTTGAGTGTCAGGAAGCTGGTGTGTTTGCCCACGGCCCAGGTAATTACGCTCTGATTGGAGGTCAGGTTGATGGTTCCGAGCGCGGCGTTGGCGGTGACCGTGTCGACCCCCGGAAAGATCCCTACATAGCTGAAAGCAGCGCTTCCACCCACACCCGAGCGCACCATCTTGCTCTGCGGATTGGCGCCCGTGACGGTAAAAAAGATCGGCGTGCCGAGTGATGCGGCGGTGTAATGAAAGGTGGCGGCTAAGGTCTGCGGCGTACCCTGTATGGGGTTGGGCGAGAACGTGGGCGGTGAAAGCTCCAGCGCCGGCGGCTGGGCAGGCGCGGCGTAGGTGCAGCTTCCCGTGGCGTCCGTGATCTTAAAGACCGCGTCGCCCTGCGCCGCATAGATGCATCCGTCGGGGCCGCGCACCAGGTTGTTGGCGCCGGCCGGCCCAGGCACCAGGGTCAATGCCGGGCTGGGCGGGCTGCTCGTGAGGTCCTCGATGGCGATCCCTGAGGTCGTCTTGGTGGTCGTATCGAAGGGATTGAGAAACAGCGACTGGGCGTCTCCGTTGGCTTGCGTGCCGCTGGCCACCAGGCCGAGGTACGCAACGGCAAGATTGGCCAGCGTGCTCACCGTTGGAGTGGACGGACCGTTGGTTGCGCTGACCCGGTTGATGTGAGCAAAAGGCCCGTTGAGGCCCCAGGCGTAGATGGTGCCCGAGGCGGCAAACGAAATGTTCGCGTTGGGCGTTCCGGGCATGTTGGCGTAGACCATCGTCTTGGGTGTACTGGTGTCCTGACCCGAGATGCGCCACATGGCGGGATTGTCGGAGCCGGCCCCGCTGCAGGAATCGTCGGTGAACAGGTCGCCGCTCAGGGGATCGACGGCAAGTGCGGTCGGACAGGTCAGATTGGCGGCCACGGTGTTGACAATCGTGCCATTGGAGGGGTCGATCTCGAATACCGCTCCGGTGGTGAAATTACCGGTGGTCGCGTCGCGGCTGGCGAACAGCCTGCCCTTGTGGTCGAACACCAGTCCGGCCAGCGACGGTCCCAGCGCGGTGGCGGTGATCAGGGTGGAACTGTTTGCGATACCTCCGCCGGGCGGGAATTTATAAATGTTGCCGGTGGGCGAGTCGGTGACATACAGGTCGCCGGCCAAATCGAACGCCATCCCGTAGGCGCCCGAGCAAGTGAAGTTAACATCCCCGAAAAAGAAACTCTGCGCGATAAACCCGGTTGCGTAAGGAGTCACCTGAAACCCGGGTGCGGCGGGAGGAGTGCCGTTGCCGCAGCCGTTGGCCGGACCGCCGGTGAAACTCACACTGGCCGTGGTGGGAAAGGGCAAATTGCCGTCGGTGACGTCCACCACGCTGTAGGTGATGGCTTGCGCGACCTGGTCGACCGCGGTGAACTGCACCTGGCCGCTGGCGTCGGTCAGCGCGGGAATCGGCCCTTTGATTACCGAATTGCCCGGCCCCTGCGAGATCTGGACCAGCTTGCCCGGTGAGGGACGGCCCAGTTTATCCTTGAGGGTCACAACGATCACCGCGTTGCTGATGCCGTCGGCCGCGACGCTGGCCGGAAACGCATCTAGCCCGGCGCTTACCGCCGGCGCGGTGACGAATGAAAGGGTCGGGCTCTGTGACAACACGATGCCATCGGTGGTGTCCTTGGCGGTCAGCGTCAGCTTTTCGGCGGTCAGGTCGGTGACCTGGAAAGTGGCGACGCCGTTGGCGATATTGGTGACTGCGCTCGGCGGGCTGATCTTGGCATGGCTGCCTGCGCCGGCGCTCAGCGTCACCGCCTTGCCGCTGACACTGTTGCCATTGGCGTCGATTAATGCGACCAGCACCGGGCTTGAAGTGGTGCCATCGGCCGCCACTCCGATTGGGATGCTGCCCGCCGGTATCGGAGCCGAAGGCAGTATCAAGGAGGCCGTACTACTGGGGACTCCCGCGCTCTGCCCGCTGAGCAATAGGTGAAGGACGTTGACATTGGGCGAGCCTAGGCCCACATGGGCGAAGTCGCTGCCCATGCTGGCCGGCGGGTGAAAGCCGCTACTCTTGGCCAGCGGATAGAGCAACGGGTTCAGAAAGCCCAGATTGGCGCCCTGGGCCTGATTGAGCAGCGCCGCATAGCCGGCCCAAATCGGCGCGGCATTGCTGGTGCCGCCGTACAGGAGACCGGTTGGACAGCCGCCCGCGTCTGCCTGGCAAAGCAAGACACCGCTGGCCGGATCGGCACTGGTGACCACGTCGGGCACCGAGCGCGACGCGGTGGAGTTCAAGGCGCTTTGGTAAGCGGGACGGCTGAAGAACTTGCTCAGCCCGAAACCGCCCTGACCCGAAGGCGGGTTGGCGCCGGCTCCGTTCCACCAGCTTTCGCTTTGGTAAACCGAAGCCGGTCCGGAACTGAGCGAGCTGCCGCCGACCGCCGTCGCGTTGGGCGAATCGGCGGGTACCGCCACGGTATTGGCGCTGCCGTCAAGGCAGGTGCTTCCGGTGTCGCCGGCGCCATTGAATACCGAAATTCCCGAGGCGGCCGCAGCGGCCAGAATCGAATCGATACTGGAAACGTCGGCCAGGGTGGTCTGGTCTTCGCAATAAGCCCAGCTATTGCTGATCACCGTCACATGATCGTTGATCATCCGGTTGAACAGGGTCTGAAAGCTGGCGCCTGCACCGGCGAAGGGCGCGTCATAGACCACGGTCTGGGCACCCGGCGCGACCGTCAACGCGGCGTTGATGTCAAGCAGCACCTCGTCCTCACCCGAGCCGACTTTGGCGCCCCCGTTTACCGGTACCTCGCTGAGATGGCTCATCAGGGTGCTGGGAAGACCCATGAAGGCAAGGTAATCGGTCAGGTCGGCAGGGTTGTATTTATCAAACTCGAGCAGGCCGATGGTCTGGCCGGTGCCGTCGACGTCAATCCAGGGCGGACGAATGCCGCTCGCCGCCGACTTGCCTGCCGCGGACGAGCCCGAAGCGGTGCACTGCAGCGCCAGCGCTTTGGCCAGGCTGGCGAAACAAGCCGCGTCGCTGTTGCAAGGTTTCAGGTCGGTAGTGCATTCCTGATAAATATTCTGTTGTCGACTCGCGCTGGCTTCGGGACAGGCAAGCACGGCAAGTTGGCAAAGGATGTTGACGAAGAACGGATTTCTTTCTACCACCCTGGCCGGCTGCGCCAGATTCGATAGCCCGATAATTGCCTGCACTGCGGGAGCAATCTCGGCGGGCAGGAGCGGATCCTCAGCGTTTGCGTAAAACTGCCGCGTGCCGCTCCGATAACTCCGGATCCGCACCGCGAACGTCCGGGCCGCCGCGGCTTTTGTAGCGCGCATGGTCAGCGTGAGCCGGTTGGCCGAACCTTCGACCAGCTTCAAACCATTGGCGCGCAGATAGTTCAGAACTCCAGCGTAGGCTTGCGGCGATGGCCCGAAGCGCTCCGCGAGCTGACTCGGGCTGAGAAAATGATGGAACTGAGCGGAGTGCGAATTGTAAACCTCGCGCAGGTAGCGCTCGAAGCCCGCCTGGTCGCGGCGCCTGAGCACGATCGTCAGGGTCAACGGCTGCTCCGCCTGCCGGTCCGGCGAAGCAACCACGGTCGCTTTGGCCAGCGCCGGTAATACCTGGCCCGGCAGCCGCACCCACGCGGCTGCGCCACCCGCGTCGGCCTCGGGCGTGGCGGCGGTATCGGCGCAAAGCAGCACAACCATCAGGCTGGCTACGGATAAGATTGTCACGGAGCGGCGCAACATCGGCTCCCCCGGTTCAAGCCTGGTGGCCAGCAGGCGAACCAGGTGAACTCAGGAGATGCCAGCCAGCGTTAAGGTTCAATATTCTAAATCAGCGCAATTTGAAATAAATAACATTTGAGATCATTAAAATACAAGCAGAATGGCTTAGACTGCATTGTTTCTGCTGTTGACGAATAAAATGCAAAATCGGGCCGGGCTTCGCGCATCGGCACGGAGATGTCCGCTGCGCTAAGGCCGCTGCAACCTTTTCTTTCGCCTTTCAAGCGCCTGGCGGGCTTGTTCGAAGTCGCGCTCCCATTGGGCCACCAGCCTCATCAGGTCGGTGCGCCGCTTCTTTTGGGCTGCACGCTCCAGTTTGCGCATCGTCGGCACCAGGCCGGTGACTCCAAGGGTTGCGGTGAAGCCGATGCAGGTGTGCGCGGCGCGCGCCACCCCATCAAGGTCGCCGGCGTCGATGGCGGCACGCACTTTGGCGAGACCCTCGGTGGTGTGGCGCACGAACATCGCCACCAGTTCGTCCATCGCGGCCGGATCGCCTGCGGCGAGATCCTCGATGATACTGAAGTCGATTTCGATTCGTTTGGTGCGCCCCGGCGTCACAGTGTCGGCACACCCACGACCGGCGCATCACGTCTGTTGCTCAGCTACGCGCCGATGCGCCCATCGTGTTCGGCTCTGACGCGATCACTCAACGCCATGAATTGACCCCGTTGCTGCTTCCCTTTCATTGCGCCGCCGGCGGCGCTAGAAGTTAGCACCGGTCAGGAGGTTTGCGATGAAAGTCAGGGCCGCCGTTGCGCATCGGGCGGGAGCGCCGCTGGAAGTCACCCAGGTCGACCTTGAAGGGCCGCGCCGCGGCGAGGTGCTGGTGGAAATCAAGGCCACCGGCGTATGCCATACCGACGCCTACACGCTGTCGGGCAAGGACCCCGAAGGGTTGTTCCCCTGTATCATGGGGCACGAGGGAGCGGGGGTTGTGGTCGAGACCGGGGCGGAGGTCACCACGCTCAAGCCCGGCGACCACGTAATCCCGCTCTACACTCCCGAATGCCGCAACTGCCCCTCGTGTCTGTCGGGCAAGACCAATCTGTGCACCGCGATTCGCGACACCCAGGGGCGCGGCGTAATGCCCGACGGCACCAGCCGCTTTTCGCTAGGCGGGAAGATGGTGCACCATTACATGGGCACCTCGACTTTCGCCAATTACACGGTGGTGCCAGAAATCGCGCTGGCCAAGGTGCGCGAGGACGCCCCCTTCGACAAGATCTGTTACATCGGATGCGGTGTTACGACCGGAATCGGCGCGGTGATCAACACCGCCAAAGTGCAAGTCGGCGACCGCGTGGTGGTGTTCGGCCTGGGCGGAATCGGGCTCAACGTCGTGCAAGGGGCGCGGATGGCGGGGGCGCGCATGATCGTCGGCATCGACCTCAATCCGGCGCGCAAGGCGATCGCCGAGAAGTTCGGGATGACCCACTTCGTCAATCCCAAAGAGGTCGAGGGCGAGCTGGTGCCCTACCTGGTCAACCTGACCGGCGGCGGCGCGGACTTTGCCTTCGAATGCGTGGGCGACGTCAAGCTGATGCGTCAGGCGCTGGAATGCTGTCAGCGCGGATGGGGCACGTGCGTGATAATCGGCGTGGCGGCGGCGGGCCAGGAAATCTCCACGCGTCCGTTCCAACTGGTCACCGGCCGTACCTGGAAAGGCACCGCGTTCGGCGGCGCCAGGGGCCGGCGCGACGTGCCCAAAATCGTCGACTGGTACATGGAAGGGCGCATCAATATCGACGACCTGATCACGCACACGATGCCTCTTGAGCGCATCAACGACGCCTTCGACCTGATGCATCAGGGCGAGTCGATCCGCTCGGTGATCGTGTATTGAGAGCACACTTGGTCAGCGAGACAGCGCGTCTTCAGACCAGCCCAGGTCATCCCGGCTTGCGGTCAGAGCTTCGATTCGAGTGCGTGGCAATGACCGCCTGCCAAGATCCCCCAGGCTAACTGACAAGCGACAAGGGCGCCGCCTTCATAGCGGTCATCACCTCTTCGCGCGGGTCGAGTCATCGGAACTTCGGAGCGCGCTTTTCTCTGATGCCCGCCAGGCCTTCCCGGGCGTCGGCGCCAAAGAAGCCCAGCATCTCCAGCGCCAGCGAGGTGTCGAAGGCCGGACCCGCCATGCGCAGCCAATTGTTCAGCGACCGCTTGGTCCAGCGCAGCGCCTGCTGGGGACCGGCGCCCAGCTTGCGCGCCACCTCCATCGCCCGCTCCATCAGCTTGTCGGCGGGCACGCACAGGCTGACCAGTCCGATGCGCTCGGCTTCCTTGCCGTCGATAAAGTCGGAGGTGAGCAGATAGTACTTGGCCTTGGCCATCCCGCACAGCAGCGGCCAGGCGATGACGGCGTGATCGCCCGCCGCGACGCCGATTCTCAGATGGCCGTCGGTAAAGCGCACGTTGTCGGCGGCGATGCTGATGTCGGCCAGCAGCGCCACCGCCAGCCCGGCACCTACCGCCACGCCGTTGATCGCTGACACAATCGGTTTGTCGAGGTTGATCATGTTGTAGACAATGTCGCCCGCTTCACGCCAACTCTGCGCCACCGCCTCGGGGCTGCGCGTCATCTCCTCGATCATGTCCAGGTCGCCGCCCGCGGAGAAGGCGCGTCCCGCGCCGGTAATCAGGATCACGCGCGCGTCGGGATCCTCGTCGGCGTCCCTCCAGACCTGGGTCAGCTCCCAATGCAGGCGGCGGTTGGTGGCGTTGAGCACCTCGGGCCGGTTGATCGTGACCAGCAGCACGCCGTGCTCTTTATGCTCGAAGAGCAAATGCTGATATTCGCTGTATTTCATTGCTACTTCCTTGCCGCGCGCTCCCGCGCGACTGTCTGCATGTAAGCGAAAACCTTCGGTGCGGTAAAGCGCCGCCGATACGCTGTCTCGCCACAGCGCAATCGGCTAGCTTGAAGTGCGCGCGGAAGTTTGGAATTCGTGTTTGAGGAGGAGCAAATGGCGAGCGGCAGCAACGGCCAATCCGCGGCGATACGCGCCAAACTGAACCATCCGGTTATCGACTCCGACGGGCATTGGATCGACTACGCGCCGGCCTTTGTGGAATATCTGCGCGACAGCGCCGGCCCCCGGGTGGTCGAGCGCTTCCACAAATCCATCCCTTTCGGCGATACCTCGCTGATGTCGCGCGAGGTGCGCCTGGATCGCCGCTATCCGCAGCCGCCGTGGTGGGGGCTGACCACCAGCACGCCCGACCGCGCCACCGCGATGCTGCCGCGGATGCTGTACGAACGGATGCCCGAATTGGGGCTGGACTTCGCGGTTCTGTATCCGAGCGGGCCGGGTCTGTTTGCCGCCTACTTCGGCGACGAAGAGGTGCGCCGCGCCTCCTGCCACGCGTTCAACAAATTCATCGCCGACACCTTCGACGGCTTGCAGGACCGCCTGACCCCGGCCGCGGCGATCCCGATGCATACTCCGGACGAGGCGATCGCCGAACTGGAGCACGTAAAGAGCCTGGGGCTGAAGGCGATCATGGTCGCCAGCCTGGTGCGCCGGCGCATCCCCTGGGTGATGCGCGAGATGCCGCAGGCGGCGCGTCTGGCTACCTGGTTCGACATGCTCGGCATCGACAGCGAGTACGATTACGATCCGTTCTGGGCAAAATGCCAGGAGCTGGGCTTCTCGCCCACCTTTCATACCGGCAGCCAGGGACTGGGGCTGCGCGCTTCGGTCAGCAACTGGGTCTACAATCATATCGGCCATTTCGCCGAGGCCAACGACGCGCTGTGCAAGGCGCTGTTTTTGGGCGGCGTGACGCGCCGCTTTCCCAAACTTCGCTTCGGCTTTCTGGAGGGCGGCGTCGCCTACGGCTTCAAGCTGCTCAACGATCTGATCGGCCATTTCAAGACCCGCAATCCGCAGGCGCTGAAGTACTGCAATCCGGCCAACCTCGACGTCGAATTCCTGGTCAGCATGTTCGAAAAGTATGGCACCGACACGATGAAGCGCACGCTTGACGCGCAGACCCTGCGCGCCGGGATGGAACGCGTCGGGCCGCCCGAGCAGCTAAACGAGTTCGCCGCCTGCGGCGCGCAAAGCCCTCAGGATATCTGCCGGTTGTTCGTGCCGAGTTTCTACTTCGGCTGCGAGGCGGAAGACCACGCCAACGCCTGGGCGTTCAACGCCACCGTGGTGCCGGGCCATAATCGGCTGCACGCAATCCTCGGCACCGACATCGGCCATTTCGACGTGACCGACATGTCGATGGTGGTGGCGGAGGCGTGGGAACTGGTCGAGGACGGGCTGATCACGGCGGATGACTTCCGCGACTTCACCTTCGCCAATCCGGCCCGCTTCTGGTCGGCGAACAATCCGGATTTCTTCAAGGGCACCGCGGTGGAAGGTGCGGTGAGCGCGCTGCGCCCGTGACCGTGCTCGAAGCGTCTCCGAACCCTCACCTTGCCCCTCTCCTACAACTGAATGTGGGAGAGGGGGCAGAAAGACGCGGCGTATTTCTACCGGCGTTGCCCGCGTCTGTGGACCTAGTCCGCAGACGCAAATCGGAGCGGCCGCCGCGGGATTGGTGCAGCAAAATCGCACGGCGGGTGAGGGTGCAGCTCCGCGGCGAGCAAATAGTCACCTGACTGGCGCCGACCTCCCTCAGCCCGGCGCCAGGGCGCGGGCGGTGGCGTCGTCGACCTGGGGAGCGCCGTCGGCGGCGGATGACGACAGCGCCAGCACGTCGATGTGATCGGCGCCGGCGGCGAACTGCGCCTCCAGGCGCGCCGCCAACTGCTCGCGTGTGCCCCATTGCACGATCGCATCGATCAGGCGATCGCTGCCGCCGTCTTTGAAGTCGTGCTCGGCAAAGCCCATCGCGAGCAGGCAATCGCGATAATTGGGCAGGCGCGAGTAGAAAGCCGTGTACTCCCGGCCGATCGCACGCGCCCGGGCCGGGTCGTTCTCCAACACCATGGCCTGAATCACGCACACGGTCTTGTGTGGGCCCACTGCGGCGCGGGCGCGCGCGGTCAGTTCGGGCGGCGCGAAGGTGACGAACACGCCGTCGGTCTGGCGCGCCAGCTTCATCATCAGCGGCCGCTGCGCCGCGATCAGCAGGGGCGGCTCCTTGGCCGGTTTTGGTCCCAGAAACGGCGCCGCCTTCATTTTTGCCACGTACTCGCGCATGAACTGATAGGGCTTTTGGTAACTCATCCCGTAGCGATCGACGAACTTCTGATGGCTGACGCCGACGGTCAGGATGAAGCGCTGGTCGAACAGGCCGGCCAGCGTGCGCGCTGCGTTAATGGTGGTGGCGGCCTCGCGCTTCCACACATTGGCCACGCACAGGCCGATCTTGATGCGGCTGGTGTTGGCCAGCAGCAGCGCGGCCATCACGAACGGGTCGCGCCCCACCACCGCCTCGCCGAACCACATCGTGCCGTACCCCATCGCTTCGAACGTGCGCGCCGCCGCCACCGCTTGCGCCGCGCCCATCGACTCGACGCTGCATGAAATTCCCAGCCGCTCAGATTGCATAAAGACAATGTGTCTAAACGACGCATCCCGACGTCATGGACCGAGAGCTTTGCCCGAGGCGCACGGCGAGGCAACAGCCCCAGCAAGGGTGCCAAGCGGCGGGCGCTTGGGGCGTGCTGCTTTTCAAATTGAAAAGCGCGGCTAGTTGCAATATGAACTGAGGCAGTCGGGAATGCTGAGGAATTCCCGCCCAACTCCGCCATTTCCCGACCCGGCAAGGACTTTGCAGCGGCGCTCTCCTATGCTGGATCTCCTGTCCGTCGCGGCAACCGTGCTCTTCTTTCTGGTCAGTCTGGCCTACGTGCGGGGGTGCCAAAAACTATGACGCCTTTGGAATTGACGCTCAGCATCATTATGGCCGCGGGCCTCACCGCCTACCTGGTGTACGCGATGCTGCGCGCGGAAAAGTTCTGACAGGAACGAGCTTTCATGATGGTCGATGCTGTCCTTCAGGTGGGAGTGTTCGCGCTTGTGGTCACTATCGTCAGCGTGCCGCTGGGGTTGTACATGGCGCGGGTCTTCTGCGAGGAGCGCACCTTGCTCGACCCTGTGCTCAGGCCCGTCGAGCGCGCGATTTACCGGCTGTGCGGCGTGCGTCCGGGCACCGAGATGACCTGGGCCGAATACGCGGCCGCGATCCTGCTGTTTTCGATGGCCGGGATGCTGGTGCTCTACGGCCTGGAGCGTATGCAGCAGGTGCTGCCGTTCAACCCGCAGGGCTTGGGGCCGGTTGCGCAGGACCTGGCCTTCAATACCGCGGCGAGCTTCGCCACCAACACCAACTGGCAGGCCTACGCGGGCGAGTCGACGATGAGCTACCTGACCCAGATGGCGGGGCTGACCTTTCACAACTTTGTTTCGGCGGCGGTGGGAATCGCGGCGGCGATCGCGGTGATACGCGGCTTTGTGCGCCGCAGCGCCCGCACCATCGGCAATTTCTGGGTCGATCTG
>Ga0070740_10005556_pt1 | contig 11612 bp, 10 predicted proteins | sample Coa_R2_FD_67286 | JGI IMG/M metagenome (GOLD analysis project Ga0070740, IMG submission 67286) | Surface soil microbial communities from Centralia Pennsylvania, which are recovering from an underground coalmine fire - Coalmine... | ecosystem: Environmental > Terrestrial > Soil > Unclassified ...
CTGCTCAATGTGGTGCTGTTGTATACGTTGATTTAGTGACAAAGCACATGGAATTACCTCCATGTTTTTTGTCCGTTCTCGTATGCAGATAGTCAATCCCTTTTGCCTGTGCCAGTGGGCTAGCTTGAACCGTTGTGTATGGTGAGTGAATGACGATGAACCTTTTCTGGCTCTCGTGATTACTGGTTGGCATACAGGTGAGAATAGGGGTCTAATGGGTTATCCGTCCTATCAGATGATGGGTTGCTTGACGGATGCGATTGTTTAGGGTACTGTAGAGACCAGAATGTCAGAGAGAATGCTGACGATACCAGATCTGATCGAGGAGAGGCGCTGTGGAGATCATGTGTGCGCAATGCGGGGCAAGGTTGCCGCAAGAGAATGCTCGTTACTGTAATAATTGTGGAAGTCTTATTCCTTCTCGTTCCTCCGGCTCTGTATCATCATATTCCACACAGAGAACTCCGCCTTCTTCATCTGCAAGCGAGCGTAGCGGGGGGAGCAGGCCACCTTTACGCGAGCAGATTGCGCAGCAGCCGCCCGCCCGCCCGGTACGTCCATCCTCGCCAGATCATCCCCCCGCCTGGATGAGTGAGCTTGAGCGAGGTGGGCGCCGTCAGCCCCAGGCCGATCCTTTGCGCATGAAGCGGTCGCTGGAGACTGGAAGCGGCCAGCAGCGTGAGGCTTCCGGGTTGAACCGGCAGGAGAGGCCACCTGCCCCACGCGGAGAGAGGGAGGTTGAAGCTCACCCACCCGCGCGCGAACGGGATGTGGCCGATAAACCAACGCAGGCGCATGTCCCTGCCGCTGAACCGACTCGCCGCCCTTCTCCGCCGGTGGCTGGAACGGCAGCACGCGAACTGCGGGTCAAGGTCTGGCCCCAGGAAGACCGTGCGCTTGCTGCGGGTGCGTCTGAACCGGAAAGGGAGCAGAGAAGCGCGCAGAATACGCACCCTGCAGCCGGGACGGCGAACGCTGGCAGCAATATAGCCCTTGATGACCTGCCAACCAGGCCGCTGGTTGCCAATACTCCCCCGTCGCCTGTACAACGTGCCGTCAATCCCCCTCCTGTATCAAGACGACCTGAGAGCATGGTCGACGATGTTGAGCGGCTGGATACCACTCCTCTGCTGGCGCCGGAAGTCGGTCGAGGTCGTTCTGCCTCTCCTGGCGCGCCGGTATCTGTAGAGCGGGCCGGGCAGGTTGAGCAGCGGCCCTGGCAGACGGCAGGCAGAAGAGATACCCTGGATCGCCCGTCGCTTCATTCGGTTCAGCCGGTAACGCCGCCCTCACGTCCTGTCGTGCCGCCCCAACAAGCGCAACAATTACAGCAGGCGCAGAGACCTGCATCTCCCGTGTCGCCTGTTTCTCCCTTGCCCCCGACCCCCGTTCGTGAACGTGAGCAGACCCCTCTGCCGCCGCTTCCCGGCCCGGCGAAAGCAGAGGCGGCGCGTCATGCAAAGGGCCGCAAGCGCACACCGTTCATGCTGCTGGCTGTGCTGGCTATTCTTCTTGCCGGTGGCCTGGCAACCTGGATTATTGTTGCCCGTCCTTTCACCGTTCCAACGGTCACACAGCCTCAACAGGCGTTCTCGAATACAAAACTGGGCTTCTCAGTGCACTATCCGAGTGGATGGACGGCGAGGGCAGATACAGGCAATGGAACAGTTCTCTTCTCCGATAGCAGTCATACTGGCCAGGTCAAGATTCTGGTGGCGGCAGCGAATGGCGATCCGGGTCAGTACCTCTCGAAAGAGGCGGCGCAGCTTGGCATGGCGAGCGTGAAGCAGGGCAAGGCACTCTCATTTGCCGGAACTTCCTGGCAGCAGGTGCAGGGGAGTGTGCAGGTCGCGGGAGCCAATTATACTGCCGTTTTGCTCGCTGCCGTTCATGGCAACCACATCTATACCATCATCCAGATGGCTCCTCAAGCCACCTATACGGATGAAGAGCATGTCATCTTCTCTTCCATGCGCGCGTCATTCCGCTTCCTGTCATAATTGTTGCCTCAAATTCCTCTTCCCTCTAGGATTGCACGAGGAAGTTATGATATAATTGGCGCGGATAGATGAGCAAGGTAGCTCAGAAGTGCATGGACAACTCTTGCCCTGGAATGCTTACTGCCAGGGATGCCGTATGTGTTTTTACCCATTCATCACAGCAAGACAAGAAAGGAGAGCGCAGCAGGAGAGAAACGCTGGCTGCGCGCGGACAGCATCTCTATGGAAGACATTCGTTTTGATCGTCATTTTCGGACGCCCTCTTCCGAAGGTTACTACATCATGGAAGGGTCTAGCCCGCAAAATAGTACCCGGCTGGGGACGATCGATATTCACTTCACCACCACGAACGTTCACGGGACATTGATCCTTGAGCGCGAACTGGAAGAGGCTGAGATTGCAAAGTTGATCGAGCAGATTGATGAGGATCTCGTGCTTTCTGCCGACGTGCAGCGCGATGATTTCCTGGTCAGCGTCTACGTCGGCAAGGATGTTGGCTTCTATAGCGACGATTATTTTACTGAGGAAAGCGAGAGCGGCAGCGCCTTCGGTCTGGACGACGAAGAATAGCCCTGCATTGACTCGCTTGCCTGCCCATCCTCGTCTCTAATTTGCGTTCAGTCCTCTAGCAGGCCGCGCCGTATCGCATATTTTACCAGCTCGGCGCGGCTATGCAGATTCAGCTTATCCATGATGTGCGTGCGGTGTGTATCCACCGTTTTGGGGCTGATGACCAGCCGTTCCGCGATCTGGTTATTGGTATAGCCCTCGGCCACCAGCTTCAAAATTTCGCGTTCGCGCTCCGTCAGGCTGCTATAGCTATCTTTTTCCTCTCCCGTGCGCACGCGCTGCAGGTAATCACCGACCATCACCGATTGAGCGGCGGGTGAGAGGTAAAACTGGCCGCTTTGCACGACATGCAGGGCGGAGATCAACTCGGTGTCGGCGGCCTCTTTGAGCATATAGCCCGAAGCTCCGGCGCGCAGGGCCTGGAAGACGTATTCATCATTCTCGTGCATCGTGAGCATCAGCACTTTCGTTTCCGGTTGGAGCTTTTTGATCTGCCTGGTCGCCTCGATGCCGTTCATATCAGGCATGGTGATATCCATGAGAACGATATCGGGCTGCAGGCGCTGCACCTCGGCAATGGCCTGCCGCCCGTCATGGGCCTCGCCGATCACTTCCATGTCGGGCTGCGCGTTCAGCATCATTTTCAAACCGGCCCGCAGGATGGTATGGTCGTCCGCAAGCAATATATGAATAGTCATTGACTTCTCAATCCTGTCCTGAGTGATACATGATTTCTCCGCTTTCCACCGGCGCCAGCGTGCGCAACTGGCCGGTAGGATAGCGTGGAATGTGTACCGTAATGGTGGTGCCATGGCCGGGGCAAGATTCAATATCCAGCGAGCCATCCAGCAGAACGGCTCGTTCCGTCATGCCGGCCAGCCCCAGCCCGCGCTCGCTGTCCGGCGATTTGCGCAGCGCCTCAATATCAAAGCCGATGCCATCGTCGCTAATGATGCCTTCGATCTCCTTCTCGTTTTCCTTGAGCATGATGCTGACCCGCTTCGCCTGCGCGTGGCGGGCAGTGTTGGTCAGCGCCTCCTGCACAATGCGGTAGAGGGCCGTCTCCATTTCGGCGGGAAGCCGCTCCTTAAAGCCGGAAGAGATAAAATCTACCTCAATCGAACACTTTTTTTGATATTCTTTGACGTACCAGCGCAGGGCCGGGAGCAGGCCGAGATCATCGAGGGCGCTGGGGCGCAGGTCGATGCTCAGGCTGCGAATGGCGCGCAGGGTCTGGTGTGCCAGGCGGCGGGTATCCGCGATGCGCTCGCGGGCCTCTGGCGTGGTCAGAGACTCCTCCAGAACGGCGAGACTGATCAACAGGGAGGTGAGAACCTGGCTGGTCTCGTCGTGGAGTTCGCGGGCGATGCGTTTGCGCTCCTGCTCCTGGGCATTGATGATCTGGCTGGCACGCAGGCGGGTCGCGTCATCAATCGCTTCGAGCATCATGTTAAATGCCTGGGCCATCTGATCCGCCTGGGGATCGGCCCCGGTGAGCCGCGCCCGCAGAGAATGCTCGCCCGACTGCACCCGTGTCATGACTTTTTGCAGCTCGGTCAGCGGGCGGAAAGCGATTTGCAGGACGACGAAGTTGAGCGCGACGCTAACCAGCCAGCCGATAGTGATAAAGGTGACGAGCGAGGCAGGCGTTGCCACCGGGCTGTTATTCAAATGCGTAGCCAGCCACGTGCCGCCGGTCGCGCCTACAAAGATAATAAGACTGTTCGCGAATAAGACTTTATAGAACACGGGCAGACCGAGGAAAGCTTTCGAGAGGGTGTGTCTCCCGTCGGCTGCCGCCTCCGTCTCCATACGCTGTGTGCTGAGTTGTGCCATGATACCTTGCTCTCTGTCTGAGAACGCAGAAAATGTTTGCGCAATATTCCTGCTTCCTAATACAATGTTATTGTATGGCTATGCATCAGGCATGTCAATAAGCTATGAAGATGCAGAATGCGCCTGAAATCAGGTGTTCGAGAGGCAAAAATCAGGTACTCACCTGATGCAGGGTGGGGGCCGTTGTTCTATGCTAAAAAGTGAACACCGATATCAGGCGGTGCCTATCGTATTTGTATGCTTTCCTCTTCCCTTTTCTTGTTAGTATGAATTACAATCAAGGAAGAGAGAGGTAAGGACAGAAGCGGGACAACTCGGAACTGGAAGAGAGGTACTTCCGATTTTGAGGGATACCGGCAAGCACGTTTCTATGCTATAATCTGCCTCACGAACGCTGTCATAGGATGGTGGTAAGCGAGGTTTTTGTTACCGGCTATTTTACATCCTGAGTTTTGATACTTTGAGGAGGCCTAGTTGAATTCTACGCAGAATAAAAGCTGGCTGGACACTATGACGCAGAAGATGGTGGAGAGCCAGGTGTGGCGTTCAATTTTCCGCCACGGCTATCCTGATACGCCGCTCAACCAGTCGCTGGTGATGATGAGCAATGTGTTTCTGCACCTGCACCCCGTCAAGGTCAGCCGCCAGGCCATGAAGATCACCTATACCTGGTGTATGGGCGGTATTTCCTTCTTCCTGTTCCTGGTGCTGACGCTCACCGGTATCTTCCTGATGTTCTATTACGTGCCGAGTACCAACCTGGCGTACCAGAACATCCAGCAGTTGAGCAGCGCCGTCTCGTTCGGCAACCTGGTGCGTAATATGCATCGCTGGGCCGCCCACCTGATGGTCGTTTCCGTCACGCTGCACATGATTCGTGTCTTCTATCATGGCGCGTACAAGCCACCGAGAGAGTTTAACTGGGTGGTCGGCGTCGGGCTGTTCTTCTGCACGCTTTTCCTGAGTTTCACCGGCTACCTGCTGCCCTGGGACCAGATAGCCATCTGGGCTATTACGGTGGGTACCAACCTGGCGCCCTACACCCCTATCCTGGGCAACACCGTCTATCAGATTCTCGTCGGTGGCCCCGCTGTCAGCCAGGCCACACTGATACGATTCTATGTCGGACACGTCATCTTCTTCCCACTGGTGGCGGCCCTGCTGATGGCTGTTCACTTCTGGCGCATTCGTAAGGATGGTGGGGCTGCTGGCCCGCCGCCTCCGCCGCGCCGCCAGACGGAAGTGCAGGCCGAGCGTGTCGCTGCTGGCGCGGCTCGCCAGTAATACAGGTAATCTGTTCGTTTGCAGTAGAGTAGACTGGTATGGTGTTCATAGCTCGCTCGAATAGAGAGGATACCTGAAAATGTCAATTGAACAGAGAGATCCCAACGTGCAGGCGCCACCGCCTCAACCGGCGACGGCGACGCAGCGCCGCTATCGCACGCTGGCGGTGGTCAGGCAAGAGGCGATCACCCGTGTCGAGAAGCCCCTGGAAGATTCGGTCTTCGTCTGGCCGCACCTGCTCGTGCGCGAGTTCTTTGCCGCCACCATCGTGATGGTCATGCTCACGCTGCTGGCCCTGGTAATTAACGCGCCTTTGCAGGACCCGGCCAACCCGAATGTCACGCCCAACCCGGCGAAGGCTCCCTGGTACTTCCTGGGCTTGCAGGAGTTGCTGCACTACTTTGAGCCGACGACTGCCGGCGTAATGGTACCCGGGCTGGTGCTGACCGCCCTGGCTCTCCTGCCATACATCGACCGCAATCCGAGCCGCGCCTATGCCGACCGCAAGATCGCGATTGTGACATTTACCATGTTTGTTGTCTTCTGGGCGGTGGTCACGCTGGCCGGCAGCTTCTTCCGGGGTCCTGGCTGGCTCTGGGTCTGGCCCTGGCAGCATCTGTACTTTGACCTGTAATCCCGCCTGGAAAGGACCGAAAAGATGTCAACTGATATCAATACTCCGCCATTAACGCCGCAGCAGTACGAGGTCTTGCATGGCGGTGGGGCCGAGGCGGCAGAGATCGCGAAACAGCGACTCTCGCGCCGTCGTTTCCTCCGCCGTTCCATGCTGGCCGTCTGGGGCCTCTCGGCGACCGCGAGTGTGGCCGGCGCGCTCTATATGCTCTATCCCAACCTGGCCGGCCAGTTCGGTTCGGCGCTGACGGTGGGAACGAAGGCGACCTTTACGCCTGCCAAACCCGCCGAAGCAACCCTGAACTCAAAGGCGGTCTTTTATGTGCAGAACGCCAAAACCTACCTCATTCACCTGGCTGCCGATACGCCTTTCCTGCTGAAGGGGACGGATCTTTCGGATCAGCTCAACTATGAGTGGTGGGTCAAGGACTCCGATGGCACATACTGGGTCGCGCTCTACCAGCGGTGTGTTCACCTGGGCTGCACCGTCCCCTTCCGCGATGACTGCGATAGCTTCAAGTGTCCCTGTCACGGTTCGCATTACAACGTGGATGGTGAGTACCTGGATGGCCCCGCGCCGCGCAGCCTGGATCGCTGGAAAATGTCTTTCGACGGCGATAATGTGGTGGTCGATACGGGGACGCTCAACAATACGGTTCCCCATCCCGATCCCACCACGCGCATCATTCCCGTTCCGACTGTGGAATGCAGTGCTGGCTAACATCGCCCGGCTGCATGCAGCCGGGTATCTGGTTCAGTGTTTCGTATAGTGTAAAAAAGGTCGTGTGTTTATGATAGACCCCGTACAGGCTATTATAGGCATTGTTGTTTTGCTGATCGTGGTGGGCGCTTTTCTCTACCTGTTCCGTTCTCGCACTAATGCGGTGGAGAAGACGGGGTATGGGGCGCTCATCATGCTCGCCCTCGTCTCTCTCATGATCCCGGTTTTCTGGATTCTGGAGAGCAACGGGGAGGCGATGGCGAAGCAGCAGCAATTCAATGCGAATGTGCAGCGTGGAGCCGCGCTGTATGCCCAGTATTGTTTCCAGTGTCATGGAACCAGGGGGCAGGGACGTTCCGGTCCCAAACTGAATGATAACCCGACGGTCAACGGATTCAGTGATAATGATCTCATTCGTATCATCAGCGGAGGCATTTACAATACCGGTGATCCAACATCGCCCTTGATGCCTGCCTGGAGCCAGGATTATGGTGGGCCGCTGACAAGTACCCAGATTTCCTATTTGTTTGACCTTATCCGTTCGTCCGACCCCAACTACGTCGCAAAGAATTACCCGGGCGCCCCAAATGGCTTTACCAGTGTGCCAACGCTGATCCAGAGCGGCAACCCTTCCGGCTATGCGACGGCAGTGGCCCAGGAAAGCTCGGGGCAGTTTGGCGCGCCGGTTGATATGACCAACAAGACGGCGGTCACCATGGATATCATCAATCCGCCGAGCGGAGAAACCTGCACGCCCGCCTGCTACCAGTACCTCAACATCAAGGTCAAGGTAGGGACGAAGATTACCTGGGTGAATAAGACCTCGGTTGGTCATACCGTGACGGCTTTGAAGGGAACCGACGTGAGTAATGAGCAGCCGGATAAGAGCCTCTTTGACTCAGGTCTGGCCACTCCCATCAATACCAACGCTTCCTATAGCATCACGGTGACGATGGCAGATTATAATGCCAATCCAAACCACATAGTCATCTACTACTGTCTGTATCACCCGGCTATGCTCGCGGAACTGACCATTGTTCCGTAGAGAGATGGTATCGTGGCTCCCCGGTCACGATACCATGTATCTGCTGATATCAGGCCGGAGTGTACGCTCACGCTCCGGCCGCAAGAAACGAATTATTGTGCTGGTCGTGTAGCCATGTTGTAACAGGCATGGGCGACGTGTTGAAAGGGATGACGATCCATGCAACAAGCGCAACCACGGGAGGTGCCGGAGAGAATTTCCTGGGCACGCGCCCTGATTTTTGCGGTAGGCTTTTTCTTTATTGCCGCCTTGCTTATCGGGCAAATCCCTTCCTATATCAACCTTGAGATGACGAGTTCCTCTCTGGTTGGTTTTGAGCAAGGGATGCTCGGCCTCGGCGCCGTTTGTATCGGTTTCTTCCTGGTCGTTCAGATTGTCGTTCTTCTGTTCGACCCCAAACCGCTCATTCCACCGGCCATTGTGGTGGGACTCGGCTTCATCGTCTTTGCTGGCGGTCTCGTTCTCTTATTATGGGCTGTGTTCTCCCACAATCAATATTTCCCTTCGGGTACCTTTAGCGCAGCTTCTGTCCTCGGCGGGAAATTTCTCTGGTTCCCCGATAACTCTATTGACTTTGTGATGATCGGTGCAGCTATTCTGGGGGTAGGCGCAGCCTGGATGTTCTACGGTGGCCTTGCCATGCGCGAACTGCGCAACCCTGACCGCCGTGATATGGGAACGACCCCCCTCATTCGCTGGCTGATTATCATTGCTGCCGTCTTGCTGATCGCCTTCATTATCTTCTTTACCCTGGTGAACGATCAGGGGCTGGCAAATGCCATCAATTCGGGCAACCTCAGTGGAACCCAGTTGATTGTCGATTCGATTCTGAACACTATTCTGGCCATTGCTATTTTCTGCACGCTGGGAGCGTTCGCGCTGCGCCTGCACTACCTGATGCGCCCGGTGCGCAAGAGTACCATGTCCGGCCTCTACCTCGTAGGCATTTTTGTTGCCCAGCTTGGAGTGGTTTTCCTGCTCGCCTGGCTGCTGATCTATCCGCTGATCGCCTGGATTCATTCCTGGTCGTTCATCGGCCTGGGAGACTACCTGACCATCTGCGCCCGCCTCTCGGATGTTCCCCAGAGCTGTGGTTTCTCGCAGCAGGCTGGATATATTATCGATGCCGTCGTCACGAGCGGTTTCTTCGTTCTGTTGATGGGGGCCTCTGTCATCTGGCGCAGGAAGCGCAACATTGTGGTCATTGCCGGTGTTACAACGGTAGCCGTGCTGGCTCTGGCAACACTGCTCACGCATACCGCCCCGGATGAAATCCTGATCGCCATGTTGCTCACCGGTGGCGCATTGATCCTTGCCGCCGTCTGGACGAGCGTGGCGCGCCGCGAATTCGCCATCGTGGGCGAAAACAACCTGGGCTGCCTGGGTATGTGGCTGGTAGTTGGCACCTGCCTGTTTGTTTACCTGGCTGCTTTCGCTTTCTTCTCCATACCGGGCTTCCACGAAACCGAGCCAAACGTGCCATTTGTCGCCGGCTTGATGGTTCCTGCTGTTCCGGGAAAGGGTCAGCCAACCGTCTTTGGTAGCCCGGACGCGGTTGTCATGCTGGTGGTGATGGGCATTCTCGCTGCCATCCAGTTCTACTTCCTGGTACGCAACCGTTATAAGGTGTGATCTCTCTGTAACGATAAGATTATGTCATCGAGTTGAGGGCGGAAAGGCGCATAAAGCCGCGTCCGTCACAGGCCACCCCTTGCGGGTGGCCTGCGTCGCGTTCGCACAGGCTTCAGGTAACGCTTCTGGGGGTGGCCCTCATAGGCGTTAACTTAAGCCAGTGCGAGCGCCAGGCAGGCCACCCGCAAGGGGTGGCCCTACTATATACGATGCGTTCGTGCCGCCTGTGGAGTCGCGTCTCTCGTAGGGCCACCCCTGGCGGGTGGCCTGGGGCGGCCTTAAGTTAACGCCTATGGGGGTGGCCCTACTCTCCACGAGGCGGTCGTGCCGCTGGTGGAGCCGCAGCGTATGCCGCGTATATAGTAGGGCCACCCCTGGCGGGTGACCTGTTGCCGGTGGCCTGCGGCAAGAGGGCTGGTGGAGCCGCCGTATATAGTAGGGCCATCCCTTGCGGGTGGCCTGTTGCCGGTGGCCTGCGGCAACGGCTGGCCTGTGAGGGCCGCAGGCCACCGGCCCCGGCAACTGCCAGGTTGATGCTTTTTACTGCCCGCCTGTATACGGCTTCACATCAAAAGTAGCCAGCTTCTGTATCTGCAGGTAGATCTGTGAATAGCCTTCTTCCAGGGTGCCGGTGGAGGGGTTGTTAAAGCCCTGGACGGCGTTGGTTGCCTGCGTGACCATATCGTTGATGATCGCCAGCGTCGATTGCTGTGCCAGCTGGTTGTTGTTCATATGGGCCAGTTGCATGGCATCCTTGCGCACCTGCCCCAGCCAGTTTTGCTCGTTCTCGATGCCGGTATTGATCTGTGTTGCTAACTGGCGCTGGTACTGCGTTGAGCCGGGAGAGTCCAGAACGCCGTTCAGGTGCAGGGCGATGTGATTCAGGTAGCCGGGTGGGTTCTGTAACTGATTGAATTGTAGCAGGCCAATCTGCGCAAATGTCGCCTCTGCCGGAATTTTTATACCTTGCGGTACATCTTGCCTTACCTCAGAGTTGCCATCCAGGTAGTCCAGGATATCTATGGCTTTGTTGTAGACCGAGTTATAATTCTTCAGATTCCAGTCATTGCTGGCGTCGTTCGCCCATGCGGAAACCTGCCGGATATTCCGGTAGGCCCAGACATTTAAGCCGCCTTGCATGTTAACTTTTTGCAGGTCGGGGTCCTTTGCCAGCAGGTGGCGCAGATGGTCGAGCAGGCTGTATGGTGGGTTGCCCGCACCCGGCGTCTGCGGAATCTCAGCGTAATAGCGCCAGGTGTTCTTATCGGGCGAGGGTATTGTGGGCATCACATTGGATGATTCCTCGGTAATAAGGAACTGGCTGGTGATGCCCAGCAGGTTAGTGTGCTGGTTGTCTCCCTTGTAAAAGAAATTGATGCGCCCGTTGTTGACCGTCAATCTCCCCAGTAGAAGAGAGCTTCCTTCAGGGTTGTTCTTATCGGGCAGCAGCCAGGCATAATAGCTATTGCCTGATTGGGGAGCGGGAATATTGTTTAACGTGATCTGGAATTCATCATTGCTGCCGACATTCGAGGTTGTATTGACCTGGTTGCTGCTGACGAAGAATGCTGACCCGACGCTGGCGGTCGATGCCGCGCCACGACTGAAAGCGAGAAAGGCGGCCAGCCCTCCGCCTGCCAGCAGGAGAACCACCAGCGCAATCAAGGCGATGCTCAGCCTCCTGCTTATTCTGCCTCTTGCCGGTGATGGCGGCGTCGGCGCTGTGGCTGGCACCGGCGTCGCCGGTGGAGGCGGCTGGACAGCTTCTGTCGGAGGATAAAACAAGGGCGTTGCAGGCACTCGTGGCATTGATTGTACTGTGGGTTGCGAGGCTACCGGTTTCAAGACTGTCGGCTCGTCTGGCGTCGTGCCTGCTCTCTGCGTCAATTGT
>Ga0070740_10005558_pt1 | contig 11611 bp, 11 predicted proteins | sample Coa_R2_FD_67286 | JGI IMG/M metagenome (GOLD analysis project Ga0070740, IMG submission 67286) | Surface soil microbial communities from Centralia Pennsylvania, which are recovering from an underground coalmine fire - Coalmine... | ecosystem: Environmental > Terrestrial > Soil > Unclassified ...
TTCTTCATTGATTGTTGCTTCAAACTGTCCGGTGTTGCCGTTAAGTTTCAGAGAGATTTGCCATGGTCCTGCTTTAATGGAAAGGCCCTCGGAAACCTTCTGATCAAAAAACAAATCGGCGAGGGTCCTGCATCGCAAAATTTCCGAAGCAGCCTGCCCTGTTCCCGGAGCGAACCAAGCCAAGGCTTCGATGATGTTCGATTTGCCTGTGGCGGGTTCGCCAATAAATACATTCACCCGTCTGGCTTCCAAATCCAGTTCGCGAATGGATTTATAATTTCGGATGTGAACGGGACCGATCATTATTGCCAGGCGACTTGGGAACGTCCTTCCGTTCGATTTTTGCGCGAGAGGTTATTTTGCCGGGATGTTGGAATCTTTTTCCGCCGTGCCGCAGGAAGCGCTAACATGGACAGCATGGTTCACTTCCGGGCGCGGACGGGCGCTGGCTGGGCCGGCGGGAGAAGCATTGAGAGCCGCCCGGGCCTCGGCGAGGTGTCCTTTGCCGATGGAGAAGCCGTTAAAAGCCCGTTTTTCCAGTTCCGGGGAGTAGGGGATCGGTTTGGGCCGCGGACCGAAGTTGTATTTGAAATTTTTCCAGTTGTCGCCGCGCTGATAATTGGTGCCCAGCGCGCCGCTGGGATCGTAGCCGCAATGGACCATGCAATTCTCGCAGCGCGGGTCGCGCGCCACGCCGTTCACCACGCCATATTTGTTCCAATCCACCTTCTCCAGCATCTCGGCGTAGGTGGGATAGTGGCCGTCGGTCATCAGGTAACACGGCGCCTTCCAGCCGCGGATGTTGTAGGTGGGAATGGCCCAGGCGGTGCAGGTCAACTCGCGTTTGCCGGCCAGAAATTCCTGATACACCGGCGTGCCAAAGATGGTGAAGGTCTTGCCCCAGTCCAGAATCCTGGCGAATTTCTGCCGCGTCAATTCACGCGTCAGGAAAAAGTCTTTGGGGTCCTTGCCCAGGCGCTTGACCATGTCTTTCTTGGCGGCGTCGTAATCGTAACCGGGGGAGATGGTATGGCCGTCCACTTCCAGCGAGGAGAGGAATTTGAACATGTCTTCGATCTCCTGCACGTTGGTTTCCTTGTAGACCGTGGTGTTGGTGGCCACCTGGTAGCCGAGGATTTTGGCCATGCGGATGGCGGCGATGCACTCGGCAAAAACGCCCTCGCGCTCGACAATCAAATCGTGCGTAAATTCCAAGCCATCCACGTGAACGTTCCAATACAGCCACTGGGTGGGGCGGATAACGGTTTTTCTCCTGGCCGCCTCGTCGGCCTGGCGAATGCCGGCGGCGTCTTTTTCAGAAATCAATTTCTGTTCGAGCAGCGTTTTGAGCTTCGGCTCGATTTCGGGCGAGTAGATCGCCGCCAGATACTCCTTCATTTTTTTCCGCATGAAGATTCCGTTGGTGCAGAGGTAAATGATGCGGCCCTGCCGGAGCAAACCGTCCACCAATTCCTCGATTTTCGGATAGATCAGCGGCTCGCCGCCGCAAATGGAAACCATCGGTGCGTCGCATTCCTCGGCGGCCGCCAGGCATTTTTCCAGCGGCACCATGTCCTTGAGCGAAGTGGAGTATTCCCGGATGCGTCCGCACCCGGTGCAGGTGAGGTTGCAGGTGTGGAGCGGTTCAAGTTGCAACACCATGGCGAACTTGGGCGTCCGCCGCAATTTGTGTTTGATAATGTGACCGGCGATTTTCGCCGTGAGCGGAAGAGGAAATCTCATATTTTTATTTTCCCGACGCGAGTTGCCCGGAAATTTCCGGGGCGGCGTCCGGGGCGTTGGTTTGCACGGGCGCGTCATTTTTGAGCAATCCCGGCAAAAAAAACGAGGCCGGGGAAGCGGATGCCCCGGTGTTGATGCCGGAACAGCCGGCATCCAGCAACGTCGCCGCCGCCAGAGCAGCCAGGGCCGGAATTTTCCAATTTAATTGCACCCGGCCATTATCATAGAGCAGATTGGCGCAATGGCAAATGCTAAAACAAAACCCGCCCCGGCCGGCCGCAAAGCCCAATCGGCGTCTCGCCGGGCCGCAATCTCCCGGGTGAAAATCCCTCACCCGCCACCGGGCCGTCTGCCGGCGCTGATTTTTTTGTTATCCGCCGGAATCCTGCTGGCCGGCCCGGCGCAACGTCAGATGTTTCTTGACCGCGCCCGCGCGGCATTTCAACGCGCCCAGGAACAATTTGCCGCCGACACCAACAACGTGACTGCCGCCGTGCAACTGGCGCGCGCGGGTTTCGATTTTGCCGACCGGTCCACCAATGACACCACGCGCGCTGCTGTTGCCCGTCAGGCCATCGCCGTTTGCCGCCGGCTCATTGCGGAACATCCCCGCCTGGCTGCCGGACATTATTACCTGGCCTTGAACCTGGCCGAACTGGCGCGCACCGAATGGTTCGGCGCCCTCAAACTGGTCAAAGAAATGGAGCGCGAATTCAAGCAGGCCGATGAATTGGACCCGCATCTGGACTACGCCGGACCGTCGCGCGGCCTGGGCTTGCTGTATCGTGACGCGCCGGGCTGGCCGGCCAGCATCGGCAGCCGCCACAAAGCGCGTCAATGGCTGGAACGCGCCGTGCAACTGGCGCCCGATTTCCCCGAAAACCGCCTCTGCCTCGCCGAATCCTATCTGAAATGGAACGAAGCGACGCGCGCCCAGGAGGAACTGGACGCGCTGGATGCGCTCTGGCCGCGGGCGCGAACAAATTTCGTCGGCGCCGCCTGGGCACCGGACTGGGACGACTGGACCACCCGCCGCGAAGAGGCGCACAAACGCTTGATGACCATTTCGGCGCCGGTCCGGTCGCCGCACAATGAACGCTGATGCGCCGGCCGGTCCCTGAACCGGCCCACTCCACCCGCTACCCTTCCTTTTGGGGGCGTCGCGCCTTCTCGCGCCTGGAAATTCCTCAGAAATTTCCTTTGCGGTCGCGACAGCATCATTTAATCTGCCCGGTGAAATCCGCGCTGGCGCAAGCAACAGGACATGGCCAAAAAATTCATTGTCACCCTGAGCGACACGACGCTGTTTCTGCAGCAATGCCTGTTTCATCCCCGGCGGATCGGCGCGGTCATTCCCAGTTCCCGGCAACTGGCCGCGGCTATGGCCCGCTGGTTGCCGGAAAATTTTGACCGGTTCGTCCTGGAACTCGGCCCCGGCACCGGCGTCGTGACCGAGGCCCTGCTGCAGCGCGGCCTGCCTCAGGAAAAACTGGTGGCCATCGAGCGCGATCCCAAACTGGCGCAACGCCTCCGTGAGCGGTTCCCCGCTGCCCATATTCTGACTGGCGACGCCTGGCAACTGGATGAACTGCTCCGGCGCCGCCGCATTTCCAGCGTCGGCGCCGTCATCTCCAGCCTGCCCCTTTTGAATTTCTCCGAGGAACAAGCCGAGGCGCTGGCCGAAAAAATCCGGGCGGTGCTCGAACCTAACGGCCATTGGGTGCAATTCACCTACCGCCTGCACAATCCACGCCCCCGCGGCGCCGCCCGCTTCCGGCTGCAGGCCTCGAAAGTCGTCTGGTTCAATCTGCCTCCCGCGCGCGTGAGCGTGTTGCAAAAATAGCCACGCCGCAACCCGCCACCTGAAATTTAGATTTATTCTAAATCTTGACTCTTCGGGGAATGGGTGTTTAATTGTTCACGGACATGAACGCGGAGCAGAAAAAAACCGGCGGAAACCTGGGCGTGTGCCTGACCACCGGCGGTCTGCGCCTGACGCCGCAGCGCCAGCAGGTCTATGAGGTGTTGCTGCAGAAGCGCGATCACCCCACCGCCGAGGAAGTCTTCATCCGCGCCAAACGGGCCATGCCGGAGATTTCGCACGCGACGGTCTACAACTGTCTCGACGCCCTGGTGCAGTGCGGTCTGGTGCGTCAGGTGCAACTGGACCGGGGGGCGGCCCGATTCTGCCCGAACATGCGCGAGCACGGCCATTTTTACTGCCACGTCTGCGGCCGGATTTACGACGTGGATTTGCCGGCGAACCTGCAGCCGATGGTTTCCCTGCCGCGCGGTTTCAAGGCCCAGCGCGTCGAAATCGCCGTTCATGGAGCCTGTTCGGATTGTGCAACAAAACGAAAGAAACAGAAAGTGAGTTATGCCCACTGCCACGGATACCATTGAAGGTCTGGTCAAACAGCAATACAAGTACGGCTTTTACACCGACGTCGAAACCGAATCGGCGCCACCGGGATTGAATGAAGACATCATCCGGCTGATCTCGGCCAGGAAAAAAGAGCCGGCCTGGCTGACCGACTGGCGGCTCAAGGCCTATCGCCACTGGTTGACAATGAGCGAGCCGACCTGGCCGAAGGTCCATCATGACCCCATTGATTACCAGGCCATCACCTACTTCGTGGCGCCTAAAACGCAGACTGATGGACCCAAAAGCCTGGACGAAGTGGACCCGAAGCTCCTGGAAACCTACGAAAAACTGGGCATCCCGCTGAAGGAACGCGAGCGCCTGGCCGGCGTGGCGGTGGATGCGGTGTTCGATTCGGTGAGCGTGGGCACCACCTTTCAAAAGCAACTGGCCGCCAAGGGCATCATTTTCTGTTCGATGAGCGAAGCGGTGCGGGAACACCCCGACCTGGTGAAAAAGTATCTCGGCTCGGTCGTGCCGTACACGGACAATTTTTTCGCCGCGCTGAATTCGGCGGTGTTCACCGACGGCTCCTTTTGTTACATCCCCAAAGGCGTGCGGTGTCCGATGGAACTTTCGACCTATTTCCGCATCAACGCCGCCAAGTCCGGTCAGTTCGAGCGCACGCTCATCGTGGCCGACGAAGGCGCCTACGTCAGTTACCTCGAAGGCTGCACCGCGCCGATGCGCGATGAAAATCAACTGCACGCGGCGGTGGTTGAACTGGTGGCCCTGGACAACGCGGAAATCAAATATTCCACCGTGCAGAACTGGTATCCCGGCGACGAACAGGGTCGCGGCGGCATTTACAATTTTGTGACCAAGCGCGGCTTGTGCCGCGGACGCAATTCAAAAATTTCCTGGACGCAGGTCGAGACCGGCTCGGCCATCACCTGGAAATATCCGAGCTGCATTCTGCTGGGGGACAATTCCCGGGGCGAATTTTATTCGGTGGCCGTCGTCAACAATTTTCAACAGGCCGATACCGGCACGAAAATGGTCCACATTGGCCGGAACACCCGCAGCACGATCGTCTCCAAGGGCATTTCCGCCGGCCGGGGCCAAAACAGCTACCGCGGTCTGGTCAAAATTCAAAAAAGCGCCCAAAACGCCCGTAACTTCTCGCAATGCGATTCGATGCTCATCGGCAACCAGTGCGGGGCGCACACCTTCCCCTACATCGAAGTGAAAAACTCCACCGCCAGCGTCGAGCATGAGGCGACCACTTCCAAAATCGGGGAGGACCAGATTTTTTACTGCAACCAGCGCGGCCTTTCCACCCAGGACGCGGTGAACATGATTGTCAATGGCTTTTGCAAGGAAGTCTTCAAGGAGCTGCCCATGGAATTCGCCGTCGAAGCGCAGAAACTTCTGGGCGTCAGTTTGGAAGGCAGCGTGGGCTGAAACGATTCATTTCCAGATTGTTCACCGTTTGACGCGGATCGAATCCGTGAAAATCCGTGTGAACTGTAGCAAAACTTTTATCCAATGAACCAACCCATTCTTGAAATCAAAAACCTCTCGGCAGGTGTCGAGGGCAAACAAATTCTCAAGGGAGTCAGCCTCCGCATCGGCCTCGGCGAAGTCCATGCCATCATGGGGCCCAACGGCTCCGGCAAAAGCACGCTGGCGGCGGTGTTGGCCGGTCGCGACGGCTACGAGGTGACCGGCGGCGAAGTCGTTTACAACGGCCGCAACCTGCTGGAACTGGACCCCGAGGAACGCGCGCGCGAGGGACTGTTTCTCGCCTTTCAGTATCCGGTCGAAATCCCCGGCGTCAACACCACGTATTTTTTAAAGTCCGCCCTGAACGAAATCCGCAAGGCCCGCGGCCTGCCGGAACTGGACGCCATGGAGTTCCTCCAACTCGTCAAGGAGAAAGTCAAGCTGCTGGACCTGAGCGAGGATTTGCTGAGGCGCTCGGTAAACGAAGGCTTTTCCGGCGGCGAAAAGAAACGCGCGGAAATTTTCCAGATGGCCATTCTCGAACCCAAACTGGCCATCCTGGACGAAACCGATTCCGGCCTGGACATTGACGCGCTGAAAGTCGTCTCCGAGGGCGTCAACAAGCTCAAACGCCCCGACAACGCGCAACTGGTCATCACTCATTACCAGCGGCTGCTGAATTACATCATCCCCGATTTCGTGCACGTTTTGGTGGACGGCAGAATCGTCCGCACCGGCGGCAAGGAACTGGCGCTGGAACTGGAGGCCAAAGGTTACGACTGGATTCTCAAGGCTGCCTAGCTAAAATGGCGCCGCTATGAATCTGACCGAAGAGCAACGCCAGCGCGTGACGGCCTGGATTCTCCAGGGCGCAAAACTCTCGGAGGTCCAGACACGTCTGCAGCAGGAATTCGGCCTGAAGCTGACCTACATGGAAACGCGGTTGCTGGTGGATGATTTGAAGCTCACGCCCAAAGACACCGAACCGCCGAAAACCGAACCCTCCACCGCCAAACCGCCCCCGGCGCCCGAAGGAAAAAAATCTCCCGCAGACACTTCCCGAACCGGCGGCGTTTCCGTGAGCGTGGACCAAATTGCGCGCCCGGGCGCCCTCGTCAGCGGCAAAGTCACCTTCAGCGACGGTCAGCAGGCCGAGTGGTTCATGGACCAGACTGGCCGCCTGGGCGTCGTGCCCGCGCGGCAAGGCTACAAACCATCGGCGGCGGATGTTCAGGAATTCCAAACCGCGCTGCAAAATGAACTAATGCGCATGGGGTTCTGAACCGTTTCCCGCCGTGAACGGATCAAAAATTGAAGGCGCAGCCGGGGGAATTGCCCCGTTCTTGCTGCGGCCTTGAGGGCTTGGCACACTCGCCGCGATGCGCGAACGATTCCGCCAATGGATGGAAAGCCTCCAGACTTTCGGCCTGGAGGTCATTTTCGAAGAACGTCGCGATCTCAAGGCCAACCTCACCCGCGGCCTCCTGCTCGGCATCTCCAAAATCTTCCAACTGCTGGTCAAACTGCGCCGCTGGCTCTACAACGTCCGCATCCTCCGCGACAAAACCCTCGGCGTGCAGGTCATTGCCATCGGCAACCTGACCGTCGGCGGCACCGGCAAGACGCCCGTCGTCGAAAAATTCGCCCGCGAACTGCGCGACGCCGGCCGCAACGTCGCCATCCTCTCGCGCGGTTACCGCTCCAAACCGCTGCCCCTGCACGTGGCCCTGCTCAACAAAATCCTGCTGCGCGAGGATCAAACGCCGCCGCGCGTTGTCTCCGACGGCAAATCGCTCCTGCTGGATTCCGAAATGGCCGGCGACGAACCCTACATGCTCGCCTCCAATCTGAAGGACGTGGTGGTGCTGGTGGACAAGGACCGCGTCAAAAGCGGCCGCTACGCCATCGAAAAATTCGGCTGTGACACCCTGCTGCTGGACGACGGCTTCCAGTATTGGGAACTGCGCGGGCGCCGGCACGATGTGGTGCTGATTGATTGTCAGCAACCATTCGGCAACGGGCATCTGCTGCCGCGCGGCACCCTCCGCGAGCCGCCCTCGCACCTGGCCCGCGCCCAGACCATTTTCATCACCAAAAGCAACGGTCACACGGCGGAATTACGCGAACGAATTTCCCAATTCAATCCCGCCGCCGCCATCATCGAATGTGTCCATCACCCGCTTTATCTCGAAGACGTGTTCACCGGCGAGCGGTGCGGACTGGACCTGCTTCGCGGGAAGAAAATCGCTTCGCTCTCCGGCATTGCCCAGCCGGAAAGCTTCGAGCAGAGCCTGGTCACCCTCGGCGCCGAACTGGTGTATTCCAAACGCTTTGCCGATCACCACCGTTTTTCGCAGCAGGAGATTTTGAATGTCATCAACCGCGCCAAAAAACGGCAGGCCCGAACCATCATCACCACCCAGAAAGATGCCGTGCGTTTCCCCAAAATTGATCGGCGCGACCTGCCGATCTATTTCATGCGCGTGGAAATCCAGATTGTCAGCGGCGCCAGCAACTTTCAGGATTGCGTGCGGAAAATTTGTTTCAAATGAACCGTCGGCCGCCGGCACCGGGCTTCGTTTTCCGGCGCGGGGCGACGGCTGATGGCGAATGCTCAACATGCTTTACCTTTTCGCCCGCGCGCTCGTCGCGCTGATTCAATCGCTGCCGTTGCCGCTGGTGGCCCGACTGGGGCGCGCCGGCGGCGCGCTGGCCTATGGGCTCGACGCGCGCCATCGCCGGGTGGCCCTGGAGAACCTGCGCCTGGCTTTCGGCCGCGAAAAATCCCCGGCGGAAATTCGCGCGCTGGCCCGCGAAAACTTTCGGCGTCTCGGCGAAAATTTCTGCTGCGCCGTCAAAACCGCCGCCATGACCTGGGAACAATTGCAGCCGCATCTGGAATTCGTCGGCACGGAACGGCTGCTGCCGCCGCGCCGCGTCGTCGTGGCCATTGGTCATTTTGGCAACTTTGAATTGTATGCCCGCTTCGGACAATTCATGCCGGCCTATCGCTGCGCCACCACCTATCGCGCGTTGAAACAACCCGCCCTGAACCGGCTCTGGCAATCGCTGCGGGAAAAATCCGGCTGCCGGTTTTTCGAGCGGCGCACCGAAGGCCGGGCGCTCCGCGCCGCTTTGCAACAACCGAACCTCATCCTGGGTTTACTGGCCGATCAGAGCAGTAGCGGTTTGCGGGCGCCGTTTTTCGGGCGCGACTGCGACACCGGCCTGGCCCCCGCCATCCTGGCCCTGCGCTATCGTTGCGACCTGTTCACCGCTTTTTGCTTCCGCACCGGCCTGGCGCGGTGGCGCCTGGAAGTGGGCGATCAAATTCCCACGCACGAAAACGGTTCGCCGCGCCCCAGCCGGGACATCATGCGCGACGTGAACCGCTCGTTGGAAGCCGCCATTCGCCGCGACCCGGCCAACTGGTTCTGGGTTCACCGCCGCTGGAAATAATGTCCCGCACCGCACCAGACAAAAAATCTTTCGGGCTTCGCAGCCCTGCCCGAGGCTTTGACCTATGAAAATCCTGGTCCGTGGCACCAATTGGCTGGGCGACGCGGTCATGACAGCGCCCGCCCTGCAGCGTCTGCGCGAAAAATTTCCCGGAGCACAAATTTCCCTGCTTTCTCCGGCAAAATTATGCCCGCTCTGGCTGCACCATCCGGCGGTGGACCAGAGCATTGCCTTTGAGCCGGAGGAAACCATTTTTGCCGTGGCCGGCAAACTGCGCGCCGGAAAATTCGATCTGGCTCTGGTGTTGCCCAACTCCCCGCGTTCGGCCCTGGAGGTGTTTCTGGCCGGCATTCCGCAACGGATCGGTTACGCGCGCCCGTGGCGGAATTTTTTCCTGACGCAAGCCGTTCCACCACGGAAAGGCGCGGCGAAAATGCGCCAGCGGTCCCTGGCCGAAATCCAGGCGGCCGTTGCCGCTCCACACCGTCCCGGCTTTCCGGCGGCGGAAAAAACCATCGCCGGGACAGCCGGTCTGATTCCCGAAAGGCATCACATCCGCGAGTATTTGAATTTGGTCGCCGCGCTCGGCGCCTCGGCGGAACCGCTGCCGCCCCAATTCCGTGTCGCCCCGGAAGAATGCGAGGCGGCGAGGAAGAAATTTGGACTGGACCAAATCGCCGCTCCGCTCCTCGGTTTGAATCCCGGCGCCGAATACGGCCCGGCCAAGCGTTGGCCGGTGGAAAAATTCATCGCCACGGCGCAGGAAATCCGGCGACGGACCGGCGGCGTCTGGATTTTGTTTGGCGGGAAAAGCGATGAGCCGATCGCCGGCCGGATCGAATCGGCCCTTGCTTCCCGCTCCCTGGCCCTTTTCAACCTCGCCGGCAGAACGTCGCTTCGCGAATTGATGGCCCTGTTGAAATCCTGCCGCGTTCTGTTGACCAACGACACCGGCCCAATGCACCTGGCGGCGGCGCTGGAGGTGCCGGTAGTGGCCGTTTTCGGCAGCACGGCACCGGAATTGACCGGACCCGTTTCCTCCGCCCCTGGCACCATTGTAAAATCGGACGCGCCCTGCTCGCCGTGTTTTCTCCGCGAATGCCCGATTGATTTCCGTTGCATGAACGGCATCAGCGTCGAGCGCGTGGTGGAAGCCGTGGTCGCAGTGTTGAAGCCTTAAAGGATTTGGCCGGCGCGACGGGACGCGCTCCGTCGCCGCACGCACCAGCCCGTCGCCCAGCCACCCAAGCCAGAATCACCACCGGCTTGGGTGGAAACGATAGCTGCTGCAACCGTCGTTTCACTGAATCAGTAGATTGATTGGGACAATCCGGAGCCGTCGTCCGTTCGAGATTGTCCGTGCCGGCGGGACACGGCACGCCTCCCTTCCCGTACCGACAAAAACTTTGTTTGCCGGCCGCTTTGTGGTAAATGACCGTTTGTGCAAATTGTTTCCCAACTCGCCAGCGACTTGGTGGCATCCTACGCCCGCGTCGGCGGCATCAATCACCTGGACGGAAAAAATCTGCCGTCCAAACGCGCCATCACCGCCATCACGCAGGATTTGTTGCGGCTGTTGTTTCCCGGTTTCTTTGACGAAAAACTGCTGCCCTCGTCGGAGATCAAGGTGGCCACGGCGGAATTGCTGGACTCGGTCATGGGCCGGCTGGAAGACGAAATCCGCAAAAGCCTCGAATATTCTTCGCCACCGGAAATGCCCCGGCAAAACCTGGCGGCGGCAGCGCATCAATTGACCGTGGATTTTCTGGGCCGATTGCCGCGTCTTCGCGAAATTTTGCAGACGGACATGGAGGCGGCCTACGCCGGCGATCCGGCCGCCAAAAGCCTGGAGGAAATCATCGTGTCTTATCCCTTCGTCGAGGCCATCGCCGTGCAGCGGCTGGCGCACGAATTGTATCTGCGAAATGTGGCGCTGATCCCGCGCATCATGACCGAGTGGGCCCATTTCCGGTCGGGAATGGATTTGCATCCGGGGGCGCAGATCGGTTCGCACTTCTTCGTGGATCATTGCACCGGCACGGTGGTGGGCGAAACCGCCATCATCGGCGACCACGTCAAGATGTATCACGGCGTGACGCTGGGCGCCAAATCCACCGCCCATGTGGAGGAACTTCGCGGACGCAAAAGGCATCCGACCATCGAAGACCACGTAACGATTTATCCGGGGGCGACTATTCTGGGTGGCGAGACGGTGATTGGCGAGGGCAGCACCATCGGCGGCAACGTGTTTTTGATGGAAAGTGTGCCGCCGCATTCGGTGGTTCTTTACAACGCCCCCCGCGCGCGTGTCTTAAGCAAGTCCGAGCGAAAAAAAAGACCGATAGATTTTCAGATTTAATAACTCGCTCGCGGTTCCTGCAGAGAGGAGCCCAGCGCCCTGCCGCATCGTTTCCAGGGCGGAACCAGCCGGCTGCCTCGCTTTCTCATCGCTCATTTTTTTGGTGCCAGGCCGAGACCACCGAGCAAGCGATGGCCGTGGACAAAATGGCCGCCACAACGGCCAGCGAGAGGGTCGTCGGA
>Ga0070740_10005560_pt1 | contig 11607 bp, 9 predicted proteins | sample Coa_R2_FD_67286 | JGI IMG/M metagenome (GOLD analysis project Ga0070740, IMG submission 67286) | Surface soil microbial communities from Centralia Pennsylvania, which are recovering from an underground coalmine fire - Coalmine... | ecosystem: Environmental > Terrestrial > Soil > Unclassified ...
AATGCCGGAGTTGTATTTATTGGACTTGTAGCCGGCGTATTTGGTCTGTTCTATGCTCTCCCGCTTTTACCAGCAGTTATGATAGGGGTAGTTGCTCTGCTTGTCAGTACTGTCTATTCCATTCGCACTCTAACGACGCTTGTATCTATAGACCAGATACCGCGTCCTTTTCAGCGCATTCTTGCAAAGGTGGGGCTGCTTCATTCCAGCAATATGCCCAGTGGTCATCTGTGAGCAACATGAGCAACGACACTCATTCTGTAAACATAGTCATGGATGGCAGACCAGCAAAGGAGTTGCTGGACCTCTCGATCATCATCATTAATTGGAATTCAAAAGAATTCCTCAGAAAATGCCTGGCCAGCATTCGTGATTCGATTAAGAATGTCGAATACGAGGTCATCATTATCGATAACGCTTCGTACGATGGGGCCGAGGAGATGGTGAGATCGACATTTCCTGAGACGATGTTTATTCAGAGCGACAAGAACCTGGGATTTGCCGGCGCAAATAATTTAGGGTTTGCTTATTCCTCAGGCAGAAACATCTTATTCCTCAACCCTGATACGGAAATTAAAGGCACAGCAATACAGTCGCTCCTCACAGCTCTGGAATCAGACCAAAACATAGGTATGGTTGGAGCACGTCTGCTGAACTCCGATCTCAGCGTGCAGACAACAAGCATAACAGCGCTGCCCTCTGTGCTTAACCAGGTTATAGCGTCTAACTATCTCAAAACACGCTTTCCGAAACTTAAAGCCTGGGGAATGCGGCCACTCTATGAATCTACGAATCGCACTGCGCGAGTTGATGCGATTTCCGGGGCATGCATGCTGGCCAGGAGGAAGGTACTGGAAAAGATTGGGTGCTTTACCACCGAATATTTTATGTATGCGGAAGACATGGATCTCTGTATCAAAGTGTCCAAAACCGGAGCGCAGATTCATTACGTGCCTGACGCAGTCATAGTTCATCATGGCGGCAGCAGCAGCGCGAAACGCAAAGAAAGTAATTTCAGCAGCATCGTACAGCGCGAGTCGCTTATGCAGTTTTTCAAACTGCATCGCGGCCATGCCTATGCGCTTTTATACAGAGCAGCTACCGGAGCTATTGCGTTTTGCCGAATTGCTGTGCTCATCCTTTGCTCTCCATTGTCCGTTACCTCTGCAGGCCGCAGATTTCTATCGAGAGCGGCCAGTAAATGGATGGCTATTCTGTTGTGGTCGCTGGGAATGCATTCATATCGAAGCGTGAATTAATGGAGTAAGATACAAAGCGCGGTATTCGGGCGTAGGTCTGAATCAGGCGCTATAAGAAGGCAAGAAAGAAGTATTGGCGAATGGCACTTGTTCTATTTCTGCAGTTGGTGAATGCGATTTCTATTATCGTTGCCGGAAGACGGCGCTTAGAAAATGCGCTTCCAGTATTCTGCTTCTTTCTTGTGCTGATGCCGCTTGAGTCTAAGCTGGTCATTCCAGGTTTGTTTGACTTCAATACGATGCGATTGTCCTTAGCGACGTTGCTGGTTATGTATTGTGTCAAACCCAAGCCGGTAAGACGAGAAAAAATCCCGCTAAAAGTATTGATGATCCTGCACATTGTCTGGGCTGTTCTTTCGACAATGTATTCTCTCCTGGTTATTACGAGCGTAAAGCAGCTCCTGTCGCAGGTGCTCGAATTTTATCTCATGTTCTTCTTGCTTGTGCGCCTCATAACTGAGATCGAAACTATTTACAAAATGCTGTATGCAATGATTCTTGCGATTGGAATCTGTTGCATATTGTCCATTGGAGAAGTAACTGCCTCATGGACCGTCCTGAGACTGTTCCCATCCAGCAACTGGATTACTTATAACGGAGGCCTGGACCCGCTCTACTCAGAGTTGGGAAGAGGGCTGCGCGTACGTGCAACATTCCCCCACCCTATTTTGTTTGGTGACGCTCTCGCAATGACCATCCCTATTGCATTTTATTTGCAGGGAAACTGGGCGAAGGGAAAACGGCGCTTCATAATATGGGCGATTATTATTTTGATGTTCTGGTCAATCTACAAGACACAGAGCCGCGGTCCGTGGCTTGCGACTGGCATGTGCTCCATCATGCTCTTTATGATGATCAGAAAAGGAGTGAGAAAATACCTTCTCACTACCGCCCTTTTGGCGCTAACGGTCTTATTGGCAAGACCGGGCATATGGCAGTCGGTATATGACCTCTACCAGGCCAGTACAGATCCTACCCAGCCGGTAGGGACATCTTATTTATATCGCCATGCTCTGAGTGAAGCCATTTCCCGCGCGGTCCAGAAGTCGCCGGAACGCATGCTCTTCGGTTATGGCCTGGGGACATTTCGCGAACTTGGCCTTGATATCGACTTTTTAGGGGAAGTGAAGCGCTCGTATACCTGTGATAATAACTGGGCATCATTTGAATATGAAACGGGTTATGGCGGATTAGCTATTATCGCAATACTACTCTTCTGTCCGTTGTGCATGGCATTTCGGAATTATCTTAGGTTGCCAAAACCAGAGAGCATGCTGAGCGGCGTACTTTTTATTTCGATTGCCGGATTTTATTTTCTTATGCTGAGCGTAGCGGCCTATAGCTGGGGGCAACAGGGATATATGAATTGGATATTCATTTCTATGGTTGTTGCTCTGCCTCAGATTGCCCAACACAAAGAAGCAGATGAAACGGAGAGTTCTGAATCCCTGGAAGAAGACTTAGAAGAGGATCACGCTTTACCTGCGACTGTATTGGTCTAGGAAATCTGGTAATCCGTAACAGTTATTGTTGAATAAGCACAGGCGCTTCAATGGCAGCACGAAAAATAGTGTCAACTTTCTTTCCAGCATCTTCCCAGCTGGAGAGATGAACGCTTTCTGCGGCTGAGCGGGAAAGAAGGTCGAAGTTGGGATCAGCGATTATGGCTTCGAGCTCACCGACCAGCGCCTGAGGATAGGCCTGCGCATAGCGCACGTAGGAATTATCAAGCACAATGCGGTTGTGATGAGCGTCATTTACGATCGGGATACAGCCCGCAGCCAGCATTTCGTGTGGCACAAGCGAGACATTTGTCAGAGAAATGCTTAACCCGGCAAAACAGGAGTTATAGATTCGATTCAGCTCACTCGGCATGATACGGCCGTGGTCAATAAATCGAAATGGAAGCGGTCCGATCCGATCGCCATAGAAATGAATGTCTATTTCCGGATGACGTTCAGCAAAGAGCTGCATGGTTATGATTCCAAGCTCGAAGCCACGCCGCGGCGCGTCGGGGCGCCCATAAAAAACGACCCCTTTTCGGATTGAATCTGCATTGCGATGATACGTTGTAGTATCACAGCCGAACTGAAAGTAATCGGCAGCCATGCCGAATTCTGTAGTCAACTTATCGGCCAGCCATTTCCCCGCGGTAATCCCATGAAATCCCATGCGATAGGTGTTTTCAGCGAAGAGGCCCAATGCTCCGACGGGATGAAAGTACGGCTCGTAGTCCTGCACGAAGTAGAAGCGCTTACCGGCACAGCTCGAATTATAGACAGGATATGCAGTTGGCCATGCTGTCGCAACCACTGCGTGGGCATCATTCATTCCGTTTTTCAGCGGTGCTACTTCGCCGTTGAATCCGTAAAAATCGCGGACAACAGAGGCATAGTAGGCATGGTCGGCATAAGAGAGATTGTAGAAGTAAATGCGATTCTCATATCCTTGAGATTGCAGGTAGTTAATAATTCTAAATATTGTGGTATGGCCTCCTGATTTAGGGCCGGGAGGAACCATGACCCAGTTTATAGTTACCGGTTCGCCATGAATGACTCGCGGAACGTTCCATTTTGCCGGCTGAGAGAGGTCTGCTTTCAATACCTGATCGAGCTCGACCGGGAGAACGACGCTTTTGGAAGCCAAACGTTCGGCGGCAGATGCTCTTAAACGGTTTGTTATTCCGTGCGCTCCCTGCTCGGACCAGATTGTTCTGATCTGGCGATAGAACCGGCCAGCTTGTGTACGAGCTTTTTGAAAGCTCATATTCCACGCCTTTTCATACGGTCTTTTTTAACTTCCTGGATTGCGCGACGGACTAACGCCGGACCTAAAAAAATCTGCGTGCGATTGCAAACAGCAGGTCCGAGGCGCTTCCTTCTTTGAAGAGCTTTGTACTCCGATAACGTGTGAGCTTTGGGGTATGCGGCAAGCACAAATTGCATGAGCGCTTCTTCCTGGGCTGCATCCACCCTATTGTGGTCGTATGCCCGGCATATGTCCCACAACGCTTCGCGCGCCAAAGCCCGGCTTGCCATCTCGCTCCATTCCGCCGAATCACTGATAGCTGGATGATGGCGGAAAAATAGATCGAAGGCGGCTTTGCGATGGACCAGATCCGCAAAGCTGGTCTTAAATTGTGTGCGCTGCATGCTTGATGAGTGGACCCGGTAATATGCCTGGACGTTCCGGACAAATGCGATATCAGAGACGGCAGCGATGCGCATCCACATTTCCAGGTCTCCGCTGTGCGGCAGTTCAGGTCGGTATCCGCCCACGATTTTTTGAATGCTGCTTCGCACTACAACTTCCGGAGAAGTAATGACATTGTGTCCGGCACGGCAACGATCTGAGAGCCATTTGCTTCCGGGAAAGTAATCGTGGCTGGATCGCCGTGGAACGCTGGTGGGTAAGGTTTTTTCATTTTGAAAATGGATGGTTCGGCCATACACCATGCCAACCCTTTGATCCGCTTCCATGACAGAAGTGGCCCGCTCAAGTGAGCCTGGGGCAAGCATGTCATCGGCTGAGAGGAGAACAACATAATCGCCAGTGGACCATTCGAGCAGGCCCTCGTTATATGTGGCGATATGTCCTTTATTGTTTTTGTGCCTGCGAAATTCGACAGAACTGTATCGCGCCGCCAGCTCCTGGCCTACTTCTTCTGTGTTGTCCGGAGACGCATCGTCGATGATTAAAACGCGTGCGTCTACTCCGGGTTGCGCAAGAACACTATGCACGCATCCGGGAAGAAAGCGTGCATAGTTGTAACAAGGCACTACGACATCAACCGTAGGCAGGCCACTTTTCTTACCGGGTTGTTGGCGATCGTCAATTGATTTGCTCGGGGGAAGAGCTACTGCAGCTATTCCGTCTTGTGTCATGAATTTCTGTTAACTATCCTTCAATATCTGTTTTTGACAAAAGCTCTTCCCCTGAGCCTATTAGTGAACTACTCCTGTTAAGCCCGATGGTGGAGCAGGAACAGCGGTTGTGTATTCATACGCTCCCCTATCCCATGCGCCATCTGGACCAGGTCTTGAGTTCCCGAGAAAGTCCACATTGTAAGGCGAGCCCAGAGAGAGTCCATTTGTCCAATTGGAATTCTGGCTGGCTAAATTGAAATTCCCATTGGGCCAATCCACGAATGGGTTTGGGGCCCCGGAAGCTATGATGACATCAGTTGAGCTTGTTCCGGAAAGAGGAGTTCCTGAATTCAGATACGTGTTATGGCTCTCTGTCAGAGTGCCGCCGCAGGTTTGGAAGCCAATTCTATCTCCGGGAGTTATTCCGTAAAAGAGATTGTTTTCCCAGATAAATGTGTCGGGGTTTCCATCGCAATGGGTCCCCAGAGCGCCGGAGTAGTCGGCAGTATAGTTGATAACGTCATTTCCTATAAATGACCAGTTTGTGCACTGATTGCCTGGATTGATGCAGGAGAAGATGCCATTGGAAGTGCCGGGACGATTACTGTTCGCCGGTCTCCAGATCACGTTGTTATAAATTGAGACATTCGTTGCCAGGCATCCTGTCAGACAGACCCATATGCCTGTGCCCTGTATGTCCTGAATGATGTTGCTGTGGAAGTCCACATTCGATATCTGTACTTCGCTGTACCAAAGCTGGCCGTGGCAAGTGGCAGAAGAGATATTCTGCTTGATGTAGCTGTTTTGAACGACAAAGGATGTCGTCCATGGGATCTTAAAGAAATCGCAGCCGGTATCGTGGAAATATACGTGATCAACGATAAAGTTATCGCAGCCGCCACGGCAGCGAATTTCCTCTTCTGACCATTCTCCGTTGTTGGCGTCTCCGCCCCCCTGAATTTCGAAGTTTCGAATTGTCCAACTGGGTGAACGGTGCTGTCCATCGTTATTGTTTAGACCGATGTCGAAATCACTGTCCTGGCCGATGGAGGCCGTAATCTTAAGACCGCAATCAGAAGCAGCGGCTTTTGCTGATGGAGCAATTCCGCAGCCGGTGGCGTTCCCTTTTCCATTTCCATCGAGGGTAAGATAGCCAGGCTGAGGAGTAGCAGTTCCACCGTAGAACTCACTCCAGTTTGCCTGTCCTGATCCCATTGACGCGGTATTCCAACCGGCAGAAATGTCATTGGAACAGCCGTCTGAGGCGCGACCGTAATCGTAAGACTGGGCCTTCTTGATCGTGATGCGGGTGGTGCCGGAGTTGGGGGTCGTAAAGGTATATTTTCCGTAATTTCCATCGGCGAGGTAATAAGTATCACCTCTGACAAGCGTAGATGGCAGGTTATTCATGCGGTTGGCCCAACTGGATCCTGAGCCGTCACCTGCCGCGGTTGGGCCTACAGCATGGCACGCAGCATAGCTGTAGGCGGCCGGCGCAAAAATCGCCATCAATACAAAATAAAGCATTTTTTTCATGGGTATACTCCAGCAGACAGCCACCGTACAGTCTGGGGGAAACTGTCTGCATGATCTGCCGGAACTTGAGAGCTTGGTTTGGCGATTATATCCTTTCACAATTGAAAGCCCCAAATCATGAATGCACCAGAAAAAATCCGATTCATATTGCCCATTACACTTTGCAACATCCACTGTGCAATCTTACTCAATGCGATAGTGAAGTGAGCCGTTTTCGAGTGTCGCGTAGGCAATGCTTGCGCGCTCTGAGCCTGCTCCTTCAATCCGCCAGCGACTGCCATCCCGCACCAACTGCATCTTGCTTCTTTGCCGCCACCATCTGTCAACCTCTCCCGGCAATGTGATCCACATTCCTGTACTGGCTCTGAGGTCCGAGAGGCAGCCAAGAAGACCTTTATAGGCATTTCTGGCTTCCTCGGTCTGAAGATAGTCAGGATGAACGATCACACTGATAAGCCCATGATGTTTTTGAATCCTGTCGATCTGCTCCTTCCATATATCCAGCGAATAGGAATTCAGGACATGGAAGAGTGAATAGTCCTGAATGGTTGTCACCGGAATTTCCAGAATGTCGCCGATGAAGTAAGGCATGACGGTGCAGCATCCACCGGGTTGAGGATCGAGATGTCCGACATTTGGCACAGACATGTCGTATGAGAATCGAAATGCATCGTACCATTCCTGGTTTCGATACAGCACTCCTGCTCGGAATCCGGTGCTTTGAAACTCCGCGGCGAAATGATTAATTTTTACTGCATTTTTTTGGAATTGATCGCGGCTCTTATAGAGATGGCCATCATGCTTGAGATCATGCACGTTTACCTCAAACCCTCTGGAGCGAATCAACGATAGAGTCTCGGGCTGAACCGCATATCGGGCGTCCGGAATAATTTGAAAGGAGCTCTTGATTTCGAACAAGTCATTGATGTCCATCAACGCAGGGGCGAAGTTCAAACCTACAATCGTCTCTACGTCGTGGGTCATGATTGCGCAGGCAGGCTTCGCTTCAGGCCAGAACCAGATGAATGGAATCTCCTTCTCATCGCCTGCTTCCAGCGCAAGGCGCATCATGGTTTCGAACATCTGATCTACGCTGCGATCAACAGGCCAGCGTGGGAACGGCTTCTGGTCCCATCCTTTCAGCCATGCGCGCTGTAAGTGTTGCCTGACTGAAACCGGAAACATTGGACGCAATGCGTAGTACGTGCTGCGAACAAGCCGCTTCCAAAGCGGGCTGCTGACCTTCTTCTGGTAGCGTTCATACCGCAAATTGGTGGCAACTTCATCCGGATCGAAAGGAAGAAAGCATGTCTGCCCATCCATTCGAACGGAGGGCAGCGCATCCGGAAGCTGTGTCGTTGCTGCATCTGGAACACTATGGTCACAGCGGCCGTAACAGACTGCTGCAGGGCCGAACATAAAATATCCCGGACCATTCTGACGAACTGCGCCTCCATCCAGTTCGAAGTGAACAGGCAGCTCAGGGCAGCGAAAGTATTCGAGAAACGCTTGATTCATAGCCAACGATACAGCGATCAGTTATCCAATATGTCGATAAAGTAAATTGCCGACGCCGGCAAGCAAAGGATCGGGCATGCGCGAAAGAGTTTCTCGCGCCCAGGAGGAAATACCACTGCCGGCTGACTGCTCAGTCTTTTGTGGTGCTGGATTGCGAAAATATATCAGGTCGGATGCTTTGCCTCCCAAATGCTCCTTAAAAGATGTGAGCCCCTCATCGTCATAGGCAGAGCGGCCCAGATCAAGCTCCACCATGCCTGCATCCTTTGCCGCCTGGATGACTGTCCAGAACAGAAACGGTGTTCCGCCAAGCGCATTTTGAGAAGCATCAGAGCATCCGTATTTGTAGACGATCACGTTCTTGTGATCGAGCGTCAGGATGCTGGCAACGGGCGTCTGGTCTTTTAATGCCATATGAATTCGCAGCTTGTCTCCGCAAGAGGCTGCCAGATTTTCAAACCAGGTTGCAGGCTGAGGAGGCAACTTATGACGGCGACGCGTGAGGAGCAGAAGATAGCGGAACTTTCGCAGCAAATCCTCAGAGTTTCCTGCTTCGTACACCAGCTGCTCACGGGTGGCGCGTTTGACCTTCCTGCGAATACAACTGTCGTGAAGACCTCGATACAGAGTTTCGGCAGATGGGCGCAAATCAATCGAGTGGAAACGAAATTGCTCGCTTATGCCAAGCTGGCCATGCGAAATGGTTTCATCCCACGGAAGTAAAGGACGAAGCTCAATGTACTTCAGTCCATGCTTGCGCGACCATTCTGGAACAAACTGCAGAATCTCTTCAAGAGCACGATCTTCAGCAAGAGGCTGACAATGATCGGAGAAAGGAAGTGAGACCAGACGCTTTCCCGTGAGCCAGCTTTCTACTTTGCAGAAAACGACAGCATTTTCCAGCTCTGTGCTATTGGAAGTTGTAAAGGCAACGGGGCTGTATCCGTAGGTCTGCTGCAGACTCCGCAGCCATTCCCGCGTATGAAAGATGGAGGAACTCGGATGCCGGTCTACCAACTCCGTCCATCGCGTGTCTGTTAGCGGATTTATCTGATACACAGGCATTCGCTGGCAACTCCTTGTGAAATACTGATCGGCTCGAATCGTGAAGGGGATCTATCTGGGAATTTCGAGTTCACTGTTGAAAAAACCTGAGCGGGGCAAGGCCCGTACTCTTTTCATCTGCTCATTGCGCAGGAACTGCACGGCTTCTGATGAAACAAGTCTCGGGCGGCCGAGAAAAGACGACCAACAGAAACCTGCAAAGCGCGCGCATGCTCCGATTGCAAAGGGTTTTTCCGGAAGGCGCCGAGCACACTTGATGAATTCAAATATGGGATGACTGCCGACGGAGTGGTCCATCTTGCCTTCTCGAAATCGATGCTTCAAAATGCGGTCCGCTCCGCCTGTGGGTCGGTGATGCATCACCTTCAGGTCAGGAAAGGCCGATACATGCCAGCCCTTCATGCGGGCGCGTATTTCGGCATACCAGTCTTCGCCGCCGTATTGCAGGGCCACATAACCGCCAATTTCGTCATAACACTGGCGGCGCACCATCTGCGTGGCATGGGCAACAGACGAAATGCTGTTTGAGAGTCTGCTGCGAAATTCCGCTCCGCTTTTTTCATAGATCAGACCGCCTCCTATTCCGAGGTCGGGGTCCTGTTCAAAATACTGAAGCAGTCTCTCATAATAGTCATTGCCAAAAGAGACATCCGCATCAAGATTGCCGATAAATTCATGAGGACAATCCGACAGGTTTTTCTGCGCGAGCGTAAGCGCATTGATCTTTGCCACGACTCCCCGGCCAACATTGTTTTCGAGACGCAGCAGGCGCATAAAGCGGTACTTTGAGCAGTATTCGGCAACAATACGGTCCGTATCGTCCGTCGAGCGATCGCTTACGATGACCCAGCGAACTGGAAGAATCGTTTGCGCCAGCACGGATTCTATTGTGCGTGAAATAAGCGCCGCTTCATTGTGAGCAGCCGTAATAATCGCATATCGTTTCATCGCTCTATAGAACCAGCGCTACCTGCATATCTGGTGTAACAAGCGAATCCACTAAGCGCACATACTCATGTTTGCGAGCGTCCCAGGTGTTTTCTTCCACATATTGTTTTGCGTTCTCTGCTAAGGTGCGGCGACGCGCGGCATCATTCTTTAAATGCAGAATCTGTGCTGCCAACTGCGCCTCATCATCATTTTCGTAGTATTGAATGATTGTCTCGTCATAGTAGAAGGCATGGATGGTTGTTTTAGAAGCAATTACCGGCACGCCTAACGACATAAATTCCAGAATTTTTGTGCTTAGGGCCTCATTGCCGAACGCTGAGCCGGACCGCTTCGGCTCGATGGCAAGATCGGTCTTCGCCATCACCTGCGCAATCTCGTGACTTGGCAGGAAATCATGGAAGAATATACGCCCTTCCATCTTCAGTTCCTTTGATAAATCTATCAGCGATGGTTTAGCCGGCCCCTCGCCGTAAATGTGGAACTCAGCTTCAGGAATCCGGTCTGCAATGCTTGCGAAGGCACGGACCGCTACATCGAGTCCCTGATGCCAGTTGAGTGAGCCGGGATACGTGAGAATGAACTTCCCGTCTTCACGCGGTTTTTGTTCGGCATTTTTCCTGAAGATGCTCAGGTCTGGCCGGTTCCGCACCACGCTGCACTTTTCAGCTTTAGACGAACGGGAAACAAACTTATGCCGCCACAAATGGTTTGCGATAATGACATGGTCTGCAAATGCCGCCGAACAACGCTCTGCAAGCACAAGCAGTTTGAACAGAAGAGACTTATGGCTGATCTTGAATTTGCTGGCGTAAAACTCCGGCAACAGATCGTGAATATCGAGAATGACGCGGGCTCGCTTTAACTTGGGATAAACAGCCGAAAAGACCAGGAAATCCGGCACATTGTGCACATGCACAACGTCATAAGGGCATTCACGATGCTTGCGGCGAAGAAAACGCATTGAGCCGAAAAGAAACCGTGTAATGCGGCTGGTATAGGCCCACAGACCCTTTTCGTTCACCGTGCGTTCCTGGATGCGATATACATTGACTCCGTTGAGCCGTTCGAATTCGGGGACATCATTACCCCGCCGCAAAGCGATCACATCTACTAAGTCGCCGCGTTCCGCAAGCGCCGTAGCGTATTGCAGAATGCGCGTATCGCTCTCATAAAAGGCATAGGCCAGCATACAAACCCGAAGCGGCCGCTCAACAGGCACACGTACTTTGCTCGTGCGCGCGTAAGTTTTTTGTATTTCGGACGAAATGGAAGTCAATTTTTAACTCGCTTTCCAACTTTTAAAGCCAACTGCCGTTTGGCCGGATATTGCCAGCCCAGGACAGCACAATCCAAAGCTAGCAATTGGGATACCAACTGCTTTTTGGCAAAAAGGACATGAAATGAAGAAAAAA
>Ga0070740_10005563_pt1 | contig 11602 bp, 9 predicted proteins | sample Coa_R2_FD_67286 | JGI IMG/M metagenome (GOLD analysis project Ga0070740, IMG submission 67286) | Surface soil microbial communities from Centralia Pennsylvania, which are recovering from an underground coalmine fire - Coalmine... | ecosystem: Environmental > Terrestrial > Soil > Unclassified ...
CGCGAGGAGGAAGAAATCGTTGATCATGGTGACGACCCCGGCCGCGAACAGGTCGTTGAGGGCGTCCACGTCCGTGGTGACGCGGGTGACCAGGCGTCCCACCGGATTGCGGTCAAAGTAACTCATCGGCAGGCGCTGCAGATGGCCGAAAATCTCTCGGCGCATGTCGTACATGGTTTCCTGGCCGACGCGCTGCATGATGCGGATTTGAATGTATTGCGCCAGAAAATCGAAGATGAGCACGCCCAGGAAGATCAGGCTGATCCATTCGACGCCACGCCACGCCTGCGATTCGGAAATCAGGCCGCCAAGTTCGGGAACGAAATAGTGGTCGATCGCCTTCTGGAAAATCACGGGCGGCGCCAGTTCGAGCGGGGTCACTACAGCCACGAGCGCTAGCGCAACGGCGACGCTCCACCGGTACGGCCACATGTACCGCAAGAGCCGCCGCATCAGGCGCGAGTCGTACGCCTTGCCTAATGCTTCTTCTTCGTGAATGTTGCTCATGCCTTCTCGAGCTCTTCTTCCAGAAGCTGCTTCTGGTACAAATCCGCGTAATAGCCGCCGTGCGCGAGCAACTCGTCGTGTGTCCCCCGTTCCACAATCCGGCCGTTGCGTAGCACCACGATTTGATCCGCAAGACGCACTGTCGAAGTGCGGTGCGAAATTAGGATCGTTGTCCGCCCGCGCATGATCTCGCGCAGACCGCTCAGAATCTTCTCTTCCGTTTGTGTATCCACGTTGGAAAGCGAATCGTCCAGGATGAGAATCCGCGGATCGCGGACCACGGCGCGCGCGATCGCGGTGCGCTGTTTTTGCCCGCCCGAAAGCGTGATCCCGCGCTCCCCCACCATCGTGTCGTATTTCTTCGAGAATCCCTCCACGTCGCCGTCCAGGCTGGCAATTTCCGCGCCCGCCCGCGCAATGTCCTCCCCGTAAGTGGGTAAGCCGAACGTGATGTTTTCCCCCACGGTTTCGCTGAACAGATACGTATCCTGCGGCACGAACCCGATGGAGCGCCGGAGCGTTTCGAGCGGCCACTCGCGGATTGGCCGACCATCGATCAGAACTTGTCCTTCGGGCGCCTCCCAGAGCCGGGGGATCAGCGCGGCCAAGGTTGTTTTTCCGCTGCCGGTCGGTCCCACAATCGCCAGCGTCGAGCCGGCCGGAATCCTCAAGTTAATGTCGTGCAAGACCACTTGTGGCCTGGAGCCGTTGGTTTTGGCCGCACCTGCACCGTTTCCGGACAATGTCGTGGGATAGGCAAACGTCAGGTTGCGAAATTCGATCTCCCCATTAGGCTGCAGTGCCGCCGGAACCTTGGCTCCCCGGTCATCAATGGATGGTTGCGCCGCAAGGATGTAATTCAAGCGGCCCATGGAAGCGGCGCCGCGCTGGAAGATATTCGTAACCCAGCCCAACGCAATCATCGGCCAGACGAGCTGCACGAGATAGGCGTTGAACGAGATCAGCGCTCCGAGTGAGAGCCTTCCATGCAGAACTTGCCACCCGCCTCGCCAGAGCACGATGAGGAACGTCGTCCCGATGAGCGCTTGCAAGGACGGCATGAACATGCTCCAGGTGCGGATCAGTTGGACGTTGCGTGCAACATATTCCTTATTGGGTTCGTCAAAGCCCCGGATTTCCGCCTCTTCCTGTGCATAAGCGCGAACGATACGCACTCCGGAGAGATTTTCCTGAACCTTCGCCGTCAGCGTGGCGAGCGAGGCCTGAATCCTTTCGTAGAGGTCGTGAATGATCTTCCCGAAGTGTCTCACGGTGAGCGCAACCACAGGAACCGGTAACAGGACCCAAAGCGTCAGCGAAGAAGAAAGCTTCAGCAGCACGACGATCGCGAACAGCATGGTCGAAATCGTCGTGGCGCTGTACATGATTCCGGGCCCGAGAACCATGCGCACGGAATTCAGGTCGTTCGTGGCACGCGACATCAATTCGCCGGTGCGATTGCGCACGTAGAACTCCGGCTCCATCAGCAGAAGGCGATCGAGAAGATCGCTTCGGATGTCGTATTCGATGTCGCGCGAAATGCCGATCAAGGTCCAGCGGGTATAGAACGAAAGAATTCCTTTGAGCAAGACGCACAGCACCATGATCAGGCAATAGATCACCAGAGTGCGGAGGCTGTGCGGGGCGTAGAAGGGAATCAGCCGGCTCAGCCACGTGGAACTGACAATGGGAGCAGCGTGGGCTCCGGCGCTCTGCGTGTGCTCGAAAGGAACGGCGCTGCCCGCAAGAGTGTCCGTAATGATGCCGGCCGCGAGGGGAATCACGTTGCCGATCAAGCTCATCAGCACGAGCGTGAGCATGCCGACCGAAATGGCTCCCTTATAGCGGCCAAGATAGGGCAGCAGGCCGCGAAGGTGTACCCAGCCGGAAGTCGCGGGCTGTTTCTTCTCCGCCGTACCCAGGGTTGCCGCTGCCGCGCTCATCGCAAGCGTGACCTCGCATCGCTGATCGACGGCGCTTCCAGCAGGAAGTGTTCGTAAGAACGGTCCAGCGACTGGTAACGCTTCGTCTCTGGGTTCCACCGCACTCCGATGGGCAGAACGTGTCGGTCTTCAAGGCCCTTCACGGGCGTGAGATACAAAGCCAGTCCTTTCTGCGGATCCTGTTCATACTGTAAACGCCAGCCGGTGACCGGCTCGAGCGGCGTCAGACCCAAATAGCCCTTGGCATTTTTCAGGTGTTCATCGCAGCGGAAGAGCTCCGTCCACTTGTCGCCTTCCTTCTCCGCGATCACGGCTCGCGTCACCACGGTCCCCGGAATCGTATCTTTGGGCGTCTTCGGAACCACATTCGCGGCGAGAAACTGTTCCTTGCCGTTCTTGGCCAGGTCTCCGAAGAGCAGCACCTGCGTTTCGCTGCCGAGCAGCGCTTCCGCTCCGGCTTGAACGTCGGGGGGGATCGCGGGTTCGGCCGGTTTAGACGTGGCCTCTTCTGCCGGCTTCTGCGGCGTTTCTCCGCAACTCGCCAAAAATGCGGGGGCAGCCAGAAACGCCGCCATCGGCAAAATCAGCCATCGCGGTTTGGTGCGCAGGCGGGCAGTCGGTTGTCCTCCCGCAACTTCGTTACTGCGTCGCGGACTCTTGCTGTTCAGAAAAGGCACGTGGCTGTCCTTGTTTTGAGACGCGTCGGCTGTGTCCCGGTGAGCACCGCCCCATCTGGACTGGAAGGCATTCGCCATCAAAGACTTGCCGCCGCGAGCGTGATTTCCACCACTCGCCCGGGCTTCCCGTCCTTCTCCCGCGTGCAAACCACCTCCATAACTTGCGGCACGTCGGGTCCGGCCCAATCGAACGCGTAATACAACAATTCTAGCGGTTTCCCATCCTTGGTAGAAGGACTACGCGAATCGGGCTTGCCGTAGATGTTCTCTGCACGCAAGCAGTGATCGCCAACAGCAAGGCGGCGTCCAGTGATCCACGCATTCGGCGGCACCTTCCCGTCCCGATAGCTGCAGCTCGTTGCTGCGGTCTGATCATCGTCGTTAACACGTATTGTCTGAATCGTGTTTCCCTCTATCGTGATCGTCAGCTTCTGATGCGTGCAGGGATTGTCGGCGGACCACACGTTCGGATCGGAAGTTTGTTTGGCGTACCTGAACAGGCTCCGAGCTCTTGTAATCTTGCTTTGGCCCGGCCGCAGCCCGGCAAGAGTCAACTCGTTCCCCTTGCGAGCCGTAAGGGTTTTCGGCCCGGTTTGCGCCGTTGAGGTTGCTGGCATCGCGCCGATGCTCAGGACACCGGCGCTAACGCTGAGCAAGAATAGCGTCCAGGCGCGACTCAAAGTTCTCTTCTCCTTCGCTGGAAAGTTCGCTGCGCTTCACCGGCAAAGCGCGTTCAATCCCTTCCATCCAGCTATACAGTTGTTGGATGTTCTCCCGCGTCCTTGCGGCATATTCCTTGCGATTGTTTTCCACGGCTATCCACTGGCGAAACGTTTTCTCGACGGGATGTTCCGAGCCCTCGAAAGGATTCGCAGCCGCACCGGGAGCAAGCACGCCGGCATGACCGGTAAAGAGATGCTCGAATCCCAGATCGGCTGTAAAGTGCCCGGCAGTTGCAGCAACACCATCGTCATAGGTAGTTCCGTGGCAGATCAGCACCAGCGGCTGAGGCCCGCGCTGCCATTTCAGCGATTCCAGGTCGAGCGTCCACAAGTCCCATCTGGCCTCGACGATGTACGCCGTGTCCGCGTTGAGATGTTGCGCTGCAAGCGCGGCAACTTCCGGCGCGCCGTAACCGCCATCGCGCAAATCCCACTCCGCAATCGGCGCCTCGGTGGGGTCCACGGCTTGAACGACCAGCTCTTCAAACGGCGGCTGAGTTTCCGTTAGCGGGGCGGTCGCCATGAACCGCGCAAACTCCAGGATCATGGTCTGTTCGGAGAAGTCGCGCGTCCAAACGCGCAGATAGGCGCGGTTTGCCATGGAAGGCGGAATTATACAGGGGGAAGCGCAGGCAGGCGAAGGGAGGTTCAGCCTGCCCCGGGAGGCTCTTTTTTCCCGAGCCCGGTGGCGATTTGCTGGAGCCGCTCGCGCAGCGAGTCACCCACTCCCGCGAAAACTTCGGCGCAGGTCACGCGAAGCTTTTCTTCCGCGGTCTTGGCGATGTTGGAGACGATGTCCTGAGATTGGTGATTCAGCATCGCGACGGTAGCCACCAGCCAGGAGTTCGAGGTGTTTTCAAGGCGCGAGCGGTGTTGCTCCGCCGCTTGATTGCCCATGCGCTCGAATGCGCCGCGCATCTCTTCCTGGTACGCGCCCGTCATGGTCTTCCAGCTTTCCAGAATTGGCCCCAGCCCTTCGCGAACTTTCTGCTGAACTTCCGAAACTCCGCTTTCGAGCGCGCTGCTCATTTGCGCCTGGAACCGCCGCAGGAACTCCTCCTGCTCGGCGGTCAAGCGCCGCGTCAATTGGGAGTGGCTCGTCTCGATCTGCGACCGCGAATCCTCCGCTGCTTTGCCCAGCGCGGTTCGGAAACCTTCCAGCTCCATGCGGGCGTGCCTCTGGATTTCGTCCGTGAAAGCTGCGGAGGTGGTGTCCGCCGCTTCGGCAAACAGCGCGCGCGTGCGCTCAAACGCGTCGTGGACCGCCTCGGCCATCTGCGCCTGCGTGTGCTCGACGAAATTCCGGCTGGCGTGGTCCACTTCGGCCGCGAAGACGCTTGAAACCTCGCCGGCCCGCTCGCGCAGTTGATTCGACGCCTGCTCGACGGCTTTTTCGCTGATTGCCGCAATCTGCGTCTGCGCCTTCTTTTCATACCATTCTGCCGACTTGTACATCTCTTCGACGGCCTGGTGGCGCACGTCGCTGGCTTTCGATTCGAGCTCCGTAAGATGGCGCGAGACGACCGATTGCGCCGATTCGTGCAGCAACTGCTCGACTCCGCCGAGATTTTCCCGGAAGCGTCCCAGGGATTCCGCAAAAGCTTCATCGGCCGCCGTGCGGATGCGTTCTTGCTGCATCGAGGTCGCGGCTTCGAGCAAGGCCCGCCCTCCGGCCAGGCGCTGCATCGCTTCATCCGCGCGCGTCACCTGCGGTTCGATCATGGCGCGAACTTGTTCGTTGAGGCTGGCAAGCGCTGCGCGCGTGGCCTCTCCAAACGCCGCCTCGATGCGTGCATTCAACTCCGCATAAATGGATTCGCTCCGCCGCTGCAGTTCGTTGCGTTGCAGGGTCAGGACTTCGTCCAGCTGCGCCTGGAATCCCGCCAGCGCGTTTTCCTGAACGCCCGTCAGCTTGGCTGTGTTCTGCTCGAGCTGCTGGATGGAATCCTGCGCCGAGGCGATCGACTGTTGCAGGCGCGCCGCTTCTGCTTGAAGCGAATCGCGGAGCACCGCGAAGTTCCGTTCACTCTCCGCGAGGAGATTCGACGCGGCTTCGCGCAGGCTGGCCGCATGCTGGGCGGCTTCGCTGCGAATCTGCTGCTGCAGCTCCGTGCGAGAGGTCTGGAGCTGATCGTGAAATCCGCCCGCGGCCTGCTCGCGGGAAGCTGCGACCGCCGATTCCACCGCGCTCTGCAAGCGTTTTTGCGCCGCGTCCAATTCCTGCGTGACGCGCTCCTGCATCGTGGCCTGCGCTTCGGCCATTGCGGCAGCCAACTCTTGTTGCGCTTCGCTCGCCGCGTTCCCCAGGAGTTCGCGGTGAACGCGCGTGGACTCATCGTGCTGTCTTACGGTCTCTTCCAGGGAACGCGCCGTTTCTTCCGCCGCAGCACGGATTCGCGCTTCCGCGTGCGCAGCTTCCTCGCCGATCCGCCTTCCGACCTCCTGCGCCTGATCGCACAGCCGATGAACCTTTTCAGTCAAGTCGGCGATGCTTTTCTGCTGCAGCGCCTCCTGGTCGGCGCCCGATTTGGAAAGTCGCCGCGTGAGTTCATACGTCAGTTGTTCAAGCTGAGGCGCAAGCCACTTGGGCAATTCCGTGCGAAGCGCTTCCGCCGCGGCGGCGTGGGCGGCTTTGGATCGCTCCTCGGTTTCCTGATGAATCCGCTCGATGGCGCGGCTGGCTTCACTGGCAACCTCTTGACGCGCTGCCGCCAGTTTCTGTTCCCACTGTTCGCTTGCAGTTTGGCGTTCAGCGGAAACGGCCTGCACGGCCGCTTCGCGCGCCGAGGCCTGAATCTGCTGCTTGGCGTCCGCGATCAGCCGCGCCACCTGCCGCGCCAATTGCAAGGAAGCATCGGTCGTGCTTGCCGGGGCGGGAAAGATGCGCAAATTATCCGTGGGTCCGTGGGCAGGTGTGACTTCCACTTCTTCTTCCGGCAGGACCGGCGGCTCGGACTCCAAGCCGGGTGGAGCGGGAGGCAGTTCCGAACCGGTGGCCGGAAGCTGCTTGGCGTCCGCTCCGGGCTCATACGAAGACCAGTCTTCGGGCGGGAATGCGATTCCCCAAACGTTCCCCGGGTGCTCGAGTTCCAGCGCAACCTGAAAAAGCTGCCGGACGGTTCTCGGGCGCTGAATCCAAGCTACCCGGCCGCGCACTTTCCGCGGAGGCTGGCCCTCTTCCGGGCTGGGGACCTCCAGCGTGACCCACATGTTCTTCAAAACATAGTGCTTGGATTGGTAGCGGCAGCCGTGGCAGTTAATGATCAGGCTCGAGGTCCGCTCAACAAAGGGGCGGCCCAAGGCATCCACACCGGTCACCGCCAGGGGCACGGCCTGAACGATCCGCGTGCTCCGGCGCTTCCGCAACTCGGCGCCTGGATTGATCACCGTATCCGACACCATCTTACTTGGTTGATCGGCAATGTCGTTGCCAAATTCGTCCATGAAACCGCCGCCTGCTCTCCTTTATCCTCAGAAAAATCTGCGATTTACGAGCGAGTCGTCTTGGTTACTTCTGAGGCCGGCGACCGGCTTGCTCCTGTAAGGAACATCCATGCTTCTTTTGCGACCCAGAGTGGCCCAACCAGTAAGTAAATTGGCCCTTGGAAGAACGCAGGACGATTTCCTTCGATTCGGTGACCTAGGAATAATAGTACCCAGCCGCCCACGAACACGCTCGCTCCCCAGACCCATTTGGTCAGCAGCAGCAAAATGAGCCCGGCGAAGATCATCGGGATGCCGATGCCGTGCAGCAGCTTGTTCCAGCCGGAAGAGTGCTCGTGATCGTACTGCGCCATGTATTGAGTCAAGCCGGGCATAGCGCAACTCCTCGCCTGTGGAGACTCTCTGCGGACAGCGCGACTGTAGCGCGATTTGACTTGTTTGACCAGACCTGACTAGCAGTACGAAAGTAGCGTTACTTGGGCGGGCGAATTGTGAAGGGGAAAGCGAGCGGAAGTTCCAGTACACGCGACGGGATGGGGTTTCGTATAAGGCGCGTTGCTAGAGTTCGCGGCGGCCTTCCATCGCCTTCAGCATCGTCACTTCGTCGGCGTATTCCAGGTCCGCGCCCACGGGAATCCCCACGCCAATGCGCGTTACGCGTACTCCCAAGGGCTTCAGCAGCTTTGAGAGATAGACGGCCGTCGCCTCGCCTTCCGCTGTGGGGTTCGTGGCGATGATGATTTCCTCTACTGTCCCGCTCTTCAATCGCTCGATCAGTTGCTTGATCTTGAGCTGCTCCGGTCCGCGCCCTTGCAGCGGCGAAAGCGAGCCTCCCAGCACGTGGTACATACCGTTGTAGGTTCGCGTTTTTTCAATGGCGAGAATATTGTGTGGTTCCTCGACCACGCAGATGGTCCGCTTGTTGCGGCTCGCGCCGGTGCAATAGAGGCAAGGGTCGGCGTCGGTGATGTTCGCGCAAACGGAGCATTCGCGAATCTTCTCCTTCGCGTCGCGGATCGCGTCTGCCAGCGCCAGCGCGTCTTCGGGCGCCGCCCGCAACAGATGAAACGCCAGGCGCTGCGCCGTTTTCTGGCCAATTCCGGGAAGATGCTTTAATTCGTCGATGAGTCGTTCTACGGGTGCGGCAAAATCGGGCATGTCTCTGTGTAGCACACCCTTGCATTCCGCGCAAACGGCCGCGTAGGTTTCGAGGTATGGGAGCAGGGCGAATACACGCTGTGTGTGCCCGCCCACGCCAGCGCACGGAAGCCCGCAGTAACTCCTTTGAATTGAACCGATAGCCTGCGGAACTGTTCTTGCCCTGCATTCGGGCGATGGCGCTCGAGGGAGCAATGCCATGTCGCTGTTCCTGGGTAAGTTCAAGCCAGAATCCTCCTCAAGGGAAGGGATCGACTACAAGCTGATTGCCGCCATCTTTCTCACGGCGATTTTGCTGGGCGCCGCGAATTGGAGTCTGGGCCGGACGCGAAACCCGAAGCCCGTCGCGCCCGTAGCCGATGCCGACGCGCAAGTAACTTCGCCCGAACCTGCGCCCCTCCAGCAGAAGAATGCGCGACCCATGTTTGGCCGCCAGCTCACCATTGAAAAAATGCAGCGCAAGCGAGTTCCCTCCCAGCATTTCGCCGATGACGTGTACGGCGTCTCCTTCGATGCCCCGCGAGGGTACGTCCTGAAAGAAGGCGAGCTGCCGGACATGGACCTCGGCCTCGGCTATCTTGGCTCCATCCCCATGGAGTTTTCCGAACCCGGCGGCGTGCGCATCGCCACCGTGGAAGTGCCGCGAACCGCGCATGCCGGCACCGATTTTCTGAACGCCTTTCTCACGGTGAGTGTGTTTCCCAATTCCACCGCCGAACAGTGCGCGCAGTTCAGTCCGGAGCTGAGCTATGCGCAGCCGCCCCTGCGTCAAAAAATCGGCGGCATCGAGTTCGTCGGAGTTCCCAATAGCGAAGCCGCGAGCATGCACGAGTACTTCGGCAAGTACTTTCACGGCTTCGCGGAAGGAACCTGCTACGAGATCGGCTACGGGATCGTCACGGCTGATGTCGCGGCGCAAGATGGGCTCAAGCGCACCAACAACGATGCGGTTTTGCGCCGGCTCGAGAGAATTTTGAATACCGTAGTGATTGACGCGCCAAGCGAACCTGGCGAAACGAATCCCCTTGAAAAAGCCGATGCTGAAAGTCCCGAGCAGAAATGAAGGATGGGGTTGGTGGCAAGAGAGGCGCGCCGCGCACACCGGGCTCAATGTCATCAGCAATGCTCAATCTCGGAGCCCCTCCTTCGTCAGGAGAAGCTAAAGCTCCGACCCCAAAATCAATGCGGCGAATTTCTGATTGAGAGCGTTAGAACAGGCCGGGAATCTTCAGGCCCGGCATGCCGGGGATGCTTCCAGCGAGGGACTTCATTTGGTTGGCGAGTTCGTCGTCCACGCGGCGCGACGCTTCGTTTACCGCGGCGCGGACCAGTTCCTGCAGCATTTCCACATCTTTGCCCGCGAAAATTTCAGGCTCGATGCGTACTTCGAGCACTTGCTTCTGGCCGTTCATCTTTACCGTGACCATGCCGCCGCCGGCCGAAGCCTCCACCGCGACGGCGTTCACCTGCCGCTGCAGGTCTTCCTGCACCTGCCGCAACCGGGAAAGCATCTGTTGAAGGGCGCTGACTTCCATCAGGATTCCTCTTGGCGACGCTTCACTTCGGAGATTTTCCCGCCGAAGCGCTGCAGCATCGAGCGCACCAACGGATCCCGCTCGAACTGCGCACGCAACTCTTGCGCGCTGGCCGCCGCGTGCGACGCCGACGCGGCCGCCGCTGCAACTGATTCAATCCTAGCACACACGCGCACGCTGCGCCCTAGTACCTTCCTCGAAGCGGCACGCACCTTCTCGAGCGTTTCGCGGCCTTCCACCATTTCCGCAAACGGGCGCTTGTCCGATGCGAAATAAATCCGCAGCTCCGCGCCGTCGAGCTCCCATTTGTGCGCGTGCTCGACCAGTTCGCCGAGAAATTTCTGCTGCGCCTGAATGGTGGCTTTGATTTCCGCGACGTTTTCCGTCGAAATCCCGCTCGTGATGACTTGCTTCGAGGCGCCATTCGCGGGCTTCGCCGCTTCCTCGCGCGTTTCCTGCCGTTCGGGCGGGGAAACCGCGCGGGCCGCTTCAGCCGGCGAACTGTTCTCGATCTTCGGAGCGGCCGCCCGCACAGGCGCCGCCGCAGCCGCAGCCCGGGGCGCAGGCGAAAACGCTTGCGGGGAAGAGACCGCGCTTTCGTTGCGCGGGGAAAAAGGCGGACTTGCAACTCTCTGCGCCGCTGATTTCGTTCCGCTCCCGCCCGCCGCGCCGTTCAATTCGCCAATCAACTCCTCCAGCGGAGCCAGCCGCGCCGCATTGATCAAGCGCAGCAAGCCCATTTCCAGATGCACGCGCGGGTCGGGCTTGCGCCGCAAATCGTCGTCCGTTTGCAGCAGAATCTGGAAAAACCGCGTTAGGTCTTCTTCGCTGAATTGCTCCGCCGCTTTCGCAAGCGCGGGCCGCTGATCCGCCGTCGCTGCGATCAGTGCGGAATCCGCGCCGCAGACGCGCGCAATCAAAAGATTCCGCATGTGCCGGATTGCTTCGCGGCAAAAATGCTGCAGGTTGCGGCCTTCCTTCTGAAAGGTATGCACCAAGCCGAGCGCGCGCTCCGCCGAGCCCGAAGCGATGGCCTCAACCAATTCGTTCAGCGCGTCTTCCGGCACAACGCCCAGCAGTTCGCGCACGTCCTTGTCCGGGATCGTGTCGCCGCAATACGCCCGCACCTGTTCGAGCAGCGACAGGGCATCCCGCAGGCTGCCTTCCGCCATCCGCGCGATCACTGCCAGCGCGCCCGGCTCGATCTTGAGATTTTCCTTTTCCGCGATTTCCCGCAGGCGGCCGTTGATTTCCGCGAAGGTCAGCGCGCGAAAATGAAAATGCTGGGAGCGCGACCGGATGGTGTCCGCCAAATCTTCCGGCTGGGTCGTCGCCATCACGAAGATCACGCGCTCCGGCGGCTCTTCCAGCGTTTTCAGCAGCGCGTTGGACGCCTCGTCCGTCAGCATGTGCGCTTCGTCGAGAATCACCACTTTGCTGCGCGCCGCAGCCGGCGCGTAACGCACCATCTCGCGCAGTTCGCGAATCTGGTCGATGCCGCGGTTCGAAGCCGCGTCGATTTCAATCACGTCGAGCGAGGTTCCCGCCGCGATCTCCTTGCAGGAATCGCATTCGCCGCACGGCTCGGGCGTCGGCCCCTTCGCGCAATTCAGCGC
>Ga0070740_10005564_pt1 | contig 11600 bp, 10 predicted proteins | sample Coa_R2_FD_67286 | JGI IMG/M metagenome (GOLD analysis project Ga0070740, IMG submission 67286) | Surface soil microbial communities from Centralia Pennsylvania, which are recovering from an underground coalmine fire - Coalmine... | ecosystem: Environmental > Terrestrial > Soil > Unclassified ...
GGCCAGTTTCTTTCGCAGATCGGCACGTGGCTGCAAAGCGCGGCCATGGCCTGGCTGGTACTTGAACTGACGCATTCGGCATTTGCCGTCGGCTTCCTCTCCTTCTGGCAATTTGGCCCCTACGTGGTGCTTGGCCTGTTCGGCGGGGCCATCAGCGACCGGCTTGACCACCGCGATACGCTGATCGCCACACAGGTCGCGCTTGCCCTCTGTAGCGGCATCATGGCTGTACTCACGCTTCTGCATATCGTCACCGTGTGGGAAGCCTACGCTATCGCCACCGCGCGCGGCCTCGTGCTGATCTTGAACAATCCGAGTCGGCAGGCATTCATCTTTCAGATGGTTGGACGCAAGGAACTGCCCAACGCCATCGCGCTCAATTCGAGTCTGGCCAATGCGACCCGCATTGTCGGGCCGGGGCTGGGCGGCATCCTTATCGCGGCTTTTGGCGTGGGCATCTGTTTCAGCATCGACGCCATCAGCTACGTTGCCGTCATCATCGCCCTGCTGGCGATGCATGTCGACGAATTGTTGCCTATCGAGCGACATGGCAAGCCGCGCGTGTTGCAAGGCATCGCCGAGGGCCTGCGTTATGTCTTCCAGACGCCGACGGTCTGGCTGGCGCTGGCAATGTTCCTCTTCATCTGTATCGCCAGCATCAACTTCACCGTGCTGCTGCCGCTCGTTGCCAGCGACACGCTGCACCGGGGAGCCGAAGTCTACGGCCTGCTCACCGCCTGCTTCGGCGCGGGCGCGTTGATCGGCGCGCTCATTTCTGCCTCGCTCGGTCGCGCCACCTGGCCCATCCTGCTGCTCAGTGCGACCGGCTTTGGTATCTGTGAACTGGTGCTGGCCCCGCAAAACACCGTCGTCGGCACCGTCATCCTGCTGCTACTCACCGGCATCTGCTACACTCTCTATACCTCCAACACCAATGCCACCGTACAGCTTACCACGCCGGGCTACCTGCAAGGGCGCGTGGCGGGCCTTTATAGCTACATCTTCTCCGGCACCAGCGCCCCCGGCGCGCTCCTCGTCGGCGTTCTGGCCGAGCTTGGCGGCACTCAGCTCGCCCTCTTCGTCGGCGGCGCCACAGCAGTAGTCTGCGCCGCCCTCGGCTTCGGCTACCGCTGGTACCAATCAAAGACTGAAGGAGAACAGGAGCAGCGTTGAAAGACTATCGTGAGCGAAAGCAGAAACAATCCCCCCACATGGGAAAAAAGGGGGGCCATTTTTGGCTACTGGACGGTTTATTTGAACAGGAGAAAGGCACAAACATGGTATGCTTTGGAGAAAGAAAAGATGTACGAAGATGTCAGAAGATATCAGAATTTAAGAAACCTGAGGAAAGAGCGATTTCTGAGAATGCAAACACTAACGAAACCGAGTTACAGCCCTACGCATAACAATACCGGCGATTCACAGGCGTTGAGGGTCGCCGTGCTGGCCGTTATCCTCTTCGCCCTCTCCGGCCTCATCACTGGCTTTGCCTTCGGGGCCTTCGTGCATTTTTCTCCCGCCAGAACAACCAGTTCACCAACCAGCATCAATACCAGCCAGCAAAAGACAGGCAGTGGTACAACTCCTACAACGGTTCCGAAGGTAAATCCTAAACCATTAGGAGTGCCATTAACCACCATTTCTGCTTATACAGAAATTGCTGATGGCAGCACATCATATACGGTTAAAACGCAGGTGACAGATCAAACAAATGGTACTGCATCAGCAGGAAAGCAATTGCAAGCGTCGGGTATCACCTGCAAACTCTGGCTAACAAAAGACAAAAATGTGACCCCCATGCTTACAGCAAATAATAACCAGATTCCAAGATCAATCGACGCTCTGGCACAGCCATTTCGCGATGAAATTCAAGGGGGACTGAATTTTGCCCCCAATACTCCGCAGACACAAATGTGTAACTCCAGTGGACAGGCAAGCTGGAATTATACCATCAACCCATCACTTAAACCGGGCCATTATACCTTAGCGGTGATTACAGACTGGGATGGACAGCATTACAACTGGGGCTGGCAGTATATCACCATCACCCAGGCAAGTTAACAATTCCGCTTACAATTCCGCGAACGAGGGCCACGAAGAGGAGTTGCGCTGCCTTTGCGGCAGTCAGCACCTCCGCGTGATTGACCTCTTCGCTTTCCTCGCCGGTAGCTGTGTTGGTAATCAGGCTGAGGCCGAGGACGCGCATGCCCATGTGGCGGGCAACGATGACTTCCGGCACGGTTGACATGCCGACGGCGTCGGTGCCGAGGGTGCGCAAAGCTCTGAGTTCCGCGCCGGTTTCGTAACCTGGCCCGGCCACCATTGTGTAAATGCCTTCGTGCAGGGTCATATCCGGCCATCGGGCGGCTACGGAACGAGCAAGGGCGCGTAGTTGCGGGTCGTAGGCTTTCGCCAGCGCGGGGAAACGCTCGCCCAGGCGGTCTTCATTTGGCCCGATGAGGGGGTTGACGCCCGCAAGGCCGGGGAAGTTGATATGGTCGCGAATAAGCATGAAATCGCCAGGGCGATAGGCCGGGTTGACGCCGCCCGCCGCGTTGGTGACGATGAGCGTTTGCGCGCCGAGCAGGCGCATGACGCGCACGGGGAAGGTGATGACCTGTGGCGAGTAGCCCTCGTAGAAGTGGAAACGGCCCTGCATGACCACCACCGGTACATCCTCCAGCGTGCCGATGAGCAGGCGACCGGCATGGCCCACGACGGTTGAACGGGCAAAGTGGGGAATTTCCTCGTAAGGGATGCCCGTCGCGTCGCGCACCTCCTCCGCCAGGCTGCCCAGCCCGGAGCCGAGGATGAGCGCGACGGTGGGTTTCAGGGCAGTGCGCGCCTGAATAGCTGCTGTTGCCTCCATAAGTTGTTCGTAAAGCGGCATAACGGTTGCTCCTAAACTCCCGAAGTGGTTTTCAGACGCGCAAGCTGGCTGTAGACCTGGGTGGTGGAAATATGGGCGTGGCCCAGCAGTTCCTGCACCGAACGCAGTTCCATGCCGTCGTTGAGCATGTGGATGGCGAACGAGTGGCGCAGCATGTGCGGAGTGATGGATATGATGCCCGCCTGCCGCGCGTAACCTTTGATGATCAGCCAGAAGCCCTGGCGCGTCAGCCGCTCGCCGTGATGGTTCAGAAATAATGCCTGCTCATCCGGGTGGTGGACCATGAGGACGGGCCGCGCGTTGGCGAGATATTGCTGCGTCGCAACCACAGCGACTTCCGGCAAGGGCAGGACACGCTCACGCCTGTTGCGCCCTCCGCGACTGCTCTGCCCGCTATGAGCGGCGCAGGTGATGGTGGAGCGCGCAGGGTCAAAATCATCCAGGTTTAATGAGACCAGTTCGGAGACCCGCATGCCGGTAGCGTAGAGGACGTGCAGCATGGCGAGATCGCGCTGCCCGCCAGGAGTCTCGACCTCGACCTGATTGAACAGACGGTGAATCTGCTCGGCACTCAATACGTTCGGCGGCGCTTTCTGCACGCGCGGCATTTCCAGCCCCTCCACAGGCTCAGTTTCCATGACTCCTTGCTCATGGAGAGAGCGAAAGAAGGATTTGAGCGCCGCCAGTTTGCGCGCTATGGTCGTCGGACGATAGCCGTGATCTTCGCGCATAGTATACACGTAAGCTTCAATATGTTCGTGAGTCACCTGCGGCCAGTTCTCGACGCCCTGCGCTTCCAGATAAGCCCGAAGCTGATTGAGGTCATTCCGATAGGCCAGCATGGTGTTCTGATTATTGCTCCCACGCCCTTGCTCTCGCGTAGAGAGCGAGGTGATAAACGCATCAATAGCATCTTGCAGCATAGAATACTTCCGCCTCTGCCTCAATATATGTTCAACCCGATGGATGTCATCGCAAGTCAGTAATAACGAGGGTCATTATAAACCATCGAGTAAGACGGGGCAAGCAAATTAGGAGGAAGATTACCTGCCCAGAACGTGCTATAATACAGTGACACTACTGCCTTGCACGCATGACAGATCAATGCACATCAACATGTATCAGAAAGACTGATGAAGTGATGTGACTGATATGATGAGACTAATAAAGGAGACATAGCAGACCGATGAGTAAGTTGTTAGACATGTTTACGCAGGCTCGCCGCGCGCAGACCGGGGGCGGCATAGGCTTTCTGGGTAAAGCAAAACCCGAAAGCAAGCCGCGAGCCGCCGCGATCATTGTTTCCCTGCCCACGCTGGATAAGAGCAGCGCGGAAGCGGCGATCAAGGCGGGGGCCGATAGCGTGATCTTTAACTGGGATGGCGAGGACACGACCCTGCTGGAAAACCTGCATGAGGCCATAGAGGCCGCGAAAGAGGCGAGTGAAAATGTCATCTGCGGGCTGCAAATCAGCGGCGGCTGGGAGCAGCTCGATCACGAGAAGATTGAACATCTGAGAGATCAGGGCGTCAATTACATCATTTTGCCGCTCGACGCGCCGGCTCGTCTGCTGGCCCTGCCCACCAAAGACATTGATCTCGTTATCACCGTTCCCATGCGCGAGGGAGAACACTATCCTTCCTTCATTCGCAACCTGACGGCGTTCGATAGCATCACGGCGGCACTCTTCGATTTTGAGTTTCCCGGCGAAATCGAATCGATCAGCATTGAGGATCTGCTGCACTACCGCGCCGTGCGTGAGGCCGCCCGTTTCCCCGGTATGCTGAATGTGAGCGGCAACCTGGACGAGAAGGATGCTCTCGCCCTTGCGGCCCTCGGCATGCAGGCCATCGTCCTGCCTGCCAGCGGCACAAAAGCCAGCATGCAGCAGCGCATCGAAACCCTGCGCACCCTGCTCGCGGAGGTCTACAGCAAGATCAAGGAAGCAACCGGCCCGAATAAGTCTTAATCAGAAATAAGCAGGAGCGGCGAGGAAGCAAGCGGGCGCGCAAAGCATGTATTTTGCGCGCCCGCCTCCTGCTTCCTCGCCGCTCCTGCTTATTTCTCCTCTCGCTGGTTGATGCTATTCGTTAGAGTTGCGTGCCAGTGCAGCTGGCGGCGGGGGATGTGGCGGAGAAGGGTGCGCGTCTGCTGCCACACCTGTTCTGGATTGGCATTATTGCGCCAGTAGTAGTAGCAGCCGATATCGTCGGGTTCGGTGTGTAATATGCGGGTAAAGGCATCGTCCAGTTGCTCTTCGCTCTCCTCGTCCAGATCAAAGTTTTGCAGCCAGAGCTGGCTGCGTTTGCCTGCTGCGCGAGTCGTTTCCACCACGCGACAGCTCCATTCGCTCACCTGCGCGACATCCGTTTTGAAGGTCTTCCAGAAGAGGTGGCAGCCAATGGTATCCAGGTGCGGCAGGGCAGCCAGCGCGTCAAGCTGAGTAAGGTTTTCGGGAACGATGGCGACCATCGTTTTCGCGTGGGCATCTACCCGCTTGACATGCGCGCAGAGTTCGCCCAGAAATTCGACCATCGAACGGCGGCGAAAGCCGGGCAGGTCAACAACATCGGGGCAGAGGGCGCGGCAGACGGAGCAGAAACAGGTGATATCGGTGCCGCGCGGCTCATCGATGAAGATGCCGTTGATGGGAAAGGCATGCAGGTAGCTCTCGATCTCATCAAAAAGCCAGGAACGAAAGGGCCTGTGATTATAGCAGGAGATATCATGGTAGCGCCCGTTGCTGTCCATAACGCGCGAGCGAGGGTTGTGAAAGGTGTACCAGCTGGGCATGGGCATGGGGCCGGAAAAGACGTTGCCGTAGCGGCCCAGGCTCAGGTAGACCTTCAGCCCGGCATCCTGCGCCTGCCTCATGCCTCGTTCCAGATCACGCGGCCAGCGCGTCGCCTCTTGCTCGTGAATGGCGTAGACAATGCCGCTCGCACCGGCAGCGCGTATCTGGTCAAAATCGCGCTTCACACTCTCCGGGTGAAGCAGGGGATGAAAATACGCAACAGTGATATCCATAGTATCCCTTGTTCTAACAGCAAAATACATCTATGCACTTCCCCACCAGTATAGCATACTTCAGCTTTTCTGTACGATCTACAGGCATTCCGGGCTATTCAGTACCTCTTCCCTACTCCATTAGTCATATTCAACGACTCAAACTTGACAGACAGGATAGCGCAAGGCACAATGCGAGCATGAATCATGCACAGCGAAGGCTTCTACTGGATAAGCGCGTCGGCTGCTTTATCCGCGCGTATGCCAAAATCAATCTGACGCTCGATGTGCTGGGGCGCAGGGCGGACGGCTATCACGAGCTGGCGACGGTGATGCAGGAGATCGATCTCTACGATACGCTCTGCCTCACAGCCACCGACGATGGTCGGGTACAGTTGCTTTGCTCCGTGCCAGAGCTAAACAACACGGAAAATCTGGTTGTGCGCGCCGCCGAACTGGTGCGTCGACAACTGGGGCTGGAACAAGGGGTGCGTATCGAACTACTGAAACGTATCCCTGTAGCTGCCGGCCTCGGCGGCGGCAGTAGCGATGCCGCCGCCGTGTTGCTCGCGCTGCAGCGGCAACTGCCGCTTTCCCAGGCTGATCTGCTTGATCTGGCAGCCGCGTTGGGTTCGGACGTGCCATTCTTCCTGACGGGCGGGCTGGCCCTTTGCGAAGGGCGCGGCGAGCGTGTCCAGCCACTGGACGTGCAACTGCCACCCTCGATGCGCTGGCTGCTGCTGCTGAAACCTGCCATCAGCATCTCCACGGCTGCCGTCTTCCGCAGCCTGTCGGCCAGCGACTATACCGACGGCTCGCACAGTCGGGCGGTATGCACGGCTCTGGCAGAAGGACGCAGCCCGGAGCCGCAAGACCTGCACAATGCGCTGGAACGCGGCGTGCTGGAACACTATCCAGAAGTTGCGCGGGCCAGAGAGGCCCTGGTGCAGGCTGGCGCGCCTCTGGTACGGCTATCGGGCAGCGGGCCAACCCTCTTCGCCCCATTCGCCGATCTGGCTCAGGCCCTCACGGTTCAGCGTCGCCTGCAGGCGCAGGCATACGAGACCTATCTTTCGCGTGCTGTTTCCCCCAACCCAGGGGACGTAGATATTTTCTAACGTACCGAGTACATGTAAGGAGGTAACAACAGTGGCTGATCAATATTACTGCGTCAAGTGCAAGAAAAAGACGGAGATGAAGGACCCCCGGCGTGTAACCATGAAGAACGGGAAACCGGCCCTTAAAGGAACCTGTTCCGTCTGTGGCACCACACAAAACGCGATCCTCGGCTCTGAGAAGAAAGCATAGATTTCACATCGGCCATGGCATGCCAGCAACAAGTGGCCCCTGTGTCCTGCGGAGCGGCAGCGAAGCATCTCTGGTCGCCAGCCGAGCAGCGTGGCCTCCCAGAGATGCTTCGCCGCGCTCAGCAGGACACGTGCGAGGCCGCTTCTCATAGCACGCCCGGTGGGAGCGACGCATGATATGGCTGATGTCACTCTTAAAAGTCATTCGTAAGACTACCCCAGCGTGACCTGCAATGCCGGTCTGCCCTCTACATCCCAGGAAGGCTGGTACGATGTAGTAAAATACTTGCCGCTGTGGCGTGGGGCGTCAGTGGAATAAAACACGAGGCGCAGTGGTTGCCCGGACGCATAGGCGTTTGCCACCGCCGCGCTCACATCCCAGGTATAGGCATTCCCCGGCAACGGCGCCTGGACGTAGAGGTTGACCGTCGTCATGCTGATGACCTCTCCAACCGGCGGGGCATTATTCCAGTCAATGGTAGACACGCTCCAGGCCTGGTTAACCGTTGCCACTTCAACATTTGAGGGATTGGGTCCAGGCAACCCGTTTTGACCCATGTTCCCCGTCTCATACAGGGTAATTTTTGCGGCAATGACCCCTTTTCCACGCGGCAGCGAACTCAGGGGAATAGTGAGGTAATATTTCGTAAAACATTCCCAGTCGGAGACATCGGACTGATTCGCGACATCCGCCCTGGTGGAACCGGCCCAGTTTTTCGTGGCCCAGTATGTCCAGCGAAAGCTTCCCTGATTCAGGCCATAACAGCCCAGCCCACCGCCAACCATCGCATCGGTCACCACCTGATTGTTGACGCCGTTACGTATGGTATAGATTGTGCCGGTAGTCTGCGATGGCCGGTAGACCGGCAGGCCATACACCAGTTGCCCCCAGCTCGTTGAGGCTGTCCCTTGCGCTGATTGCGGCCACCACGTGACGGCGAGCGGGCTGGCAGAGGCATTATCCTGATTCTGGACGGCCAGCGCCAGCCTCCAACTCCTGCCTTGAGCAGGGGCGGCAGACTGGACGAGTGAAGAAAAGGGAATCTCGTAGGTCATGCTCCAGCCTGCGTCATCTCCGCCGTTGATGCTCGTGCCGCGCCAGCCGCTGCAGGTCGTAAAGGCCGTTGATGATACCGACCATCCACTCCCATTTCCCTGATACGCGCGCTGGTAATTTGCGCGCGGCTGGCCGTTATCCACCTGCGCCAGAAACTTGTAGGCCGTTTTCTGAGGCACGCTGCTGCCACCGGGGTTCGTGTCGAGATAGAGCGTTGCCGTATCTCCTATACTCAAGTTCGGACTACTGGCATGAGAATCATACCAGACATAGCGGTCAATGATATTCAGGCTGATGAACAGGTAGCTATCGCTGTAAGCCGCGCGCACATCGACGTAATCGCTGCTGGAACTTACGCTGCCGAACCAGAAAATAGCCGTCTGATTAAACGGGGCCGTGACATCGCTGCATGGAACGTTCAAACTTCCGCCATAGTGGGGAATATTGACCTGGCCGGTCGCGGTAGAGGTTGTGGCCGGAGTCGGAGTAGAAGTTGCGGTCGGAGTCAGGGTAGCGGTCGGGGTTACTGTATGCCCCGATATGGCAGCAGGATGGCCCCCTTCGCTCATGGCTGAAAGCGCGTGCGCCGACGAGGCAAAAGGATGACTTACCTCACTCCTGTTCCATAGCGGCCTCAGAAACGAGAACAACAGGCCCAGCAGCAGGACAATGGGAAGACTGATAAGAAGAAAACGCCCTGTACGGCGAGCGCGCGATGGCCGGGATGACGAGGATGCCTGAGAAGTACGCATTTCTGCCCCCTATCTGTAGCAACGCGCTACGCAAGTGTCATATCTGCCTGTTCGTTTCCCCCATAGACTGATATACCACACTCTGCTGACAGAAGGAAGAGAATAGGCGATATTTCCTATCCCACAACACCTCTGTATGGAGAGAGCATGCCACACCTCGACGGGATGGGACGCCTCTGGTATAATGGGAAGCGGTTAGTTTAAGAAGGGCGACACGACACGGGGATAGCATCAGATACGGGAGGAGCAATTATGAATCTCTGGGATTCGGTCCATCGCGGGCTGGAAAAAGCCTCACAGGAGGCCGCGCGACTGGCACGGACGCAGCGACTGCGCGCGAATATTGACGGGTTGATGCGGCATATTAATACGCAGCATAGCATGTTGATCGGCAAGACGATGGAGTTGTATGCGAACGGGCAACTGACGCAAAGCGAACTGGTACCCATCTGCCAGACGCTGACAGAACTCCAGCAGCAATTACAGCAGGCACAGAACGAACTGAAGCAGTTGCAGGCCAATCTTCCGCAGCAGCAACCGTCGCTGCCGCCGGGAACTGCGCCACAAACAGGAGGGACTATGCCCTATACCGCGATCGGTGAGCCTGGAACCGGTCCCTACCCGCCACCAGCCGCGCCCGATTATCAGTCCTACGTTGATGTTGGCCCCATCACGGCACCGCCACCACCGCCGGGAGCGGAACCCTTTGCGGTCGGCGAGATGGAGACAATGATGGCTCCTCCACCGCCTCCTCCCATGAGTATGCCTCCCGTGCCGCCACCTGTCCCGGCGCCCGCAGCGATGGGGGTGAATGCGCCGCGCTATTGTCCGGTCTGCCAGGCTGAACTTAACCCGAACCACGCCTTCTGCCACAACTGCGGCACGCTGGTGCAGGACAATGTCTCGTCGCATATGCCTACCACGCGCGCCAGCGCGGAAATGGCGTTTGCCGCCGAAGGGCAGGAGACTATGCGTGCCGGAACCCCCGCCGATATCAACGAGCAAGAGACCATGCGCGCAGGCGGCAATATAACACCTCCGCCAGCAGAAGAGAATAAAGGGGTGTAGACACTGCGCCAGCAATTGATTACCATACTCTGCGTCTGCCTGCGCATTCCCTTTGCGCTGCTCAATCGCATCCAGGCGCTTTTCACGCGAGGGGCCGACCCGCGCTCCATTGTCGTCATCAAGCCTTGCTGTCTGGGCGATCTGGTGATGACCACGCCGCTACTGGAAGTGCTGCGCCGGGCCTATCCACAGGCGCGTATTGTCTACGTGGTCGGCTCGTGGTCAAAAGCCATCCCGCAGCATCACCCTGCCGTCGATGCCGTGATCGATTGTGGCAATATAGGCATTCCGGGCCGCTATGGTCTGCGCGCGTATCTGCAACTTGCCGCGCGGCTGCGCAGAGAACGCTTTGACCTGGCTTTTGTGCTTGACCGCTCGCCCATGCTCACGCTGTTGCCCTGGCTGGCAGGCATTCCGCGCCGCGTTGGCCCAGACAGCCTGGGACGGGGCTTCTCCCTGACCGACCGCGTGCCAACCTCCAGCACGCCCGATGCGCTGCAGCACCAGGTCGAAATCTACCTCGATCTCGCCCGCGCCATCGGTCTGCCCGTTGATGCTCCTCATATGCGCTTCGTACCGACTGCCGGGGAACGAGAGACGGTGCGGCGGCAGGCAGAGCAGTACGGGCCGCGCACGCTGGTGGCCCTCTTCCCCGGCGGCGGCAGCAATCCGGGCATGGAGTTGACGGCGAAACGCTGGCCGCTCGAACGCTATCGCACACTGGCGCGCAAACTGATCGATGAACTCGACGCGCAGGTGCTGCTCGCTGGCGGCGCGAGCGATGAGGCGCTCAATGCTCAACTGCTGGCCGGACTCGATATCCCCCAGGGAAGAGCCGTCAATCTGGCGGGCAAGACCAGTATCGGCGAACTGGCAGCGTGGCTTGAACGCTGCGATCTCTTTATCGGCAACGACAGCAGCCCGATGCACCTTGCCGCCGCCGTCAATACCCCGGTTATCGCCATCTTTGGCCCGACCAGCCCGCAGGAGTACGGCCCCTACCCGCTCGATGACCCACACCACATCGCGCTCTGGCGGCATCCAACGGGCAGGCCCTGTTTCTTCCTGGGCAAGATGCAAACCTGCGAAAACTGTACCTGCATGCAGTCGGTGACGGTCGATGATGTGTGGCAGGCAGTCCAGCGCCTTATCCCATCTCCACAGAGCAAAGAGGTCACGCCTTGAAACGTCTGCTTCGCACACTGATCCTGCTGCTGCTACGTATAATCGGCGTGCCAGGAGCTTTTTTCGCGGCTCGTCGGGCGCGAAAACCGGTCTCAAGGGCGCCACGCATCCTGCTCGTGCGCCCGGATCACCTGGGCGATTTGCTGCTGGCGACGCCGGTGCTTGATGCCCTGAAGGAGCAGCTACCGGAGGCGCATATCACGATGATGGTTGGTCCCTGGTCAAGCGAGATTGTAGCGCGCCATCCCGCCATCGACCGGTTGATTACCTGCCCGTTTCCCGGCTTCCAGCGCGCCCCGCAGAAGGCGCTGGCCCCCTACTTCTTGCTGGTCAAA
>Ga0070740_10005565_pt1 | contig 11599 bp, 10 predicted proteins | sample Coa_R2_FD_67286 | JGI IMG/M metagenome (GOLD analysis project Ga0070740, IMG submission 67286) | Surface soil microbial communities from Centralia Pennsylvania, which are recovering from an underground coalmine fire - Coalmine... | ecosystem: Environmental > Terrestrial > Soil > Unclassified ...
CAATTGCTTGCCGAATATCAGCGCAAGCGGCAGCAGGCCGAGAACGAGGCGCAAGACATTGTCGCCGGCGCCAAGGCCGAGGCCGAGCGCATGGCGCTCGATGCGCGCGCCAAGGTGGAAGAATTCGTCACCCGCCGCACCAAGCTCGCCGAAACCAAGATCGCGCAGGCGGAGGCGCAGGCGGCGGCCGATGTCCGCGCCGCCGCCGCCGACGCCGCCGTCGCCGCCGCCGAAAAGATCCTGGCGCAGGAGGCCAAGGGCAAGCTCGCCGCCGACCTGATCGCCAAAGGCATCGCCGACGTACGCAAAAAGCTCAATTAGTCGGCGTCCTTAGCGCCCACTCCGAGTCGCTTTCCGTCGTCTGTCCTTGCTCCGGGGGCAGGCAAAGGTTCTGTGACCATGAGGCCCAGAGAATGGTCATCCAGGGCTCTGGGCCATGCTCCATTGCCGACCGTCGCGGCCATGTTTGTCCCCGCTGTTAGCCCCGCCGCTATGTGCAAAAGTTCCCGCGTGCAACCTGCCGCCTTGGCGCCTGCGCGCGCTGCTCCTATCCTTGCTGCGAGTGATTCGGCCCCGTTTCAGGGGTTAGCGGCCGAATTGCGTCCTTCGTTAAGCGTCGTGGCGTTGCGTGCTGGCCGGGAGAACCGGCCCCGGCATCGGGCAACCTATGGTCATCTTCGATTGCAACGGTGTGCTGGTGGACAGCGAACCGTTGGCAACGTCAATCGTCTCCCAAGAATTCATGCGCGCCGGCTTCAACCTGACGCCGGAAATTGTCGCGCGCTATTTCACCGGCCGCCGCCAAACCGACATGTTCGCCGAGGTAGAGGCCGCGGCCGGCCGCAAGCTGCCGCCCGGATTTGCCGCCGCCGTCGCCGGCGCGACCTTGCGCCGCTTTCGCGCCGAACTGCGGCCAACCAGGCATGTGGCACAGGCGCTCTCCTGGCTGCGCGGGCCGAAATGCGTCGCCTCTTCTTCCTCGTTTGACCGCATCCGCGTCAGCCTGGAATCGACAGACCTCATCCGCTACTTCGAGCCCTATTTGTTTTCGGCGAGCGAAGTGAAAAACGGCAAGCCCGCTCCGGACTTGTTCCTGCACGCGGCGGCGAAAATGCATGTTGCGCCACGCAACTGCATCGTGGTCGAGGATTCTCCGGTCGGGGTCGCCGCGGGTGTCGCCGCCGGGATGACGGCGATCGGCTTTATCGGCGGCAGTCATGCAGGCGCGCGCCTCGCCGAACAATTGCGCGCCGCCGGTGCCCGCGCCGTGATCGGCGACATGCGCGCGCTCAAGGGCACCATCATCGATATGCGCGGGTGGTGACCCCTCCAATTGTTGGCGACGAGCGCGTGAGATTGTCCAGCACAGCGAACCTCCACCCGATTACGGCTCAGAGTGGACAAAGCATCCGGGAACTCGTCGCGAATAAGGCGCGGCACGCCAAGTGCTTACCGTTTATTTTTAGCTAAGCATTCCTCGTGGATGACCTCACCCTTGTCGTTGGTCACGACAAGTTTTTCGTCCGCTGTAAAAACTCTGCTCCGACAGAGATCGCGGGCCACCAGCCTCGCTTCTTCACAGGCGGCTCGGTCGTCTGGAAAATTCTGCCCATCGATATCTTTCGCGCCGGAGCTATGTAGATGAAAGAAATAGCGAGCCACCGAAGTCTCCCGCTAGGCATGGAAGGGGTCGCTTTGATGATCGAAGCAACACTCGAACGCCGAAAGGCGTGCGCCACGACTGGTCGCCGCGACGCCCGAAGCGATAAAAAACCTGAAGGCGGCCGTCACTTGCATGACTTGCCAGTGCCACTCCCCGCCTTGCAGCCAAATGCGGTATTCGAGCTCTGCCATTGACCCCCCGTTCTGATTGGGCGGGTACGCAACCGGTCGCTCGGCCAAATGCGAGGCGCATGCCGAGCATTGATTTCAGTACAATGCCGGGTACCCGACGTTGGTTCACTGTAACAACGAGGTTTCGCTTTCGCCGGCATCCACAAGCGACTGCAACCTTTGTAACTTACCGAATCGTCCGCTTTCGCGGGCGATAACGGCGACGCGAGCTAACGGGCCGGCACGTGGCGCTCCGCAGCTGCGGTAGCATCCAAAACGGGCACCGTGCGCGCCCGACCGTTGGCCGTGTGCTCACTTCTGCAGCCGCACGAGAATCGATCGGACCTGTGCGAACGCGTCGGACGCGGGATCGATGAGCTCGAAGTGGCTCGCATCATCGATGGTGAACTCCTGCACGGAATCTCCCGCCGCGGCGGCTTTGACCACGTAAGCGTGTCCGAAGGACGCCGGCACGATCGGATCCAGCTTGCCGGAAACGATCGCCTGCGGCACGCCGATCGGCAGGAGCGCCGCTGGCGAGGTATCGGCAAACACATCCCAAGGACTGCGGTGTGCGGCGTCAATCAGCCCGTCGATGACACGCGGTCCGCCGCACGCGGGCGGACCGTTGGCGCGGTAGTCGGCGAGGTCGGCGATCCCGGCCAGGCTGACCACACCACCGATCGGCAACGGATCCTCGCGATACAGCGGGCTGGTTTTCGGCAGACGCCGGCGCGCTGCCGCCCACAACGCAAGATGCCCGCCTGAGGAATGCCCCAGCGCAACGACCTTGGTCAGATCGAGCCGGTCGGCCTTTGCAATTTTGCGTAGCGCGTCGACGGCCGCGCCGACATCCTCAAAGCTGCCGGGATAACCGCCGCCAGGTTCGCCCAGCCGACGGTATTCGATATTCCAAACAGCGATGCCGTGCCGGCGCAGATCGTCCGCCGCATAGGCCATCAGATCGACACCCGGCAGATCGGCGCGCCAGCAGCCTCCATGAATCATGATCACCACGCGGTGCGCACCCCTGTTCGCGGGCAACCACAAGTCGGCGAACTGGCTCGGGCTGCCGCCGTAAAAAATGCGCTGGTCGGCCGCCGGCCGCGGGCGCGCAAGCAATTCGCGATAGTCCAGCGGCCGCGCGGCGGCCGACGCCAGCACGGCACCTGCAATCAATGCGGCAACGGCTGCGCGCGCCAAAGCGCGCGTGGGCATGGGACCTACCAGGGCGTCGTGTGGCAATCGGAACAGCTGATGTTGGAGGAACTTGGTTTCGACCTATCCGGCGCCAAGCACGCCTGCGGAAGTCTAAGGTCCTCGGCGGGCGCCGTCTGCCCGGGCAGCCAATCGCGGTAGTCGGCGAACATGAGCCCCGCTCCGGAGGGCTCCATGAAGATGCGCGGCCGTCCTGCGGTCGTATACCAGGCCCACATCACGCGATCGCCCTGCCACTTGATCGGGCAAGACAATATCTGCGTGTCGGTGTCGGCGCCGAGCGCTGCGGCGCGGCCGATCACACCCTTGCACTCGCACGATGCCCTGGTCATCCAGTCGGGCCGCACAATGCCGGGAAACGCTGCAGCGCAGGCCGGACCTCTAAATGACGGCAGGCCGACACGGAAGCCCTCCTGCGGCCGCAGCGACAGGTAATCCTTTAGCGCCGGCGGTTTGCCCTGAAACAACAGCGCCACCTGCGACTGCGCCTTAGTCCAGTCGTAGTAGATCAGGCTCGAATAAGGACCTTCGCCGAATTTCGTCGGCGTCAGAATCGCCGACATGACGAACTGATCCGGCCACCGCGGCGGCTTGACGCTGGCGCAGCCGTCGTGACTGAGCCCAGGGATCAACTGGCTGATGCGTTCTGCGCGCTCCGCCTCGGCGGCATCGTTTTTTATCGCCATAAGGTCGCGCGCCGTCACTGTCTCGGGCAACCGCTCCGCAGCGATCGGTCTCGCCTGCTTGGCACACATGGCCTGCAGGTCCGATAAATTGCTTTCCGGGATCGACGCAAACGTCGGAAAATAAGTCATGGCATAGTCGCCGACCACCGCCGGCTCGGACGACTTTGTCAGAAATAGGCTGCGCCACGGCAGATGTGTCTCGGTCGAGAACCAGTGCCAACTTGCTGGCTCTTCTCCCCTGGGCGACTGCCACCATTGAGCCGGCTTGCCTTCGACAGGAGACTCGCCAAAGCAAACGGCATCTTGCGCGAGCCATTGCCGCGGCGGAGGACGCAGCTTGCGTCCGAGCGAGGAGCAACCGTTCGGCGAACGGTGCGGTCCGAACAAAACATAGGTGTCGGTTTCCGTAATTAGCAGGTCGACGGCTCCGGACTCGAGGCCATATACCGTGGCGCGCATCGCCGGCAATGTGCCGTCGTAGACGAATTCGCCGACGTCGAGTTGTCCCTTCAAAAACGGAGTCATCAAGCCGACCGCGCGCCAGCGCAGCGGCAGTTGCGGCGGCTTTGCCGGGGTGCACGCCGAAAAAATCGGAAATTGAACGGACCATTGCTGAGCCGCCGCGGCCCCGTGCCACAGAATGGCGCCCGCCAACAAGGCAAGCCGCAGATAGCGGCGGCAGTTTCGGTCCGCGTCCATGACGAGCGCGCTAGCTTGACCGCGGTTTCGCCGCCGGGCGGGCCTTCGGCTTGCGCACCGCGGGCTTCTTTTTCTCCGGCTGGGCGCCCGTCGCATCGAAGCCGACATAAACGACATAGGCGCTGATGTCGGTGACCGGCGTCGGCAGCGGGAAGGAGAGATCGGGCTCGATCACCGTGAACGTCGCGCGGTCGATCGTTCCGGCGATGCTCACCGTCTCCCGCGCCAGCTTGGACACGATGAGCTTGGGATTGACACCCTCATGGACGACCGCGAGGCGGACCGGAACGTCGACATTGCCGGGTCCGCCGGCCGGCCCGGTGATGATGCGGCCTTCGACGCCGACTTTCACGGTCATGATGTTGCCATTGAGATGACATTCGCGCGCGGTGCGTTCGATGCTGCCCTGGTACCGCACGTCGAGCGCGTTGGGCTCCCCCTCGCCCGGCTTGTCGCCGATGATGAGCGTGGCCGCGCCGTTGCGAATCTTCACCTCCGGGCAATCATACTCGGTGTCGATGATCGCGGCGGGGTTCGCCGCATCCACCTTGGTCGCTTTCGGGTCGGAGCGAAAGAGATCGAGCGCGGACCCGCCGAACAAGCCGCTGCTGCTGCCGCCGCCACAGCCGGCCAGCACAAGGGTAGATGTCAGAGCGATGATAGCTGCGCCGGCCCGCGCCATGGTCCCTCCCCCGAATACCCGGCACGATAATCGCTGAACCCGGTTTGGCCGTTTATAGCAAGCCAAGCGTGGCAAGCCCAAGGCAAGATTAGCAAGCGCGAGTAGTTCAAAGCCGAGCGCTCAATGCCGCGGCGATCAGCTGCCGATACGGCGCAGCACAGCCGATATCGCCGGCCGGCTTCGGCGGTGGCTTGTCCGTTGTCGGCAAGCCACAGAGCGCGGCCGCGGTCGCGCGCACCGCCGCCGGATCGCGAACCATGTCTTCGTAATCAATAATACGCGCCGTCTCGGGAAGTTTCTTCGCCATCAGGTCGATCATCTCCCGATACCAAAGGACGTAATCGCGCGCTGCCTTAAGATCGTAGGCGTAAGCATTCCCTTTGGTGTACTGCCGCATGTATAAGCGCAGCAAAATATCGTCGAGGTCTCGCTTCAAGAAGATAAAGCGGACATTCGGGATGACCCGCGTCAGATGCGCGGCGTCGGCAATGCGGCTGGCGAGCGTGTTGGTGAATACCGTTGCCGATCCGATGCGCTTTGCAAGCTCCTCACAATAGATGTCGCGGCAGAGATGATAGAGCGCGGGAGGGAGCGTTGCGAGCGACCCGCCCCCGGGAAGACCGGCGGTTTGAAAGGTGCGGCGGAGCGCCCTCTCGACGATGGGATTCTCGTAGCCCCGTTTGACGCCCGGCAGCGTTGCGACCAGCGCCTCCATGCTGGTTTTTCCCGAACGCGACGGACCGAGAATGAAGAGCGATATCGGCACGTTGGCGCTGCTGGCAGGCGGAGCGCCGACGGGATCCATGCGCAAGGCAGCGAGGCTGGCGAGCCGCCACTCGGCCGCCCTTCTGACTTGTCCCTGCACCGGAGCAAACACCGCGCGGTTTGCTCGCACCAGCTCCTGCCACGCTTCGGCGTGGCGACCGGCGCGATCGAGTGCCGCCGCGCGAACGAAGGAACGTGAATTTTCAAACTGGCGCTGATCCTCACGCGGATCTTTCACGGCTTTATCGACCTGCGCCAGGAGATCGATGCCGACGGCGGCAGGCGGCAGCGCCGCCAGCGCGCGCAACGGCTCGATCAGGCGCATGCCGCGGTGGATCAGCCCCTCGAAGACGGCGGCCGCCTCCTGGGCGTTGCCAAGATTTTCGTAAGTCCAGCCTAGACCGATCGCAGCCGCGACCAGGCTCGGTTGCAGCTTGGTCGCCTGCAGGTAAGCGTCGCGTGCGTTTTCGTATTCCCGCTGCTCGCGATAGCTGTCGCCCAGCATCAACATGACGCTGGCATCCTGCGGCTGAAGCGAGTGCGCTTGCTCCAGCGTCTGCGCAGCCAGTTCAATGGCGCCGAGCCTGAGATACACCCCACCCAGCGCCGTCAGCGTTTTCCAATTGCGCGGGTTCTGCATGAGCGCACGAATGAGATGATCGAGGGCGTCCTCGTGCAGCTCCTGATCGGCGAAAATCAGCCCGAAGGTGTGCAGCACGTCGGCATAATCGGGATGCTGTTCCAGCAAGGATTCGCAAATCGCCCGCGCTTGCTGGTATTGGCCTTGCTGCCGCAGCCGCTCCGCCTGCTGAAGCTTGGCGTGCGCTTCCTGCAATAGATCCGCGACGGCCTCCTGACGCGGTCGAGAATTCGTGTTGCCTTGAAATTCGCTCATCGACGAACCTTGCCGTCGTCAGGATGACGCCGCCGCGGCCCTGAGCCAAGCAAAAATAAACCGGCGTGACGTTCGTCGATCACGCCGGCCGAAGCAGTTTGCGTTTCGCGCTAGAACGATACCGACGCCTTCAGCACCGGGCCGTAATAGAAAGCGTTCTCGTTGACAATTGCGCCCGACGAGTTGACGGTCCGCAACGCATTCCAATAACCGTCGAAGCGATAGCTCGCCGTCATCTTGAAGCTCGGATTGAACTGATAGGAAATTCCGAGCTGACCATCGAGGTTGAAGACTGCGCCGGTGCTGGAGCTGCTCGTCGCAGTTGTCACGGTGCCAGTGCCGGTCGGTGGCGTGCCAAGGCCTCCGCTGAATATATTAAGCGTCATTGTTGAACTTTGATCGAAGCTGCGCTTGCCGAACAGCACGGCGGCGTCGCCGATGTAATCCAAGCTCCATGCGCCACCGAGCGGAATGCCGCCGTCGATGCCGAGGCGAGGCCCGACTCCCAAAAATTCGCTTCTTGAGGAAAATGAGAACACACCAGTGATGGGGGAGGCAGCACCGGCGCAAACGGCCGCTGGCGACCCCGGCCCCGTGTCGCAGCCATTAAGGGTGCCCTTGCCCGTGACCTTGGCGTAGATATCTGCAACTCGAACGCCGAGCTTGGCCTGCGCTTGGCCGGAGCCGAGTTGGAAATCGCGCCCGATTGCGAAATCGACCAGCCAATGGTGTTCCTTAATGTCCGCAGAACCAGCACCAGCGACGTTAGCCGTCGTTGGCCCTTTCGGAAGAGAGAAAGGGAACGAAGGAGAATAGAAGCTCGCCGGGAAGGTCTTGCCTTTACGCCGCGCTTCTCCGTAGCGGAACTGGCCGCTGAAATGATATGGCGTGTAGGCTGAAGGACTGTAGTCAAAACCGATCGCGCCTTCCCAGCCTAGTTTTGGCTGTATCCCGACTGGACTCGAAAGAAATGGGAAGGGTCCAAAGCCAGGGTCAGAACTATTGAACGCGCCGCCTTCGACCCACCATGTCCAATGGTCTTGCGGGACCGGCGCCGGTGCAAAAGTCGGCGCCTTCTTCGGAAGGTCGGCCGCCAGGACGGCAGGTGACGCGACCGCCAAGGCGACGACCGAGACGCTGGCAAACAGCGCGGCGCGCCGCCGCGAAGGAACGACAGAAGCGATTGACATAGTTTGACTCGCCTCAAACCTGCGCCGGAATAATCTCGGCCCGGACCGCCGACGAGAAAAGCTTTGCACAGCGCGAAACCTCTGGAAATATGAGCCGCGACGGATTGCCACGTTTGTTGCAAAAAGGACACAAATTCAGCAGCGGAATGCTGCCGGTAACTGATTGACCTTACAGCCGAAAGCAGCGAACAGGTAACTATGGGGACACAGTCGGCACTATCCGGAGACCCACAGGAATCTACGGCCAAGGCTCCGCAATCGGGCATCGTTTGGCTCGCGTCTTATCCGAAGTCCGGCAACACCTGGACACGTGTTTTTCTCAATAGTCTGATCAAGTCGCTTTCCGGTGAAAAGGGCAACCAGCACATCAATGCCATCGGCCGATTCACCGGCGGCGTCGGCGGCAAAGACCTGTATGCGGCCATCTTGGGCTTCGAGCCGACAAACGAGCATCGCGATGACATTGCCGCGGTAAGGCACGAAGTCCAGCGCCGGGCGGCAGAACACTACGACGGACTTTTATTTATAAAGACCCACCAAGCCTTGGTCGTGGACCGCGGCACAACAACAATCAACTTCGAAGTGACGGCAGGAGCGATTTATATCGTCCGCAATCCGTTGGACGTCGCCATTTCCTATGCGCATCACAGTGCGCTCACGATCGACCAGATCATCGAAATCATGGGCACGCCAAACGCCGAGCTACCGGTTACGGATAAGCAGGTGAATGAAATCTACGGCACCTGGAGTCAGCACGTTCTGAGTTGGACGCGCAAACCGCACCAGGCCATCTACGTGATGCGCTACGAAGACATGCTCGCCGAGCCGGAGAAGACGTTCGGCGGCCTCGCCCGGCATCTGCTCTTCAATCCAACCCAGGCGCAACTTGCCGAGGCGATCAAGGCTTCATCCTTCGAGGCGTTGCGTGCCCAGGAGGACAAGGAAGGCTTCCGCGAAAAATCGAAGAAGGCCGACCGTTTCTTCCGCGAGGGCCGTGCAGGTCAATGGCGCGAGATTCTGACGCCGCAGCAAATCGATCGCATCGTCAAGGACCACGAACAGCAGATGGCGCGGTTTGGCTATCTGCCCGACTAGAGCGGCCGCGCCTATCAACCATCGGCGCGATTAGCGCGGCCTAGCCGCGATCGTCCTTCAGCCGGGCGTAGAGCAGATGATCCTGCCACACGCCGTTGATGCAGAGGTATGAGCGCGCATAGCCTTCGCGCTGGAAGCCGGTTTTTTCCAGCAGCCGGATCGAGGCTGTGTTGGTTGGAATGCAGGCCGCTTCCAGCCGGTGCAGCCGCAGCGTGCCGAAGCAGAACGGAATGAGCGTGCGCATGGCCGCGGTCATGTACCCTTGGCGGGCGAACGGCGCGCCGATCCAGTAGCCGATCGAGCCCGCTTGCGCGACGCCGCGGCGGATGTTGGCGAGCGTCAAACCGCCGATCATGGCGTTGTCATCGCTGCGGAAGATCAGAAAGGCGTAGGCCAAATCGCCGCGCAGGTCTTCGGCGTAGCGCTTGAGCCGCCTGCGGAAGGCGCCGCGGGTGAGATCGTCGGTCGGCCAGGTCGGCTCCCATGGCGTGAGAAAGGCGCGGCTCATCTCGCGCAGCGCCGCCCACTCCGCATAGTCCCCGGCTTGCGGAACGCGCAGCACGACGCCATGACCGGCAACGCTCGGAATGGTCTCGTTCAGGCTGACGGTGCGAAAGAACGCCATGAACTTACGCCGCCTTTGGCACCAAACTGTCTGCAATCGCCGCCGTGCTTTCCAGGCGGGCGCCCGGACCGAGCGCGGCGACCGCGGGCCGTGAGCGCCGGATTAGCAGTCGCCCGGCGGCGCGCGCGGAATCCACGGTGACGGCGTCGATCTTGGCGACAATCTCCTCGAGCGGGATCGGCCGTCCATAGGCAAGCATCTGCCGCGCCAATTGACCGACCCGCGCTTCCGAACTCTCCAGTGCCATCAGCAGACCGGCCTTGAGCTGCGCTTTGGCGCGCGCCACCTCCGTTTCAGTCAACGCTTCGGTCGCCGCCGCGATCTCAGCGATGACGACGCGCATAAGCTCCGGAGCATCGGCTTCGTCGGTGCCTGCATAAAGTGCGAACAGGCCGGTGTCGTGATAGGGCATGTGAAACGCATTGATAGTGTAGCAAAGACCGCGCTTTTCCCGTACCTCCTGGAACAGCCGTGAGGACATGCCGCCGCCCAGCACGCTGACGAACACTTGCAGGCTGTGAAGCTGCTCGTCGCGTACCGGCACGCCCTCCAGCGCCATGGCGATATGCACCTGCTCGAGCTCGCGCCGTTCCACGCGGCTACCGCCGCGAAACTGCGCGGGCTCCGGCGCGGGCGCCGCCTCGCCGTCGAAACTCGCGAAGCGCTGCTCCGCCTCTGCGACGATGGCCGCGTGCTCGACGGCGCCGGCCGCCGCGACGATCATATCGGGGCCGCGATAGTTACGGTTGAGATAGCTGCGCAGCCGCGCGGGCGTGAACGAGCGCACGGTTTCCGGCGTGCCGAGAATCGAGCGGCCGACCGGCTGATTGGGAAAAGCCGTATCCTGCAAACGGTCGAACACCAGATCGTCCGGTGCGTCCTCGACGGCGCCGATTTCCTGCACGATGACGTTCTGTTCGCGGCGCAACTCGGCCGCATCGAAGGCCGGCTCGGAGAGGATATCGGAGAGCACGTCGAGCGCGAGCGGCACATCGGCCTTGAGCACGCGTGCGTAATAGGCGGTGGATTCGATGCTCGTTGCCGCATTCAAATCGCCGCCGACCGCCTCGATCTCCTCGGCGATCTGGCGCGCCGTGCGCCGCCGCGTGCCTTTGAACGCCATGTGCTCGAGCAAATGCGAAATGCCGTGCTCGTCGGCGTGCTCGTTGCGGCTGCCGGCCCCGATCCAGACACCGAGAGAGGCGGATTGCAGGTGCGGCATGCTGTCGGTGACCACCGATAACCCGGACTTGAGCTTCGTGACCTGCACGGTCATGCGGCCGCTCCTTCGCGGGCTGCGCGCGAGGCCGAGGCAACGAAACGCTCGACGGCTGCCTGGTCGGCCGGCAAAACGGTGACGCGCTCCTTGCGTGCCGGCAGGTCGGCGAGCCATTCCGGCAGGTTCGGCGCGCCGCCGCAGGCGCCTTCCACCGCTTGCGGGAATTTCGCCGGATGCGCGGTCGATAGCACCACCATGGGCACCGAGGGATCGCGCGCTTCTTTCTCCGCAACCGCCAGCGCCACCGCCGTGTGCGGATCGGCGCAGTAGCCCGCCTCGCGCATCCAGGCGCGCATCGTGGCGTTGCTTTCCTCGGCATCGGCGCGGTCGGCCGTGAACAGCTCGCGCATCCATTTCAATGCCGGCGCGGCAATGGCGAAGCGGCGCGACTGCGCCAGCGATCCCATCAGCGCCGAGACCTTGCCGGCATCGCGCGCGTAAGCATCGAACAACAGGCGTTCGAAATTCGACGAAACTTGAATATCCATCGACGGAGAAGTGGTGGGCACCACGTCGCGGACTTCATAGTCGCCGCTGGCGAAGGCGCGCACCAGGATGTCGTTGACGTTGGTGGCGACCACTAGCCGATCGACCGGCAGCCCCATCCGGCGCGCAACATAACCGGCGTAGAC
>Ga0070740_10005570_pt1 | contig 11593 bp, 12 predicted proteins | sample Coa_R2_FD_67286 | JGI IMG/M metagenome (GOLD analysis project Ga0070740, IMG submission 67286) | Surface soil microbial communities from Centralia Pennsylvania, which are recovering from an underground coalmine fire - Coalmine... | ecosystem: Environmental > Terrestrial > Soil > Unclassified ...
GCCCTGCTGCGCGGGCGCGAAGGCGAGCTCGCGGCAATTCTGGTCGAACCGATCGTCGGCAACATGGGCTTCGTGACGCCGGCGCCGGGCTTCTTGGAGGGGCTGCAGGAAAGAGCCAAGCGCTTCGGCGCGCTGCTGATTTTCGACGAAGTGATCACGTGGCTGCGCTTGGGCCTGCGCGGCGCGCAAGGCCGCGTCGGCATCACGCCCGATATAACGGCGATCGGAAAGATCATGGGCGGAGGCTTTCCGATTGCAGCTTTCGGCGGGCGTGAAGACGTGATGAACGTCCTCGCGCCGAGCGGTGCCGCGTTTACGGGCGGCACGCACGCGGGAAATCCATTTGCCGTCGCCATGGCGCACCGCGTGCTCGACCTGCTGGAAGCGAATCCCGAATATTACGATTCGATGCGCACGCTGGCCACACGCTTGGCGGCCGGTATCCGCGAGGTGTTCGAGCGGCGCGCACTGCCGTATGCCGTCGTGCAGCACGAGTCGATTGTCGATTTCAAGTTTCGCGCCGGGCCGCCCAACCGCAATTACGACGATGCTCTTGCGGCCGACAAGGCACGCTACGCGGCATACTATCACGCGATGCGCGCGCGGGGCATCTTGCTCGCGCCCTCACAGAACGAAGTGATGTTCCTTTCGACGGCGCACAGCGAGCGCGACGTCGACGAAACCATCGCCGCGGTTGAAGGCTCGCTGGACGAGATCGAAGCGGCATGACGCGCTGGTCGCGGCGATCCTTCGTGACGGCCGCAGCGGCGTGCGCGCTGGCCCCGCGGCGGCTGTGGGCCGCGCAGTTCCCGCCGATGCCCCCGCCCGCGCGCGTCGCCGAACAGGTTCGCGGCGAGTTCATGCATGCGTGGGACGGCTACAAACGCTTTGCGTGGGGATTCGACGAGGTTGCACCCATCGCCGGTAAGCCAAAGGATTTCTTCATCGACGGGCATTCGTTCGGGCTGTCGATCATCGAGGCATTGGACACGCTGTACATCATGCAGCTGGATGACGAGCTCGATGCCTGCGTGAAGTGGCTGCGCTCCCATTTGGATTTCGACGTCGACGGGAAAGTTCAAATGTTCGAGGCCGTGATTCGTATGGTTGCCGGCCTGATCGCGGGCTACTATGCGACCGGCGAGCGTTTTTTGCTCGACGGCGCGCGGGATTTGGCCGATCGGCTGCTGCCGTGTTTCACGAAATCCCCGAGCGGTGCGCCGTACCGCTTTGCCAACCTGAAGACCGGTGCGGTCAGCGACCCGCAGTCCAACCTGGCCGAGATCGGTTCGAATATCCTGGAATTCGGCGACCTCTCCAGGCTTACCGGCGACCCCAAATACCTCAACGCGTCGATGCGCGCATATCAAGCGGTGATGCGCAAGCGCTCCGCGCTCGATCTGCTCGGAACGAATTTCGACGTCGAGAAGGGCGAATTCTCGGGAACCGACGACGTCGCACCCGACGAGCCGGTCGATTCGTTTTACGAATACCTGTGGGGCGGATGGCAGATGCTCGGCAACGCGCAAACGCGCGACTGGTACCGGTTGCTGACCGATGCGATCCTGAAATACAAGCCGCAGCGCATCGGCGGCCGCCTGTGGTTTCGCACCGTCGATTACGTCACCGGCGAAAAAACCGCGGACACGACGAGCTCGGAGCTGGCCGCGTTCTATGCAGAACTGGTCGCCAAGGGCGGCGATCGCGCGGCTGGCGAGGCTTTCTATGACTCTTGGACCGCCGTGCTCGACAAGTACGGCGTCATCCCCGAGGTCATCGACTACTCGAATTTAGCCGTCGTCAGCCCGAAGTATTGGATGCGCCCGGAGTATCCGAACTCGTCATTCGATCTGTGGTTCTTGACGCAGGACGAAAAATATCGCGTCACCGCGTACCGTTACTTCACCGCGTTGCGTCAGAATTGCCGAACGCCGTACGGTTACACCGTGCTGAACGATGTTCGCACGCGCCCGATGACGCAAGCCGATTACTTTCCCGCCTACGCATTTTCCGAAAACTTCAAGTATCTCTATTGCATGTTTGCGGGATCCACGGACCGCTTCGACGGCTCCGCCTATTACTTCAATACGGAAGGCAAAGCGCTGCGCGGACTGCGCGGGCGGCTCGCGGAGCAAGCGGGGGGATGAACGGCTGCGAGGCCGTTCCCGGGGTCATCACCAAGCGACAAAAAGATAGCGGACCGGTCATTGCGTTGGCGCGCGGGGAGGTGGCCGGTCCGCTATCTATAGCAATACGGCGGATCCTGTACTTCGCGCCGCTTGCTCATTCAATAGTACCGTAGCGGCGGTCGTTTCCAAATAGGCGAGCGTCAAGGATTTGCATGCTAGCAGGCCATCTCGGAGCCGCCCCAGTCGCGCTTCTTCAGGTAGCGTCCCAGAACGACGGACGTACCGCGGCCGGGCGTCGAGTGGACCGCGAAGATGTCGGTACAGCGGCGCATGATCGGCAGGCCGCGTCCCCGCTCGCTGAAGAGGTCCGGGAGATCGACCGCGGGCGGCCCGTCGCCCCGGAAGCCCGCCCCCGAGTCCACGATGGTCGCCAGGATCTTGTCGTCCTCGAGTTGGCAGCGGATTTCGATGACGTCGCTCGAGCGCGAGTGTTCGATGGCGTTGGCCAGCGCCTCGCCGACCGCGAAAATGAACTCCTCCACGTCGCGCGGGTTGAGGTCGGAGCGTCTTGCGAAGGCCATGACCTCACGGCGCACGCTTCCGCTGAAACGCGCGCTGGGAGGAATGCGAACCTTGATGGCCTGCCCGCGGTCAGTCGGCGCGGGCTCCGGCGTACCGTGCGGAACCAATTTTTTGTACCCGGACCTGATTTTGCCCCACTCTGCGCGTAAGTAAAACCTGCATGGAAGGCCGCGTCGAGCCGGTCGTCTACCTGCTGCGGTGCTCGGACGGCTCACTCTACACGGGCTGGACGTGCGATTTGGCACGGCGGCTAGCCGCTCACGCGGCGGGAAAAGCCTCAAAATACACGCGTTCGCGCCTTCCCGTCCAGCTGGCGGCTTGGGCCGTCATGGACGAACCCTCGCAAGCGCGCAGCCTGGAGGCGCGCCTGAAGGTTCTGACCCGCGGGGAAAAGCTCGAGGCGCTGCGCGCGGGCGAGGCGTTTGGGACGCCGCTGCGCAAGCCCCCGATGCTGGTACACCCACACCCGACGAGCGGAGGACTCATGCAGCACACGGCGCCTGCCGGCGACGAACTCAAAACCAACGTCGAACGCGCCAAGGAGAGCAAGGCGCGCATCGCAACGCCTCACGGCGACATCGTATTCACGTTTTATGCCGACGATGCGCCGCAGCATTGCGCGGCCTTCGTCAAACTGGCCGACGCGGGCTTTTACGACGGCTTGAAATTTCATCGCGTCGAGCCGGGCTTCGTCGTGCAAGGCGGCGACCCGTCGGGCAACGGCACGGGCGGCCCGGGATATCAACTCAAGGCCGAATTCAACGAGCGTCCGCACGTGCGCGGAACCGTTGCGATGGCTCGCGCGTCCAACCCCAACTCGGCCGGCTCGCAGTTCTACATCTGCCTGGACGACGCGCGTTTTCTCGACCGGCAGTACACCGTGTTCGGTCAAATGACCGACGGCTTCGATGCGCTCGATGCGATCCGCGTCGGGGACGTCATGACGAAGGTGACGATCGAACCGAAGGCCGGCCAGTAGCGCCGCTACAGATCGGTGCCCGCGAGGCGCCCGTAGACGATCTGCGAGATCCGGGCGATCGGCCCGTACGCTTCCTGCGGAGAATCCAATCCGTTCGTGTAGACGCTCAGAACGTACGGCGTATCGCCGAATGGATCGACGATCGCCACGTCACTGCGCGAACGGCTCAATTCGCCGGTTTTATTCGCGACCGCAACGCCGGACGGAAGGCCTGCCGGAATGCTTGAACGGTCCGTTTGCCCCAGCATGATGTCGATCATTGCGCGGCACGACTGCGGAGCGGCGACCGTTCGAATAGCTTCACGTGCACCGCGTTCGAGTTCGAAAAGCAGATGCGCCATATCGGCCGGCGTGGTGCGGTTGTCCATGTGGTGGCCGATCGCGGCAAAGTCCAGGAAATGGCGCCGAAGCGCCGTGTGACGCAGCCCCGCCGCGGCAAAGGCGCGATTGATAGCATCGAAGCCGAAGTGCGTGATCAGCAGGTTGCTTGCGGTATTGTCGCTGACCTGAATCATCGGGACGATCAATTCGTGCACGGTGAAGATCTCGCCGTCCGAACGGCTCTGCAGAAAATCCGAACCTCCGATGAGCTCGGATTGGCGGTACGTGATGCGCTGCCGCATGACCGCCGGATTTTGCTCGGCTGCCCGAAACGCGGCGAGCATGATCCCCATCTTTATCGTCGACGCGCTCGGGAACGACTGGTCGGCATGATAAGCGATCAGCGGCGCGCCGTCGGCCATCGTTCGTGCGTAGACACCGACGCTTCCGGGGATGCTCGCAATGGGCGCGCGGAGCAAGTCGAGCAGGGGCGCCTGCGCGCGTGCGGTGCGGGGAAAAGACGCGGCGGCCAGTGCGGCTGCGAGGAACTCTGCGCGTTTCACGGCGCGTTCGTTTCTTGCTTTACGAACCGGTTCCCTGATAGTGCTGCATGCCGATCCGCCAAAATGCGTACGACGCCGCGAGCCACGCAGCGCCGACGGCGGGGGCCAGCAGACCGATCTGCGGGGAGAGCGAGAGACCGGTTTCCGTCTTGTGCAGCAAGAACGTCGCCGGAAAGTAGTTCATGAAGGCAAACGGGAGGACGAACGTGAGGATGACGCGCACGCCGCGGGTGTAGATGCTGATCGGATACCGCGTAAACTCCTGCTCGAGCGACATCACCACCCAGCGGAGCGTGTCGACGCGCACGAACCAAAATGCGGCGGTGGCCACCGCGAGCGAGATGCCGAGATCGATCAGTGCTCCGCCCACGACGACCAGCGGGACGAACGCGATGAAGACCCAATTGACCTCGACGCCGCAGTAACGGGTCACGGCCGCGAACGTAATGAGCGCGAGCATCAACCCGTCGGGGAAGAGCTGCGACGGTACGGTGAGCGTCTGGAAAAGTGCGTCCTGCGGGCGAACCAGGAAGCGGTCGAAGCGCCCTTCGCGGACGTACTCGGGGACGTTGACGACGCTGAAAAAGAAGGTGTTGTGAAACTCGTGGCCGAGCATCCACAGCGCGTACAAGAACGCCATCTGCTTGAAGTCCCAGCCGTTCATCGAGGGGAACTGACGAAGCGTCACCCACAACGCCGCGATCGCACTGCCGTGGTAGACGATGGTGAAGGCAAACCACATAAAGAAGTTGGCCCGGTACTCGAGCATCGTGAGCAAGTTGATGCGCCAATACTGGTAGTAGGTCGCGAGCACCGTGCAATCGTTCAAGTTTGAAGCCGCAGTCCCCGTCGTGCCGCCGTACCGGCTCGACCTGACCGCGGACGCGCTGCGGCGCTTGGCCGCAAACGTCGTCGATGTCGTCGACGGCGGCGCTTACCGCAGGGTTCTGGCCGACGAGCGCGGCTCGAATTTGGTCGAGGTGACGCAACCTCGGGAGGATGCGCTGCGCGTGCGTATCGACGGCGCGGGCGCAGCCCGCTGGTTACCGGTCGTCGAACGGATGCTGGGCGTGCACGCGCCGCTCGGCGGCTGGTTCGAGCGCACGGCGCCCTTCCCGTGGCTGGCCTACCTGGCGCGGGAATTGGCCGGGCTGCACCCGCCGCAGTATCCGTCGCTGTTCGAATCGCTGGCGCACGCCATCGTCTTTCAGCAGATCAGCATTCACGCGGCCGCCTCGATTATGCGCCGGTTCGTCGAGCGTTTGAGCGTGCCGGTCAGTGCGAACGGGGCGGCGCTGTATCCGTTTCCTTCACCCGAATCCGTGCTTGCCGCGAGCGACGAGGCTTTGCGCGCGGCGGGCTTGAGCGCCAACAAGACGGCCCATCTGCGCAGCGCGGCTGAGGCGACCCTGAACAAAGCCGTAACGCGCGAGGAGATCGACGCGCTTCCAACCGCACGCGCCGCCGAGCGGCTCTGCGAAATCCGAGGCATCGGCCCTTGGAGCGCGGCAGTGGTGATGCTGCGCGGGTTCGGCCGCATGGACGTCTTTCCGCTCAAGGATTCGGGGGTTGCGCGCAGCCTGAGCGCGCTCTCCGGCGATCCGTCCATCGACGCGCATGCGTTGCTCGAGGCTTTGGGGCCGCTTCGCGGCATGCTGTATTTCCATTTGCTGCTCGGCCGGATGCGCAACCTTACGGGCACCGCGCCCACTTCTGGAGTATCGTGAACTTGCAGATTCAACGCTCGGGCGACCGGTATTTCGCCGACCTGGGCTGGCTCAAAACCCGTCTTTCATTCAGCTTTGCCGACTACTACGACCCCGAAAACGTCAATTGGGGAGCGCTGCGCGTCTTCAACGACGATCGTATTGCCGCAGCGACCGGTTTTCCGCCGCATCCGCACCGCGACATGGAGATTCTCACCTACGTCTTTTCCGGACAGCTCGAACACCGCGACAGCATGGGCAATCACGGCGTCGTCACCGCGGGCGGCGTCCAGTTCATGAGTGCGGGCACGGGCGTGCGCCATTCGGAGTTCAACGCAAGTACGAGCGAACCGCTGCACTTAGCGCAGATGTGGGTGCTGCCCGGGAAGATCGGCGTCAAGCCGTCCTACGGTCAAATCGATTTTACGGAGGCGGATCGCCGGGACCGTTGGCTCAACGTCGCCAGCGGACGTCGGAGTATCGACGCACCTATTGCGCTCACGCAAGATGCGGCGCTGCGCGTGTCGCAGCTCAACGATACGTCGCTGCAGCACGACTTCGAAGACGGCCGCAAAGGGTTTCTCTTCGTCGCGGAAGGCGAAGTCGGGGCGAACGGCCAGACGCTTGGGGAGGGCGACGCGGCCAGAATTGCCGGCGGCGGTCCGCTCAAACTCGAAGGTCGAGGCGAGATCGTGATATGGGACCTTCCCGATATGTAGCTTGGGGTTAACCGCCCTGAATGACCACGCGGCGGGACGCAGCCTGCCACACCAGCCACGAGAGCGCCGCGAACAGCGCGAGCCATAGAACTTGGATCACCACGTACCGTGCGTAGTCGCCGGGCCGGATGATCCCCACGTAAATGAGCAGCGGCGTTGAATAAATCGCCGCGAACGGCAGCGCGAACACAATCCGCCCGAGGACGCCGGGAAAGAACGTGAGCGGAATGATTTGCCCGCTGAGCAGATCGGAGACCCAGCGCACGATCAGCTGCACGGCGAACGTTTCCAGCGTCCAAAACGCGATCGCGTTCATCAAGAAATTCACGAAGAAGTTGACGCAGTAGCCCAGCGCAAACGTCAGCAGAAACATGCCGAAAACGGGCAGCGGCGGGACGTCGATGTGCACCAGCAGCAGTGCGAAGATGACCGACGGGATCACCAGCAGCGCGTGCAGCACGGTCTGACCGAAGCCGTCGCTGAAGAAGTAGAAGGGCACGCTGATCGGTTTCATCAGGTCGGTCGCGATGGTGCCTTCGCGGATCTTTTCGCGGATCAGCCGCGTTCCGTCGACTTCGAGAATCAGCGACATCAGCAGCGCAACCGTCGCGTACGTGATCATCGAATGCAGCGGCAGATTGAAGGGCGCCACGTTTTGCGCGTAGAGCGCGGTCCAGATGGAGCGCAGCAGGTAGACGCGCACGATGAGCGATCCGATCTCGGTAAAAACTTCCATGCGGTACGTCGCCTCGCGCGCGAACGCTTTGCGCGCGAACTCGATGTACGGAACCGCGTTCACCGTCAGGGCCACGGGATCAGCGTTTGCCTTTCTTCTCCCGGGCGATGGCGGCTTCGCGGCGCAGACGTGCCTCTTCGAGCTCGACGAACATCACGTCCACGACTTTTTCCACTTCGACGTTTTGGGTCGGCGGCGGCTCCTCGGTCTTGCGCACGGGCTTTGGCGGCGCTTTCTTGGGCGCTTCGGCGGACGTTGCATCCTGTGCGTGCACGGCGCGCAGGAATTTCGAGTACGCCTCGGCGGCCTTGGCCCGCACGTCGCCGGTGTTGGGCAGATTGAAGACGTCCTCGAAGAAGTTCATCTTGGCGTGAACTTCTTCGGCGCGGTCCGGAGAGTAGATCGTCGCGGGGTCGCCGTGCGCGATGTGACCCATGGCAACGTGCTGCCCTTTGCGTACACGCGAGTTGACGTGCACGATGCCGCCGATCGCCACGCTGACGCCCTCTTCGACCGTTGCGCCGTTAAAGATCTTTGCTGCCGACGCGATAAACGCGCCCGGCTCGATCGTGGCGCCCACGATATAGGCGGCGGGGCCGACGATGCAGCTCTCGCCGATCGTGCACGGGTATTGCATGACTTTGCCGCCGCTGCCCCGGATCACGGCATTTTCCATGATGACCGTGTTCGCACCGACGACGACCGGTGCGCCTTCGGCGGTCACGACGGCCCCATACAGGACGGCGCAGCCCTCTTCGATCGTCACGTCGCCGCTGACGACCGCCGTCGGCGCGACGTATGCCGACGCGTGCACGTTGGGCTTCTTTGCTCCCGAGGAAACGATCATGTCGATACCCGCTCCGTTTGATAGCCTTCAAGGTAAATTCGCCGGATGATCGATTCCAGGTCCGGCTCTTCGATGGTCACGTCCCGAATCTCGTACCGTTCGGTGGCCTGACGGATCAGTTGGTCCGCGCGAACGCGCCGCCTGTCGAAGCGGTAGCTGACCTGCCCGTGCTCGTTCGACACAATCTCCGCGCCCTCCAGCTCGGGGGCCGGATGCGGCGCGGTCAGCGTGAGAATCAGCGTTCTGTGCGTTCCGTACTCCTCTTTGATGTGCTCGATTCCGCCGTCGTAGATGACCGTGCCGTTGTCGATGATGATGATCCGCCGGCAGAGGCGTTCGACGTCGGCTAGGTCGTGCGTCGTGAGAATCACCGTGGTCTGCCGCCGATCGTTGATGTGCGCGATGAAGTCGCGAATCGCGCCCTTTGCAATGACGTCCAGTCCGATGGTCGGCTCGTCCAGGTACACGATCTGCGGATCGTGCAGCAGTGCGGCGGCAAAGTCGCCGCGCATTCGCTGTCCCAGCGAGAGTTGCCGAACCGGCGTGCGGATGAACGGCTCCATTTCGAGGATCTCCGTAAAGGTCCGCAGGTTGGCTTCGTACCGGTCGCGCGGCACGCTGTAGATAGCGCGCAGCAGCTCGAACGACTCGATGAGCGGCAAATCCCAGTAGAGCTGGCTTCGCTGGCCGAACACGACGCCGATGTTGCGCGCATTCTCGCGGCGCCGCGCGTACGGGACGATGCCGGCGACCTCTATCGTGCCCGACGTTGGAACCAGGATGCCGGTGAGCATCTTGATCGTCGTCGACTTCCCCGCGCCGTTCGGACCGATGTAGCCGACCAGCTCGCCGCGCTCGAGTTCCATGTTGACGTCCGAGACCGCGACCTTCTCGTCGTACGCACGCGAAAACAGCGTACGCAATGCACCGCCCGCGCCGGGGGCGCGCCGCACCGTGCGAAAGACCTTGCGAAGCGCCCGCGTGCGGATGATCGGCATCCCGACCTGTTCGCCTCGGCTACCGGGTGTCATGCCGGCCGTGCGCAGTAGCAAGCACGTGCATCGGCGAATGAACGGAACGATGAAAGCGCGGGTCCTTTCAGTCGCGGCGTGCGCCCTACTATCGTGGGGCGCGCCGGCATGTTACGCCGCGGTCGCAACACCGGTTTCAAACTGGTCGCCCGAGGGCGTGGCGCCCTCCCAATTTTCGGCAAGCGAAGTGCTGACGCAATACGGACTCCGGCGCCGATCGGCGGCGGCATTCGTTGCGCACGTGACGTTTCGTCAGGGCAGCGACACGGCTGTGATGACGCTGCGAAAGGCGGGCATGGCCTACCGCGTCGATACCGACATCGACGGAGCTCATTATTCGATGGGCCGAAGCGCCGGACGGCGGTGGCGGCAGACACCGGCCGGTACCGTGCGCGCGATCTTGTCGGATGTGCAGGGTGACGATCTCGATCGCTGGCCGGAGGCGATCGTGGGTTTTGACGGTACGTCGTGTACGTCCGGCGGAACTGATGCGGGCCACTGGGTCGTTGCATGCCGGAGTACCGGCGACGTGCCGCATTGGTTCTTCATCGACCGGCAAAGCGGCATCATCGATCGTGAAGTCGAGCGCGAGGGATCCCGAGTTGAAACGTTTCGCTTCGACGATTTTCGTCAGACGCCGGAAGGCTTGCTTCCGTTCCACTGGACCGTGAGCGGCCCGCAGCACGACGCTGAGGCAACCCTGACGGATGTGGAACCCGGCGCCGAAAATGCTGCCGATCTGGCAATGCCGGATTCGCAGGTCGAAACCTTCGCCATGCCGGCGGGCGCGAACGCCGTGGACGTACATGCCGGTTTCAACCCGGCCGGCGGTATAACGGTGCCGATCGATATCGACGGTCATCTCGAGCATCTGGTGCTCGACACCGGTACGACGCAAATGCTCATGGACGTGGGTGAAGCGTCGCGAATCGGCCTGCACGTGAAGTTCGATCATGCGGTTGCGCGAACGGTTACGATCGGCAGCCTGCGCGCATCGGCAGTGCCTATCCAAACGGTGAACCTGTTCAATGGGCGGGTGACCGGTATCATCGGTAACGAGTTCTTCAAAGGGCACGTCGTGCACATCGACTACGCAGGCGACCGGGTCGACGTGCTGTCGCGATCGGCTTTTGTGCCGCCTGAAAGCGCGATAGCTTTGCAAGCAGACTGCTCGGAGGGCATGCCGCTCGTGGCGATGCGATTGGGAAACGCAACCCGCACCCGGGTCGCGCTCGACACGGGATCCGGAATCGTGATTCTTGCGCGCACCTTCTTTCGCGGCGACGACGCCTCGCCGCCGATAGGCAGCGGCTTCGGACGCAGCAGCTACATGAACTTCCTCGAGGGTCCGCTGCTCGTTCGCGGCGCCGGTCAGGTCTCCATCGGCCTGGGCAACGTGGAAATTCGCAATGCCCCGGCCGCCGTTGAAGTCGACAGCCGCGAAAGTCTGGATCTTCCGCTCGACGGGATCGTCGGGACGCGCGTCCTATCGAGCTTCGAGATCTGGATAGATTACGACAGGAACCGGCTTTGGCTTCGTCCGCGCTAGCACTACTGCGGCCAATCCGTTGGGATCGTAGGCAGACGACCGACGAGCGCAAGCACGCCGAGGATCATGCAAACGATCGCCGCCAAAAACCCGGCGCCCTCAAGCCCGAAACTGTGAGACCCGGTCTGTACGATTCGGCCATGGCCTTCGCGCAACGCTGCGCTGAAGAGACGTTCGAAGAACAGAAGCAGTACAAGGCCTAAAGCAAAAAAGCCGAAGCCGTACGCGAGGCGTTTCCGGATGCCCATCGCCGGCGTCGGACCACCCATGACGCCTACTTCGAAGCTCTTCGCGACTTTTTCCTCGCGTGACGCGAGGTTTCCGGAAGGGCCGTGCGGGAGTGGTGCGCCGTGGTCATCACGATCTCGAATCAGTATGGGAGCGGCGCGGTTGCCGTCGGGCACGCGGCGGCGGAGCGGCTCGGCTACGCG
>Ga0070740_10005574_pt1 | contig 11582 bp, 8 predicted proteins | sample Coa_R2_FD_67286 | JGI IMG/M metagenome (GOLD analysis project Ga0070740, IMG submission 67286) | Surface soil microbial communities from Centralia Pennsylvania, which are recovering from an underground coalmine fire - Coalmine... | ecosystem: Environmental > Terrestrial > Soil > Unclassified ...
GAGATTAAGATGGACATCGCCCGGGCGCTCAGTTCGCATGCCAGCGCGATGCTGATTGATCCTGAATACGGGGCGGCTCAGGCCATCAGCAGCGGTGCCCTCGCCGGACACTGTGGCCTGCTGGTCTCGCTCGAAGACAGCGACTACGAGCAGGTCGGCGACGACCGTCGCGCGCGCATCCTGGAAGGGTGGAGCGTCGAGAAGATCAAGCGCATGGGCGCCTCCGCGGTGAAGTTGCTGGCCTATTTCCGCCCCGACCGTGGTCCCGGCACGACCTACCAGCGCGACTTGATCGCTCGCGTCGGCGAGGAGTGCCAGAAGTACGATATTCCCTTTGTGCTGGAGGCCGTTGGCTATGCGGTCGGGGGGATGAAGACGGACTCGCCCGAATATGCCGCCATGAAGCCGGAGATCGTGATCGAGTCCGCCCGCATGCTCAGCGGGCTCGGCGTCGATGTCTATAAAGCGGAGTTCCCGGCCGACTCCACATACGAGCGGGATGAGCGCAAGCTCCTGGATCTCTGCAAGAGCCTGAACGAGGCCAGCGAGGTACCGTGGGTCCTCCTCAGCGCCGGCGTGGATATCGACATCTTCCGCGACCAGGTACGACTGGCCTGCCAGGGCGGCGCCTCCGGCTTCCTGGCCGGGCGCGCCATCTGGAAGGACGCCGTGCGGCTGCCGCGCGAAGCACGGCACACCTTCCTGGCCACGGAGGGTATCGGGAATCTGCGCGGCCTGATAGAGATCGCCAATCAGTACGCCACTCCGTGGACCGAACGCCGCAACCGCGGCTTCACCGACCAGACCATCGACGACACCTGGCATCGGGCCTATTGACCTCAGTCAGCGGCGCCGTCAGAGTGAGATGACAACATTGGAGCGACTCTTGCGAAAGGATGCAGCCATGGATACCATCATCCGGGGCGGGACTATTGTGACCGCCAGCGATCAATACGAGGCCGATCTCGGCATCGAAGATGGCGTGATTACCCGCATTGGCCGCGATCTGCTCGGCGATGTTGAGTTGCCGTCCCACACGCCGGCGGGCCGCGTCACGCCCGGAGACGGGGCCATGCCGCGGATCATTGACGCCAGCGGGACCTACGTGATCCCGGGCGCCATCGACGCGCACGTACATTGCGACCTGGAGTTTGGCGGCACCGTCACGTCCGACGGATTCGACGGCGCCACGGTCGCCGGGGCGTGCGGCGGTGTGACCACGATCATCGATTACTGCGTCCAGACGCCGGGCAAATCGCTGGCCGAGGCCATCGAACGCTGGCATGGCAAGAGCGACGGGAAGGCCGTCGTCGACTACGGCTTCCATCTGGCGGTCACCGACCTCACGGATAAGGCGATGGCGGAGCTGCCATCGGCCGTCGAGCAGGGTATCACCAGCATTAAGTGCTTCATGGCCTACAAAGGCGTCTTCCAGATCGACGATGCGACGCTGTTTCTGCTGCTCGAGCAGGCGCGTGAGCTGGGTTGCCTGGTTAACGTGCACGCCGAGAACGGCGACGTGATCGACATTCTGATCAAGCGCTTTATCGCCGAGGGCCTGACGAGCCCCTGGTATCACCGCGCCAGCCGGCCGCCGGAGGTGGAGGGCGAGGCTACCGGCCGGGCCATCGCGCTGGCCGAGCTGGCCCGCGCGCCCTTGAACATCGTCCACATGACCTGTATCGAGGCCACCGAGAAACTCGAGGCCGCCAGGGAGAAGGGGTTGCCGATTTACGGTGAGACCTGCCCCCAATACTTGCTGCTTAACGAAGAGCAATATCACGAGAGCGACTGGGATGGCTTCGGCGGCGCCAAGTACGTGATGTCGCCGCCGCTGCGGGCCGCGCCAAATCATGATGTCCTGTGGAGGGGCCTGGCGCGCGGCGAATTGCAGACCTTGATGACCGATCATTGCTCCTTCCGCATGAGCGACCAGAAGACGCTTGGCCGTGACAACTTCGCCAAGATCCCCAATGGTGCGCCCGGGATTGAGACCCGCCTGCCGATTGCCTTCTCGGAAGGCGTTGTCAAGGGCCGCTTCTCCTTGCAGACCATGGTCGCCGTGCTGTCGACGAATGCTGCGCGCCTCTACGGGCTGTACCCGCGCAAGGGCACGATCGCCATCGGTAGCGATGCCGACATCGTCCTGGTCGATCCCCGCCGGCGCGTCACCCTGTCGGCGGAGACGCTGAATCAGCGCACGGACTACTGTCCGTTCGAGGGTCTGCACTGTACCGGCTACCCGGTGCTGACGCTCTCGCGGGGCGAGGTTATCGCGGTCGATGGACAGTACGTGGGGACGCCGGCACGCGGTCGATTTCTCAGGAGAGGCCCGCACGCCGGACTCAACTAACCGGGCGCTGGGAGGTTCATGCACGGGGCAGTCTACCTGGGACCGCCGGCATCCCTGCCGGCAGACGGGGGCCGGCAGGGATGCCGGCGGTCCCAGGAGGTGCCCGCGGCCGCACGCAAAGAACCCGCACCTACTTAGCGCTCACCGCGCAAGGGTCTGCTAGAGCAGGCTCATCGGGTCAACATCGCGCATCCAGCCCGAGGGAACGAGCGGGAGCACGGGATGGACGTCGTCCGCGCGCACCAGCACCTGCCAGAGATAGCGCCCCGCCACCTTACCGATGAAGCAGGGTGCGGGTCCGACCACCTCCCCATTGCGCAGCAACGATAGCGCTCCGCGCAACTGCCTCGCCAGGCGCTCGGCCTCCTGCCGGCAGCGTTCGGGGTCCTCGTGTGAATAGACCAGCCGCAGCAGGCGCGTAAATGGAGGATAGCCGGACTCGGCGCGAAACAGGATCTCCTGGTCGTAGAACGCCTGGTAGTCATGGAGCGACGCCGCCTGTACGGCAAAGTGGTCCGCGGCGTAGGTCTGCACCACCACCCGTCCCGGCAACGCGTGGCGACCGGCCCGTCCGGCAACCTGGGTCAGCAATTGAAAGGTGCGTTCCGCCGCCCGAAAGTCCGGCAGATTGAGGGCCGTATCGGCTGAGATGACGCCGACGACCGTGACATTCGGGATATCGAGCCCTTTAGCGACCATCTGCGTGCCCACCAGGATGTCGGCCTCATGCCTGGAAAAGCGGTCGAGCACGTGTTCGTGTCCGTACCGTCCGCCAATCACATCGCGATCCCAGCGCAAGAGCCGTGCGGCCGGGAACAGGCGGCGCGCCTCTTCTTCGACCCGCTGCGTCCCCAGCCCGAAATAGCGGATGCGCCATCCGCCGCAGCGACGGCACAGGTCCGGCGGTGCCATGCGGCTATCGCAGCGATGGCAGATGAGCTCTTCCGTGGCGCTGTGATAGGTGTAGGGAAGGTCGCAGTTGTGGCAACGGACGACATAGCCGCAGTCCCTACAGATGACGAAGGTGGCCGCACCACGGCGATTGAGAAAGAGGATGGCCTGCTGGCCTTTGTGTAACGCTTCCTTGATCGCCGCTTGCAGGGAGCGACTGAACATGCTGCGGTTGCCGGCGTGCAACTCCTGGCGCAGATCGACGATCTCCACCGGAGGGAGTCCATCGTAGCCTGACTCGGGGCGGACCGCGGCCGGCCGCGTCGTCAGGCGGCACAGCCGGTAGACGCCCTGGCTCGCCGCGTGAAAGCTCGTCACGTCGGGCGTGGCGCTGCCCAGGACCACCACGGCGCCGGTAGAGCGAGCCAGGCGCATCGCCACGTCGCGCGTATGGTAGCGCGGGGCGCGGTCCTGCTTGTACGAGGCGTCGTGTTCTTCGTCGAGAACGATCAGCCCGATATCGGGCAGCGGGCTGAAGATGGCCGACCGCGCGCCGACCACCGCCGCGACCGCCCCCGAGCGCGCCCGCTCCCACTCGTCCAGGCGTTCTCCGTCGGAGAGTCCGCTGTGCAAGAGGGCGATGCGATCCGGAAAGCGGGCCGCAAATCGATCCATGGTTTGCGGCGTCAAGGAGATTTCAGGCACCAAGACGATACCCTGGCGGCCCATTTGCATGGCGGCGGCCAGCGCTTGCAGATAGACCTCCGTCTTCCCGCTACCGGTGACGCCAAACAGGAGGAACGTTTCGGCGGCACGCGCATCCATGGCGATGGTGATGGAGCGCAAGGCCTCGGCCTGCTCCGCCGACAGCGGCAGCGGCAGGCTCGTCTCAAGCGCGCGATGCCTGATGGGGTCGCGCCGTACCGCTTCGTTGTAGACACGCACCAGGCCGCGTCGCTGCAAGGGAGCCAATGCGGCGGTCGCTCCATCGACATGTCGGTTGAGCTCGTTGAGGCTGAGGGCTCCGCCGGCGTGGTGCAGGACGGCGAGCACGGCCTTCCCCTTTGTCCCGACCCTCTGATCGGGCTCGCTGTCCGTCAGCTCGACATAACGAACCGTGCGCGGGCCGGCGGCGACACTGAGCCGGGCCGTTCGGCGCAGGATGCCGCGTCTGACAAGGCTTGAGATGGCGGGCGCAAAGGCGGCATCGGATTGGATCAGGCGGTCGAGCGTGATGCTGCCGGCGGGCGGGACGGCGGCCAGCACGGCCCGTTGGGCAGCGGTGAGGCGGCCGACGCGGGTGCCCTCGACGCGCGAGATCTCGTACACGGTGCGCCGCGACAGGCCGGGCGGCAGCATGGCGGCGAGAGCTTCGGAGATGGGACAGTCGTAGTACGCGCTGAGCCATCGGGCCAGCTCCACGCCGTGAGGGGTGACCACCGGCCTGGGATCGAGCACCGCGCGCATGGCTTTGAGGGACAGCGACGGCGGGGGCTCCGCCCCGGCGTCGAAGACCACGCCCTGCACTTCACGCGTGCCGAAGGGCACCTGCACCAGGGTGCCCACCTGCACGCAGGGCGCGAGGTCGTCCGGCACGGCATAGTGAAAGAGGCTGCGCTCGCCCACGGAGGTGGTGAGCGCTACCTCGGCAGCCTTCATGATAGTGTCAACGGATGGCAGGGCCGCCCCCGACGGCAATTACACGCCGCTGGCGACTTCGAGCCGTGTCAAGTCTTGCCGTGGCGAGTCGTCGCTCGCGTCTTCCACTTCCCCGTCGCCGAGAGGCGGCCGGCGCCGATCCCGGCGCGCGGCCCGATTGGCTATTGCCGCCCCCACGAAGTCGCGGAAGAGCGGGTGTGGCCGGTCGGGACGCGACTTGAACTCCGGGTGAAACTGCGAGCCAACAAACCAGGGATGGTCGCGCAGCTCCACGATCTCCACCAGCTGTTCATCGGGCGAGAGGCCGCTCAAGACAAGCCCATTGGAGGTCAGCAGCTCGCGGAACTCGTTATTGAACTCATAGCGGTGACGGTGCCGCTCATAGATGATGGGCTGGCCATACGCCTCGTAGGCTTTGCTGCCCGGCATCAGGCGGCAGGGCCAGACGCCCAGGCGCATGGTGCCGCCCTTATCCGATACGTCGCGTTGCGAGCTCATCAGGTCGATGACCGGGTACTCGGTATATTGGTTGAACTCGGTGCTGTTCGGCGAGTTGGAGTGCAAGACGTGCCGTGCCAGCTCGATCACCGCCGCTTGCAGGCCCAGGCACAGGCCCAGATAAGGCGTGTGGGTTTCGCGTGCGAAGCGTGCGGCGCGCACCTTGCCCTCTACGCCGCGATGGCCGAAGCCGCCCGGGACCACGATCCCATCGAGGTCTTCCAGGAGAGACGTGCTCGACGTCGCTTCGAGGTCGCCCGAATCGACCCAGCGCAGGTCGATGCGACGTCCGTGATGAAGGGCGGCGTGCTGCAGTGCCTCCGTCACGCTCAGGTACGCGTCAGGCAAGCTCACGTACTTGCCCACCACGCCGATGGTCACTTCTTCGGCCGGATGGGTAATGGCCTCCACCAGCTTGCGCCACCCGTCGAGCCGCGGCGGTGACGACGGCAGATCGAGAGAGCGGCTGATGAAATCGCCCAAGCCGACCTCTTCGAGCACCAGCGGCACCTCGTAGATGCTGCGGGCAGTCACCAGCGGGACGACGCCTTCCTCGTCGACGTCGGTAAATAGCGCGATCTTCTCCTTGAGGTCGGGCGTGACCGGGTAATCGGACCGGCACACGATCACGTCGGGCTGAATGCCGATGGAGCGCAATTCTTTGACCGAGTGCTGGATTGGTTTGGTCTTCAGCTCGCCCGTCGACCCGACGTAGGGCAGCAGGGTCACGTGGATGTACAGCACGTTCTCCCGTCCGACATCCTTGCGCATCTGGCGAATCGCTTCCAGGAACGGTAGGCTCTCGATGTCGCCCACCGTGCCGCCGACTTCGACGATCAGCACCTGTGGATTCTGGTTCTTGGCCAGGCGCACGAAGCGTTCTTTGATCTCGTTCGTGATGTGCGGGATCACCTGGATGGTACCGCCCAGGTAGTCGCCGCGCCGCTCCTTGGCTATCACGGACGAATAGATCTGGCCGGTGGTGACATTCGAGGCACGGGTGAGGTTCTCGTCGATGAAGCGCTCGTAATGCCCGAGGTCGAGATCGGTCTCCGCGCCGTCCTCGGTGACGAATACTTCGCCGTGCTGGTACGGGCTCATGGTGCCGGGATCGACGTTGATATAGGGGTCGAGCTTCTGAATGGAGACAGAGATATCTCTCGCCTTGAGGATGCGGCCAATCGACGCAACCGTGATACCCTTGCCGACGCCCGAGACGACGCCGCCCGTGACAAATATGTACTTGGTCGCCCCCATCTGCACTCCCCCTATCTCTTCGGCTCGAGCACCACAACCTGCGCCTCGGCCGGCAATGACGACTTGCTGACGCTCAGGCGCGGCTGCGGTTCGACATCCTTGATGCCCATTTCGTGGCAAAACTTGTCGAAGGACGCCGTTACCTGGCTGTCGTCGGGACGCTTCCAGTCCATCGGCAGGATGATCGATGGCTCGAGCTGGCTGATGACCTCCGCGGCCTGTGCCGGCGAGATGCCGGGCGCGCCGCCGACCGGCACGCACAGCACATCGACCGTTCCTATCTCCTCCAGTTGGTCGGAGGAGAGGACATGGCCCAATTCACCCAGGTGACAGACGCGCAAGTCCTCAAGTTCGATGAGGTACACGGTGTTGCGTCCGCGCTCCTTGCCGGATTGCGCATCTCGATAGGTTCCGACGCCGGTGATGAAGACCCCCTTGATCTCATACTCGCCGGGCCCGCACACGGCACGCGGCGCGCCGTCGACCAGCGCCGCACGCCGTTCGCAGTCCACGGCGCTACTCAAGGTCACGATATCGGCGGTGGTGTGCAAACGTCCATCGCCGTTAAGGAATGGGTCGGTCACGACGACGGCATCGCGGCCACGCATTCGCAAACAATTATAACCAAGGAGTGTGATTTCCAACGCAGTTACCCTGATACGGGTCGAGGCAGTTTCAGCCACACGCACATAGATTGCACGAATCGTGGCGGCTCTTCGACCATCGCCAAACATCTTACAGTTTACCATAGGGTCGGCTTCGGACCGGCCACAGTTGTTAACAGCAAGCGCGCATGGCAGCCTTAGAGCGGGCGGCCTTGATGCGTTGTTGCGACCGGCGCGGCCACCACGGCGTTGCGGTGTGACAACCTCTTGGGCCTCACTGGATTGTGACGCCGCCATCCGTTATCCTTACATCCAGTGTCGGTGTACGACGCCGCCGTTCAGCAGGCCGGCACGGTGAGTTTTGGCGCGTGACGACAAGTCTAATTTGGTTTGGAGGGTACGATTCGTGGACGCAGATGCCATTCTGCAGCGCATCCGGCCGCTCATCGCCGAACAACTGGGCGTGGAGGAAAGCAAGGTGACCCCGACGGCCAGCTTCGTCGACGACCTCAATGCCGATTCGCTCGATCTGGTCGAATTGGTCATGTCGCTCGAAGAAGAGTTCAAGGTCGAGATAAGCGACGAAGACGCCGAAAGCATCAAGACCGTCGGCGATGCCGTCGAGTTCATTCAAGAGCACATGCCCGCCTAATATGGGGCCGCGGAGCAGCCCGGTGTTGGCGGATCGATTTCCGCGATGGAGGAGAGCATGACATACGATCCAAAGGGGCGGAGCCGAGCCATCACCGACGGCCTGACCCGTGCCCCCGCGCGCGCTATGCTGAAGGGCGTTGGGTTTACCGACGAGGACCTCGCCCGCCCCATCATCGGCATCGCCAATACCTGGATTGAGACGATGCCTTGCAACCTCAACCTGCGTCGCCTGGCCTCCCACGTCAAAGAAGGTGTGCGCGCGGCCGGCGGTACGCCCATGGAGTTCAATACCATCGCCATCAGCGACGGCGTGACCATGGGGACGCAGGGCATGAAGGCGTCGCTTGTCAGCCGCGAGGTGATCGCCGACTCGGTGGAGTTGGCGGCGCGCGGCTATCTGTTCGACGCCATCGTGGCACTGGGCGCCTGCGACAAGACACTGCCGGGCCTCTCCATGGCCCTGGCCCGGCTGGACATTCCTGCCGTCCTGCTCTACGGCGGCACCATCATGCCCGGCCGTTATCGGGGCCGCGACGTCGACATCCTCAGCGTCTTCGAAGCCGTCGGCAGCACCATCGCCGGGCGCATGAGCGAACAAGATCTGCGGGACCTTGAAGCGGTCGCCTGTCCCGGCGCAGGCGCCTGCGGCGGCCAGTATACCGCCAATACCATGGCCACGGTCATGGAAGTGATCGGGCTCTCGCCGCTCGGCAGCGCCAGCGTGCCGGCGGTCGACGCGCGCAAAGACGAGGTCGGGCGGCGCGCCGGCGAACTGGTGATGGACGTGCTGCGGCGCGACCTCCGCCCCAGCCGCATCCTGACCCGCCAGGCATTCGAGAATGCCATCGCCTCGGTGGCGGCGACCGGCGGGTCGACCAATGCCGTCCTGCACCTGCTGGCCCTGGCGCGTGAGGCCGGCGTCCCGCTGGCTATCGAGGACTTCGACGCCATCAGCCGCCGCACCCCACTTCTGGCGGACCTGAAGCCGGGCGGCATTCACGTCGCCGCCGATGTGGATCGAGCGGGCGGTATCCCCGTTATCGTGCAGCGGCTCGTGCAGGGCGGTTACGTGGACGGCGCACAAGTCACGGTGACCGGCAAGACCCTGGCGGAAGAGGCGGCGGCCGCGGTCGAAACGCCGGGCCAGGATGTCATCCGGCCACTCGATAATCCGATCAAGCCCTACGGCAGCCTGTGCATCCTGAAGGGCAATATCGCCCCGGAGGGATCGGTCGTCAAGATCGCGGGCCATGAGCGATTGCAGCACCAGGGTCCGGCGCGGGTGTTCGACTGCGAAGAGGATGCCATGGCGGCCATCGTGGCCAAGCGCATCGTCCCGGGCGACGTGGTGGTGATCCGCTACGAGGGGCCGCGCGGCGGGCCCGGCATGCGCGAGATGCTCGGCATCACTTCCGCCATCGTGGGCGAGGGGCTGGGGGAGACGGTAGCGCTGGTCACCGACGGGCGCTTCAGTGGGGCCACGCGCGGATTGATGATCGGCCACGTGGCGCCCGAGGCGGCGCGCGGCGGCCCGATCGCGGCGATCCAGGAAGGCGACGTCATCAGCATCGACGTCGAGCAGCGCCGCCTTGACGTCGCGCTGTCCGGCGATCAGATCAAACAGCGTCTGGACCAGTTGGCGCCGCGGCCCGTGCAATTCAACTCGGGCGTCTTTGCCAAGTATGCCGCGCTGGTCACCTCGGCATCGGACGGCGCCGTGACGCCCGTGCCCAAGAGCTGACTGTACCTGTCGCTAGCTTCTATCGGACGATGGGGTCAAGCCCGGGCGACCCCGACCGACGACGCCAGCCAGCGGCCAAACATGGCGCGGGCGTGTTCCGCCATGGCTCCTTCCTGCTCTGCAAGCCCGTCGATGAGTTTCGGCAGCGAGCCGGGTCCGAGCACGCGATCGAGCGCCGTGCTGTATTCAGGCACCTCGGCCCATTGCCGCGCCAGGTGGACGGAGACCTCGACGTGGAACTGGACGCCGTAGGCGTGGCGGCCCCAGCGGAACGCCTGGTTGGGGTAGGCCGGCGAGCCGGCCAGGCGCACCGCGCCATTCGGCAGGTCGAAGGTATCGCCGTGCCACTGCAGAGTGGTGAACCGGGGCGGCAGGCCGGCAAAAATGGGATCTTGCATGGCGGCATCCGTCAGTTCGACCGGCAGCAGACCCACCTCGGGCTCCGGCCCCGTGTAGACGCGCGCACCCAGGCTGGCGGCCAGCAACTGCACGCCCAGGCACGCACCCCAGTAGGGCATGCCAGAGCGAACTGCCTCGCCGATGAGCCGCTTCTCCGCGGTCAGCCAGGGCAGAGTGGCATCGTCATTGACGCTCATCGGCCCGCCCATGGCCACGATCAAGTCAAAGCCGCGCCAGTCGGGCAAAGAGTCGCCTTCATCCAGCTCAACCCGGTGAAGTGTCACGGCATGCTCGCGCATGACATCCTCGAAGACCCCCGGTGGCTCACAGGCGATATGTTGCAGGACAAGCGCGCGCGTCATTGTCATCTCCCCGTCAATCTACACAATCGTCTCATCGTACCATATGGCTAGCCGATCACACGAGAGCCATGAACGAGTCAACAAGCTCGGGCACCGTGCCGGGCGGGTGACGCATGAGGGAGGTGGCTGCCAGGCGCTGCCTGGCTCGCTCCGCCTCCGTCAGGTACTCGAGCGGCGAACGGCCGCTCACCCGTGCCAGCAGACAGCCCAGGGTCTGGCGGACCGCGCGTTCCTCCAGCCCCTGCAGCCAGGGGACATCGCCGAGGGCGTGGCAATAGTTCTGCCAGAACAGGAGCGCAGCCTCCCTGAATTCGGCGCGATGGCCTGCCACGTGGTGCGCCTTGCTGAGCAAGTGGGTCAACCCAAAGCCAAGGTCGAACGCTGGATCGCCGAAGTGGATGACCTCGTGATCGAGCAGGATCAAATGGTTGTCGTAGACGAGGATGTTCTTGGGGCTGTAGTCTCCGTGCGTCAGGGTGAGGCGCGTGCGGCGGGTGTCGTCGATGAGGTCGTGCAGGAAGCCCGCGGCATCGGCGACCTGGCCTGCGGTGTAGCTGTAGTACGGTTCGATACGCAGCGACTCGAAGAAGGTCCGGTCGTCGAACTCGGACGCGATCGCGTCTCGCTCATGATATCCGCGCCCGTGTATAGTCCCCAGCAGGCTGCCAAATTGCGCGGCGTGGTCGCGCTCGATCCGGCCCTCCAGCAGCATGCTCTTCCAGTTGGCGTGCGGCTCCGGCACGGCGCGCATGGCCAGCAGGTTGTGATCGGTATCCAGGAAGACGAGGGAGGTGATGGCCTGTCGCGCCACCAATCGGGACAGCCACTGCAGGCCGAGCGCCTCTCGCTGAATGCGCGCCGGGCTGCTGTACCAGTCCACCGCCACGCGCAGCTTGGGCAGGGCTTGTTTGAGCACCCACGCTTCTCCCGCTGGCCGCTGCACCAGGACCGTTCGGTTGGAGACGCCTCCCTGGAGCGTGCGCATCACCGGCTCCTCGTGGACGCTGAGCAGCCCTTTCTGCCGGAGGTAGTCCAGCAATGCCGCGTGATCCTCGATGTCGAGTTCTCCGACCGTGTCCATACTCACGTCGCGCTCCGATGGTGAGAGTTCTGCCCTAATGGTACGCGTTGACGCCACGCTATGCCACGCCGGCGCCAGATCG
>Ga0070740_10005576_pt1 | contig 11578 bp, 11 predicted proteins | sample Coa_R2_FD_67286 | JGI IMG/M metagenome (GOLD analysis project Ga0070740, IMG submission 67286) | Surface soil microbial communities from Centralia Pennsylvania, which are recovering from an underground coalmine fire - Coalmine... | ecosystem: Environmental > Terrestrial > Soil > Unclassified ...
GCTTGCAGACGATCTCGATCACCTGCCGCGGCGTCGCCTTTTTGGGCGTCGGGATGCGCAGGCGTTCGGTTACCGGCCGGCCGCGCCAGTCGAGCAACTGAGCCTTGATGCCGGTGCCGCCGATGTCCACGCACAAGGTGCGCGGCGATTTATTGCCGTCGCGACGCGTTGAAGAAGTAATAGTCCGGCGCTGGTCTGGCTTCGCCATCGATTTTCTCCGGCGCGATTTTCGCATCATCGGCGGCGCATCGCCAGCATTGCCGGACGCCGCCGCCGCGGGCTATAGGCTTGGCGCGCCTGCGATTTCATCCCGGCGCCCGAGGAGGCGAGAACCACGCGATTCATCGAGCGAAAGCTCGCCGACTTCTTCGGCTTTGCGGCCGCCGGCACGACTCTGCGGCGCGAGCTGCTCGCTGGAGCGACCACCTTCGCGACCATGGCGTACATCGTCGCGGTCAACCCGGCGATTCTCCGCGCTGCGGGCCTTCCGGAAGGACCCTCGATGGTCGCGACGGTGATAACCGCGGTCTTCGGGACGCTGCTGATGGGACTTTACGCGAACCGCCCGTTCGCGGTCGCGCCGTACATGGGTGAGAACGCCTTCGTCGCCTACACTGTCGTGCGCGCGCTGGGCTTTCGCTGGCAGACGGCGCTTGGTGCGGTGTTCATCGCGGGCCTGCTGTTCACGCTGCTGACGGTCGCGCGCGTGCGCCAATGGATGATCGCATCGGTCCCGCCGGGCCTGCGCTTCAGCTTCGCCGCCGGCATCGGCCTGTTCCTCGCCTTCATCGGCCTCAACGAAGCCGGGATCGTCACGCTGGGAGCGGCCGGAGCGCCGGTGCGGTTGGGGATGCTGAACTCGGCGCCCTCGCTGATCGCGATCGCGGGCTTCGTGACGATCGCGATGCTCGAGCTGTGGCAGGTGCCGGGGGCGATCCTGATCGGGATGCTGCTCGCCTCGGCGGCGGCGTTCGCGATCGGTATCGCCCGTGTTCCCTCGCAATGGCTCAGCGCTCCGCCGAGTCCCGCGCCGATTCTGCTCAAGCTCGATTTGCGCGGAGCGTTCGGATGGGGCTTTTTCGGCGTGCTGCTGACGATTTTCGTGATGGCGCTGATCGACACGCTCGGCACGCTGGTCGGCGTCTCCGAGCGCGCCGGACTGCTGGACCGGGACGGCAATCTGCCCCAGATCGAGCGGCCGATGATGGCCGACGCGCTCGCCACCACCTTTGCCGCGCTTTGCGGCACAACCACCGCCGGGGCCTTCATCGAGTCGGCCGCCGGGGTAAGCGCCGGCGGCCGGACGGGGATGACCGCGGTCGTCACCGCGGCGCTGTTCGGGCTGTGCCTGTTCTTCGCGCCGACGGTGAGCGCGATTCCGCCGCAAGCCTACGGGCCGGCGCTGGTGATGGTGGGCGCGATGATGATCGCGCCGATCCGAAAGATCGATTTCGACGATTACACCGAGCTTTTCCCGGCCTTCGCCATCATCGCGCTGATGAGTTTCACCTACAACATCGGGGTCGGCATCACGGCCGGGTTCGTGCTTTATCCGTGGTTCAAGGTGGCCGCGGGTCGCGGGCGCGAAATCCGCAACGGCCTGTGGCTGCTGAATATCCTGTCCACGATGTTCTTCGTCTTCTACCCGTATTGAACGCGAGCAGTAAGCGGCCGCCGGACGCGATGCGCCCGGCGGCTCTGATTACGAATTTCCGCTGCGTGCGACGCTACTGCGCGGAGGCGGTCTTCTTGCCCGACTCGCCCTTCTTGGCCAGTTCCTGATCGATAATCGAGACGAAACTCTCCGTCGGCTGCGCACCGACCAGCTCGCGTCCGTCAATAAAGAAGGTCGGCGTGCCGTTCACATTGAGCTTGTGCCCCTCATCGAGGTCCTGCTGAATCGACTGGCTGTACTGCTGCTTGTCGAAGCAGGCATCGAATTTCGCGGTGTCAAGCCCGAGCGACCTGGCGGTCGCCTTGAGATCTTTGGGATCGAGCTTCGACTGATCGGCGAACAACGCATCGTGATATTGCCAGAATTTGCCCTGCGCCTGGGCGCAACGCGCCGCGTTGGCGGCGGGCATCGCGTTGGGATGAAAGCTCAGCGGAAAATCCATGTACACGAGCTGCACGCGATCGCCGTACTTCTGCCGGATGGCCTTGACCGCTTCCTCGGAGCGCTTGCAGAAGGGGCACTGGAAATCACCGAACTCGATTACCTTCACCCGCGCATCGTCGGGCCCGAGCGTCGGATGGCCGGCGGCGCCAAGGTCGACGCTGACGCGCGGCGGCTCGAGCAGAATTTTGGCGTCGCTCTCCTTGCGCAGCCGCGCCATCAGTTGTTCGTGCAGCTGCTGCTCGTCGCGCTGGCGCAACGCGCCGATCAGGCGGTCCTTGATCTTGTCGTAGGATCCGGCCGACTTGAGCGCCGGAATCTTGTCCTTGTTCTGGTCGTAAAACTTCTTGGCCGTCGCCTCGTTGATCTCGGCCTCGGCCTTGTCGTTGACCTCGCGCTTGACAAAGTCGGCGACGCTCAGCTTCTCGCGCTTCGCGGCCTGGCGCAGGAGGTACTCGTCAACCATCTCATCGAGCGCCTGTTTGCGCGCGTCGTAGAGCTGCATCTTTATTTTCGCGTCGACTTCCTGCTGCGTGATTTTATGCTTGCCGATTTCGGCCAGCACCGGGTCCGCACCCGAGGCAGCGCGGGCGCGCGCGGGTCGCGCGAGCGCCAGTGCCAGGAAGATCAGAGCGGTCATGGAGGCGGTCAGCGCGGCGAAAAAAATACATCCGGCGGGGCGGGTGGCGGCGGTCCCGGCAACGGATTGTTCGCGATTTCTGTGCACGTTTGTTCGGTACGTCCTTTTGGCCGTGGCCGGCCATAAACTCGAATCTCGACAACCTTACCATTCCCGATGGTGCTCCGCGACGGGTGCGTCAATGCCCGGCGTCATGGACGGGTTCGCTTGCGCTCGGCTCCGTCGGCGTCCGATTCTCCGCCCTTGGGTTCCTGTCTTCCGCAATGACCGGTGGACGAATTACCGCGTAACAATTTCTGTTTGTATCGTATTAGCTCCGCATATTTATCGCAGCGCGCCGGACCATCGACGTTTTTTTTAAATTCGCGATGGCATGTTTGATGCTCCGACGGAGAGCGCACGGGGCGACTCGCTAGGGGGGGGTCTGACAGGTGCTCCCCGATGCCTCGATCGTTCTCCTCCTCGATCTACATCCTCTTATCGCTTGCTCTGGCCGGCTGTTCGTTCGCGGGACAGGGAATTCGTTCCGACCTGGCCGGCGTCTGGTTCGGCACGCTGGGCGTCAGTTGCAACGAAAGCTGTTTCAACACGCCGGAAATCAGCTTTACGCTCTTCCAGCAACCCTCCGGGATCTCCGGCTTCTACAAGTGCTGGATCGGCCGGGATGAATGTCCGGAGCCGGACGGCGGCGGCAAGGTAATCATCTTGAGTTCCGGAGCGGCAATGCTCGCGATGCAGGTCATTATGCATGACGGGTCGCGATGTCTCTTCCAAGGATCCCCCCGAGGGGACGAAATCGCCGGGGGCCGAATCTGCTACACGCCCGAGGGATCCGCGAGCAGCGACTGGTGGCACATCCAACGAGCGTACTGACCGCCGGCGCGCCGCTCAGCAATCGACAGCACGCGTCAGGTCTTCAACGGACGACCGGTTACGTCTATGAAGGTGACGACGGCACCGTCGATTTCACCGGTGGGAACCTTGTGGTAGGGATTGAGGCGCGCGACGAAGGCATGGCCGTCGCGGCCCTGGACCTCGCGTTCGAAGACGTCGGAGCCCGCCAGAATTTTGCGCGCGTCGCTCTCCAGTTCGTCGTACGCGAGTGAGTGTGTGATATCGCCGACCGGACGTCCCACGTCGCGGCTTTTGACGTTGAAGAGTTCGCTCAGCCGCGGGGTAAAGCGACTGATGCGGCAGTCGCGATCGAGAAACAGGGTGGCCACGTTGGTTGCCGCCATTAGATTTTCGAGATCGCTGTTGGTGCGCGACACCTCTTCGAGCTTCTGCTTGAGTTCCTGGTTGACCGTTTGCAGCTCTTCATTGACGCTCTGCAGCTCTTCTTTGCTGGTTTCCAGCTCTTCGGTGGTCGAGCGGTATTCCTCGTTGAGGCTCTGTAATTCCTCGTTGGCCGCGCGCAGGTCCTTGGTGACATAGTAGTCGTCGCGCATGCTGTCGATGCGCCGCTGCGCCCGGCGCAATTCCTCGCGCAGCGTGCGCAGCACCCCGCTGGCCGGCTCCTGCTCGGGCACCGGCTGATCGGCGATTTTGCCGGCGTCCAGGAACGTGACCAGCAACTGGCGTCCTGCGTTCTGAGAATTCGCGCGCTCCTGCACCACCACCGCGACCTGATGCGGCGCGCCGTTGAAGGTCACGGCGATAAATGACGAGGCCTGCGACTCTCGCGACTCGAGCGCGCGGAGCAGCAGCGCGTGGAGCTCGTCGCGCAACTCCGGCCTTACCAGCCTGGTTATATTGTGCGTCACCGGGCCCCCGCCCTGTTGAAAAAAACGCGCCGCCGTGGGCGAAATATGCAGCACGTTCCAGCGTTCGTCGACCAGGACGCTCGGCGGTCCCACCTCCTCGAGGGCGGCCATGTGCAGTTCGGCCGCTTTAAACCTTACCGGCGGCTGCAGCTCGCGCCGCGCGGCTCGCCCAGCCGGCGCGCTGATGAGCTCAGGCACCGGCGGGCGCCAGCCGCCGCTTCGCTCGCTCATCGCGTATATCCGATGCTTGTGGTCGATCGGATGGAACATTTGCTCGTCGGCGGCCTCCGACGCTCCGAGGAAGATGAAAGCCTGGTCGCGACAGGCGTAACGAAACACCGCCATCGCCTTCTCCTGCAGCTCGCGATCGAGATAGATGAGCAGGTTGCGGCAGGAGATGAGATGGAGCCGCGAAAAGGGCGCGTCACGCAGAAAATTATGCAATGCGAACACCACGGGATTGCGTATCGCGCTGATGACGCGGTAGTGATCGCCCTCGACGCGGAAGTACCGCTCGAGCCGGGTCTCGGACACGTCAACGGCGATCGCCTGCGGATAGAGACCTTCGCGCGCGGCCGCCAGCGCGCTCTCGTCCACGTCCGAAGCGAAGATGATGAAATCGCGCTGGAAGCCAAGGCGCTCGAACGCCTCGCGGAACAAAATCGCGAGCGTGTAGGCCTCTTCTCCGGTCGCGCAGCCCGGCACCCACACGCGCAGTTGCTCATCCGGATCGGCGCGCTCGATCAGCGGCAGGATCGCTTCGGCCTGTAGCGCGCTCCAGGCCTCGGGATCGCGAAAGAAGCTGGTCACGGCGATCAGCAGATCGTCGAACAGCCGCTGCACCTCGGGCTCGTGCGTCCGCAGATACCCCAGATAGTCCGCAATCGACAATGTGTGGGAAAGCTGCAGGCGCCGGGCCAGGCGCCGCCACACCATGTTGCGCTTGTACTTGGAGAAATCGTGGCCGGTGCGTCCGCGCAGCAGCTCGAAGATGCCGCGCAGGGCGCGCTCCTCAATCTGCTCGAACGGCTCGGAGCTTGCGGCTGCGCTTATCAAGGGACGGATGCTGGCTCTCTCGCGCGACAGTTCGGCCAGTCGCGCGACCAGCTCTTTCACTGGCAGGATCACATCGGCCACGCCCGTGACAATCACCGCGCGCGGCATATCCCCGTAGGCCGCCTCCTGCGGGTCCTGAACCAGCACCAGTCCTCCGCTCTCCTTGACCGAGCGCGCCCCGATCGCGCCGTCCGAGCCGCTGCCCGAGAGGATGACGGCGAATCCGTCGCCGCGCGCCGCGGCTAGCGAGCGAAAGAACAGATCGATTGCCGCGCGCTGCCCCCGTACCTGGTCGAATTTTTCGGCGCCCACCATCGTGTCGGTGATTTCCAGCTTGCGATCGGGAGCAATCACGTACACATGGTCGGGTTCCAGGTTGGTCCGGTTCTGGTCCCCAACTTGGGCAACCGGCATTTTCGTCCAGCGGCTGATGATCGCGGCCAGATCGCTCTTGCGATCCGGAGCGAGGTGCACGACAACGACGTAAGCCAGGCCGAGATCGTTCGGGAGCGCGGCGAAAAACTTGTGCAATGCTTCAAGACCGCCGGCCGAAGCGCCGATTCCGCATACCGAGACGCTGGCCGGTTTCCCCCTTTTCCGCGCGTCTCTCTCGTCCATTGCGGTCTGCTCCGGACCCAATTGTCGGACATCGCCAGCTTAGCTAAAAGAGCCCCTCTTTTGCTTCTACGCCAGTCCGCGCGAACCGAAAAGAAGGCCGTCCGCCAAGCCGGAATCTGTCGGGCACGGCAACCGCGCTCCGGGGGGCGAAACCCCGCAGGAAAGAGTCAGGCGCGATCTTGTCGACGCCTCCGCGACGCTGCCCTCAGCCGCGGTTGCGGTTCGCGCTTGGCGATAATCACATTGGCGAATCGCCGAACCGCTTTCCGACAAGATCGACGCGCGCTTGTCACTCTGCCTATCGGATGCGGCGGCAAGGTTCACGTCACCTTCCCTGTTTCAGTGCCGCCGACTCGGATTCGATCCATCCTTCGATCGTCGCGATGCTCTCCGCGGACAGGCGCGCCTCAGGATGCATCGGGTGGACGTAGTACCAAGGCGGCATTTCGCCTGCGGCAACCTCATCGCGGATCTCTCGAAGCTTCTTCAGACGCTGTGTCTGCGTGTAAGCCCCCCATTGCGAGAAATTCAGCTCGGCGCGGCCCTGGCGAACGTCATAAGCAACCATCCACGATGCCGGCGCGACGTTGCTGTACCATGGCCACACGGTTTCGTTGGAATGGCATCCATAACATGCACGCGTCATCACCTCTTTCACCGGAGCCGGGGCGTCCAGATCGGCGGTGACCGGCGGATTGGTCTTGTCGATTCGAAACGCCTGCGCGACAGCAACAAACACCACCAGCGCCAACGCACCGAATCTTAGTACGCGAATCGCGATCACTTGACCTCCTCGTACTCCCCGCCGGGGCATTTGGCCGCGTCAAGTTTGACCATGGTGTAGCCGCCTTCGTTGCAGACGCAGTAGATGCCAGGTCCGCTCTTCATCCGCTCGAGGTCGTTCGCCGCAGCCTTGACGAGGTTGAAGTGCTCGGCTTGCGCCGCTCGCGCCCGCTCAGGCCTGCAACAATTGGTTGGGTCTTGCTCAATGCTCCGTTCATTATGCCTGCACTTGGCGAGCAACGCGCATGCCATTCGCCCGTCATCGCTTTCAAGCGCGGGTAACTCAACTCAATGGGAGGCTTCCGGAAATTTACGGAAGTTGATTGCGTCCAATGGAAACAGGTGGCTCAAAACCAGCTACACCGCTGCACGGCTGCCGTAAGACGCCTTCCGGCCCTCGTTGGACTGCTCGGCCAGAAATCGGACCGGCAGGAGCTCTGAAGGAGCGCTGCATGGCCCGGCTTTCAAAAGCGCCGCTCGATGGCTTAAGATTTTCGCTCGCGCGAGAGTGGCGGAACGGCAGACGCGCCGGACTTAGGATCCGGTGCCGCAAGGCGTGGGGGTTCAAGTCCCCCCTCTCGCAATCCCGTCCGGGCTCGCCGAGGGCGCGGGCCCGCCGCCGCCGATGTATGCTGTCGTCGCTGAACCGCGCTGGCGAGGTGCGCGTATTTGCGATAGATAACGCCTAGCGCAGCCTGAGCCATCGGAGGGTCCAACCATGGCAGTCATCCAAGCTGTCGACTACGACGCCCTCGTCGGGGAAGACCGCGTTCATTCCCGCGTTTACACTGATCCGCAGGTATTCGAAGACGAGATGGAGCGCATCTTCCATCGCGGATGGGTCTTTGTCGGCCACGCAAGCGAAATCCCGAATGCCGGGGACTATCGCCTAGCATGGGTCGGCCGCTATCCGATCATCATGGCGCGCGGCGAGGACGGGCAGGTGCGTCTGCTCTCGAACCGCTGCCGCCATCGCGCCAACACGGTATGCCAGATCGAGCGCGGCAACACGCGTTTTTTCCGCTGCGATTATCATGGATGGATGTACCGCAACGACGGCAGCCTGGCGTCAGTCAGCTACCCGGACGCGTACGACGGCAGCTTTCGCAAGGAGGACTTCGGGCTCGTGCCGCTGCCGCGGATGGCGAGCTATCGCGGGTTCATCTTCGGCAGCATCGCGCCGAACGGCATCAGCCTGACCAATCATCTGGGCAAGGCCGCCGAGCAGATCGATTTCTTCGTCGATCTGTCGCCGGAAGGCGAGATCGACGTGCGCGGCGGAATCCACAAGTATGGCTATCGCGGCAACTGGAAGCTGCAGGTCGAAAACTCGATGGACGGATACCATCCGAATTTTGTCCACAAGACTTACTTCGGCCTGATGAGCCGCAAGGGCATCGCCGCGCCGACGCGTCATTTCGGAGGGAGCTCGATCGCGGTGACGCGCGACTTCGGCCGCGGGCACGTGATGCTCGATTATCGCGAGTGCAATCGCGAAGGGCAGTTGCTGAGCGTCGCGCCGGGCGCGGAGAAATACCGTGCAGCGATGGTCGCGCGCTACGGCGAAGCGCGCGCCAAAGAGCTGCTCAACGCCGGCGGCACTCACCTGCTGGTCTTTCCCAATCTGATCATGATTGGCGTGCAGCTGCGCGTCGTGCGCCCGATCGGTCCGGCTGAGACCGAAGTCTATCTCTATCCGACGCTGCTCAAGGGCGTCGATCCGGAGATGAACGGATGGCGGCTGCGCGGCCATGAAAATTTCTTCGGGCCCGCGGGCTTCGGCGCGCCCGACGACATCGAGATGTTCGAGCGCATCCAGGTCGGCCTGCGCAATGAACTCGATCCGTGGCTGGTGCTGTCGCGCGGCATCGCCCGCGAACGGCGCGAGCCCGACGGCACGCGCGTCGGCCACGTTACCGATGAAGTCACCCAGCGCGGCATCTGGCGCGAATGGAAGCGCGTGATGACCGGGCGCGAGGCCGAGGCGCAGAGCGCCGCGATGATGCATCTGGCGGCCGCGGACTAAGCGCGCACAATGGACGATCTCCGCCGGCGTATCGAGGATTTCCTGTTCCACGAGGCGAAGCTCATCGACGAGCATCGCTACGAAGAATGGCTCGAGCTGTGGACCGAGGACGGGCTCTACTGGGTGCCGTGCAATTCCGACGATGCCGACCCGATGCGCCAGACGATGATCATTTACGACGACCGCGCGCGCTTGGGCGAGCGCGTGTATCGTCTGACCAGCGGCGCGGCCTGGGCGCAGCAGCCGCAATCGCGTACGCGCCGGCTGATCTCGAATATCGAAGTGCGCGAATCCGCCGGCGCATACGCGGTCGAGTCCAATTGCATAATCGCGGAACTGCGCCGCTCGCGCCAGGATATCTTCGCCTCGCGCGTCCTGCACACGCTGAGACCCGCGGGCGAAGGCTTCAAGATCGCGCTCAAGAAAGTCCTGCTGCTCAATAACGACGAGCCGATCGACAACCTCACATTCCTGGTCTAGAGAGGCTCGCGTGAGAATCGCAGGCATTGACGATCGGAAGATGCCGTACAGTCTTAGACCGCTGACGTCTTTGATGAGACGGCGGTTCGGCAAGGTGCTCGGCCCGTATCGCGTATGGGCTCACCGCCCTGGGATGACCTGGATGTTCTCGCTGTTCACGGGTTCAGTCGAGCTGTCGCGGGTTTTGGACGCGGCAACCAAGCGCCTCGTGTGCCTCCGCGTCGCGCAGCTTATCGGTTGTCCCTTCTGAATCGACATTAACGCCGCCGGAGGTGGCGAACTGGGGTTGCGCGCGGAGAAGCTCGGAGCGGTCGCCGAATACGCGGAGAACCCGCTCTTCACGCCGCGAGAGCGCGCCGCGCTGCGCTACGCCGACGGGATGACGCAGACGTCGGTCGACGTGCCTGACGAGGTCTTTGCGGAATTGAAGCAGCACTTCGACGACCGCCAGATCGTCGAGCTGACGGCGGCGATCGCGCTCGAAAATCTGCGGGCGCGCTTCAATCGCGCGCTCAGAATCGAAAGCGACGGTCTCTGCGCGCTACCCGCGACCCATCCCGCACTGCAGCCGCACCGTCATACTTGATGCCGTTGTGCGCGCTCCGATGAGCTCGCAACGGCCATCGGCGCCGACCGGGAGGTCGGGACGCGCCTGCCGCCGATCGCGACATCTCGCAATCCTCTACGCACCCGCCCTTGACTACAGCTCGAGGCGATAAAAACGCGCAGGATTGGCGGTCATGATGTTCCGGCGCGCGTGCTCCGGCACCACCTTGAGCGCGTCGGTGACCTGTTTGACCACCCCCGGATAGGTGCAGTCGAAGTGCGGGAAATCGGAACCCCATAAAATATTCCGGTCGAGACCGATCTCGCACATCGCGGCCAGCGTGCGCTCGTCCGGATCGAGCGACAGGTAGCAATGCTCGATGAAATATTCGGTCGGGCGCTTCTTGAGCCACGGCGCCATCGATCCCATCTTCTCGTAATGGCCATCCATGCGATCCAGCCAGTATCCCGCCCATCCCACGCCCGCTTCCATAAACGCGATGCGGAGCCCGGGAAATCTTTCGAGCACGCCGCCGCAGATTACGTCCATGCACGCGGCCTGCTGCTCGAACGGATGGCACACCATGTGGAATGAGAACGTGTCCTGCAGATAGCGGTCGGCGCCGAGCGCAGGCATCTTGGTGCCGAAGCTCGAATGCACCGCGATCGCAACGTCGAATTCCTGCGCCTCGCGCCAGAAAAGGTCGTAGACCGGATCGCTCAGGCGACGATGGTTATATGGGTTGGGGCGGATGAACACCGCCTTGAAACCGAGTTGCCTGACCACGCGGCGCATCTCGATCACCGCCGCCTCCACATCCTGGATGGGCATTGGTGCGACACCATACAGCCGCTTCGGATACGGGCGGCAGAAGTCCGCCATCCAGTTGTTGTAGGCGCGGCAGGCGGCAGCGGCGAGGCGCGGCTCCTCGAGATCGCCATAGATCAGATAAAAGGACGGATAAAGAAAGGCGACGTCGATGCCCTCGAGGTCGAGCACCTTGATGCGCTCGTGCGGATCCCAGCTCCCCGCAAGAATGTCGTCCCAGGATGCGGCGCGGGTGCGCTCCGCGCTCAGGTAGCCGCCCGGAATCACCGAGGCGACGATCGAACCGCCGGGGCCGCGGCGCCGCTGGCCGTTAATCCAGAATTCGTCCCGCCCCTCGCGATTGCGCTCGATGCGAATCACGCGGTCGCGGAACTCGGGTTCGACGTACTCTTCCCAGAGCTTGCGCGGCTCAACGATATGACCGTCGGCATCGATTATGGAAGCCATCGAGGGTCACCTCCACGCGCGCTGATTTCATTCGAGTGTTAGGCCGAATGGAGGCCGTTGGCAAACGATGCGCTCGAGCCGGACAGGCGATATCCAATCATCGCCGAGTTTGCGAAACTGGGGCGATGCTGTTCAACGGACCGGAACGTGCCGCCGTCACACTGGTGCTCGCGCACGGCGCGGGCGCCCCGATGGATTCGCCCTTCATGACCGCGATTGCCGAGACGCTCGCGCAAGACGGCATTCGCGTCGCACGCTTCGAATTTCCCTACAT
>Ga0070740_10005577_pt1 | contig 11577 bp, 6 predicted proteins | sample Coa_R2_FD_67286 | JGI IMG/M metagenome (GOLD analysis project Ga0070740, IMG submission 67286) | Surface soil microbial communities from Centralia Pennsylvania, which are recovering from an underground coalmine fire - Coalmine... | ecosystem: Environmental > Terrestrial > Soil > Unclassified ...
TTGAGCAGGTAGGCGTCGCCCTGGGCGTCGAAGGCGGACAGCGCGTGCTCGGCGTAAGCGGTGATGAAGATGATCGCCGGCGGCGTCTCCTCCTCGGCGATACTCCGCGCCACCTGCAGTCCATCCACTGCGCCCATGCGCACGTCGAGCAGCACCACGTCCGGCTCCTCCTCGCGGATCAGCTCGAGGGCGGACTCGCCGTCGCCGGCCTCGCCCACCACCTCGTAACCGGGGAACTCGGCAATCAGCCGGCGCAGGCGCTCGCGGGCCAGCGGCTCGTCGTCCACGATCACCACTCTCATGGCGCTTCTCCCGCTTCCATGCTCTCTGAGCTGTGCAGTACGAACGGCAGCCGCAGGCGGGTGCGGAACAGCGGACCGACCTCGCTGTTCTCGCGCCCCATGACCAGGCGCGCGCGGTCGCCGTAGATCAGCTTAATACGCTGCGCGATATTGTTCACCGCCGTCCCGGTTCCCTCGGTGCGCGGCCCGGCTTCCGGCGGCGGCAGGGGGTTTTCCACGTCGAGGATCAGGTACTCGCCCTCGCGCCGGCTGCTGACGTGCAGAAAGCCTCGCGCGCGCAGCCGCGAGACGCCGTGGTGCACGGCGTTCTCCACCAGCGGCTGCAGCACCAGGCGCGGCAACTGGGCGTCGAGCGTGTCCTCGGCGAGGTCCCAGTTGACCAGCAGCTTGTCGCCCAGGCGGATCTCCTCGATGCGCAGATACCCTTTGACGATCTCGATTTCCTCGCGCAGCGTCACCAGCCGGTTGCGCGCATCCAGGCTGACGCGGAACAGGTCGGCCAGGTCCACCACCATCTCCTCGGCCTTCTCCGGTTGCGTGCCGATCAGCTCGGCCAGGCTGTTGAGCGAATTGAACAGGAAATGCGGCCGGATGCGCGCCTGCAAGGCCAGGTAGCGCGCCTCGGACTCGGCGCGCGCCTGCTCCTGCCACTGGTGGCGCTCCCAGAAATAACGCAGCAGCATCAGCGAGACGATGGCGCTGATCAGCAGGTTGCGGATGGTGAACGGCCAGGGCGTGTCGCCCAGCGGCACGCCCAGTCCGAAGGTCTGGTCCAGCCACCAGGCGGCGAGGCTCAAGCCGAGGGTCACGAGCAGCAGCAGGCCCCAGCAGACCAGGAACACGAGCTGCACCGTGGCCAGCTTGAGGAAACGCCGCGCCGCGCACAGCACGGCGGCGCTGCACAAGGCCATCCACTGCAGGAACAGCGACAGCGAGACGAAACGCAACTGCATCGCCTCGTTGCCGGCGGTGCTGGCCAGCGACAGCACGATGACGACCATCTCGATGGCCAGCGCAAGCTGCGCCAGCGCGCGGCCGGTGCAAAAGTTGGGGATCAGGCTGCCGGTGAACTGGGGCCGGATTTGCGTGCGCTTCATCCCCGAAGCCTAGCCGAACTGCCCGCGCCCGTCGCGCAGCGCCAGACGCGTCGAAACCGTACAATTCCGCCCTCCGCCCCGGCCGCGCCGCCATGCCCAGATCCGGCAAAACGCCTCCCAAGCCGCCCCGCAAAGCGCCCGCCAAGCGCTCCGCCCGGCGGGCGCCGCACGCACCGCCCACGCCGGCCGCCGGACCGGAACGATTCCCCGGCGAGTCCCCAGGAAAATTGTGGGGCGGTCGCTTCGGCGAACGCACCGACGCCCGGGTCGAGGCCTTCAGCGAATCGGTGAGCTTCGACCGCCGGCTGTGGCGCCAGGACATCGTGGCGAGCACCGCGCACGCGCGCATGCTGGCCAAGGTCGGCGTGCTCTCGCTGGGTGAGGCGGCGGCCATCGTCGAGGGTCTGGAAGCCATCGCGCGCGACATCGAAGCGGGCCGCTTCGAGTGGAAGGCCGAACTCGAAGACGTGCACATGAACATCGAAGCCGCGCTCACCGAACGCATCGGCGCAGCCGGCAAGAAGCTGCACACCGGCCGCAGCCGCAACGACCAGGTCGCCACCGACCTGCGCCTGTACGTGCGCGAGGCCATCGACGAACTGACGGCGCTGCTCGACGCCGCGGCGGCGGCGCTGCTAACGCTCGCGCAGCGCGAGGCGGACACGGTGATGCCGGGCTTCACCCACTTGCAGATCGCCCAGCCGGTGTCGCTGGGCCACCACTTGCTCGCCTGGCGCGAGATGCTCCTGCGCGACCGTGCGCGCCTCGCCGACGCCCGCCAGCGCGCCAACGTGCTGCCGCTGGGTTCCGCGGCGCTGGCCGGCACGGTGTATCCGCTGGACCGCGAGTTCGTCGCCGAGCAACTCGGTTTCGCCGCGCTCAGCGAGAACTCCCTGGACGCGGTGTCGGATCGCGATTTCGCGGTGGAATTCTGCGCCGCCTGCGCGCTGCTCATGGTGCATCTGTCGCGCATTTCCGAGGAGCTGATCCTGTGGGCCAGCCCCTTGTTCGGCTTCGTGCGCCTGCCCGACCGCTTCTGCACCGGGTCTTCGATCATGCCGCAGAAGAAGAACCCCGACGTCCCGGAACTGGTGCGCGGCAAGACCGGCCGGGTGATCGGCGCTCTCAACGCGCTCTTGGTGCTGCTCAAAGGCCAGCCGCTGGCCTACAACCGCGACAACCAGGAGGACAAGCCGCCGCTGTTCGATGCCCACGACACCGCGGCCGCCTGTCTGCGCGTTTACGTCGCGCTGCTGCCGGAGCTGCAATTCGACCGCACGCGACTGCGCGAGGCCGCGGCCGAGGGTTATTCCACCGCCACCGACCTCGCCGATTACCTGGTGCGCAAGGGCGTGCCCTTCCGCGACGCGCACCACGCCGTGGGCCAGGCCGTGGCCTACGCCGCCGCGCGCGGCTGTGCGCTCGACGCGCTGAGCCTCGAAGAGCTGCGCCGCTTTTCGGACCGCATCGAGGCCGACGTGTACGAGCACATTCGGCTCGAAGCCTCGCTCGCGGCGCGCCGGACCTACGGCGGCACCGCGCCGGAGCAGGTGCGGGCGGCCATCGCCCGCGCCCGCGGCCGGCGTTAAACTCGCCAAACGCGCTGCGCGCGTCCCTACCAGTGAGGATCGGATGAGCGCCATACCGAACGCAAGCGAAGCCGCCGGCCTCGTCGCCCCGGCGCGACCGCCGCGCGATCTGCCCAAGACGGCGAGCGAGGCGCTGCGCAGGTTTTTCTCCTTCGCCAGTCCGCGGATCCTGGTGCTGCTCTCCGCCGGCACGCTCGCCGCGCGGCTGGCGCTCGGGGATTGGCGCTGGATCGATGGGCTCATCCCCGCCGCGCTGCTCGCCTACTGGCCGCTCAACGAGTGGCTGATCCACACCCAGATCCTGCACCATCGCCCGCGCCGCATCGGCCCGCTGCGCTGGGATTACCGGGTCGCGCGCAAACATCGCGAGCACCACCGCGATCCCTGGCACCTGCCGCTGGTCTTCATCCCGCTGCACATCTTCTGGCTCGCGCCGCCGATCATCTTCGCGCTGGCGTTCTGGCTGGCGCCGGACGCGCCGCGCGCGCTCACTTTCCTCGCCGCGTATTTCGTCCTGGCGCTGCACTACGAGTGGTGCCACTATCTCGCCCACATCGGCTGGTGCCCGCCGCTGACGTATTACCGCCGCCGCGTGCGCGAGCACCGGCTGCATCATTTCCGCAACGAGAAGCTGTGGTGGGGCGTGTCGCTGGGCGCGGCCGACCGCTGGTTCGGCACCGCGCCGGATCCCGACTCGGTCCCGCGCTCGCCCACCACCGGCACGTTGGGGATTTCCGAGCGCGTTTAATCCCCGCCGCGGTTTTGCGCATCCAAGGGTTTTCCGCCCGGCGGCGGAACTGCCTTGCCGTACGCCGGTCTTTGGGCTTTCCAAGAATGAATTTCCAAGAATGAACAAGGGGGCTTTCGTGTCCGCACTCATCCGTCGCGCCGGCGCCCTGCGCCCGGTGCTGAGCCTGTGTTTGCTGTTTGCCGCCGCCACCCTTCCGGCGCGCGCCGCAAGCGACCGCACGCTGATGCGCTTCCCGACCCTGCACGGCGACACCATCGTGTTCGAGGCGCACGGCAACCTCTGGCAGGTCGGCCGCGCCGGCGGCGTGGCGCAGCGGCTCACCAGCGAGCCGGGCTACGAGCTGATGCCGCGCTATTCGCCGGACGGCCGCTGGATCGCCTTCACCGGCCAGTACCAGGGCAACCGCGACGTGTACGTGATCCCCTCCGGCGGCGGGCCGGCGCGGCGGCTGACCTTCCACTCCGACGTGGTGGAAGACGCGCCCACGCGCTGGGGCCCGGACAACATGGTGGTGAGCTGGACGCCGGACGGGAAGAACATCGTGTTCCTGTCGCGGCGCGAGGCGTGGAATTCCTGGTACGGGAAACTGTTCGAAGTGCCGCTCGCGGGCGGGCTGCCCAAGGCGCTGCCGCTGGATCGCGGCGGGCTGTTGAGCTACGGCCCGGACGGGCACACCATCGCCTACAACCGCATCTTCCGCAACTTCCGCACCTGGAAGCGCTACGACGGCGGTCTGGCGCAGGACATCGACCTCTACGACTTCCAAACCAGGAAACTCACCCATCTCACCGACTGGACCGGCACCGAGACCGCGCCGATGTGGTACGGCCACGTGCTGTATTTCCTCTCCGATCACGACGCGCAGCGGCGCGCGAACCTCTGGGCCTACGACTTCGACACCAAGCAGTTCCGCGAAGTCACCCACTTCACCGACTACGACATCGACTGGCCTGCGCTGGGCGACAGCGGCATCGTGTTCCAGCAGGGCGGCGACCTCTACGTGCTCGACCTGCCGTCGGAACAATTGCACAAGCTCGAGGTGCGCGTGCCGGACGACGGGCTGCACACCCATCCGCGCTTCGTGGACGGCAAGAAGTTCATCCGCGACACCGACGCCGCGCAGCAGACCGACTACGATCTCGCGCCCAACGGCAAGCGCGCGCTGTTCGTCGTGCGCGGCGACCTGTTCAGCGTGCCGGCCGAGCACGGCGCCACCCGCGACCTCACCGAGACCAGCGACGCCGACGAAGACCATCCGGCCTGGTCGCCGGACGGCACCCAGGTGGCCTACACCACGGATGTCGACGGCGGGCAGCAGCTCGCGGTGCGGCCGGCCGAAGGCGGCGCCGAGAAGATCCTCACCCACTTCGACAGCGGCTTCTTCTACCAGCCGCTGTGGTCGCCGGACGGCGGCAAACTCGCCTTCTCCGACAACGAGCACCGGCTGTGGATCCTGGACGTGAACGGCGGCCAGACCCGATCCATCGCGCAGGATCGCTACAACGAGATCCACGACTACGCCTGGGCGCCCGACGGCCGCTGGCTGGCCTGGAGCCAGACCGACGAAAACCAGGTGCGCTCGATCTGGCTGTACTCGCTGGCATCCGGCCAGGCCACGCGCGTCAGCCGCTCGCGCGACAACGATTTCTCCCCGGTCTTCGACCCGCAGGGCAAGTATCTCTACTTCATCTCCACCCGCCACGAGAACCCGACTTTCAGCGAGAGCGAGTTCAACGTCGCCACCCTGAAGATGACCGGCGTCTATGTCGCCACGCTACGCGCCGACGAGCCCTCGCCGTTCGCGCCGCGCTCCGACGAAGGAAAGGTCGAGAGCCCCAAAAAAGACGCCAAGAAGGATGACCAGGACAAGGACCAGGGCGAGCACGAGGGCCAGGAATGGAAGCCCGGTGCGTCCCAGCCGATCCACATCGATCTCGACGGTCTCATGCAGCGCGCCGTGCCCTTGCCGATCCCCGCCGCCGACATCGCCGGCCTCGACGCGCGCCGCGGCAAGGTCTATTACTTCACCACGCCGCCGCAAATGATCGAGGGCAGGCTGCCGGGCGAGAAATCCGCGCTGCACGTCTACGACATGAAGGAACGCAAAGATGCGGTGGTGGTCGAGGATCTCGACAGCTATCGCCTGTCCGCCAACGGCGAGAAGGTGCTGTACAAGAAAGACCAGGACTGGTTCATCGTGAACGCCAAGCCGGCGGAGGGCGGTGCCAAGGAGGACAAGAAACCGCTGGACCTCTCGCACCTGCGCCTGCGCGTGGAGCCGCGCGCGGAATGGCGCGAGATGTTCGAGAACGCCTGGCGGCTGGAGCGCGATTTCTTCTACAACCGCAAGATGAACGGCGTGGATTGGAACGCGGTGCATGCGGCCTACGAGAAGCTTTTGCCCCTCGTGGGCTCGCGCGAGGATTTGAACTACCTGATCGGCGAGATGCTGGGCGAGCTGGGCAACTCGCACACCTACGTCGGCGGCGGCGATCCGGACAACCCCACCCTGCGCGTGCCCACCGGTCTGCTCGGCGTGGACTTCGGGCTCGACGAAAAATCCGGCCGTTACTATTTCGCGCGGATCTACCGCGGCGACAACACGCGCCCCGACTACCGCTCGCCGCTGAGCCAGCCCGGCCTCAAGGTGAAGGAAGGCGATTTCCTGCTGGCCGTGGACGGCCACGAGCTCAAGGCGCCGACCGATCCTTACGCGCTGTTCGTCGGCAAGGACGATGGCCCGGTCAAGCTCACCGTCGCCGATACGCCGCAAGGCAAGCCGCGCGACCTCGTGATCGAGCCGGTGAAGAAAGAGCTGCCGCTGCGCGAGCTGGCCTGGATCGAGCACAACCGCGAGACGGTGGATCGCCTGTCCGGCGGCAAGATCGCCTACGTGTATCTGTCCGACATGGAAGCGCTGGGCATGGAGCAGTTCGTGCGCCAGTTCTACAACCAGCTCGACAAGCAGGCGCTGATCGTGGACGACCGTTTCAACGGCGGTGGCTTCATCGACCAGATCGTGCTGGAGCGGCTGCGCCGCATCCTGGTCGGCATGTCCACCAACCGCGAGCGGATCGGCCTGCCGATCCCGCAGCAGTTGATCGCCGGTCCCAAGGCCTGCCTGATCAATCATTACTCCGCGTCCGACGGCGACATCTTCCCGTTCTATTTCCGCAAGTACGGCCTCGGCCCGCTGATCGGCACGCGCACCTGGGGTGGCGTGCGCGGCATCCGCGGCTACTGGCCGCTGCTCGACGGCGGTTACATCACCGTCCCGGAGGACAGCCTCTATGGACTCGATTCGCAATGGGTGATGGAGAACCACGGCGTCGATCCCGACATGAAAGTCGAGACCGATCCGGGCGCGCTGCTCGCCGGGCACGACGCCCAGCTCGAAGCCGCGGTGAACTACCTGCTCGGCGAACTCAAGAAACACCCGGGCGGCCTGCCCGCGCCGCCGCCCTTGTTGCCGGCCTATCCGCCGGCGGGGCACGAGTGAAAAAACAGCCGCAGCTTCTCATCTGGGGGCGGTAATCACGGCGCTGACAACTTGTAACAATCCGCTAATCGTCGCGGGTCTTCATCGTCGCTTGGATTGTGGGGGCCGGCGGCGCATCCAGCGCATGCTGGGGAATATCGAGATCCAGCGTGAATGCTGCGTGATCGCCTTCTTCGACTTTCGTGCGGTCCGAACTGGAAGCGAGAACTTGCGTCCCTTTGAGGACTCGCACCGTCAGCTCAACCTGTTTGTCGTGCCCGGAGAGGTCGTTGTAATACTTGCCCTTAAGCTGGACACGGAGATTCGCACCATCTGGCTTGCCACGCATGCGGAATTCCGAAATCGCGACTCCGTCGCAATGAACGACGTACCACGCTTTGAACACTTCCGCATCGGTGTATTCACCGTAGCCGAACCAGCCGCCCTTGCCCCACAAGCTGCGATCTGCCAAGGGAAATGGCCCGGAAAATATCGCCGGGGAATGCAGCGACGGACCACCTCCCTGAATGACCGCATCCTCTGCGCTCACGAATACCGGCAGCGCAAACATCATGACCGCGGCAAACGTTTTGATCGCTTTCATGCTCGAGCCCCATGCGCTCGCGAATAGTCATTCCTTCCCGGCACCACCGTGCAAGCACACCTCGCTGGGCAGGCCCGCACCTAGCTGCCGAGCAATCCCCTGCTCAAACGTCACGGCCCATTCAGCTTACGCCGGCAAAGCGGTAGGCCGTTCGTCGGCAGGGATAATTCCACGGTTTGCAAAACGCCGCTTGCACGCTGACGTCCGAGAATGTCCCGACCTCCGGCACAACGCGCTGACCAATAGGGTGAGCAGCGCGGGATCGAACGCGCCGCCTCCCGAGGAACTGCTCCCGGACGATCCGCCGCTCGAGGAGCCGCCACTCGACGATCCGCCTGAAGAGCCGCTGCCCGCGGGGCACCAGGGATTCGCCGGCACGCCGTCGCAAGGATTGGGCATGCCCGGCAAGTCGTTGGGGATCGGCATCATCGCGATTTGAGTGGCGCGCGGGTAATTGGCGACGGCGGTGCTGGGGCAGGGAAACAGCGCCTGGGTGTTGCACGCAACCTGGACGCCCAGCGGACTGGTAAGCGGATCGCCGGTATTGGGGATGCCGCAGGTGCCGTGGGTGGTCTGGATCAAGAGCGGCTCGCTGGTGAGCATGCCGGAAGTGTCCGTGTTGTCGTGCCAGCAGTTGCCGGGATCGGCGGGATCGGTGAGCTCCGCCACGTCGCCGTTGGTCAGATTGCCGAAGCCGCCGTTGTTCGTGAAGGTGTTGCCGGCGATCTCGTTGCCGAAGGCGTTGAACAGGCAGTACTGCGTGGGGATGTTGGTACCGGCCGAACAGTCCGGCTGCTTGTAGGTCCCGGGCGCGGGCGCGGGCGAGCCGCCCACCGGCTCCGGCACGTCGAGGAACAATGTCACCAGCACGCCCCAGGCGCCGTTGTTGGCGATGAGGTTGTCGGCCACGATGTCGTTGCGCCCGCCGGCGATCACCAGCCCGGTGCCGACCGGACCTTCCGCGGTCAATCCCACTTTGGGCACGTTGGGATTGTTGTTGTCGTGGATGTAATTGTTGCGGAAGATCGTGCAGGAGTGCGTGCCGGTGGGACCGGTACCGTCGTTGGCGCAGGTACCGTCCTGCGGCGGCGGCGGATCGCCCACGCTCTGGGTGTTGGTGACGATGCCGGAGTTGTTCTGGTCCCACTCCGAGTTCTGGATGATGAGGTTGCCACCGGAGTTGGTGCCGGAATAGCCCAGCGCGTTGTTCTGCGCGTGACCGTCGTCGATCAGCGCGTTGCAGTTCGGGCAGGCGCCGATGTAGTAGCCGGAATCGGCCATGTTGCTGGCGTAGGTGTGCTTGAACCAGCCCGGTCCGTCGGAGGTGGAGGTGAACAGCCCGTAGTTGCCGAAGTGGTCCGGATCGAAGTAGCTCGACGAGGCGGTGAGGTATTCGCCGTACCAGGCGTGCAGCACGATGGGCGTGGTGTCTTCCTCGCCGTCGAACCACACCTGGTTGCCATTGCCGTTCGCGGTGCCGAGGAAGTTGCACACCGTCAGGTTCTGCACCCACACGCCGCTGGCGCGAAACACCCACACGCCGTTGCGCCCCTGGGGATGGCCGCTGTCGTCTGCCGGGCCGAAGTCCTGTTGAGCGGGATCGGAAGTGCACGGCGTGCTGCTGCCGGGCAGCGTGCCGTCGATGATCGTGGCGTTGCGGTCCATGCCGCGCAGCGTGAGATTCGGCGTGGTGATGTACACGCCGGCCAGCCCGCCGTTGGCGCGCGGATGCCAGTCGCCCGGCGCGACCAGGACGAAATCGCCCGGTTGCGCCGCATCGACCGCGGCCTGGATGTCGGTGTAGTCGCCGGGGATGCCGTTGTAGGTACCGACCCGCAGCACGTTCGCGCCGGCGCAAACCGGAACCGTGAAAAGAGCCAGGGAAACCGCCCACCGCGCTACCCGCGCCCGCACGCGGATGCGAATCGCCGCTGCCATCGCTCCCCTCCCCGGACTGGCGCCCGTACGCCTGGACAGCCGTGTCGCCGGTAGTAGCACCGGCGGCGGGAAATGGCAAGCGCGCCCGCAGGCCTACTGCGGGCGCGGCGGGGCTTCCAGATAGCCGCCCGGTCGTTGTTTTCGGATCAGCAGGTTCTTGAACTCCCACTCGGCTTTCGCGTCGAGCGTCTTCAAATAACGCACCTCGCCGCCGATCTGCACCGCGATCGGCACACCGTTGTCGAACAGCACGCGATTGCCCGGCAGGCGCGGCACTTTCTCGCCCGGCGTCAGCACGCCGACCAGATTGAGCGGATCGGCGGCGGACAGGCAGACGCACTGCGATCCTTCTTCGCCGGCGGCTCGACGCAGCGGCGCGACCGCCTCGGGCAGCGCGAACTGTTCGCCGGAGAACCCGGAAACGAAGCGCCCGCCACGAATCTCGCCGCGCGCCTCCAGCCGCCGATAGACGTAAAACAGCTCGCGCCAGGGCGGCAAGCCGTCCTCGCGCTCCAGCAGCTTGCGGAACACCACGCCGTAGCGGCGCAGCAGCACCCGCGCGATGTGCTCGACGTGCGGCTCGGCCAGCGCGTCAGGCGCGCGCTCGACCGGGCGCGGACGGCGCGTCAACGACCAGCGGCCCGCTGCGTCGAGATCGGCGGCGCCGCGTCCCAGGCCGTAACCGCGCCGGCGCAGGCGGTTGCGGCGCGCGCCCGGCATGACCAGTCCGCGCAGACCGGCGAAGGAATCGCAGTGCACGAGACCGTGGCTGACCAGTTCGCCGAGCGCATCCTCCAGCTCGGCGCGGATCAGGCCGCTGTCCTGCGCCAGGTCGGAGAAGAACGAGGCGCCATGCGCGCGCAGGGCGTCGAGCACGTTCTGCGCCTTGGGGCTGAGCGCGGGCGACGGCGACGGCGCGCCGGGCACGGTCTGCCAATGGACCAGCGCCGCGCGCTCGCACAGCACGATGGGCGTGGTGCGGATCGGGCCGCTCCTGCGCTTGTCCTCGCCGGCGGTGCCACCGCTTGCCGCGGGCCGCAGCCAGACCACGCGGCCGGCACTGCACAGCTTGTCGAGCATGTCGGGCAGGTAATGCTTGACGCGCGCCGGCAGCAGATCTTCCTCCCAGGCCGCGGCCGGCACCGCGCAGCCTTCGAGGCGGCGCAGCGCTTCGAGCAGCCCGGCTTCGTTCTCGCCGCGCTCGTCCTGCGCGCCCGAGCCGGCCAGGCGATGCCAGCGGAACAAAAAGCGCAGGAAGGCGGCCGGCGGCACCGGCTGGATCTCCTGGCGCCGGCGTTCGCGCGTGTAGCGGTGCATGCGCGCCAGCAGTCTTCGTTCGCACCACTGCTCGGTGCCCTGCTGCTCGAAGTCCCCGCGCATCGCCGCGCCTGCGGCTTCGAGTTGCCGCAGCGCGGCCTGCACCGCGTCCGCCTTCAGACCCAGCGGCGCAGCGAGTTCGGCAGCGGTGGCGGGGCCGAGGAGTTCCAGCCGGCTGTGCAGGATGTCCCGCAGCGCGTCTTCGGGCGCCGGCCGTGTTTCGGCGACCGCGCGGATCGCGGGCTCAAGCTGCGGCCACAGCGCGAGGAACTCGTGCAGACGCTCGGCGGCGACCCACAGCGGCGCGCCGCCGGACGGCTCGAGGCGCACGACGCGCCGCTGCCGCTCCAGTTCTGCCGCCAGCGCGCGCCAGGCAACGGTGGCGTGCGCCAGCTCGTCCTCGGTCAGAAACGCGTGCATCACCAGCGCGTCGTGCAGCTCGTCGGCATTGCCGGCCTCCGGCCGGGCTTCGGCGCGCACCTGCGCGATCGCCTGCGCGTC
>Ga0070740_10005578_pt1 | contig 11577 bp, 8 predicted proteins | sample Coa_R2_FD_67286 | JGI IMG/M metagenome (GOLD analysis project Ga0070740, IMG submission 67286) | Surface soil microbial communities from Centralia Pennsylvania, which are recovering from an underground coalmine fire - Coalmine... | ecosystem: Environmental > Terrestrial > Soil > Unclassified ...
GTACAGGTTCGAGCAGTGCCCGATCTCATCCGCGCTGTAGCTGTACAGCATCAGGCCGGGCTGTTGCGCCGCCGCCAGAGCCTTGTACTGCGTCACCGAGGGCGCCGGCGCCATATGGCAGCTCCCGATATCCGCGCCGCTGAAGGGACCGATGTGAGTCGCGCTCAGCCCGTGCTCTTTCATGAGCGCGGCCTGGTCCTGCGGGCTCGTGGACAGCGGGAAGAGCTTATTCCGCAGCAATTCCTTCTGCGCCGCCAGGCTTCCCGCCTGGAAGAACAGGAAGGACGATTTCAGCGACGGCGAAACCGGCAGGCTGAAGTTCCAAACCGTCAGAGCGATATGCCCCGTAGCGCTTCCCTCGCCGCTCGTCACCGTGTAAGTGCCGGTGTACTTACCCGGTTCGGCCGTGCGCGGAACGAGAAGATCCACCCAGATCGGCTGGTTCATGCGCGCTTTGAGGTCGAACGGAACGGCCGTCAATTGCGCGCCCGAGAGCGGCTTGCCGGTGTCCGGATCCGTAAATGGGATCAATGCGTCGGGATACCAACCCGGACCCAGCGGCTGGTTCGAGCCCTTCCAGTTCGGACTCGACGAAGTGACATGGACATACTTCTCCCGGTAAAGAGTGAAGCTCGTTCGCGGGATCATGTGCCCGCTCGGTCCTTCCAGGTCGGAGATGGTTACGTTGACATGGCTCAATCCCTTGTCTCCGCCGTTGACCACAATTTGAAACGATTCGTATTCGCCGCGCGCCGCCCAGAGGTTGGCTTGGGCATCCCCGCCCTTCGCATCGGTCATGCCCACGCGATGCAGGCTGGGGGCGATCCACGTATCCATCGTGTCCTCTGCCTGCACGGCAGACACCGTGGCAATCATAATTCCAATTGATAAAACTTTAAGGCTCAATTTCATGCAGTTTGACTGTTCGGTCAAGATTTCCGGCCTGCTTGCGAGGTTTTCGCCGGACACACGTCCGCCGTGGCAGTTCCGGCAGTAAGATCAGGCGCCCGTTACCGGTTCGCGCGGCTCGGACGAAGCCCTGGTGCGCCCTCAGTTGAGGAGGTGTTTGAAATCAGGCGGGGGACAGGAAAATGCATTCTGAGAACGACTCTTATTTGTACGGAACGAAACACAGAAGTCGCGTTGATTTTCAGTATACCATCCCGCAACACGCACCCCGCGAAAACACGATCGCGCGAATGGCGCGCGATCGTAGCCATCGTGCGCCGTACGGTCGCGAGCGGTGCGTGCACCGCTCTGTGAAACGCACCTTTCTGGTGGCCGATGTGCACCCGTCAGAGGCATGTGGGGTACGGAAACCAGGCCGGCTGATGGGCCGGCAACAGACCCGGCTTCTGAGCCGGTAACAGACAACGACGAGAGCGGTGCACAAATAGATCAAACCGCCGCCGCAGCGGATTGTTACAGTTCGCAAAGCGAGGAAACCCTGATCGAAGCCGCAAAAAATGGCGACCGCGAGGCTTTTGGCCAGCTCATCGAAAGGCACCGCAAAGCCTGCCTGAAGCGGGCGCGGACGATGATGCGCAACCGGAATGACGCGGAAGACGAGGTCCAGACCGCCTTCTGGAAGGCTTTCCAGCGGCTCGATCAGTTTCGCGCCGAAGGCAGCTTCGCCGCTTGGCTCGGGCGCATCGTGGAGAACCAGTGCTTGATGCGGCTCCGCGAGGCACGCAACGCGCGTTTCGAGTACCTCGACGAATGGAAGGATTCCAATATCCGCCTCGAACTGGTGGGTCAGTCCGCCGACCCGGAAGACTTGGTCGGACGGGATGAAATCGTCAACCTTTTGCGGCGCGAAGTCTCGCGAATTCCGCCGCTGCTCCGCCACGTCGTGCTGCTGCGCGATCTCGCCCAGATGCCCATGCCCGATGTCGCGGTCCGGCTGGGTCTCTCGATTCCCGCGGCCAAATCGCGCCTGCGGCGGGCCCGCACCGAACTGCGGTCGCGCATCATGAAACACTGCGGGCGCAAAGGCGCCGGCACCCTCATCCAAATGACCCGCTGCGCGCGTATGGCCTACAAGCGCGCCGCCTGAGCGAGGCCTCTCACGCGAATATGGCTGCTTCCCTGGAAGGCCCACCGACTCTTCTCGACGCGATACCCGAAGCTTATATCCGGTTCGATCACGATCTCTTCTGCACGTTTGCGAATCGCTCGGCGCAAGAGTATCTGCGAAGAACTCGATCGGATCTCCTGGGCCACAGCCTTCACGATATCCTCAGGAACTCGCGGCTGGAGGGCGCCGCCCGCCGTGTCATCGCCAATGGCACCGCGGCCTCGGTAGAGCTGTACGACCGCGACCGGCGGAAGTCCCATACCGCCACCTTCTTACCCGATTCGGCGGGCGGCATATTTCTGCGGCTCTCGGAGACGCCGCAGCCGTGCCCCGTCGAGAGCGGTCCGGGCCCGAGCCCACTCCGCTCGGGCCAGAGCATCGCTGATAACCTTCCAGGATTTGTATTCCAAGCCTCTTACGGTAGTGATGGAAAACTTTGCCTCTGCTATGCGAATGAGCGCGTCACCGACGTCCTCGGGCTGGAACGCGAGCCGTTCGAGACGTTGTTCCGGCGTTTTATCGACTGCCTCGCCCCGGAAGACCAGGCCCGGTTCAAGGCTTCGCTCCAGAATCAGGATCCTGCCGGCCAGTGGGAGTTCGAGGGGAAATTCATTACGCCGGCCGGCCAGGAGAAGTACATCCGCGCGCTCTCCCGCTCGAGGCTCGCGGACGGCAACATCCTGTATGACGGCATCATCCTCGATATCACCGAACGTAAGCGCGCCGAGGATGCCCTGCGCGAAAGCGAAGATCTGTACCACCAGATCTTCGATGTGGAATCCGACGCCCTCGTCCTCGTCGACCAGACATCGGGACGCATCCTGGCGGCCAACGCAGCCGCCGAAGAGCTCTACGGCTACACGCGCCAGGAACTCCTCTGCATGAATCGCATCGACCTCTCGGCGGAGCCGGAGGCCACCATTCAGGCGACCGCCGCCCGGACTCCCTTCATCCCCCTACGCTGGCACCGCAAGAAGGACGGGACCGTCTTCCCAGTCGAAATCTCCGGGCGTTATTTCGAATGGCGCGGCCGGCCGGTATTTGTATCGGCCATCCGCGATATCACGGAGCGAAGGCGTATCGAAGAGGCCCTCCGAAAATCCGAGGAGAAGTTCTTCAAGGCGTTTCATTCCAATCCGGCCGGCATCATCATCGGCGATCAGCGCTCCAGAAAGTGGCTGGAAGTCAACGACACCTTCCTGGAAGCGACCTTATTTGCCGACCCGGACGATCGGGCCAGAGCCGCCGACCGCTTCTTCAAAACCGGCAGTCTCCGCAATTTCGAATGCCGCCTCCGCAAGAAGAACGGCGAGGCCCTGATGTCGCTGCTGTCCGTGGACTCGATCGAAATCGAAGGCGATCTCTGCACGATCTCCTCGGTCGTGGACATCACCGAGCGCGTCCAGCTCCAGAATCAGCTCCTCCAGGTGCGGAAGCTCGAGAGCCTGGGCAGGCTCGCCGGAGGCGTTGCCCACGATTTCAACAATCTCCTCACCGTAATCAACGGTTACAGCGATCTCATGCTGAAGGATCTCTCCCCGGAGGATCCGCTCCACTCCGGAATCTCCGAAATCAAGAAAGCCGGCGAGCGCGCGGCCTGCCTCACCAGCCAGTTGCTCGCCTTCAGCCGCAAGCAGGTCATCGAGCCCCGCGTAATCAAAATGAACGACATCATTGCAGATGCGGAGAAAATGCTCCGGCGCCTGATCGGAGAGAACATCGAACTCGTCACCACGCTCGATCCCGATGTCGGATTCGTGATGGCCGACCCCGGCCAGATGCATCAAGTACTGATGAATCTCGTGGTCAATGCACGCGACGCCATGCCCCACGGCGGCCGCATCGAGATCGCGACCGGGAACGTCCATATCCGCCGGTGCGCCCCGAACCATCGCGACGGGCGCCCCGGCGACTACGTACGGATTACCGTCTCCGATACCGGCGTCGGAATGGACGAGCAAACTTTGCAGAATGCGTTTGAGCCCTTCTTCACCACCAAGGAGTTCGGGAAAGGCACCGGGCTCGGTTTATCGACTGTCCACGGCATCGTACAGCAGAGCGGCGGCTGGGTTCAGGTGCGAAGCGCCGTCAATGAGGGAACTGCCTTCGACATCTATCTGCCCCGCATCCTCGCGGTTCCGGTGCCGGAAAAGGCGCCCCCCACAGCAGCGGAGGAAGCCAGGGGAACCCAGGTGGTTTTGGTCGTGGAGGACGATGAGGAGGTTCGCAAGTTGACCAAAACCATTCTCGCCGAGGACGGCTACTTCGTTCTCGATGCCGCCAACGGCGAGGAGGCGCTATCGATCGAAAGGCAGCACGCCGGGCCGATTCATCTCCTGATCACCGATGTCATTCTGCCCGGGTTGAACGGCAAAGCGCTCTCCGAGCGCTTGCGGGCATCCCGGCCCGAAATCAAAGTCCTCTTTACCTCCGGGTACCCCGCGGATGTGAGCTCGCCGCAGGGAATCTCGCTGCGGGATGTCCCGTATCTGCCCAAGCCGTTCCGCGCCGAGTCTTTGACGGAAAAAGTCCACGAGATCCTGGCGGGCAGTTGATCGCCGATCTCATCTGCCCGCCCGCGCCCGGACGGACGCTTACGATCCGCTGACCGCCGCGTCGCTCTGGTCCTCCTGCGGCGGTTGCCACTTCTTCATGTCCTCAATCATCTGCTTTTTCATCTGAGCCGGCGTCGGATCGGCAATGTGCGTGGCAATATACCAGGAGTAGCCCTCCGGATCGACCAGCCGTCCGCAGCGATCGCCCCAAAACATGTCGGCAACCGGCCCCTGAGGCGTGGCGCCCAGCTTCACTGCCTTCGCCACTACCTTGTCCACGTTCTCGACTAGCAGGTACAAGGTCGTCGGCGAAGCGCCCACGGTTTTCGCGCTCCGAGCGCCCATGGCGGGCATCTCCGGACCGAGCATCAGCGTTGTCCCGCGCAGACTCAGTTCGGCATGCATCGGCTTGCCATCCGGTCCATTCATGATGCCGCGCTTCTCGAAACCGAACGCCTTCTGATAAAAGGCGGCGGCTGACTTGATGTCCTTGACGCACAACGCGGCCGTAATCGCAGTGTAGTTCTTCTTGTTTAACGGATCGACTTTCTTGGGCATGCGGATCCTTTCGCGGGTATTCTATCACCGGCCCGGTCCCGTCGAACCCGCCGCCACCGGCGCGTGCTACGGGGCCACTCCCGCCATTTTGCGAATTCGATCGTTCGCGAAATACTGCGCCTGCCCTTCCTCGATGGCCTGCAAAATCAGGCCCGCCACGAATTCCGGCCGGTCACCCTCGGCGTAATTGGCGGATGGCCCTCCGGCGGCCGGATTCCCCATTCTGTTCTTGCCGAAGTTCGTCGCCGTGATATACGGATAAACTTCACTGACCACGATGCCGTCCTTTTCCAACTCGGCGCGTGCCGTCAGACTGAAGCCCAGGAGCGCTCGCTTCGAAGACGAGTAGACGCTGTATTGAGGAATGGTCATGAACGCGGTCCCCGAATTGACATTCACGATGCTTCCCCCGCCTTGGCCGCGCATCACGGGAATCACCGCCTGCATCGCGACGATCGGCCCGAGCACATTGAGATGGAAGATTTCGTCAAACAGCGCTGGATCGATTTCCTCGACGGAGGCCGCGTAGCTGCGTCCTGCATTGTTGATGAGTCCATCGATGCGGCCGTAATGCCGGTGCACGGCTCCAATCGCTTCCCGCAGGCGCTCGAACTGCGTCATGTCCGCCGGGACCGGCAGACTCCCTGGAAGCGTCTGCGCCAGTTCCTTCAGCGCATCGGTGCTGCGCGCGAGCAGCGCTACCTTCACGCCCCGATCCGAAAGAGCAATCGCAGTCGACCGCCCGATCCCCGATGAAGCGCCCGTGACAATGAAAACGCGATCTTTGATCTGCATCGTTCGATCCTTCTGAATTCCGTCTGTCCCGTCTCCTCCAGTATCACCCGCGCAGCCGATCGAAACCGCGGGCACGCGGCGAAATCCGCCAAGGACGTAGAACTGATCCTTCAGCACGGCGGCCATCGCCTGGTGCGCAGAGCTCGCCTTGGCGGATTGTCGCTCCATCGGGGTGCAATCCCGGAGCCAGCTCCAAGCTATGTGGGGAGATGGACAGCGAACGGTATCCTGTGATGCGATGGAGGTCCGATGGGCTTCTACCACGACCACATCGTCCCGCATCTGATCAACCTGGCCATGCGCCAGCGCCTGCTTCAGGACTATCGCGAACGAATCGCGGGCCTTGCCGAGGGCTGCATTCTGGAGATTGGAATCGGTTCCGGTATGAATCTACCGTATTACACAGCTCGCGCTACCCGGATTCTCGGGCTCGAACCACATCCACGGCTCCTGGAAATGGCGTCCGCAAAAACGAACCGCGGCCGGGCGGCGCTGATCGAGGGATCCGCGGAATCGATTCCCCTGGAAGACGCCAGCGTCGATACCGTGGTGACGACCTGGACATTGTGCAGCATCCCCAATGTGGACGCGGCGCTGAGAGAGATGCGGCGGGTCCTCCGGCGGGGTGGACAGTTGCTGTTCGTCGAACACGGTCTCGCGCCCGACGAAGCAGTGCGAAAATGGCAGCATCGGCTCACACCGATCTGGAAACGGCTCACCGGCGGGTGCCATCTCGACCGCGCAATCCCGGAACTGGCGGAACGCGCCGGATTTCGCATGGCGCGTCTCCAGACGGGCTACATGCAAGGTCCGACGCCAATGACCTTTATGTATGAAGGTGTGGCGACGCGATCGTAATCATCTATGCCGAAACCGCGGAGCCCCGGCCGCTGGAAATCACCAGTCGATCGGCTTGCGATCGCGGAAAAAGCCGCCGGTCGGACCGTCGTCCGGCAACGTGGCGAGCCAGACAGCGGTGTCCGCTCCCTCGTCGGGACTGCGCGTCGCGGCCTTTCCTCCCATGCGCGTCCTTACCCAGCCGGGACACATCGCGTTCACTTTCACCGCGGAGGGAACTTCTTTCGCGAGCCGAACGGTCAGCGCATTTAGGGCAGCTTTCGTTACCCCATAGAGACCAGGCCCGTCCATGCCTTCGGCAAATGAACCCCAGCCGGACGAAAGATTCACGATGCGGCCGTATCTGCGCTCGATCATGTTCGGCGCCAGCGCCCGGATGAGCCGAAGTGGACCGGCCAGGTGTACGGCAATCGAGTCGCCGATCTCCGTGTCGGTCAGCTCGAGGATCGATCTTTCATGCAAAACGCCCGCGTTATTCACCAAAGCGTCGATGTGACGGCCAGACGTCTTGAGATCCTTGAGCGCGGAATCGATCGCTGCCGGATCGGTGAGATCGATATGGACGGCTTCGATATCGAATCCGGACCAGCGAAGAGACTGAGCAGCATCCTCGCCGGCCTTCAGGTCGCGCGATCCGAGCAAGACCGAATTTCCAAGTTCAGCGAGCCGGCGCGCGATGGCAAAGCCGATGCCGCGGTTTGCGCCGGTTATGAGCACTGTTCGCTTCATTGTTTCAGTGGCTCCCCTGCTGTCATCATGACAGCAGATCAGGTGATGCAATGATGTAAACGTGAGGACCACGATCACGCTGGAGCCGGATGTGCAGGCCCTCATCCGCACGGCCGTGAAGGAGCGGGGGATCTCCTTTCAAGCGGCGCTCAACTCGGCGGTGCGTGCTGGCCTGACGCAGAGACCCAAGCGGCGCGATTTCGTGCAGAAGTCCTACTCTCTCGGCACCGATCAGAATTTCAGATGGGATAAGGCGCTCGAAGCGGCAACCGCGATAGAAGATGAAGAGCTGAGCCGCAGGATCTCCTTGCGCAAATGATATCGTCGATGTCAATCTGCTGATCTCGTCAACCAGGATTCTCCAGACCACCACAAGGCAAAGTCATGGCTGGAAGCTGCGGTTTCCGGAACGGAAACCATGGGGCTGCCGTGGATCGTCCTCTTCGCTTTTCTGCGGCTGACTACGAGGCCCGGACTCTTTCAGCGGCCCCTGAGTGTCGATACAGCCTTCGATTTGGTGGATGCCTGGCTCCAGCAACCTTCGGTAACTGTGCCCGAACCTACCGCACGCCACCTGCGAACGGTGCGCGATTTGATTTTGCCCCTAGGTACCGGAGGGAACCGGATATCCCATGCGCATCTCGCGGCCCTGGCGATAGAGGATGGCGCTGAGCTTTGCTCCGCGGACCACGATTTCGGAAGATTCAGCCGGCTCCGCTGGCGGAATCCGCTCAGTCGCTAAACAGACCGGCACGTTTTCCAGTGCGAGGGGCTGCCAGCCGACCAAATGGTTCCGCGGGATTGAGGCCTTGGTACTTCGGCGTATTGTTAAGAATTGGCTCCCCAAAAAGACGAATTTCGAACTTAGTCTCTGAATATTTCTTAATGCGCGGTTTGAAATCATCGAGGTGCGTGGTTTCAAATTGGAGACGGCCGCAGCACCGCATCCCTACGCTTCTGAATGGCTTGCACCTTTCCCGACGATTGCTTGGCTGCCAACCGTCCGGTTTACCGGCAAACCAAGACATTTCAAACGCCATCATTTGACTGCTACTGTGACCGCCTGAGTCGTCGGCAGTCCGCCAATCGATACGACAATCGAAGCGTCACCGGGCGCGATGCCCTGTGGAATCCGTGCATTAATCTGTGTGATTCCCGCAGGCAAGAATGGCGCAGCGCCGGCGTACGAGACATCGGCCGGCTGCCCTCCGATCATCACAGTAACGGATGCGGCCGGTGCGGGATACGGCGTGGAGAGTACCAGCGTCCCCGCACCCGGCGTCGGACTTTCTAGGCCGTCGCCGGTGCCATAGAGGCTCACGATAGACCCGCGGGGGGCCGGGTTCGCGGCGCTGTTATACGAACCGTCCTGGTTGAGGATTGCCCCTTGGCCCGAGCCACTACTGTTTGCGGTGAACAATCCGAAGGCCGATGTGGCGACATTAAGCGTTATTGGCACCGATAAGAGGCCATCTGTCTCCACTCGAGCGGAAATCGTCGCCGCACCCGAGATGCTGTATGGAATGAACGCGTTTACCTGGTTTGTGGTCGCTAGGAGCATCGCCATCGGGCTCCCGTTGGAGAAAGTCCCTGCTGGCCCCAAGAGAACCTTCGTGTATCCGGCGACCCCAGGGTAAACGTTATTCTCAGGAGCGTTGATCCATCCAGATGCTGGCCCGAGATTCGCACCATAAATGCTGACGAGTTCGCCGGGGGCGACCGGACCGGCAATTCCGCTTGCCGCATTGACCACGCCCGCCGCCGAAAACGTGGGCGCTACGGTCGGCGGTGAGCTGGTGATCTTCCGGACGCGTCTATTGTTCAAATCGAGGAAGTAAAAATCCCCCGACGGCGCTGCAACCAGTCGGCTCGCAAGATTGGTAAGCGCCGATGCCAGTGGACCGCCGTCACCCTTGAAGCCGCCGCCCGGGTAAATGTCGAAACCGACCAGCGAGTGGTTCGTGCCATAGATCCGGCCAGTAATGTCCACGGCAATCGAATCGAGAGGCAGAGTGGCTTTCAGGTCAGAGGCGCTAAGAAAGCCGTCGCTCAGCACCGCTCCCTTTGGCGAGATGGATAACAGCGCCTCGGTGAGGGAACCGTTTGGGCCGGATGCAATGTAAAGATTATCAGCGCCATCGATCGCCATTACCGCGTTCGGTCCCAAAGCGCGGTTCACGGTTCCACCGATCGGGTACACGTAGATCTCCGGGCTGGCCCCGGCCTGGAGCCGCATCACTTTCCCACCGGATAAAATGTACAGCCGGTCCTGAGAGTCGATCGCCAGGCGCATCAAGTATCCTGTGCCTCCGATCCCCTGCACCAGCGCAACAGTTTTTCCGGGCGCAATGCTGAGCAAATCGCCAGATTGGTCCGCCGCGTAGACCTGGCCTTGACTGGTCACCGCCAAATCGTACAGATATGGCAAATCGGTCGTTCCAACAGGCCCCTCCTGCGCCGCATTTGCGCATTTGCCCGTTCCCGCGATAGTCGTGAACGCGCCGCCAGGAGCCACCTTCCGGATCATGCAGAGCTCCGCGATGTAAAGATTGCCGCTGCGGTCCAAGGAGATGCCGAACGGATCTGTCAACCAAGCCTGCCGCGCATCCTGCCTATCGGGAGCAAAGACCGGCGCGGCGCCCGCAACCATTTGCACTCCTGCAACCGTTTCCACCGTCGCCTGTGGCGTGAGTCTGCGGATGAGATTGCCAGTGTCAGCGATGTAGACGTTTTCAGTCGCGTCGGCGAAGAGGCCGGTAAAAGCGCCAATCGCAACCGATGCAGCCGGCCCCGTCAAGCTGGATGCGGGATCCGAGCTTCCCGCGAGAGTTTGGACGGTGCCGTCCGGCGCGACGCGGCGAATCTGGCAAGGGCCTCCCGCACTGCCTGTTACATAATTGAATGTGCAGTCGCCAACGTACAACGTGCCTTGGGGGCCGGCAGCCAGCGCCTGCACGTAAGTAAACCCGGACGCAAAAGCGCTGATCGTGCCATCCGGCGCGATGCGGCGAATATTCTGGTTGGCCTCCGCGACGAAGATGTTGCCGGATTGATCGGCGGCTAGCGCCGATGGTCCGGTTAGATTGCCGGCCACCAGTGCGATATGCCCGTCCGGCGTGACCTTGCGGACGCGGTTCTCGCGTGTTTCGCTGAAGTACACTGCGCCATCCTTGCCCGCCGCGAGATCTCCCGGGGGATCGATCTGCGCCAGCGTCGCAGGGCCATCGGTGCCGAGTGAGCCGTAAATGCCAGTGCCTGCCACGGTGGTAATGGTTCCGGAGGGGCCGACGCGGCGGATGCGGGCCGTATCGAAGAAGTAGATGTTACCCGCCGCATCGCAGGTCAGCTTCGCGGGGTTGAGGAGCGAAGCGGCTGCAGCCGGCCCGCCGTCTCCCGTCATGCTGGTAACGCCGTTGCCGGCGATTGTCTCAATCGTCCCGTCCCTGCGGATTCGCCGGATCAACCGGCGGGAATCGAGGAAGTAGATATTGCCTTGCGCATCGCCGGTTATGCCGTTCGTCGAGATCAGTTCCACGCCGGCGGCCGGAACACCGTTGGGCATGTACCCACCCGCGACAGTGTCGATCATTCGTTGCGCTAGAGCGGGAAGGCAGGAGCAAGCGAGCAGAACTATTGAGAATCGCATCGGGAACCGGCTCACTGATAATACACCTGATATGAAACAGTTTTCGATGCGACCAAAAGGCCATCGACGAATAAAAGAAAATCCGCTGCCTTTGTCGAAGGGGGCGCCACGCCGAGATCTATTGTACGCCTGGAGTTCGCAAGTTCAAAGCTGGGGTCCGGACTGAAAAAAGCTGTCAAGTTTTGGGGACGTCAAGAAGAGACAACGGAGAATTCGAGGCCGAAAACGCGGAATTCGGGCCGAACCGTAACGGTTCACAGCGATGCCCGAAAGAGGCGGTTTCCGAACGGAGACGCGCCGCCAAGCGCAAGTATTCGCGTTATGTTGCGGAAACGGGCGCGGCAGCGTAGAGGCCGAGC
>Ga0070740_10005582_pt1 | contig 11565 bp, 8 predicted proteins | sample Coa_R2_FD_67286 | JGI IMG/M metagenome (GOLD analysis project Ga0070740, IMG submission 67286) | Surface soil microbial communities from Centralia Pennsylvania, which are recovering from an underground coalmine fire - Coalmine... | ecosystem: Environmental > Terrestrial > Soil > Unclassified ...
GGAACACGATTCCGCCGGAGCGCTCCGTCACCTTCCGAAGTGTTCGGAATCCTGCGTCCTTCTCTTTTCCTTTGTCCTCTACTTGTCGATCTCATTCCTGAAAACCGAGCCGTCGTGCATGACGAAGCGAACTTTCTCGAGTTCCTTGATGTCCTTCAGCGGGTCTCCCGTCACCGCGATCACATCCGCGTATGCTCCGGGCGCCACGACTCCAATCTCCCCCTTCATGTCCAGCATTTCCGCCGCGCGGGACGTAGCGGCTTCAATCGCTCCCATCGCAGTCATCCCAAACTCGACCATGTAAGGAAAGTCCTGCGCCTCGGGTTCCGTCCACTCGATTCCTCCCATGTCGGTGCCATATACGATCTTCACGCCCGCTTTGACTGCCTTCTCAAGCGAGCTACCATGCACGGCCGCCCGCTTGCGGTCTCGCTGGCCGGCCGGCGTGTCCGCGGGCGCCCAATCCTTGTAGTACACCGCCATCGTCGGGCAATACCACGTTCCCTGCCGCACCATTTGCGCGATTTGCGCGTCGGTGATTTCCAGTCCATGCTCGATCGAGTCGCAGCCTCCATCGAGCGCGCGCTGCAAGCCGATTCCGTTGTAGGCATGACACGCCACCCTCTTTCCCCAGCCGTGCGCCTCGTCCACAATCGCTTTCAACTCCTCCACCGTCAGCGTCGGTTGCGACACCAGGTTCCCCTGCTTGTCCACCCACGAGCGGTGCGTCATGTACACCTTGATCCAGTCCGCCCCATGGTCCAGTTGCTCCCGCGCCGCCTTTCTTGCTTCCACCGGCCCGTCGATGATTTGCGCGCCCTTCGGCATGTCCAGTTCCGGAGCGTATCCTTCCAGGTTGTATCCGCCGGTCGTGGAAATCGCGCGAGTCGAAACAAACAGCCGCGGCCCGGGAATCGTTCCCTCGGCGATCGCTTCCTTGATCTCCACGTCGCCGTACCCCGCTCCCTCGGTTTCGACATCGCGCAGCGTCGTGAATCCTTGCTCCAGAGCACGGCGCACCGCGAAGGTCGCCCGCGCCGCCCGGAGCGCGATGCCAGCCTTCAGAATATTCGCGTCGTATCCGCCCTTCTTCGGATCCTCTCCCCAAAGAAATATATGCGTGTGCGAATCAATCAGCCCGGGCAGCACCGTGGCTTGCGAGAGATCAATCACTTTTGCGCCCGCTGGAATTGCCGCGGTTCCCTCCGTTACTTTCTCGATGTGTTCGTCGCGCACGAAGATTAGTTGATTTTTCCTGGGCGATTCACTGGTGCCGTCTATCAAAGTGCCGGCGCGAATCACCGTCAGCGCCGGCGGCTTCGGCTCCGTCTGCGCGCGCATCCCACAAGCCAGACAAAGCAGCACAAGCAATCCGCAACCCACCTTCTTCATGAACACCTCCCCGCAAACCGCGCTAGCTTGCCGCAATTCTGAGCGCGAATGCAACCGTTCCTTCGTGATGCCGGCATGCTCAAAAAGAGGGGAGCCTCAGGTCCCCAGAAGATTCGGCTCGATTCGCTCATATCCGCGTTCCTCGGCCCAGAGCGTCAGGGAAATCGCCGCCAAATCATCCACAACCGGAATCGCGTTTCCATCCTTTGTGAGGTCGATCGTGCGGAGAAAATGCCGGCAGGTGTCGCAAGCCTCCACGCGAATCTGCGGAAATTGCTCCGCCACATAGACCGGCAATTGCTCTTCCCGCTCTTCGCCGCAGGAAGCGCACAGAATTCGCCGGAATTCCCATTCCTGACCGCAAAACGAGCAGAGCAAAAATCGTTTGCCTCCCTCTCCCTCGGGGCGCAGTACTCCGGCAACGGGCCGCGCTTCGCACAGAGGGCAGACGCGACTCGCTGCAAATTGTGGCGGGGCGGGCTTATCCTTCGCGGCCATCTCCGCATAAGGTTCCAAAAACGCGCGGCAGAGGAAATCGTTTCGCGCGTCCTCGCACGCCTCGTTTCGTCGTCCTCCCAGCGCCCAGTAGTCGGCTAGCGCCGCAAGCCAGGCGGCTTGCTTTTTTGCCTTCATCGCCGTCGCTGCTTCGGAAAGCGGCGCGGGCGCGTGCTGTCTCACCAAGTCCAGAAGATCGGGGAATTGTGGAAGCAGCAGAGCCAGATTCAGCTCCGAGCGAACCCTCTTCTCATCGGAGAAGACAGGTTGTACTCCCAACGTACCGGGAATTTTTTTCGAGAGTTCGCGCTGAAAAGCGGCAATGCCGCTGTAGAACTTCAGCACCTCCGCCGCGAAGGGATACTTCTGCGCGAGGAATTCGGCGCGCCGGATGCGCGCCTCATGAGGAGATGGACTCATTTCCGCGGCGAAGGCGCGTCGCCCACAATCTCCTCATACCAGCCGGGATGGTAGCGCCGGGCAAACGCCAGGGAGACGTCGCCGCGAATCACCGAACCAAATGCGCCCCGCTCCGCAAAAACTCCCATGTACACGTGAATCAGAAAGCTTCCGATCGTCACAAGCGCCGCCGCCGGATGCAGAATCACCGAGATATACCGCAGCCAGCGCAGCCTCCAGGCAATCGACTCCGGGAACCACAGCACAAGCCCCGTCAAGAGCAGGACGATAGTGCTGTAGAAGAAGCTCCAGAACAGCAATTTCTGGCCGAAGTTGTAGCGCCCGGCCGGCGGCATCTTGTCATCTTCATTCCGGATGTAGTAGCGGATCGAACGCCACCAATCCTTGTCGGTTTGCGTGGTGTGCATCTGCGGCGCCCACAGCACGTACATATACATCACCGAAATGAAGAAGATCAGTCCCGCCCACGGGTGCAGCATCCGCGAGATTTGCCCGCCTCCCAGAACCACCGCGAGCCAGAAGAGCCATGGCGACCAGAACGAAAGTCCGGTAACAAGCAAATAGATGTAAGCCGCTGCCGCAATCCAGTGATTCAGCCGCTCGCTGAACGCGTAGCGCAGCACGCGTCCATGGGCCACGATTCTCTCCGGATGACTCATGGCCTTGGTCCTCCCGAGGCAATGTCCTCTTCTTCCCTGGCTTTCGGCCCAAATCTCAGGTAGTGAATGAACAATCCCACCAGGCCGCCGATCATCGCCACGTTCCCGAGCCACTTCAGCGGCCCTTTCCACGCCCGCACGGACAGCGGCACATGCGGATTGCTTGGCAGCCCGCCGTATAGCTCGGGATTCTTCGCGTCGTGCAGCACGTAGATGACGCCCGTGCCGCCCACTCCCGGCGGATCGTAAACTCCCGCGTTCGCGAAATTCGAATGCTCGCGCAGTTGCTTCGCGCGCTTTTCAGCAAGGTCTTTCATGTCCTCTTTCGTGCCGAAGTGCAGGCAGCCGGTCGGGCACGCCTTGATGCACGCCGGTTCCAGCCCTTCGCTCACCCGATCCACGCAAAGCGTGCACTTGAAGACCCGCTTCGTCTCCCGGTTGAACTTGGGAATGTTGAACGGGCATCCGGTGATGCAGTAGCCGCAGCCAATGCACTTGTCCTGCTGGAAATCCACGATCCCGTTCGCATATTGCACGATTGCGCCGTCTGCGGGGCACGCTTCGAGGCATCCCGGCTCCGCGCAATGCATGCACTGGTGCTTGCGCATGAGCAGCATCATGTCGCCGTCGTCGCGTTCGTGCTCGTTGAACAGGATCAGGTTCCAGTAATTCCACCGGGTGTCCGGCATCGTCTGGTAGCTGTTGTTGAAGACCGTTTCTCCGAACGGCAGGTCGTTCCATTCCATGCAGGCGACTTCGCACGCCTTGCAGCCGATGCACGTCGTCGTGTCGATCAGCTTGCAAGCGGTGTACTGCCGCTGCGTGTCCTCGCCGGGAACACTGCCCGCATGACCCGAAATCTTTTGAACGCGCAAAGTAGCTTGGCTCATGGCGGCGCCCTAAACCTTTTCCACTTTTACCAGGAACCCTTTGAATTCCGGCGTGTACGCGTTTGGGTCATAGACCGTCGGCGAAAGCAGATTCGCCAGCGTCCGCGCATCTTTCCCTTCGTCTTCCTTAATGCCCCGAAATCCCTGATGGATCGGCAGTCCAATCTGATAGATCTTCTTTCCGTCGATGGTCATCGGCTTGATGCGCTTGGTCACGAACGCCTTCGCCACGTAGCTCCCGCGCGCGCTGGTCACCTTGATCTTCTCCGCCCCGCGGATTCCCAGCTCTTCCGCGAGCTCCACCGGAATCTCCACGAACGGCTCCGGAATCAGTTGCACGTTCATCGGATTGTTCTTTGTCCAGTAGTGATACTGCTCCGTCAGTCGATATGTCGTGCAAATGACGTTGAAGTCTTTCGCCGTGCCGAGCTTGTCCGCTTCCGTCGTGAATTTCTTCACAATCGGATTGTTCGACTGCTGCGGATGCAGTGGATTTTCCACCGGACTTTCCATGGGTTCGTAGTGCTCCGGGAAGGGACCGTCGGCCACCGCTCCGAGCGGCACAAACAGCCGCCCGACTCCTTCGGGATTCATGATGAACGGGCCCATGTGGTCCTTCGGCTTCGAATCGGCCTTGAAATCCGGCACGTCGTTCCCGGTCCACTTTTGCGCCGTTTCGCTCCACCAAATTTGCTTCCGCGAAGGATCCCACGGCTTGCCTTCGAGGTCGCACGACGCACGGTTGTACATCACCCGGCGATTCGCCGGCCACGAAAACGCCCAATTCGGATAGATGCCAAGCCCGGAGGGATCCTCCGTTCCCCGCCGTGCCATCAGGTTTCCTGCTTCGGTAAACGATCCGCAGTACAGCCAATTTCCGGACGCTGTGGTGCCGTCGTCCTTGAGCCACGCGTAGCCCGGCAACTGTTGTCCTGCTTTAATCTCCTGGCCGGTCTTTTCATCTTTCAAGTCCGCCAATGCCTTGCCGTTGATTTCCTTGGCCACTTCCGCCAGCGACGGATTCAGCGGGTTCGTGTAGCTCCACGCGAGGCGCAGAATCGGGTCCGGGAATTTGCCGCCCTCTTTTTGATACAGCTCGCGGACCTTCAGGAAGATACGAGCCAGCACTTCCTGATCCACCTTGCCGTCGCCCGGCACGGGCAGCGCCGCATTTTTCCACTGCAACCAGCGCGCGGAATTGACGAACGTCCCGTCCTTCTCCGCAAATCCGGCGCAGGGCAGACGGTACACCGTCGTCTGAATCTTCTTCATCTCCTCTTCGGTCGTTCCGGGCGCCCTCCAGAACTCGCTCGTTTCATCGGGATAGATCTCTCCGACCACCAGCCAGTCCGCCTTCTTCAGCGCTTCGATGTTTTTCTTCGAGTCCGGCCCGATGGCCACGCCGTTCATTCCGAACGCGAATAGGCCTTTCACAATCCCGCGGTACATGTTGTCCCAGATGTAGGTCCACGAATAGTTCGCTTCGACCTTCGGCAGGTAGTGAAACGCCCAGTCGTTTTGCTTTGTCGCTGTGTCGCCGTACATCGCCTTCATGAAGCTGACCGCGAATTTTGGCGTGTTCGACCAGTAGTTGAAGGAATCCCACATGTGCGGCTTGGAAGCTTTCGGCGTGATGCGCGTGAGATAGGCTTTGAAGTCCGTGTCCGCCGGGTTCGGAATCTTCAAATAGCCGGGCAGGATTTCGTAGATTCCCGCCATGTCCGTCGCGCCTTGAATGTTGGAGTGCCCGCGCAACGCGTTCACGCCGCCGCCAGCCCGGCCGACGTTCCCGAGGAGCAGTTGCAGCATCGCCGCCGTGCGAATCGTCTGCGTGCCGAACGTATGCTGCGTCCAGCCCACCGCATATATCACGGTGGCGACGTTCTTCATGTCTCCGTCTTTCCGGACAGACGTGAACAGCTCCGCCGTCTTCAAGAACTGATCCTTCGGAACACCGGTGATCCGCTCGACCATCTCCGGCGTGTAACGGGAGTATTGCTTGCGCAAAAGCTGGAAGACACATCGCGGGTGTTTGAGCGTCAGGTCGTACGCGACGTTCTCCGGCAGATGCGGAGGCGTGGCGGGACGGGCCTCCGCAGCCCCCGCGGTGCCTTCCGCGGCCGATTCCGCCCGGCCGCTCACGTCGCCGCCTTCCTCATAGTTCCAGGTGCTCTTGTCGTAGCTGTGGGTAGCGGCATCGAAGCCGGAATACAGGCCGTCTTCCGGCAGCTTGAATCCCTTCTTCACCACGAACGCCGCGTTCGTGTAGTGGACGAGATACTCCTTTGCAACGCGGTTGTTCTCGATTGCGTATCGGATCAATCCTCCCAGAAACGCGATATCCGATCCCGCGCGAATCTGGCAGAACAGATCCGCCACGCTGGCCGTCCGCGTGAACCGAGGGTCCACCACGATCATCTTTGCATTGCGGCTGCGCTTGGCCTCAATCGCCCACTTGAAGCCGCAGGGATGGTTCTCCGCCGGATTCCCGCCCATGATCAACATCATGTCCGTGTTCTTGATGTCGATCCATCCGTTCGTCATCGCCCCGCGTCCGAATGTTGGTCCCAAACTTGAGACCGTGGGGCCGTGTCAAACTCGGGCCTGGTTCTCTAAATGCACGACCCCCAGGGCGCGCATCGTCTTTACAACAAGATAGTTGAACTCATTCGTGTCCGTGCAGCCGCCGGTGAACGCGATGGACTCCAGCCGGTTTACGGTCCGTCCCTTTGCGTCCTTTTCGATGAACGTCTCGTCGCGTGTCTTCTTCACCTTCTGCGCGATCTCGTCAATCGCCTGGTCCCACGAAATATCTTCCCAATCCGTCGCACCCGGCCGCCGCACCTGCGGTTTGAGCAGCCGCCGGTCGTTCAAGATGTCCTGCTCGAGCGACGATCCCTTCGGACAAAGCGTCCCGCGATTGATTGGATGATCCGGATCGCCCTCAACATGAACGACCTGCGGCGTCACGTTCTTCGCGCCGTCGCCGATCGTGTAAATGATGACGCCGCAGCTCACCGAGCAGTACGGACACGTCGATCGCGTCTCTTTCGCGCGCGCGATCTTCAAGGCGCGCAGTTGCGCGAACGCCGGCTGCAAGTCAAATCCGAAAACAGCTGCTGCGGCTCCGCCTACTGCACCAATTTTCAGGAAGTCCCGCCGGGAAGCCTGCATAACGCCCCCTTTGTTCGACAGGAAAGGGATACTACGTGGCACCGCTGAGATTATTCTTCTCCGCGCAAAAATCAAGAAAAATCTTTATAACAAAGCCGTCTGGAGCCTGATTGTGACGCCGGGCACACCATTTCCCGTGTTGGGATTCGTCGGTCATGCACCCGGCCGGTATTCGCCCTTCTCAAAACTAGCCGTGCAAGCCCTCTTGTGCCATGCTATCCGAGCCGGGGATACCTGCGCAGGAACCACCCGGTCTCGCCTACGCACGAATCTCCCCGCTACTGCTGTGTCACCCCAGTTCCGCTCCGATCTGGTATTCCGCGCTTAGCAAGGAGGTTTCCTCATGTCGTACTCTCTCCGGTTTGCGGTTTGCATGCTTCTTTCAACGGTCCTGGCTCTATCCGCGCTCGCTCAGCAACAGGAAAGTCGCCCTCCGCGGGACAATTCTCTCGTCAAACTGCTGCAATCGAAGGGAATTCTTTCGCAGGAGGAGGCGGCGTCGCTGCTCGATTCTTCTTCGCAGCAGTCCGAAAGTGAGCTCTTGGCTGAATTGCTCCTGAAGAAAGGCCTGATCACTCGCGAGGAGTATGAACGGACGCTCTCTGCAACCGGTTCTCCGGAGGCTCAGCCTGCTTCGGCTCCTCGAATGGTCCCTGCCGTCCTGCGAACGTCTTCTCCTTCCGTCGCGGGCGGCGCGGACTCCGCGACTCAGGTCGCTGCGAAACCTCCGGAAGTTAAATTCGTTCCCGCCATCACGCCGCTGCGCGTGCTCCCGATTACCGTCCCCAAAAAGGATGGGCTTCTGCCGGACATAAAGCTGGGAAGCGGCGCCAAGCTCCGGCCATACGGCTTCTTCAAAGCCAGTGCCGTGAACCAGACCGCTTCGAGCGGGGGACCGACGTTTGGCAGCAATGACTTTCCCCAGGGGCCTCTGCTTCTCGGAGACACCGGCCCTACCGCGGATGGCCAGTTCCACATTAAGGATCGTTCGCTTCGCCTCGGTGTCGATTTTGAATGGCCCGACCTCTCGCCCAATCTCACGCTGACCGGCAAACTCGAATTCGATTTCGAGGGCAACTTCACCAACGTCAACAACCGCAACATCAGCGCCAACCGCTCTTCCCAGCCTTCTCTTCGCCTCGCCTGGGTCCGCATGGACACCAAGCTGGGCGACAGGCCCGTCTTCTTTGAGTTCGGTCAGGACTGGTCGCTCTTCGGTTCTTCGACTCTCATGGACATCTTTGAGACCACCGGCTTCGGTTTCGCCCAGGGCAACCTCAATGAGCGCATGCCCATGTTCCGCACCGGCATTCAGTTCGGACAAGGCGACTTCAAAGTCCAGCCCGAATTCGCCATTACGCTTCCTGGATTCGGCGAGCCGAACCTCGATGCGGACCAGCGCACGCGCTTCGGCAGCAGAGTCGGCCCGGAAAGCGGCCGCCCCGAATACCAGACGCGCCTTGTTTTGCAATATCCCATCTCCCATGCTCCGGGAGTCGCTCCCGCACAATTCATCGTCAGCTATGACAACGCCGAGCGTGCGGAAATCGTTCCTGCAGCCAATTTGCCCGCCGGCGCCATTCGCAGCGCATTTCCAGACGGCATCCGCCTCACATCGCAGCGCAACGCCTGGTCAGCCGAAGTTCAGCTACCCACTTCCAATTTCACCCTCGTGAGCAAGTATTACCGCGGCGGTGATCTGCGCTACTACTTCCAGGGACAGTTCAACGACATCTTCGCCGACCTCGGCACCGCGACGCTTCTCGGTACCGCGACCAGTTTCTCCGGCCGCAGCATTTCTTTCGGGTGTGCCGGAGGCACCGGCCCTGCATGCACTGGAGGAACCGTCGTCCACTCCAACCTCGAACCTGTGATGGGGCAGGGCGGCTTCGCGCAACTCGGCATTCCGCTCTCCCGCGTTTTTGGCGCCGATCCGGAAAGCCGCGCGGGGTTCGGCGGCTGGTCCATGTACTTTACTTACGGAGTGGACTCGGCCTTTGCGAAGGACGCGCGGCGCGCCAATGGCCTCCTCCGCACGGATCACGGCTCCGTACAAATCCGCTACAAGTTCAACAAGTGGGTGACTTTCGCCCACGAGGAGACGTATCTCGATACCCGCACCGTGGACGGAATTCTCAAGCCGTTCCGCGGCATTCCGTCGCACACCGCTCACGCGTGGCGCAGCGAATTCGGAACTTTGTTCACGTTTTGATTGCGAAATAAGGGAAGTCTGCAAGAGAGCGAGTCCCTGAGCGTGAGTCAGGGATTCGCTCGATCCCCCTCGCGATTTACGCGGCCGACGCCGAAGACAAAGGGGGTGTATCCATATCCGGGCGAGCTTCCATCGCCGTCGCGCGGTAACGCACGAGCAGCAGCGTCAGGTCGTCGGCCTGCCTCGCCCCGCGCGTGAAGTTTTCGACCGACTCCAGCACTCGCTTCTGCAATTCGTCCAATCCCAGTTCGGCCTGCCCGCGTAGCACTTCTTTTAGCCGGCCCATTCCGAACATCTGTTCTTGCGGATCCATCGCTTCCGTGACCCCGTCGCTGTACAGCACCAGCGTATCGCCGGGCTCCAGCTTCAGGCACGCGGCCGTGTACTGCGCTTCCGGCACCAGTCCTACCGGAAACGAACCTTCCGTGAAGGCCTCTTGTACCTCTCCACGCCGGATGAGCATCGGTGAAGGATGACCCGCGTTGATGAATTCCAGATGCCCCTGATTGTCCAGCACTCCGAAAAACATTGTCGCGTACCGTCCGACCTCTGCGTGTTCGCAAAGAAACCGGTTGATATGATTGAACGCCAGCGCCGGATCGACTCCGATGGTCATTCCGGAAAGCGCGCCTTGCAGCATTGTCGTCAGCAGCGCCGCTCCCAGACCTTTCCCCGAAACGTCCGCGATCAAAAACGCGGTTCGCCCCTCGCTCAGGGGGAATACGTCAAAATAATCCCCTCCCACGGATAGGCATGGAAAATTGCATCCGGTCACCGACAGGTGAGGCAAATCGGGAATGTTTTTCGGTAGGAGCGCCTGCTGGATGTCCCGCGCAATGTTGATCTCCTGCTCCAGCCGCTGCCGTTCCCGCTCGCGTTCCACGAGCCGGGCATTATCCAAAATGCTTGCGGAGTCCGCCGCCAGCGCATCCAGAATCTTCCGGTCCAGCTTTGAAAAAGCCGCGGGCCTGCGCGAATCCAGGTACAGCACGCCAAGGAATTCGCCCCTCCGTATATTCAACATCGATTCATCCGAATTGGCCCGCATCACGGAGTACAGCGGAATCACCACTACCGCGCGCAACTTCTGCGCCACGACGCTGTGCGCCGCCTGCAAATCCATCTCCGCCTGCGCCAGATCCTCGGTGATGACGGGCGATTGTTGCCGCAGCGCCATCTGAATCGCCGTCTGGCTCGGCGTCAGACTTTCCGGGGGAAGCCGCAGCCCGCCGCTTCGGCGCGCCAGCTTCACTTTCAGCTTTTTCGCGTCGTCCGATTCCAGGAGCAATCCGCGGTCTGCGTCCGTCAGGGCCACGGCGTAGTCCAGCATCTGCGCCAGCACGGAGTCGAGCGGCAATTGGCTGTGCAGCAGGGAAGAAGCCTCCAGCAGAACGTTGAGCTTTCGCAGGCCTCCGCTTCCAGCTCCGGTGTCGGAAACCGAGCTTGCCATGTGGTCGATTCGCGTCAACAGGCTCGGCAGGGAGTCTTCGCCCGTGTTCGCCGAACTGCGGAAAATAATCTCGTAGGAATCTTCCAGCCCGAATGTGATCACGTCGCCGTCGCGCAGCGCCCGGCTGTCAATCTTTTCCCCGTTTACGTAAAGCCCCCGCCGCTGCCCGCGGTCTTCCAGATAAAAATCGTTGGCCTCCGTCACGATGGCCGCGCACTGCCGCGAAATGCGCCGGTCGTTGAGCTGCAAGTGGTTCCCCGTCTCCGAGCCTCTTCCAATCAGGAAGGGCGCTTGCGTAACGCGCGCGTAACGGCGCACTCCGTCCGGCGAGACGACTTCGAGTACCGCTTCTCCGGGGGAAATCGTGTCTGGCATGGGTCCTCGACGCGCCGATTGTAGCACGCGCCTTGCTCTTCGGGGCTGCAGCAGCTTTCCCGGCCGCCCTGGCGTTGGCGGCCCGAAGGTGCCGTAAAGTTTTCCTTGACAGACCCTCGCTGCGGGCTATATATGTCCAGTTCTCTATACAGGTTGGAGCGCCTTGTGGCACCGGACGGCCTAGATCGCCAGAGCGTCATCCCGCTCTACTACCAGATTCAGCAGCGTTTGCTCGCGCAGATTCGCTCCGGCGCCCTCCGCGCCGGCCAGCCGGTTCCTTCCGAGCAGGAAATCGCCGAGCGCATGGGCGTCAGCCGTATGACCGCCCGCCAGGCTCTCAAGTCTCTTTGCAGCCTCGGCGTCGCCTACAGCCAGCGCGGCAAGGGGACGTTCGTCTCGCGCATGAAGCTCGAAAAGAACTTTCGCCAAGTGCTTTCGTTCAGCGAGGAAGTCCGTGCCCGCGGCGCGCGCCCTCGCTCTCGCGTTCTCGTCTTCAAG
>Ga0070740_10005590_pt1 | contig 11556 bp, 11 predicted proteins | sample Coa_R2_FD_67286 | JGI IMG/M metagenome (GOLD analysis project Ga0070740, IMG submission 67286) | Surface soil microbial communities from Centralia Pennsylvania, which are recovering from an underground coalmine fire - Coalmine... | ecosystem: Environmental > Terrestrial > Soil > Unclassified ...
ACAGAGGACGAACGGTCGCGCATGGTACGCGAGGTCTTGCCTTCCGTTCTCACGCTGCTCACGAACTAGCACGACGGCGTTAAGCTGTTTGAACCGGCGCTTGGAGATACCGATTGTGGGAAGTAGAGCTGAGACTGGGATCGGATCCCGCGCTAGATCTTGCTCGGTGCCTACTGGGGGCACTTCAGTCTGGAGACGCGGAACGTAACAGAACCGTAACAAAACCCTTCCTCCCGCCTACGAGAATGAAGGAGATAGCGTTCTGAAGGATGAGCGAAAGCAGATATCCCTAAATCCTTTAAGTTCGCAGGATGGAAGGAGATAAATGGAAGGAATGGAAAAGGATTGACCTGACTCCGGAGCAACAGGTCGGGTGGTCGAATCCCTCCAGGCGTACCAACTCCTTCACGATGATATAGTTAGCATTGGATTCGAACCTGATATTAGAGGCATCTATTGGTCGCGTAATTGGGTGTTCGAGGAATGGCCCATGTTGTAATTAATTAAAGGACTTTTGCGCAGAAGCGAGCAGTTGCTCGAAAAGCAGCCGTTTGATTTCAGCAAATCCTATTAAGAGGCCTGAAGTGAATGGGTTAGGGTGCGAGTAGCAGTCAAGGGTTCAAGCAGTGTTCCAAAACTCAACGAACGCCATCAAGTGTTCCAAAATGTGACTCAAGGGGTGGCTGATGTGCTGGACGGTGAGAGCCACAAATATAAGAATCGATATCAGCCCACTGTCAGACCGAGCTAAGTGGCTCCGTTGTTTCTTCCAATCATCGCGGATGCGATCCGCGAGTCGCGGATTTCCTGTTCAAGGCGAGCCAGACGAGCAAGCTCCGATTGGACAAAAGTGGCGCCGGTGGTTTGAGCGAACTTGGCGTGAGCTAACGCTTGTTCGGCAATGCGAGTCACTTCATGCAGCAACTTTCGAATCTCCACTTCAAGCCGGGCCCGACTCTCCTGAACCCGATTCAATATGTCGCTTTGGACCCTGGCGCTATTGGTCTCCATCAGATGCTCCAAGAATTCCGCAGCGTCCCTTTGGATCGCTTTTTGCGCACCGACGAAACCGAGCACGATATCGGCGATCCATCGCAATGGTGAAGCGGGCTGGGCAGCTTCGATTAGATCGAGAAATGAAAAACGAGAACTGGCACGGAATCCGGTTTCGGGATCGAGCGCGTGGGGCATGCGGCCGAGTTCAGTAATTCCGCCCTCTGCGAGCTTTTGAAGGAAATCGTTGCCCATTTGAACGAACCTGCGGGTTACGGAAGTATATTCGCGCTCCGCTTCCTTCTGCTCGACTGAGAGCCAGGGCAGGACGTGCCTTTTGGCGATCTCTTGGGCAAGGCTTGTCAGGGCGCGGCGGTACGCGGGACCCATGGTTCGCGGCACCGACGGAACGGCTTCCCAAAATTCCCGAATCGATTGCGACAATACGGATCTCAGGAAACTTTTGCGGCGTCCCATGAACATGTCGGAGAGGCGCTGTTGCTCGGCCATCAACAGAAATCCCAGCTCGCGCATCGAGCGTTCAGCTTCGCCAATCGTGGATCTCATCGTCTGGATACGCCGCTCGGACTCCTCGATTGGCCGCTCCAACGCTTCACGCTCCTCGGCGACAATAGCCAGGAGCTCTTCACTCAGCCGCACCAAGCCACGCTCGCACGCCGACAGAATGATTTGACGGCCGGAATCCTGCGCTAGGCGCTCAAGCGCCTCAACAAGCTTCGGCCAATCGCGTTCCGGACCGTGTTTTTCAAACTGCTCGGCGGCGCTGACTTCAAGCACTGTGCGAATGGGCCGATTCAGGCGTTTCTCAAGGAGCGTGCGCGTGAACACTGCAGCGGCGGCTCGCTCCTCGTCCGTCGTCCGGTCGGCTTTATTGAGAACGACAATCACGTCTTGAACGTTCCGCGCCACGGCCTCGACCAGCGCAAGCTCTTCTCCAGCGAGTGGTGGATCAGCGCCCACGACGACAAGCGCCGCATCAATATGGGGGATAAAATCCTGGGTCGCCGATGTGTTGCCGGTGAAGACTGATCCCAATCCCGGAGTATCAACCAGACACATACCTGCCGAAAGCAGATGGGATGGGGCAAAGACTTCGACGCCAGTGATTCCTTTCGTGTTCTCCGGGTTGTACTCTTCGGAGACGTATTGCTTTACTTCCGCGACGGGGACTTCGAGCCATGAATAATCCCTGGCTCTGATTCGCGCTGCCAAGCGTTCGCCAAACCTGACGACCGTCGGAACGGCGGTCACTGGCGTAAAGCCGACGGGGAGAATTGCCTCGCCAACCAGCGCGTTAATTAGCGTGGATTTGCCCCGTTTGAACTGGCCCACACAGGCCACATAGAATCGGCCCTCTGACACTCGAGCTGCCAATTCCCGCGCCTCTTCGGCGACTCTCTTCGACCCCAGCTCTTCGCCTAGTGTCGCCAATCGCAAGAGCCTGCTCGCTCCGTCAGCGCCTGTCGGCGGCGGAACGCTGCTCATGACGCGCGAGTCGGAAGAGGTGGTCTCAGGCCTCGATTTGACTTCTTCGCCTTTCGTCATACGATGATCCCCACTCCGCGGGAGAGGATGCCTTGCATAGGTATCTATAAGCGGATCGCGTCACGAATCTCTTCCCAGGCCTCGTTGCGCCACAAGGAATTCCGCGACCCGTCCAAGCAGTCCACCCCGAGCCGGTATCCCGGCTTTCGCTTTCTGCAGCAGCTCTCTCAGCCTTAGTCCCAGATCCTCTTCACGCCTCTTCGTGGCGGCGACGATATCTTCGCGGAGGGCTTCAGGCGCGCATGAGAGAAGCTTCTGTGAGTGTGGCAGGCAGACAGCTCCTGATTCGCGGAGCCATTTTCGAAATTCAGGCTTAGCGAGGCCGTTCGACATTTCCTGGAGCTTCTGCGTCTCCACGAGCGCCAGCTTTGCGCACAGGTCGCAAGACTCATCGCTGCCTTCGCCCAGCCGGGACTTTTCGAGCAATCTTAAAAAGATCGCCGCAGCGGTGGTGAGATCGGTTGCGGCCGCGACTGACCACACATGGAAGCCGCACAAGTTCCTGACCGCCGTACCTGCCAGGTTTCTTAGGGAGTCCGATTGGAATTCGCGGAGAACCCGGCAAATCGGGCATCCATCGCTAGGCCGCAGGTCCATGATTTTATCCGTTCGGCTGTTGGTGGTCTGTCGCGTAGATTGCCTCCATCATCTGAAATGCACTCTAGCCGGTTTGGTTAGCCAATGATGAATCTTACGACATCAAAGTCCTGAGCCGGCCGGTCGCTACTTTGCCAAAGCCTCGCACTACACCTGCGGACATGGCAGGGCCGAAAGACAGTTTCGCTTTGAAGTAGGAGTTATCAGTCCCAAGACGCGGGACATTTGGGTGGGCGAACTCCATCGCCGTGAATATATTATACCACACAGGAAAAGACGCAATCCGGCCAATTTGAGGAAAGGCGGAAGGCCCGCTCCGCGTTCGCATTCCGCGACATCGCGGGCCTCCCCAAATCCGTTCGTCTTACACGTGCGGGCCCGCCATTCAAGCTGGTGCAGACCTTGACGACGGGAAAAGGGGGATGGATAATCAGCGCAGGCGTTGGAGTTCGCCCTTAACCGTCCGTCAGCCGACGGAAAGATAACTCCTACAGGGAGTTCCTCGGCGAGGGCGGGCCGACGTTCTTGCTCTCTGCTCTTGCCAAGGCTCCCATGAAATCTAACGTATTGGTCTAATCGACCGCCGAGTAGGTCGAGATGCACTCACGCGGCTCCCTCAATCCGTCTCAGGCTTTGCGCGTTTTGACCAGCTTCAAATACGCCGATCAGCTCCTATCAGAAATTGAATCCATCCTTTTTGCATCGAATTCCAAATCCCCATTTCCAAAGTATCGAAACGACCTCACGCCCGCGCAAGTAAAGGTTGTCCAGGACTACATTGCAAGGATTCGCGCACAGACAATCCAGGCGCTCAAGAGCCTTGGGATCAATCCGCCAGGTCCACAGTTTGGTGCGACGCATTCAATCCGCGTCACCTTGGAATTCGCAGATATTGCGTTCGAGGACTGCCGCGCCCAAGCACTGCGAGGCTACGGCGAAGTAGCAGCGTCGGTTGTGCCGGAATTGAACGGTGTCGTCAATGAGATGTCGAGCCTGATCCGCAAGCTCAGTGCTTACTTGGCGCAAGGCCTTGGCCAGGATTTCGAGGGACGCCTCGCCCGCTTGGTGCAAACCGGGAACGAATTCGAGCTACTAAAATTGCTCGAACGGATCATCACCGATCACGGTTTAGTCGAGTTTCGATCCGCGCTTTCGATCATTTTGGACAAGCTCGAATCCCACAGTTTCCAAATCGCGGTATTCGGGCGCGTGAGCTCCGGCAAGTCCTCGCTCTTGAATTACATTCTTGGTTCCGAGGTGCTTCCAGTCGGGGTCAATCCCATTACCGCTGCCCCAACGCGCATCGCGTACGGCGGCGCGCCGAAAGTGAAGATTTCTTATGTGGACGGAGAGACCGAGGAGGCCGAAATCGCGCGCCTGGGAGAGTTCGTAAGCGAGCAGCACAATCCCGGCAACGCGAAGCACGTGACACGAATCGTCGTCGAGCTGCCATCGAACCGCCTCCGCGATGGCGTCATCTTCGTGGATACGCCGGGTTTGGGGTCGCTCGCAACGGCTGGAGCGGCCGAAACGCTTGCTTATCTCCCGCAGTGCGATTTGGGCGTTGTGCTGGTTGATGCCGGTTCGACCTTGACCGAAGAAGACGTTTCGACAGTGCAAAGGCTTTACGAAGCAGCCACGCCGGTACTCGTATTGCTGAGCAAGGCGGATTTGCTCGTGCCGGAAGACCGTGCGCGAGCGACCCAATACTTGACCAACGAGCTCGAATCCCAGCTCGGCGTCAAGGTTTCGGTCCGCGCGGTCAGCATAAAAGAAAGCCAACTTCTCGACCAATGGTTCCTCGAGGAAATCCAGCCTCTCTACGCGAAACATCGAGAACTGGCGCAAGAATCCCTGCGGCGAAAGATTGGCGCATTGCACGAGTCGGTCGAAGCGGCATTGAAGGTGCAACTCGAACTTTCCGAAAAAGGCGCGAAAAAGGATAAGAAACGGCTGCGCGCGGCTGAGACTCAACTGCGAAAGGCGGCCGGGAAATTCGAGGAAGTGAACTCATTTTGTCTTAAGGCCTCAGACACCATCCACGATTGGGGTCATATTGCAATCGAGCGAGCAGCCTCTGCGATAGCTGCACAGTGGTTCAACGAGAATGAGAAAGGCACGGAAGTCAACGAGATCGTACGCCGGAGCTTTGCGGAGACTGCCACAACCGGGGCGAACCAGGTTTTTGAGAAACTTCAGGAATTCGGGCGTGACTTATCGCGCGCCCTAGCGGGCGCTGCGAGCGCCTTGGAAGTGGCACGAGCGCCCGGCCAGGACGAACTTCTTGGCGTTGTTAAAGAGATGTCGCAATTCGATCCTGGACCTTTGCGCATCGCGCTCCACAAGGACTTTCTGGCCGTTGCGGGCCGCGGAATTACAGAGCATCGGTTGAAGAAGAAACTGACGGCGCAGATCGGCCCCGCCATCGATGAGGCCTTCCAGAGGTACGGCAGAATGTTGGAATTATGGATCAGAAAGACGATTGCCGAACTCCAGCGCCGTTTCGATTCGGAAGCTGACACCTATCGGGCCCAGTTTGAACGTCTCACCAGCGCCAAGGAAAGCGGAGTTGAAGAAGCTGAAGCAGCCCGGCGAGATTTGGAGGCACTTTCGAGGTTCCGGGTCCATGAGCCGGCCTGATTCTGAATTACAGACGCCGGGTCCCCAAAGAAGAATCGCCTTTGGACGTGTCGGCGATTTACTTCCCTTGTACGCAGTGCATTGACACTGTGACTCCATGAGTGATCGAAGCGCAAAACCGACAGTTCGTAAGCGGCCGCCCTCGGTCTTTGCCAAAGGCGATTTTCTGGAGGGCCTTTCGCGTGGTGAATGCCCGGTCTGCCACGCGACGAAGAAGGCGGCGCGAAAATATATCCATAGCTTTCTTTATGAGGGCATGATGTCTCCGATTGCGCGGCAGGAATTTCTTGAAGGTGGCGGCTTCTGCCATGAGCACTTCTGGCAAGCGAAAGCGATTGAAGAAGAGTGCTGGGCCGATGGCTTTGGCGTGGCCATCCTTTGCGAGAACTTGCTTGAATCCTCCTTGAAAGATTTGGGAAAGTTGGTGCAAAGCCGAAACGGATTCAAAGCGAGCCTCGCGAAATTTCGCAAGGCGGCGAGGGAAAGGGACACGAACTTGAGTTCAGGGGACGGCTGCATCGCCTGCGAAGCGTCAAGAAGTAGCGAGCAACACTATATTGCGGCACTTGAGGAATGGCTCGACGATTCCGATTTCAACGAACGTTTCCATCAATCAACAGGCCTCTGCCTGTTTCACCTTCGGGCGGCACGTCAACGATGGACCTCAGAGACGGCGTTTGAAGCTGTAAGCCACGTCGCGAAGAAGTGGATTGGCCACTTACTAAGAGATCTGCGGGAATTCCAGCGGAAACACGACTATCGTTTCAAACACGAGGGTCGAGGTCCTGAATGGACTTCGCCAGAACGCAGCATCGCCTTTCTCGTCGGGTCTAACGTGGACACGAATGGAATTGAAGACCCCCCGCCAGTTCGGCGGACTCGGCGTTAGCGCCAGTCGGCGCCTTTTAGCCAGCCACAGGATGCAACGCCCGCTGGACGCCTTCGGGATCGCGCGCAATGACGGTGAGGTAAGCCCTTGCCGGCTGGTCCGGTTCCGATCGGCCCTGTTCCCAGTCCCGCAGGGTGCCGAGCGGGATGTGGTAGCGTGTCGCGAATTCCTCCTGCGTAAGACCCAGGGCACGGCGAATGACCTTCGCTTTGGGCGTGCGCTTCATTCGCTTGAGGTCGGCCTCGGTTAAAGGCCGGGCATCGGCGTCGGCGCTGGCGGCCCGTTCGATCTGCGCAGGAGTCATTGGTCTAAGCATTTTCTTTGAACTAGTCGTCCTGTTCACGCTGCGTCGCCCTCCGGGCTGAAATGATGCGGATGCGATCCTGGCGTTCGGTGTAGGCCACGAATAAAATCAAATGCCCTTCAGCCATGCCGATGATGATGAAACGTTCCTCGCTGTAGCTCTCCCGGTCATCCAAACGCTCGATCGCAAATGGATCTCGGAAGACCGTTCTTGCTAATTCGAAACTGACGCCATGAGTGTTCCAGTTTGCTTTCGCTTTGGCGTCGTCCCATTCGAAGTCCAAATCCCATACTACGGAATATCCGTAGTCTTGTCAATCCCGCTGAGGAGTGATTTGAGGTTTAGGGTCGTTTGGATAGTTGCGCTTTGAGAGCTTGAGCGGCTCACCGCTCATCAAATAGTCAATGTGCACGAGCTTTGTTTTGATCCGAGAACCATATTGGTATCGCGGATCGGCCGCGAGTGCGCACATGTTTACGATAGCGCCGGGAACGCCTCCGCTAAGTTCAAGGACTTCTTGGCGGAATTCTTCGAGGTCGAATTTTGAAAGGCCAAACCGCTCGATGCACGCTCCCAGGAGTTCGGTGGCTGTTTCGATCGAAAGCGGCGGCATGGTCATTCGTTCCCTCGGCCCCCAGTAAAAAAAACGCGCGAACTGATCGCCCCGACCTGTATCCGTGTCATGCACCAACAAAAACACCGGCGTGTCGCGCATCCAGAACAATTCCTTAATCACCTTGGCGACGGCATGTGTCAACGGGGGAGGATGGTCAATGAAAACACGGTAATCGCCTCGTTCGACCGCTCGATACAGTGTGCCTTTCAGACGGCTGGTTGATAGCGACTTGAGCCAGGGTTCAAAACTTAAAACCGTGACCCCTTCGGCATGAAGCTGCTGGCGGAGGTTCTGATCCTTCCGGTCATAAAGCGCGCGGACGAGCTTGTGCAGCATGTCCTGGAGGTCTTTGAACCCTGGCAGATAAAGACATTGGCTGGCAAGTTTGGGTGGAAGGCGGCGGAGCACATTCAACATAAGGGCCGTCTTTCCGATGCCCACCGGGCCCGAAATCATCAGACTTGCCTTGCCCCGCAAAGCTTCTTCGATACGGCGTGCTTCACGTTCTCGGTCTAGAAATGGCAAGCCCATAGCGAGCTCGGTTGCCGCGCTGCTCCATATCCCGGTCGTGCTATTCTTGCGGCGCATTCGCCAGACCCCTTATGGCCTTTAACGCCTGTTTCGCCGCAGATCTGACTCGAAGTGGGCCTTCCCGGCTAAGGCGCTCCAGACATGGAACTGCCTGAGGTTCGCCAACCTTTCCGAGAGCTTCGACTGCTACTTCCTGAATGTAAGGGTCAGAAGTAGATTCGGCGAGTTCGATGAGCGGCTCAACTGCAGCACGCGAGCCAAGTTTGCCGAGAATCGCGGCAGCTCGAATCGGTACGGTGGGCTCAGAATGCCGGAGCGCCCGGATGAGTTTCTGTTCGTAGGTTTCGCCTGCAAAATCACAGAGGTCCGCGCCGCAGCGCGGGCACGTGCTCCCGATCCCAACTTCCTTCCAACATGAAGGGCAAAAATAAGTCAGCGGCAAGATCGCTCCCTTTGCCCCTTGCAAAGAATACGATGAAGTACCGCGAGCGTCGTTTCTCTTGGCTGAAGGCTTTCTTCGCGTTCGCCCATCGTTCGGCGGCGATGGATCTCTTCCTCGATGAGCTTTTCCCCGACCTCGAAATGAGCCAGCAACAATTCTTCGCACTCGGCACGAACGGACTTATCTGAAGAGTCGAGGAATTCGATCCCAACCCGAAAGGCCCGAATTTGAAGCTCGACCTGACCTTTCTCCAGAAAGAGCCGGACAGCGTTCCCGCGCACGCCTTCAACGGGGTCTTCCAGGAGAATTTCAAGATCATCGATATCTTCGCTTCGAGCAAGTTCGCAGAGAATGTCAAGAATCCGGGCTCGCCGGCGCTGGCTCGCCCCGATTTCCGAGCCATTCCGGATTTCCTTGTATCTCAATGAGGCAAGCAGAGCGGGCAGCGAGACATCGCCGCAAGCAAGAATCGCTTGCCGCGCGCATTCCGCCACGAAATCTTCTCCAAGCCAACCGACTAGTCCCGGGATGGCGCGAACGTCTTTCAATTTTGTGAAAGCCTCCGCCACGCCGGTCAGAGGCTTTCCTTTTAAAAGTTCCAAAAGCGTTTGCACGGCGTGAGGGTCGTCCGCAAATTCTACCAAGCCGCTAGCCGCACGGCTCGCAACTGTTTCTTCCGCGAGACGGATGACCGGGTCTGGAATATCGGCCAGCCTCTCGCTGGCCACGGCGATCAATGTTTCCAAAGCCTTCGGCCCTTTCAGAATGCTCAATCCCTCGACTGCCAGCAACCTTGCTTCAGGCAGACTGGAGGGTTTCGAGCTGCTGAGGAATTCGGCCAGGGCAGGCACAGCGGCATCCCCCTTGGCGAGGAGTGCCAGGAGCGCCAAGTTGCTTCGGCTAGGATCCTGCAACTCCTTAATGAGCGTCTCAATCCCTTGTCGCACCGACACGACTGTGATCACCTCTTGCCGCGAAGCTAGATTCACCGCTCTCTTCATCTTCCTTGCCTGCCAGCTCGACCGGCATCGGCTCTTCCACGCGCAACCGTTTAACAATGTCGTTGACTGCGCCGATCCATCGAAGTGCATACGGCTTCATGCCCGGGAAAACACGCCATGATATTTCAAGGTGCGACTTCTTCCCTCGCAGTGAAAGATTTAGCGCAGCATCCGCGCGATCGGCCGGGTCGATCCATTCAGTCGATCGGACGCGGCAAAGTGGCAAATAGGACATCTCGAGGCCAAATTCCGACCTTCCGCGACGGTAACGGTCATCCAGGGCAACAATGCCATTCAAACCGATCGCGAGCAGCAAATTAGCGAATGAGTCTTGGCGTTTCTTCCCAGCCTCCATAGCCGGTTGAAAGAAGACTTCACAGCCGATGGCTAATTCGGGATGGATTTTCACGAAGCTCGAAAGGTTCGCCGGCAGGCCGGGTATCTCTCTTGACACACGAACTTGCGGTGAGACGGCGCCGCCTGAAGTATCGCACCATTCCAACAGGAAGCGGCAAAGTTCCCAATAGTGTTGGCCAGCCCTCGAAGGAAACCGGACCTGCATCTTCCCGTCGGCAGAGTTTCCTGGATAAAGGGTAAGCCAGCAGTTCAGCAGGAATTCCCCAAGCCCGAAACCCAGGAAATCTTCTCGCGCGATTTCAAGCGTGTGCACTTGGTCGGAATGAGAATCAAGTGAGAGCACGACAAAACTGTTCTGAAAAATCAGGATGAGTCTGGGAGGATGGCACTCGGAAACGAGAAATGCGCCTTCTTCGATCGTGGGCGTGAACAAGCCGAAGGCCGGATGACCGTTGAATTCCAGCAATCGCCTATACACACTTGCGAATTCCGGAGGGATGTCACTCTCCTCTCCCACTCGAAAGGCGAACCTGTAATACCAGGTATTAGTGGCCGTCATCCCATCATCCGTCGTCGCTAGAGCAAATATTCCACTCGCCACGGTGCTTGCAGTCGCTTATCGCCCGCCAACTGGCTGAGCCCGCGATGGTAGGCAATGCGTTCATCGTCACTTTGCAGTCCACGACGAAGTGAATCATGCTTCAAGGCGTAGCGCTCCATGTTCTCGGCGAGTCTTTCAAAGATTGCCGCTTCAAAATCAACCAGAGAACGCGCCAAGTTGTCGTCGCGGACCTTCCGAAGCACTGCGCTCAAGTGGAGCAAGCAAAGGACAGGCAAACTGCCCGATTCCTCATCGTTTCGGGCAGTTATCGTCTTTAGGACTTCATTCACGACCTGTTCTTCGTGCCTGGATTGTTCCAGACAAGCGAGGCATTTTTCGCCTCGCGCAAGTAGTCTTTTGGTGTGCTCAGCGAGGCTGCCTGCGGCTTGCGAACGGGCGATTTCGGCGAGCCGGCCGCTTAGCTCCATTAGGACGCGCGGATACGAAGTGGAAATGCCCTGCGGGGAGGCGATTTCAGCGTATTGCCACGTGTGAAGCGGGCACAGTCCGCCACGACTTGCGAGCGCGTCGCGCTCATTCTCGCTGACAATGATCCGGTACTGATACTTCGCCATGAACTTCATCATGGCATCGGCGACTCGCGCGCACACCTGGCACGGCCGCCGCACCGCCTCCATTAGCTCTGCCTCCGAGAACGACTTGACAGTAGGCCGGGCGGCAACAGGCGGTCTTTTCTTGCCTGAATTTCTTAACAATTCCTCGCGCAATCTTGTGAGCCGGTCGAATATATCCTCAATCGCGCCGCGCCGGTCACCTTTAATTGCTTGCGGATCATGGCCAGCCTCCCTTGCCATGAACTGATCGTAGGTACCTACCCCTGCTCCTCGATGCTTCTCCATTTCGACCGCTACCTGGCTGATTTCTCCCAGAATCGACACGGCCCGATCACAAGTGCGTACCAGAAATTCTCCCGTCTTCTCCCTCGTCAAGAACTGGATAAGGTTTTCTTCAAGGGCGGGCAGTCCGCTTTCTACGAGCCGTTCGCTTGAGCCGGAAAG
>Ga0070740_10005593_pt1 | contig 11549 bp, 10 predicted proteins | sample Coa_R2_FD_67286 | JGI IMG/M metagenome (GOLD analysis project Ga0070740, IMG submission 67286) | Surface soil microbial communities from Centralia Pennsylvania, which are recovering from an underground coalmine fire - Coalmine... | ecosystem: Environmental > Terrestrial > Soil > Unclassified ...
CCCTGAGCGGAAAGATCGTCTTGGCCGTGTTGGCGGCGCTCGCGGAAGCCTACCTGGACAATCTCTCCGAAGAGACGAGCAAGGGCAAGCGTGCCCGCGTCGAGAATGGATTGCCCAACGGCAATCTCCCCTACGGCTACCGCAATCCCGACGAGGGGACAGATGGTAGCGGCCGTGGCATCAACAACGCCGCTATTGCCATCGTCGTGCCCGAACACGCCGCCGTGGTGCGCCTGGCCTTCGACCTGTACGCCAGCGGACGCCACAGCCATTCCAGTGTGGCCAGGGCGCTCAACCAGCGCGGCTATCGCATGGTCAGCAAGCTCCATCCCGAGGGCTACCCCTTCACCAAGGACACCATAGCTCGCCTGCTAGCCAATCCTTTCTATATAGGCCAGGTGCGCTACGGCGATACCCTGCTGCCCGGAAAGCATGAGCCGATCATCAGTACAGACGTGTTCGACTGCGTGCAGTCCCTACACGCAAGAAGGCGCAGGGGAGGGCGCAGGGGTAGCACAGCCGGGCAACTGCACCCCTACGTCGCTGCCAGCCTTGCCCGCTGTATCTGCTGTCGTGAGCGCCTACGCAGCCAGGGGTTCAGCGACAAGTCGCCGTCCTATCGCTGCTCCAGCCATGACCGCCACATCGCGTGCACGGCCCAGCGTCGCAGCATCCCCGCTTCCGCCGTAGAACGTGACTTGCGGATGTTTGTGAGCCGTCTACGCCTGCCCGATGATTGGCAAGCCCTTGTGCTCAGCGAGATCCAGGAAACGGAGAGCGACGCTGTCCAGGTGGAGCGCGAGCGGAAGCGCATCCAGAACGAGACGGAGAACATCCAACACTACCTGCTCAGTGGCTACATCACGGAGGAGCAATTCAGAGCCAGGCGATCCGAGCTTCAGGCAGAACTGGCCGCTCTCGCTCCCACGGCAGAGGAAGTTATCGACCTGGACGATGCAGCGGCCCGGCTCAGGGACCTGGGCCGTGTGTGGGCAGATGCCGACGACGATCAGGAGCGCCAGGACATCGCCCGTGCCTTCTTCGAGGCTGTTTACTGCGACCTGGATCGCAAACAGGTCGTCGCCGTGAAAATGAAAAGCACGCTCTCGCCATTCAAGAGCGTGCTCTACCTCAATGAGACAATCGGCCTAGATGTGCCTGAAGAGGCTCTAGGTTGTCGGAATGCGGAACCGACGGGATTCGAACCCGCGATCTCCTGCGTGACAGGCAGGCATGTTAGGCCACTACACCACGGCTCCAAGGCGCGCCCCAACGGGCACGCATGTTGAGGTTAGCAGACTGGTTACAATGCTGTCAACCATGATTTTGGCCGTAACGGCGACGCATCAAGATACACGGTCCCGCGAACGAGTCACCCGACCCGATGGGCGCGGGCCGTGTCGGCATGTCGCTAATGCGATACCAAGGTGGAATCCACGGACTATCGCCGGCCGACCTTGCGGGTCCCACCATGAGTTAGGTTTAGACCCGGCGCCGTACGAGCTTGCTCCGACCTATGGTTGGTCCCGGCCGTCGGTGCCCAGTCGCTCCGACTTGGCGTGCCGTTGCTGGGATAGAACTGACGATCAAGAAAGTCTCATGAGGCTCTATGATCGTGGCATTCACCGCATCATACGCCTCATAGAGGTACGCCCGCCTGAGAGCAGTACGTCTCGGCGCACACCCGGTTGTCCATCGATTGTGCAGCGTGCTATGATTCCCGCATCTTGATGTGAATGCACTGAGCCAGGGGGTATCACGTGGACAGCTTGCTCGCTACGCAGGGCAAGACCTGGGCAGAGATCGAACGCGCGCTCGACGAGGCGGCGCGAGACGATTGCGACGAGGTACACGGCCGCCTCACTCTGTACTCGCTCAAGGGCTCGCGCGAGGTGCAGGAGGTCGCGCAAAAAGCCTACGCGAAGTTCTTCGCCCACAACGCGCTGCTGGCCCGCGGCATGCCCAGCGTGCGCCGCTTCGAGGCCGAGGTGCTGCAGACCTGCCTCGGCCTGCTAGGTGGCGGGCCGGATGCCAAGGGGACCATCACCTCGGGCGGGACGGAGAGTATTTACTGCGCCCTGCATGCCATCAGGGAATGGGCGCGCGCCAACAAGCCGGAGGCCACGGCCCCCGAGGTCGTGGCGCCGTACTCGGCCCACGCCGCCTTCACCAAGGGGTGCCACTATCTGGGCATGACCCTGACGCGCGTGCCGCTCGGACCCGACTACCGCGCCGACCCGGCCGCCATGGAGGCGGCAATCGGACCGCAAACCGTCGCACTCGTCGGCTCGGCCCCGGGATGGCCGCACGGCCTGTACGATCCGATCGCGGAGCTGGCAGAGCTGGCCGGTTCGCGCGGCCTGTGGATGCACTCCGACGCCTGTGTCGGCGGCTACCTGGCCCCGTTTGTGCGCAAGCTCGGCTATCCCATCCCGGAGTTCGATCTCAGGGTGCCCGGCGTGTGCTCGCTCTCGGCCGACCTCCATAAATATGGTTACGCGCCCAAGCCCTGCTCCACCATCCTCTATCGCTCGGCCGATCTGCACGGCTATCAACCGATCTACGTCGACTGGCCGACGGGGCGCTATGTGTCCGATGGCTTCATCGGCTCGCGCCCGGCCGGAGCGATCGCCGCGGCGTGGGCGGTCCTGCAGTTCCTGGGAGAGGAGGGATATCTGGATCTCGCCCGGCAGACAATGCGCGTCAAGGAGCGCCTGGCGGCCGGCATCGACGCCATCCCGGGCCTCAGGGCCTGGCGCAACGAGCTGTCCCTGCTGGTCTACGGCTCCGATACCCTCGACGTCAAGGCCATCGCCAGCGGCATGACCGAGCGCGGCTGGTTCGTGATGGGCACCAAAGAGCCCGAGTTGATGCACCTGACCTGCGATCCCGTGGGCGATGAGGTGATCGATCTGTACCTGTCCGATCTGCGCCAGGTCGCGGAAGAGGTACGCCGGGGCGCCCTGGACCAGGCCGGCTCGCTCGGCTACGCCTGAGTAGGAGGGGCGGCGATGGGCAGAACGCCGGCCGATGACGGCATGAGCATGCCCGCCGAATGGGAGCGCCACGAGCGCTGCCTGATGGCCTGGCCAACCGATGTGCGGCGCTCCTATTGGACCGACGACCGCGATTACCTTCCCGCGGCCCGCGATGCCTACGCCGCCGTGGCGCGCGCCATCGCCCGTTTCGAGCCGGTGCTCATGGTGGCCAACGTGGGCGATGGGCAGGGCGCGGCGACGGCGTGCGGGCCAGAGGTCGAGGTGGTCGAGCTGCCGATCGATGACTCCTGGATGCGCGACAACGGCCCTATCTTCGTGCGGCGCGCCGGCGGTGCGCGGGCGGGCGTCCATTTCGGCTTCAACGCCTGGGGCAGCAAGCTCGCGCCGTATGACGCCGATGCATCCCTGGCCGAACCGCTCTGCGCATATCTTGGCCTGCCGCGCTATCGGGCGCCGTTCATTCTCGAAGGCGGCTCCATCGCGGTCGACGGCGCGGGCACGCTGGTGACGACCGAGCGCTGCCTCCTGCACCCCAATCGCAACCCCGGCCTCAGCCGGGGAGAGATCGAAGACGGGCTGCGGGCATGGCTGGGCGTGGAACGCATCGTCTGGCTGCCCGATGCGATCGTGGAGGACGATGGGACGGACGGCCACGTCGACAACGCGGTGGCCTTCGTGCGCCCGGGCCTGGCGTTACTACAGTCTACCGACGACGCATCCAATCCGAACTACGCGGTGGCGCGCGAGAACCGCCGCCGTCTGGAGGCCGCGGGCATCGAGGTCGTGGAGATCGACGCGCTGCCGTACGTGACCGTGGGAAGCAAGACGGTGCCGGTGCCGTACGTGAACTTCTACCTTGCCAACAGCGGCGTAGTCGTACCCGTGACCGGGCATCCGGCCGATGAGGCGATGCTGGCACGCATTGCAGCCTGTTATCCGGACCGCCGGGTCGTCGGCGTGCCGGGCGAGATGCTGGCCTTCGGCGGCGGCGGCGTCCATTGCATCACGCAGCAAGTACCGGCGTAAGCGGCAGATACCGGCGAACTGCGAATAGATCCCAGAATCAAAGTGGCAATATGCCGCCGCGAGTTGCCGCGGCGCAACGCGCATGTTATCATCCCCGTGATGTTCATAGACACATTGTGTGTCGCATTTTCTCGCGCAGGAGGAAGATACTATGTCGCTTCAGTCCCGGCGTTACCCAAAATCGCGCGCGGTAGGTTCCGCTCTCGTCGCCGCGGCTGTGGTGTTCAGCGGGCTGGCACTGCGGCCCTCGATGCCGGCACACGCCGCGTCCAATACCTTGCTGGTGGCCCGCGACATCAGCGACGGTAAGACGATGGACCCCGGCCACTCCTATGAGTTCACGGCGGCGGTCGTGCAGTCCAATACCTACGACACGCTGGTCACCTACAACGGCACCGATACCGCCCATCCCGTCGGCGACCTGGCCACAAGTTGGAAGGTCAACTCAGACGGTACGGTCTACACTTTCAACCTGCGCAAGAACGTCAGGTTCTCCAACGGTGACCCTCTGACCGCCGACGACGTGGTCTTCTCATACCTGCGCCTGAAGTACCTTAACGATAACCCGGCGTTCCTGATCGCAGGCGCGACCAACATCAAGGCGCTGGATAAGTACACGGTGCAGATCACCCTGGGTGCGCCCGATGTCTCCTTCCTGGCCGCGCTCGCCGACCAGAACTTCGGCGTGCTCGACTCCAAGCTGGTCAAGGCCCACGGCGGCGTGGATAGTTCGGACGCGGCGACCAAAGACAAGGCCGAGTCCTTCCTTGATAGCCAGTCGGCCGGGACCGGCCCCTACAAGATGACCAACTGGACGCGCAATTCGCAGATCGTGCTGGAGCGCAACCCGAATTACTTCGGGCCGCGCGCCGCCTTCGACAAGATCATCTTCCAGCATCAAATCTCCGCGGCGCAGCAGCGCCTGCTGGTTCAGCGCGGCTCGGTGGATATCGCCATGAACGTGAGCCTGCAGCAGGCGCAGCCCCTCCTGCACGACCCCAACGTCAAGGTGGTCACCGGCAACACGCTGGATCTCATCTACCTGGCCATGACGACCAGCATGACGCGCTCGGTGCCGCTCTCCAGCAAGTACGTACGCCAGGCCGTGCGCTACGCCATCGACTACGACGGCATCCTCAAGGGCCTGCTCAAGGGCGTGGGGACACGCCCCAACAGCATGATCCCCGTCGGTATGCTCGGTAACGACACGGCAACCAACAATAGCCTGTTGATCCACCAGGATCTCAATAAGGCGCGTGCCCTGATGAAGCGGGCCGGGTACTCCAGGGGCTTTACGACCTCTATGTACTACACGGTCGGTGCCACGGTAGACGGCGTCGCCATCGATCCCCTGGCCAGCAAGATTCAGAACGACCTGGCGCAAATCGGCATTACGATCAAGCTGGTGCCGCAGCAAGATTCCGTGAACCTGGCCGAATATCGCGCCCAGAAGCTGCCCATGATCCTCTATAACTGGGGCGTCGACTACGCCGACCCGGACGACTATGCCGGACCCTTCTCTCCCGGCGGTGGACCGGCCAAGCGCATGTTCTACACCTGGGACTCGAAGCTGGCCAACATCGTCGCGCAGGCCAAGTCCAGCACCGACAATGCGAAGCGCGTGGCGCTCTATCGCCAGGTCCAGCAAACGTGGTTGGACGAGAGCCCCTGGGTCGGCCTGGTGCAACCGCAGAATATCATCGTGCTTGGCAGCAATATCAAGGGCTACGTCTTCTCACCGCTGACCCTCGGTGGCAACCTGCGTTCGGTTCATAAGTAAGCGATCACCGATCGGTTGCCTGCAGCCGGGGCGCCATTTCCTGGCTGCCGGCAACCGGCGCCTAACGGCCACTCATGGGTCTGTTTCCTTACATCGTCCGCCGCCTCATCCTGACGATACCGATCCTGATCGGCATCACGCTGACAGCCTTTGTCATCTCTCATGCCGTGCCGGCGGACCCGGTCATGGCTAATCTGGGCCAGCGCGCGCAGGACGACCCGTCGATCGTGGCGCGCTATCGCCACCAGTACGGTCTGGACCAACCGCTGCCCACACAGTACGTGTATTACATTGGCGGCCTGCTGCACGGCGACCTCGGCATCTCAATCAGCTCGCGCCGTCCCGTTGTCGACGATCTGAAGCAGTATTTCCCGGCTACGCTGGAGTTGAGCACAGCCGCCCTGCTGCTGGCCCTGCTCATCGGCGTCCCGCTGGGCGTGCTGGCCGCCGTCTACCGCAATCGTCTGCCCGACCATCTGGCCCGTGTGCTCTCGCTCATCGGCATCTCCACGCCGGTCTTCTGGCTGGGCCTGGTCGGCTCCATCATCCTGTGGTACCACTTTGGCCTGCTGCCGGCGCCCAACGGGCAACTCGACCGTAGCATCGACCCGCCTCCCGTAGTGACAGGTCTGGTCGTGGTGGACGCCCTGCTGGCCGGCAACTGGACGGCTCTCGGCAACGCACTCTGGCACCTGCTGCTGCCGGCATCGGTCCTGGCTGCCTATACTATGGGCATCATTACGCGCATCACGCGCGGCTCGTTGCTGGAGGTGCTGGTGCAGGACTATATCCGTACCGCGCGCGCCAAAGGGGTACACAGCGCCAGCGTTGTGCTGCGGCACGGCCTGCGCAACGCCATCATCCCCACGCTGACCCTGGCCGGGCTCTCCTACGGCTCGCTGCTCTCCGGCGCCGTGCTCACCGAGACCATCTTCGCCTGGCCGGGCATCGGCCTGTACGCCACGCGAACGGCCGGCCAGGCCGATTTCCCAGCTATTCTGGGCGTGGCCCTGTTGACCGCCCTGATCTTCGTGATCCTGAACCTGGTCGTGGACGTGCTCTACGCCGTCCTGAACCCGCAAGTTAGGCTAGCCTGATATGAGCATCGGTGCAGTAGAGGTTGCCGGCAGCAGCGCCGTGGAGAGCGTCGATCTCGTCAAGACGCGCCGGCGCACAGTGTGGCAAGTTATTCGCGGCAATCCGCTGGCCCTCGCCGGTGCCATTGTGGTCGGGCTGTGGGTGTTGCTGGCCATCGCCGCGCCTCTGGTGACGCGCTATGACCCCATCTCAGCGCAGGATGCCTACAATACACTGGCCCCGCCGTCGGCAGCCCACCTGCTGGGCACCGATGACAACGGGCGCGATGTGCTCAGTCGCCTGGCCTACGGTGGCCGCGCCTCGCTGGGTATCGGCGTTGTCGTGGTCGCCTCCGGCGTGATCATCGGCCTGCTGCTCGGTGCCGTGGCTGGCTTCCTGGGCCGCGTGGCAGACGAATTCATCATGCGCCTGGCCGATATCGTGCTGGCCTTCCCCATCATTGTCCTTGCCATGGCCATCAGCGCTGCCCTCGGACCCAGCCTGATCAACGCCATGATGGCCATGATCATCGTGTGGTGGCCCACCTATGCGCGCGTGGTGCGCGGCCTGGTGCTGGAGCTGAAGGAGCGCGAGTTCGTGACCGCGGCACGCGCCCTGGGTGTAAACGAATGGCGCATCCTGTGGCGCACGGTCATCCCCAACACCATCGGCCCGGTCATCGTGCTGGCCACGCTGGATATCGGCAACGCCATCCTGACCGTGGCCGGACTCTCCTTCATCGGCTTCGGCGTGCCGCCGCCCAATCCCGAGTGGGGCGCCTTGATCAGCGAGGCCCAACAGTATCCGGACCAATGGTGGCTGGCCGTCTTCCCCGGCATCGCCATCTTCACCGCCATCATGGGCTTCAACTTCTTCGGCGATGCCGTGCGCGACGCCCTGGACCCGCGCACGCAGTAGAAATTGGGGTATCCTACCACCGTGAGCGGTAAGGTGAGGAGCATGGCCGAGGCCATCGCGGACTTCGTGCACGACGGCGACACCGTCTACCCCGCGGGGTTCACCCACCTCATGCCCTTCGCCGCCACGCACGAGATGATCCGGCAACGACGGCGCAACCTGACCATCGCGCGCGCCACGCCCGACGTGGTCTGCGACCAGTTGGTGGCGGCGGGCTGCGTGCGCAAGCTCATCTTCAGCTACCTCGGCAATCCCGGCGTGGGATCGCTGCGCATCGCCCGCGCCGCCATCGAGAGCGGCGAGATCGAGTGGGAGGAATACACCCACCACGGCATGGCGGCGCGCCTCTACGCCGGGGCCGCGCGCCTGCCCTTCATGCCGCTACGCTCCAACACCGGCTCCGACCTGCCGGCGGCCAACCCGCTGATCCGGGCCGTCACCTGCCCCTACACCGGCGAGGTCCTCAGCACGGTCCCCGCCCTGCGGCCGGACGTCTCGATTGTCCATGCCCAGCGCGCCGACGCCGAGGGCAATGCCCAGATCTGGGGCATCATCGGCGAGCAGAAAGAGGCCGCCTTCGCCGCGGACCGCGTCATCGTCACCTGCGAGGAGATCGTCGGTGCCGCGCAGATCGCCTCCGACCCCAACCGCACGCTGGTGCCCGGCCTGATCGTGGATGCCGTGGTACACCAGCCCTGGGGCTGCCACCCCTCGCACGTGCAGGGCTACTACGACCGCGACAATGCATTTTATGTCGAGTGGGATCGCATCAGCGCCGATACCGCCGCCACGCAGGCCTATCTCGACGAGTGGATCTACGGCCTGCCCGACCGCGCCGCGTATGTAGAGAAGATGCCATCCGACCGCCTCCGCGCGCTGGTCCCTCCCCCGGCCTACAGCGAGCCGGTGAACTTCGGACGGTACGCGTGAGCGATGGCCGAGACGCGCTATACCGCCGGCGAGATGATGATCATCGCCGCGGCGCGCTCGCTGCGCGACGGCGAGAGCGTGCTCGTCGGCGTTGGCCAGCCCAGCCTGGCGGCCAACCTGGCGCGGCGCCTGCACGCCCCGCACCTGTGCCTGGTCTACGAGGCCGGGGTGATCGGCGCCCGCCCCGAGCGCCTGCCGCTCTCTATCGGCGACCCCTGCCTGCTGACCGGCGCCAACGCGATCTGCTCGGTGCTGGAGGTCTTCAGCTTCTACCTGCAGGCCGGGCGCATCGACACCGGGTTCATCGGCGGCGCCCAGGTCGACCGTTGGGGCAACGTGAACAGCACGGTCATCGGCTCCTACGCCCACCCGACCGTGCGCCTGCCGGGCAGCGGCGGCGCGTGCGATATCGCCAGCTCGGCCGGACGTCTGATCATCATGACGCCCCACCAGGTGCGCCGCTTCCCCGAGCACGTCGAGTTCATCACCAGCCCTGGCTTCGAGGGCGGCCGTGAGCGGCGGGCGGCTTCCGGCATCGGCGGCGGAGGCCCGGCCCTGGTGGTCACCGACCTCGGCCTGCTGGAGTTCGACGCCTCGGGCGAGATGATGCTGTCGGCCCTGCACCCGGGCGTGACGGTCGAGACCGTACGCGAGAGGACCGGCTGGCCGCTGCTGGTCGCCCCGGAACTGAAGCGGACAGCGGAACCGACGGACGAGGAGCTGGCAGCGCTCCGCCGCCTGAAAGGGCGGTAGATCCGGCCCGGCCATAGCGGGCTTTCGCGCGGCACGTGGTATCCTGATAGCGATATATCGGAAACCGGCACCAGGAAACGAAAGGACACGGCCATGCGCTGTCTGATGTGTGATGAAGAGAGCAGCGCATCGGTGCGCTACTGCATCAACTGCGGCGCACCCCTGATCTCACCGCCCGGAGGCGGGCCGGCGACGAGCCGGACGCATCCTCCGGCCGCGTCGCTCCCCACGCAGCAATGGAGCCGGCAGGCGCAGGGTTCCTCCTATGTTGGGGCATCCGCCCCGCCCACGCAACAGTGGAGCCGGGCGGCCTCGCCAACCAGCCCGCCTACGCAACAGTGGAGCCCACGCACGGCAGCCATGCCGGCAGGCGGGGCGCCTGCCTACCAACCGGCCCCACAGATCCAGATCGTCAACAACATCTCCGTCGCCGCCGCGCCCGCGCTGTCGGCGGTGGTGATCGATCGTCCCGACGGGCCGCCGCTCTTGCTACGCCTGCTGTACTTCCTATTTGTCGGCCTGTGGCTGGGCGCCCTGTGGACCGTCCTCTCCTGGCTGCTGATCGTCAGCATCCTCGGGCTGCCGCTCGGCCTGTACATGATCAATCGCCTGCCGCTGGTTATGACCCTCAAGCCGCCGGCCACGGAGACACGGGTCACCGTGCAGGGGGGAGCCCTGGTGCTGCGCCATGGCCGCGTCGCGCAGCACCCCTTCGGGCTGCGGGCGGCCTACTTCCTGACGGTAGGCTGGTGGGCCAGCCTGGTCTGGTTGGTCACGGCGTGGACGCTCATTGTCGGCACGCTCGGACTCGGGCTTCCCGTGGCCTTCTGGATGATCAACCGCGTCCCGGCCGTTACCACATTGGCTCGTTGACCTATGGCCTCACCATTTCCCGGCATGGACCCCTATCTTGAAGGTGAGCTATGGCAGGAGTTCCACGAAACGCTCGCCGGGGCCATCCGCGCGCAGATCATGCCGCTCCTCACGCCCAAGTACGTGGCCCTGTTAGCCAAGCGTTACGTGTTGGACCGCCCCGCGGTCGGTATCTTCGATCTCCCGTCTGTGCGCACATTCCTCCCCGACGTCCACGTGGTGCTGCCGCGCGACCAAGCGCCGGTCGCCGTCGCTACCCCGGAGACGCCTCCGGAGGTGACGGCGCCGTCGATTGAGGTACCGAGTTACATGGAGTCGCCCCAACTCGGCATCGAGATACGCGACGTGGCGCAGCGGCGCCTCATAGCGGTCGTGGAGATACTCTCGCCCGCGAACAAGTACGGGGAGGGCGCGCGCGAATACCTCGACCGGCGCAGCGAGTTGTTGCGCACCGACGTTCACCTACTTGAGATCGACCTGCTGCGCCAGGGGACGCGCATCCCGCTGGTGGGTGCGGTGCCGGCCGCTGCCTACTATGTCTACCTCAGCCGGTGGCAGCGCCGTCCCTATACCCAGGTGTGGGCGGTGGATTTACGGAGTCCTTTACCTGTGGTGCCGGTCCCATTGCTCCCATCCGATCCCGACGTGCCCCTTAACCTACAAGCGGCGGTCGACGCCTGCTTCGCACTGGTGGGATATGAGCGCTTGATCGATTACACGCAACCCCCACCATTGCCGGAGCTGTCGGGTTCCGATGCCGCCTGGGTGGATGAGAGGCTGCGTGCCGCGGGGATGCGAGCATGATGAACGGCCGGACACCTATCACCTGCCGGCCGAGATCCTGGTCGATCCCCCGCAGTCGGTCTTCGGCCTCTATCAGGGCAACGGGACGCCAACCTCGTTCTTCATCGACCGCCGGGGGCGCGTCGCCTACAGCTACGCGGGTCAAGAAAGCTACGCCGATTTCGCGGCCAAGATAGACAAAATCCTCTAACCTGCATTATTCACGAGGACCGCGGGGCACCGTTCCTGGGACCGCCGGCATCCTTGGATGCCGGCGGCGTCGGCCCGCAGGCCGCCGCCAGGCAGGGTCGTCCCGCCCTATCAGACGCCCATGAATAATCCAGGCTAATCCTGGACCGGCTCCTATTGTCCCGCCCGACGCAATTGCTCCTGCAAGTACGCGCCGTAGG